>Ga0315910_10004205_pt1 | contig 12088 bp, 7 predicted proteins | sample EdamamesoilMG_FD_204470 | JGI IMG/M metagenome (GOLD analysis project Ga0315910, IMG submission 204470) | Garden soil microbial communities collected in Santa Monica, California, United States - Edamame soil | ecosystem: Environmental > Terrestrial > Soil > Garden | place: USA: California... | reverse complement strand
GGCTTCGCCCTGGTGATCCTCACCGCACCAGGCGCCGCTCACGCCCAGGGCGTGCCGCTTTCTGGTCAGTGGTCAGCGAGCTCCCTCACCGCGAGCTGGGCCGTCGGGGACTGGGGCGCCTCGTGTGGACCGAAACCATCCGGCGGCGGCGAGCCGGGCGGAACGGCGACCGTGGCCGAAAACGGCAGTGAGCTCGTGATCAGCGGCGTCGGCAGGACGTACCGAACGACTGAATGCTGGGAGCAGTTTCCGGGCCTGAGCCGGACAGGACACACGGCCGGCGCGCGGAGCTGGCGCACGAGCTGCAAGAGCCCGGCGAGCGATCCACGGCAGGCCAAGCTCGTGACCAATGTCACCGCGACCGACGACCAGATCGTCCTCGACGAAACCGGCCAGTACCAGTTCGTGATCAAAGGGCAGAATTGCACGGCTAGCGTCCGCCGCACGCGCTTCTATCGTCGCATCAAGGCGGGAGCGGGCACTTCGAGCACGCCAACGGCCACGGCGACGACAGCGACGGCGAGTCCGACCTCGACGCGAGCGGAAGCGCCACCGCGGGAAGGGGTGTGCAAAAGCGTCGGGCCGGCCGCTCGCATCGAGCTTCGACCGTCGCGCAAGCTGATCCGCCCGGGTGAGAGTTTCAGCTTCCGCGCTGACGTGGTCGACGGGAAGGGCTGCGCCGTCGGGATCGCACCGGCGTTCCGCGTGGAAGGCGCGCCCCATGGCATCACCCTGTCGGGCTCGGGCACGGTAGCGGTCGCCAGCGACGCCGCGGAGGGAGAGGTGAAGCTCACCGCGACCGTCGGCGGTCGGTCGGTCACGTCGGTGCTCCAGATCGTTTCGCGCGAACGCTACGCGACACTGCTCGCCGAAGGCGGGTTCGACGAAACTGGCGCCTCGGCGGACGCCGCGGTGGTTCGCCTCGAGTCGGTGTCCGTCGGCGCGCGCTCGACCGTGGTCGCCGACGACTCCGGGCGGCGGCGGACGCTCTTCATCGGCATCGTCGGTGGAGCCGCTCTCGTGCTCGGGGTGCTCGGGTTCTTCCTCGTCCGCCGCAGCCGGCGCGCCGGACCGCCGAGCTCGCGCCGCGAGTCGGTGCCGCTCCCGCAGCCCCCCGTGCCGCGCTCGGGCACCACCTGCCCCACGTGTCGCGAGGAGTACCCGGCAGAAGCACAGTTTTGCCCGGTGGACGGCAATCGTCTGGTGCCCATCGGCCAGGCGGGTGGCCCGCTCCAGACCGGCTCCGTCTGCCCGATCTGCGGCCAGGGCTTCGACCCCGGTGTCGGCGTCTGCCCGAAGCACGACGAGCCGCTGATCCCGCGGGCGGTCTACGCGAGCCGAAACCGGCCCGCCGCGCCGGAGACCCGCAAGATTTGCCCCGTTTGCGGGACGCAATTCACCGGAGAAAGCCAATTTTGCGGCAAATGCGGGGCGGCGCTGGTTCCTGTAAACTGAGGAGACGCTGCGGGGAAGCGAGGCGCCACCCGGACGGATGAGACGCTTGATCAGAACTTTCCCCAATTCTTCCCAGCGTGAGTAAATTTAGCTCCCGATGAAAGTTAGCTGCCAGGCCTGCGGAGCGAAGTACACGATCTCGGACGAGAAGGTCCGAGGCAGGAAGGTCAAGATCCGCTGCAAGAGCTGCGGCACCCCGATCGTCGTCGACGGGCAGAGCGAAGGCGCAGCGCCGGCGGCTGCCGGAGCTACGGCAGCGGCACCCGGCGGCGCGGCGGCAGCACCCGCGGGCGCTGAAGTCTCGTGGTCGGTCAACCTGAGCGACACCGACCAGCGCACGATGACGACGGCCGAGATCATCGAGGGCTGGAAGTCGGGTGTCGTCACCCACGACGCGTTCGTGTGGAAGGACGGCATGGGCGACTGGGTGGCGATCGGTGAATCGGAGCTCAACGCGATGCTCCCGACGGCGGCCGCCGCAACGGGAACGCCCTTTGGCCCGACGATCGTCACCGCGCCGATCGCGGCGAGAGCGCCCGGTGCGCGCGCCGGCGGCGGTGTCGACCTTTTCGACGCGGTCCCCGGCGGCCAGGACGAAGAGGAAGTGGCGACGAGCGCGCCGCACCTCCCCGCAGCCGGCGGCAGTGCCTACGACGACGGCAAGATGACCGGAGCGCGCAACGAGAACTCCGTCTTGTTCTCGCTCGACTCGTTGAAGGGCGGCCTCGCCGGTCAGGCACCGAAGCGCGCCGAGCCGAAGAAGTCCGCACCCGCGACGTCGGGTGATCCGTTCGCGATGAGCCCGGCCGAGCTCGGCGGAGGCAACGCGCTCTTTTCGTTGAACGCGAATCAAGCGCTCCTCACCGCGCCCGCAGCACCCGATCCCCCGCCCCCGCGCATCGAAGCCGCGGGCGGCGGCCCCGTCGGCAAGCCGATGAGCAAGGCGGTCGTCTACGGGGGCGGCGGGGCGGCGGCCGTCGTGCTCTTGAGCCTCGGTCTCTTGATCGGGCGGAGCGGCAGCAGTGATGCGCCGGCTGGCGATGCCTCGGCGAAGGCAGCCACCAGCGCGGAGCCCGAGAAAAAAGAAGAGAAGAAGGAAGAGAAGAAGGAAGAAGAGAAGAAGGAAGAGCCCGCAGCCGCGGCCTCGGCCGCCCCCTCCGCCACCGCCACGAGCGGAGCGAAGGTGAGCAGCGGCACCGGCACCGGCACGGGTAGCGGCACCTCGTCCGGCACCGGCAGCGGCACCGGCACGAAGAAGCCCACCGAGACGACCGAGAAGAAGCCGGACGGAGCGACGATGCCGTCTTCGGGCGGCGGTCCCTTCAGCGTCTCCGCTGCTCAGGTTGCGCTCACGCAAGCGGCCGGCAATGCCGCGAGCTGCGCCAAGCCCGGTGGTCCGACCGGCAGCGGCAAAGCACAGGTCACCTTCGCGCCGAGCGGTCGCGTGACGAGCGCGAACGTCGCCTCGGCGCCCTTCGCGGGCACGGCGGTCGGTGGTTGCGTCGCCGGTGTCTTCCGTCGCGCGCGCATCCCTGCGTTCTCCGGCGAGCCCGTCACCGTTTCGAAGAGCTTCAACATCAAGTAATCGCCGCGCGACCCGCGCGACCCGCGCGACCCGCGCGCCGGGCACGGGATCGGCGGGCGAGCGCGAGTGCGAGCGCGAAAACCAGCGCTGCCAAGGGCTCTCGCGGCGTTCGCGGCGCCGCGCGGCAGCCGCACCCGGGAGCGACGTCACGCACCGTGTCGCGCTCGCTCGCACCCGCCCCGCCGCCCTCGCCGGAGCTCGGATCTCGTCCGCACACGAGCGCCCCGGGTGCGAGCGTGTCGCCGGGCTCGGCGTCGCAGGCATTGAACTGGGCGCACACGCCGGTCGCGATCGGTGCCGATGGATCGCTGCTCTTCCACGCCTCCGCGCAGGGGCTCGGCGCGCCGTCGCGCTCCGGGGGTGGCCCGCGGACATCGCGGAGATCGAGGAGCGGCGAGAAATCGCCGACGGCGTGCGGCAAGCCGCTCCCGCGATAGAGGCCGAGATGAAAGTCCGGCAGCCCGGGGTCGAGGCCGAGCGGATCGCGCTCGACGGCGCAGAGGTAGAGTCCGCGTTCGGTGTAGCGCAGGCAGCTCACGTCGACGTCGGCAACGACACGCTCGAACGCGAGCTCATCGGCATTCGCCGCGTAGACCCCGACCGCGTCGGGTGACGAAGCGGTCTCGTCGGTGCGCGGGTCGCCATAGCCCGAAAGGACCGTATTCCCGTCGGGTGACAGCGCGAAGCCGAGCAGGTTCGCGCGCGCGCGCAGCACCTCGGTGAACGTATTACCGCCGTCGCTCGTCACCGCCAGGGAGTCGTCCCGCGCGTAGAGGCCGTCGGTCGTCGTCACACGGCGAGCGACCCGGAGGTAAACCCGATCCGGATCGGTCGGAGAAACGGCGCCGATGTACGCACCGAGCACGGTGTCCGCGTCGTCGAACGCCGGGCTCGACGCACGGTAGCTCCGTCCGCCGTCCTCGCTCACGATGACCACGGGGTCGTTGTCCACCGTGCCCGAAACGTAGACGCGCTCCGGATCCGATGGCGCAACGTCGAGGGTGAAGCCGAAATCCAGGAGGCCGATCGGGATCGGAGCGCCCAGCGGGCGAAAGGGACCGGCCGCGTCCGCCTGATAGAGCCGGTGCTCGGTCGCTCGCCCCTCGGCGTCGGCCATCATGACGAGAGCGAGGACCGGTGCGTCGGCACCGGCACCGCGCCGACAGACGTCGATGACCTGTCCCGGCTCCGCGCCTGCTGCAGGCTCCAGGCCGAAGTACGCCCAATTCCTCGGTAGCGACGGCTCGAGCTCGAAGCGACAACCGCGATCGCGTGAGACCGTGAGCCCGTGGCGCGAGCCGGTCATGATCGCGCCACCGGGTGCGAGCTCGAGCAAGGGGTCCATCGTCGCGGAGGTCATCGGCGCTGCGAAGAGCGCGGCCTCACACTGGTACGAAAAATCGGCGCCGCCGTTGGTCGTGACGAGGAGCCCGTACGTCCCCACGACGACGAGCGTGTCGGCATCGATTCCGCGGAGCTGCTGCGCGTTCGGGAAGCGACCGTTTGCTGGCGCGGACGACACGAACGCGAGCGACGCGCCGACGAGCGCGATCGAGAGCAGCGTGGGGCGAGGGAGCGGGGACGAAGGAATGCGCGTGGAGGAGTCGCTCAGTAGAACAAATACACCCACCAGTTTCGCATCGGGCTGCCGTCGTCGTTCGTCGCCAGCGTGCCGTAGCTCGGGAAATTTTGGTAAAGATAGGTGGTCCCGTGCCCGCCGCAGTCGTCGTCACACGCGGGCTGACCGGCCGGGCAGGTGCGCTGGCTCCGGCCGTAGAAGGTGTCCGTCATCGCGTTGTTGTAGGTCGTCGTCAGATCGGCGCCGCCTGTGCCGTTTTTCAGGCCGTAGTTCTCACAGGAGGTGAGCACCGTCGGGTCGGGCATGTTGGCGTCGTACGAATACGTACCGGTCGTGTTCGGGTAGAAGTGCGCGTTGCCGCAGCCGCCCGACATATCGGGGATGTCGAAGTCCCGCGACGCGCTGTTGCCGGAAACGGCGTGAGTCTGCGATTCCCACACGATGCAGTCGGTGAGCTGCGTGCTGTTGCTGTTGCACGCGTTGTAGAAATTCGAAAACGGCGCACCGAGGCGGTCGTCGAGATCCCAGTTGAGGAAGCGCATCGCCTGCTTGCCGAGCATCGGGACGGCGCCCGAATCCATATAGCGCTCCCAGGCGTGCCCCATCGCGTGCTGGTGGCAGCCGGCGCCGCGGCCCGAGTTGAAGTCGGTGATGCGGGCCGTCACCTTGCAACCGAGGTTCGTGATGTTGTCCCCGTTCGACACGTTGCGGAACATGCTGCCCACCTTGTTGCCGTTCGCGTCGTAGACCTGCTTCGATTCCTGCGTCTCGCCGCACTTCGGGTTCGAGCTCGCCATGCACCAGACCTCGTTGATCACGCCCTTTTCGAATAGACCGCACAGGGTGAGGTTCGGGCCGCTCGGATCGGCGGGGTCCTTGATCTGGAGATTTTGGTCCGCGAAGGATTGCGTGTTCCAGGACGTGTAATCGATGCGCGTTCCCTTCGTCGCCTGGGCGATCTTCACGAGCTCGTAGGACAGCATCGGCGATGCCGCCGGGTCCTTGTACTTGTGGAAGCTCGACGCCTCCTTCAGCGCGGCGATGTGCTGGTCGACCAGCGTCTCGGCGGTCGCCGCAGCCGTGTTCTCGAGATCGATGACGAGCACCCGCGGGCGCATCTCCATGATGCGATCGTGGTTTTCGGTCAGCCAGGTGTCGGAATTCGTGCTGCTCTCCTCGTTCGGCCAGATCACGCCTCCCCCGGCGCCTGCCGCGCCTCCGGCGCCACTCGCGCCGCCCACTCCCGCCCCGCTCGCGCCCGCACTTCCACTCGCGCCGGCACCACCACCGGCCATCCCTCCGGCACCTGCAGTGTCCGCGCCGGACGCACCCGCCGTCCCGGCGCCGCCGCCACCCGTGCCTCCCGCTCCCGCCGTAACGCCGCCGGTGCCAGCGGTGCCACCGGTGCCGGACGATCCGCCAATCCCACTGGTTGCTCCGCCTCCAGCCGTCCCACCGGCGCCTCCAGCTTGCGCACCACCCGCCCCTGCGCCCACTCCTGCACCGCCGCCCGTGGGCTGCCCTGACCCACCGCTTCCAGGCTGGCCGCCAGTGCCCTGGTCGCTCCCGGGCCCGACACTCGACGTGCAGCCGAGAGCGATGGCGCAGACGAAAAAAGTCGAGCCGAGGTGGCGAGCACAGGCGGGGGCAACGCGAAGCATCAAGGTAGGGGTGCCCGCCAAGCGGCGGGAGCACCCAAGTTTCACCGTCACTGATGACTTCCCGCTGGAGTTCAACCTCACACGCTCAGCGAAACGGACATCTTTCGGAACCTTCTTCGCGATCGCCGCTCGGGACGAACAGCTTGATCGGAGTGCCACGCATCCAGTGGCACTGTTCGTTTGAAACAAAGCGACATGATTGATGCTAGTCTGGTCCTTCTCTTTTGGCTGGGAGGCTGCCGGTGCGCTTGAACGACTCACTCACCTTTCTCTTCTGTGCGACTCTGCTGGCGCTCGCCTGCTCCGACTCGAAGGGCGGCGCTGACGACGACGAGGGGAACCAAGCCGGTACGGGCGGCGATGGTGGCTCGACGAGCTCCGGGGGGAACGGCGGGACGGGCGGAGTGAGCTCGGGCGGTACGGGCGGTACGGGCGGTCAGGGTGGCGGCACGTCGGGCGGTGCTGGCGGCGTCGTGAGCTCGGGCGGGACTGGCGGCTCGGTCGGGGGATCAGGCGGGACTGGTGGCTCGCTGGGGGGATCGGGCGGGAGCAGCGGTGTGCCCGCGACGTGTACGGTGCCTCCCACGGTGACCGGCCAGCTGGCGAATCCCGTTGCCGCGGTGGACTACGCGGGTGAGGTCGCCGAGGTCGACGTCGTGCACAAGATCGACGTCGACGTGGCCGAGGACGGATGCATCTCGAGCGTCCTCATCGTCCTCGACAAGGGCGGGCAGGGCTGCGAGGTGAGTCTCTACTACTCGACGAACGGCGACAGCACCGCGCTCGAGCTGTCGAACGCCTCCTTCACGGCCGACAGCTTCTGCCCCGGATGGACCGATGCCGACGAAGGCGCCTACGACTACCTGATCTCGCAGTCCGGAGCCGTGCTGAACATCACCAGCAGGGTGCCGGATCGCACGGCCGAGACGTCCTGCTTCACGACGAGCCTCCAGCTCGCTGGCACGGTCACGCTCGAGCGCTTCGACGATGGACGACAGCTCGAGTTCGACCTCTCGGGCATCAACATCGCGGGCGATTTCCAGAGCACCGGCGACGCGGAGGCGACCTGTCCGGTGGTGCCCGTGGGCACGGGTGGCGCGGGCGGGGGTGCTGGAGCCGGCGGTGCGGGGGGCACGGGCGGCACCGGCGGCGCTGGTACCGGCGGCGGAGGCACCGGCGGGACCCCCACCACCGCGATCGTCGCCTACGACGGTTGGGTCGCCCCGGGCAGCAATACGGTCGGGATCGTGGGCCCCTGGTACTTCTTCTACGACACCTACTCGAGCATCTTTCCGCTACCGGGCGGCGTCGACTTCACGGGCGCCGGCAACGAGATCTGCGTCCAGGGCACGACCTCACAAAGCGACGAGTACGGCCCGACGGTGGCTCTGAGCTTCAATCAACCGGAAGGCGAAGCCGAAGGGCTGGGCTACATTCCGGCGGACCACGGGGTCACGGGCTTCAGCTTCGGCTTCACGGGCACTCCGCTGCCCGGCTCCGTGCAGATCACCTATGCCGCACTCGACGGCTCGCAATTTTGCAGGGTGATCACCGCGAGCAGCTCGCAGACCCTGCTCATCGCGGACACCATCCAGGATTGTTGGAACGGGACTGGTACCGCCGCGAGCACCAGCACGGCCTACCAAGCCATTCAGTTCCAGCTGCCGGTCAACTATTACTCCGAGGGGCAGGCCTTCAACTATTGCATCACCAACCTCACGGCGATCACGAACTGATCGGCCGCCGGCCGGGAAACGCGCGGCTCACGCCATCGGGTCGAGCAGGCTTGCGAATTCCAAGGTCACCAAAAACCCCGGCTGAGACCGCATCTGGCGGCCCCCGCGGGCATTTTGATGGCATTTCTGCTAGAGCGGTCTCCCCTTTCCGCTTGGAGGTTCTGCGATGGGTTCCCTGAATGCCAAACACACGACGCTGACGGTTTTCGCGCTGAGCGGCGCTCTCGTTCTTGCCGCCTGTGGCGGTGGTGAGGGAACCCCCAGGCCTGAAGAGACGGCCGGCACCGGTGGGACCGGTGGCTCGACGGGTGGCACTGGCGGCGGAGCAGGGATGGCCGCGGGTACCGGTGGATCGGCGGGCGCACCCGTCGAGGAGTGCCCGATGCCGACGGATTGGACCGGCGGTTCGATCTCGGTGGTCGAGATGGACGGCGATCGCCTCGACTCCAACAAGGGCGGCTGGTTCTTCTTCCACGCGGGCCCCACTGACGGGTGCGACACGTGCGTGACGACGCCCGCGCCTCCCGTGGCCCCCGCGACAGTGCCCACCGTGGTGCTCGAAGAACCCGATCCGGCACGATCAGGCAGCACCAAGGCGCTCCACTGGGTGGGCTCGGGCTGGGTCGACGCGGCAACGTACGGCGCCGGCATGGGGATCTACCTCGACAATTGCGCGAACGCGGCCCCGGCGGTTACCGGCATCAGCTTCTATTACATGAGCGACAGCACGATCACCTTCGGCAGCTCGCAGGGCGGCACCGACTACCAGAAGGACGTCCCGGCCGCGGACACCTGGACGCAAGCAAGCATCGCGTTCACCGAGCTGATCCCCGCGATGGGTTCCGGCACGCTCGACCAGACCAAGATCGGCGGCTTCTTCTGGCGCGTCGGCAAGCCGGCGTCGGGAAGCTTCAGCGTGTGGATCGACGACATCGCTTGGGTCGGCGGCAGCTGACCCGCGAACTTCGATAACTCGCGGCTGAAAGCGCGATCTCGCACCGTCGCGGCGCAATCGAAGGCGCCGCGGGCGGGCGCCTGGGCAGCGTGGGGATTTCTGGTATCAGAAACACCCCGTGATTCGCATCAAGCGCCTGAACAAGAGCTACGGCGAGGGCGAGCGCGCGCTTCACGTGCTGAAGAACGTGGAGCTCACCATCGAGCAGGGGGAGTTCTCTTCGATCATGGGCTCTTCGGGCTCGGGCAAGAGCACGCTGCTCAACGTGCTCGGCATCCTCGACGACTACGATTCCGGCGAGTACTGGCTCGGCGACCGACTGATCAAGCACCTGCCGGAACGCGTCGCCGCCGAATACAGGAATCACTTTCTCGGCTTCGTTTTCCAGTCGTTCAACCTGCTCGGCTTCAAGACGGCGCTCGAGAACGTGGCGCTGCCGCTCTACTATCAGGGGGTCTCGCGGCGGGTGCGTAACCGCGCGGCTTACGAGTACCTCGAGCGCGTGGGGCTCGCGAAGCGTGCTGACCATCTTCCGTCGCAGCTTTCGGGCGGCGAGCGCCAGCGCGTCGCCATCGCGCGGGCCCTCGTCACGAGGCCGAAGCTCGTGCTCGCGGACGAGCCGACGGGCGCACTCGATACCCAGACGTCGTACGAGCTCATGGATCTGCTCGAGAACCTGAACGGCGAGGGGATCACGATGGTGATCGTGACCCATGAGCCCGACATCGCCGCCCGCACGCGCCGCATCATCCGCATCAAGGACGGGCAGATCGCTCCGGAAGAGCCGCCCGCGGCGCCGTCGCCGGAAGCTCAACTGACGAGCCATGTCTAGGTCACGAGATGCGCACTAGCGGCCCCGCGTCCGTGCGCCGCCCGTCGCGCATCGCCCGCTATTTGCGGCGTTTCGGCCCGGATTCGCTGGACGAGCTGTTCTCGACGCTTCGGCGCAATAAGCTTCGCACCTTTCTCACCAGCCTGAGCGTCGCCTGGGGCACCTTCATGTTGGTCGTGCTGCTCGGCGCGGGGCGCGGACTCGAGAACGGCGTCACCTGGGAGTTTCGCGACGACGCGCTGAACTCGGTGTGGGTGTGGAGCGGGCTCACGTCGAAGCCGTTCGCCGGCCGCGGACCGGGCCGCGATATCCGTTTCAAGAACCCGGACTACGACGCCATCCGCCGCATGCCCGGGATCGACAAGCTCACCGGGCGATTTTACCTGTGGGGCGAGTTTCAGGTGCGCTTCGGTGAGCGCCACGCGGCCTTCGACATCCTCGGCTCCCACCCCGATCAACGCCACCTCGAGAAGACGGAAATGAAGGAGGGGCGCTACCTCAACGATCGCGACGTGCTCGAGCGCCGAAAGGTCGCCGTGATCGGCGAGCTGGTGCGTACCGCCCTCTTCCGCCAGGTCGATCCGATCGGCAAGACGATCGAGATCCGCGGCAACGCCTACCGGGTGATCGGCGTGTTCCAGGATCAGGGCGGCGAGAACGAGCTCCGCAAGATCTACGTGCCGATCACGACGGCGCAGCTCGTCTACAACGACCCCGGCCGCATTCACCAGATGATGTTCACGGTCGGGGACGCGAGCGTCGATCAGAGCAAGGCACTCGAGAAGAGCGTGCACCGACTGCTCGCCGCACGGCACCAGGTGTCGATGGACGACAAGCGCGCCCTACGCACCCAGAACAACCTGGAACGCTTCCAGAAGGTGACGGCCGTCTTCACCTGGGTGAACGGCTTCGTCTGGTTCGTCAGCCTCGGGACACTGCTCGCCGGCATGGTCAGCGTTTCCAACATCATGCTGATCAGCGTCGCCGAACGGACGCGCGAGATCGGCATCCGCAAGGCGCTTGGCGCGACCCCGCTCGCGCTGGTCTGGATGGTGATCTTCGAGTCCCTCTTGATCACGGCGACGGCGGGTTACGCGGGGCTCGTCGCCGGGGTCGCTCTGGTGGAGGCCGCGGCAGAGCGGCTGAAGGAAACGCCGTTCATTCGCGATCCGTCGGTCGACGTGCGGACGGCGCTCTTGCTCACCGGGCTCGTCGTGCTCGCGGGCGTGCTCGCCGGTCTGTTCCCGGCGCTGCGCGCCGCGCACGTGAACCCGATCACCGCGCTTCGGGACGATTGAGCATGGGCAGCTTCTTCGATCTCGATACGTGGCAGGAAATCTGGGCAACGCTCCGAAAAAACCGGCTGCGCGCGCTGCTCACCGCGTCCGGCGTGTTCTGGGGCCTCTTCATGCTGATCCTGATGCTCGGCCTGGGCAAGGGGCTCGAGCACGGCGCGCGCAACAACCTGGCGGATCTCGCACCCCGTGCAGTCTACGTGTGGGGGCAGCGCACGGGCATGCCGTACCGCGGGTTGCAGCCGGGGCGCTTCGTCAAGTTCGAGAACGACGACATCGCGCGCATCGCCGCCATCCCGGGCGTCGAGCACGTCTCGGCCCGGCTGCGTTTCGGCGGCTGGCGCGACTCGGCGCGCGTGACGTACCAGGGCAAGACCGGCGCCGTGAACGTCCTCGGCGACATGCCGGCCTACGCCCGCGTCGAGCCGCTCGTCATCGAGCGCGGGCGCTTCCTGAACGAGCCGGACGTGCGGGAGGCACGAAAGGTCGCCATCATCGGCCGCCAGGCGCGCGTCGTGCTGTTCGAGGACAAGAACCCGCTCGGCGAGTGGATCGAGGTGAACGGCGTGCACCTCCGCGTCGTCGGCGAGCTGAAGTCGCAGAAGGGCGGCGAGGACGGCGACCGCATGGACAACAGCGTGTTCTTGCCGTTTTCCACCTTTCAGCAGGCGTTCAATCAGCCGAATCGCGTCGGCTGGTTCACGATCGGCGTGCGCGCGGACGCGAACTCAGGTGAAGTGGAGAAAGCCGTGCGGCGCGTGCTCGCCGAGCGCCACCGGGTCAACCCGCTCGATGACCAGGCACTCGGCTCGTTCGACGCGGCCGAGCAGTTCGACAAGATCCAGGGCCTTTTCCGTGGCATCCAGACCTTCGTCTGGTTCGTGGGCACGCTGACGCTCTTCGCCGGCGCGCTCGGCGTGAGCAACATCCTCTTGATCAGCGTCAAGGAGCGCACGCGCGAGATCGGCGTGCGGAAGGCAATCGGCGCGA
>Ga0315910_10004204_pt1 | contig 12088 bp, 11 predicted proteins | sample EdamamesoilMG_FD_204470 | JGI IMG/M metagenome (GOLD analysis project Ga0315910, IMG submission 204470) | Garden soil microbial communities collected in Santa Monica, California, United States - Edamame soil | ecosystem: Environmental > Terrestrial > Soil > Garden | place: USA: California... | reverse complement strand
CAATGGTGTTCGTATTAACTTTGGTCGCAATGGAGGAATTCATAACCATAATATATTTAACAGTTAGTGATTATCACAATCTGATTTGCTGCGATGCGTCTCGCAATCCCGGAACTTTGCTTGCAGAACCTTGAAGAACCCCAAATCCAGTGCGCCATCAAGCGTGACGCCGGGAGTCTCTTCCAAGCCCGTTAATCTACTTTTGTCTTTTCGTGGACAGTAGATTGAAGGGAAAAACGTGCGGGGGCATATGGGGCCTTTACCTACCTTGTGGTGGGCGTTTACCTACCATCCGGTAGTGCCGAATCCGCTAAACGAACCGGCCCTGACCGTTGGTGAATCCAGAGCGGCACCCCGTATCTGGCGGAAACAAAAAGGTTTATGACGAGGCCCAGAAGGTTGATGGGAAAACCAGCTCAGGTGTCAAAACCGAATCAGCCGGAATCAGGACCTGGCTGATTAGTTCGACTTTGTCGGTGCCGTCAGTCCAGCCATTTCTGCACGGTGATCCTGGTGCCTTCGCCGGCTCTGGATTGTATTTTCAAACATTCCATCGGCCATTTGCCGACCCGGGAACCAATCGCCATGTCGTCGTGCGCAAGGAAGCCATTTTGTTTTTCCCGTTTGACGTTGGCCAGGCCCGGTCTCTCGTCCCGCGCGCTGATGCAAATGCCATGCTTGGTGCCTCGTTGAATTTCAAACAGCGTAACTTCGCCATGCGAGGCATGGTTGACGATGCTGCGGGCAATTTCAGAGATGGCCGTCGCAATCAACGTCAGATCTGAACCTCCAAATCCCAGAGCCATCGCCAATCCGCGCCCTTTTTGACGCACCGTCACGATGTCCGCTGCGGAGCGTATCTCAACGCGTAACTCTTTTGCCATGTCTGGTTTCATTCTCGCTCTCACTCTCAACAACTCCAATCCCGCCGCCAACCTGGTTCGCCCCAAGCTGTATGCGGCGTTGCTTATTGCATGGGTGCCATGTCAACCAACCTACAATGTACAAAATAGCAGCTTGGTCAGTTGTTGATATGAGGTGAATACCCCAATGTGGCCGGGTAAGAGGAGCAGAGTAGGTTTCTACTGCCGCCCACCCCTCAACGCACGTAGGGAACCAGGTCCCGCAACGTGATAATGCCGTTGCGGGCTGACATTGTTTATCAATGCAGGAGCCGGGCGCAGAGCGTTGAAGTTCAGCCGCCAACGCCGCGCGGATGGATTTCTTGTGGTTTTGCCATCCCAGCCGGGTGCGGACAAGCGCCTGTCTGGTGTGACTTTAACCCGGAAATGTGCCTCGCAGTCTCCAAGAACTGACAGGATGCATTTGGGTGCGAACTCGAAAATGGGGTACTCGCCTACCTTTGCCTTTTCCAATCCTACCTCATACTCGCTCGAAATGGAACCCATTAGTGAAAGGTGAAACGATGGAGAAATCACAGAGATCCAGAAAGAATCATCTGGCGCTGCCGCGCCCGTCGCTGAGTGCGAGCCGCGCCATGGCCGCCGCGTCCGTGAGTCCGGCGGCCAGTGAGGCCAGTGCCGCCCTGTTGCGCGAACTGGTGGCTCATCTGCGTCAGAACCGCACGCAACTGCGGGAGGAATGGGCCGCCCGCATCACCGAGGCGCAGTTGTTGACGGCGATGAGCACGGATGAAATTTTTACGGAAGCGACGTCCGTGTACGACAACTACGTGGAAGTGCTGGAAACCGGCAGCGTCGAAGCGCTGCAGGCCTACGCCCTCAATCTCTCCGAGCGCATCATTCCGCGCGGCGTGGAAACGCACGAAGTCGTCGGCATCGTGCTGTTGTTGCGCGACGTGCTGGCGCGTTCCTTGTTTAAAAAGTACCAGACGGATTTCGAGTTGCTGAACCAGGTGCTCGACGCTTACGAGCCGGCGGCCAACCGCATCGCCAACACGGTGGCGGTGAGCTTTGTGCAGGAACGCGAACGCATCATCCGCCAGCAACAGGAGGCCATCCGGGAACTCTCGACCCCGGTGCTGCAAGTGCGCGAGCGGTTGCTGATCCTGCCGATCATCGGCGTCATTGATTCGCACCGCACCCGCCAGTTGACCGAGCAATTGCTCCGGGGCATCCGGCAGAATCGCGCGAAGGTCGTCGTGGTGGACATCACCGGGGTGCCGACGATTGACTCGACCGTGGCCAATCACCTGGTGCAAACCGTGGAGGCTTCCCGCCTCATGGGGGCGAGTGTGATCATTTCCGGCCTGTCGTCGGAAATTGCCCAGACGCTGGTCACCATCGGTGTGGATTTGAGCAAGATGAACGCAGTGGGCGACCTGCAGGGCGGCATCGAGGAAGCCGAGCGACTGTTGGGTTACAAAGTGATGCTGACCAGCGAAATGACTGCCCGAGACAAGGAGGCCTGAGCGCGCAATGCAGGTTCCCGTTCTCAAACAAGGCAGCTATTTGATTGCCAGCGTCCAGTCCGCGCTTTCGGATGCCGACCTGTTGCAGTTGCGGGACGATCTGTCCGACCGCGTGGGACGATTCCGCTCCCGGGGCGTCATCATTGATGTGACGGTGTTGGATGTCATTGATTCGTTCGCCACCCGCATGTTGCGGGAGGTGGCGCACATGCTCAAGTTACGCGGCGCCGAGACGGTGATCGTGGGGATTCAACCCGACGTGGCATTTGCGATGGTGCAACTGGGGTTGACCTTGGAGGGCATCGGCACGGCACTGGATCTCGAAGAAGGTCTGGCGTACCTGGATCAACTGGCCAAGCGAACGCTGAAACATGCCAAATGACGCACAGATTCCGATCCGTTCGGCGGCCGATATCGTGACCGCACGACAGGAAGGTCGTGCGCTGGCGATGAAGCTGGGCTTTAACGGAGCGGACCTGACCATGATCGCCACCTCTATTTCCGAAGTGGCCCGCAACATTCTGGATCATGCCAACCACGGAGAGATCGTGCTGCGGCCCCTGGAGAATTCCAGCAAACGAGGCATCTTGATTGTGGCGAAAGACGAGGGCCCGGGGATTCCCAATGTGAACCAGGCCATGAAGTACGGTTACTCGACCCGCAAGGGGCTGGGGGTCGGGCTGCCGGGGGCAAAGTGGTTGATGGATGAATTTGACATTCAGTCCGACGTTGGCAAAGGAACCACCATCGCCATGAAGAAATGGTTGCACTGACATGAATTTGACCGGCAATCATAACCAACAATTGCTCGAGTGGGCGGTGGCGGCACAGCCCATTTCCGGGGAAACCGTGTCCGGCGATTTGCACGTGATTCAACCATTCGTTCAGGGTGTTCTGCTGGCGGTCATCGATGGCTTGGGGCATGGCGACGACGCGACGGAAGCCGCGCAAACCGCGATGACGGTTTTGAAGGAGAATCCGCACGAATCGGTCATTTCATTGATCAAACGCTGTCATGCTCTGTTGACCCATACCCGGGGGGTGGTAATGACCATCGCATCTTTGAACGCGGTGGATGGTACCGTCACCTGGTTGGGGGTGGGCAACGTGGAAGGCTGGTTGCTCCGGATCAATGCCCGGGCGGGTCATCCGCGCGAGAATGTGTTACTGCGGAGCGGACTCGTGGGCTATCAATTACCCCCATTGCACGCCAGCGTCATCTCCATTGCCGCCGGGGACCTGTTGATTTTTGCCACAGATGGCATCCGCCCTGACTTTGCCGAAGGCGTCGCTCCCGGGGAAGCGCCGCAACGGATTGCGGATCACATCATGGCGCGGCATTTTAAAGGCAACGACGACGCACTCGTCCTGGTGGGACGCTACCGGGGGGCCACCATGCATAATCCCCCAGCACAAACGGACGGAGGGTCGGCGGGTCAGACAGCGGTTTTTCCTTCAGATGGGAAACCTTAGAAACGAATTAGTATTATGAAACAAATCAAAACACTGTTGGCAGAGGATCAAACCGTGGTGCGCCAGGCGTTGCGCATCCCCGGGGGATCATCCACCATGCATAACCAACCCGCGCAAACCGACGAAGGATCGGCCGGTCAGACGGCAGTCCTCCCTTCTGATGGGGCATCTCAGAAGCGGATTATGAAACAAATCAAAATATTGTTGGCGGAGGATCACACCGTGGTGCGCCAGGCGTTGCGCATCCTGTTGGAGGCCGAACCGGATTTCACCGTGGTCGGTGAGGCGGAAACCGGTCGTCAGGCAGTGCAACTGGCGGCGAAGCTTTTGCCGGACGTAATCGTCATGGACATTGCCATGCCGTTGCTCAATGGCCTGGAGGCCACGCGTCAAATCAAGAAGGAAGTGCCGACCACCAAGGTGTTGATTCTCTCCTCTTACAGCGACGATGAGTACGTGGACGAGTTGACGGAGGCCGGCGCTTCGGGATACCTGCTCAAGCAAACGGCCGCGAGCGACCTCATTACAGCCATCCTCGAAACCTGCAAAGGCAACGCCTTTTTCAGTCCGGCCATCTCTCGGAGGCTGTTGGAACATTACCGGGAAGCGTTTCTCCGCGGGGTGCCCGGCCAGAAACGCGCCGACCGGCTTACGTCCCGGGAAACGGAAGTGCTGCAACTCATCGCCGAGGGAAAACCGAATAAACAAATCGCCGTCCAACTTGGTGTCAGCATCAAGACGGTGCAGAAACACCGGCAACAGATGATGGACAAGTTGAACATACACGAAATCGCCGGCCTGACCCGTTACGCCATGACGAAGGGAATCATCGAAAGAAAAGATCATTTGGAGTTGTGACGCAGGCGGCAGGCTTCCCCAAAACCCGGGCCTGATTCATTGGTCAGTTCCCGCACGCGGCGGGCCGTGACACCCATCGCATTCCCGGACTGTTGAAGCGGGTTGGTTTCTGAGTCCGGCTCGCCGATGGCTCGGCCTTCCCTCAGGAAGAATTACAGAATCCGATCGAACGGTGGGCCGTGCCCTGTTTTCGAGAAAACGGAATCCGCACCCTGACGGTGGTGCCGTGACCCGGTTTCCCGCGCAGGCGGACTTCTCCCCCGAGCAACGCAACCCGCTCCCGCATGCCGAGCAGGCCGAGGGATTTGGTGCTGCTGGCTTCGCTCTCGGAAATTCCGCGACCGTTGTCTTTTATCCATAGGACGAGTTGGCCGGCAACTTCCGACAGGCGTACCTCCACCTGGGTGGCATTGGAATGGCGGATGATATTCGTGAGGGCTTCCTGGAAGATGCGAAAGAGGGCAGTGATCAGTGGCTGGTCCCGCACGGTTTTCCGCACGGCGGCCTTGACCACGCACTGGATGCCGGTCCGGGATTGAAACTCCTGCGCCTGCCATTCCAGCGCGGCCGGGAGTCCGGCGGTGTCCAGCAAGCCGGGCCTCAATTCGGTGGCAATGCGGCGGACGGTTTGAATGGTCGTGTCCACGCGTTGGGCCAGGGATTTGACCCGTTTGATGAACGTTTCGTGTTCGGGGGGCAACTGCCCGGACAGCCAGGTTAGCTCGAGCTTCAGGCTGGTCAAAACCTGGCCCAGTTCGTCGTGTACCTCCCGCGCAATGCGGATGCGCTCGGCTTCCCGCACGTGTTGCAGATGGAAGGAGAGCGCCCTTAACTGCTCGTGCGATTCGCGCAATTCGCTTTCGGCCCGCAGGCGCTCGGCCTGCACTGCGGCTTCGCGCAGGGCCCGGTGAATCGAGGGGGCGAGTCGGGTCAGCCGATGCTTGAGCACATAGTCCGTGGCCCCTTTCTTGAGCGTTTCAATCGCCACTTCCTCCCCCAATGTGCCGGTCACAAAAATGAACGGAATCTGCGGACTTTTCCTTCGCGCAATGGCCAGCGCGGCGTAACCATCAAATTCCGGCAGGGAAAAATCGGACAGGATCAGGTCGGGCGCGAAGGTTCCGAGCCGGGCCACGAAACTGGCCCTGGTTTCGACCCGTTCCAAAGTGAACTTGAGGCGGCTTTGCGTCAGTGTGTGACGGATCAACTCTGCGTCCGTGGGGCTGTCTTCCAACAAGAGAATGCGAAACTCATTTTTCATCGGAGAGCATGCGGGCCTGGCTGGCGCAGGTTGGCGCCCGTAACCTGCGCGAGGCTGACCGCGCCGGTGATGGCGGCCCGGTAGGAGCGGTGGTGAGCTCCGCGTTTCGAGGTGCCTCAGCGGGTTGGTCACGGACGGCCCGTGGCGGAGGTTCGTTGGCCGCCATCCAGAAGGCTTTGATCGCATGCAGCACCGCGCCGAATTCGGCGTAGTCCACCGGCTTGACCACGTAACCATTGGCTCCCAGTTGGTAGCAAAGGTGGAGATCTGCCTCTTCGCGGGAGGAGGTAAATATCACGACCGGGATGGCCCGCAAGCGTTCATCCGTTTTCAATTGGCGCAAGACTTCCAGCCCGTCCAGTTTTGGCATTTTCAGATCCAGCAATACCAGCGCGGGTTCGCCGTCCATGCGTGCTTGAAAGTCACCGCGGCGGGACAAGCAATCCAGCGCCTCCTGCCCGTCCCTGGCCACTCGTACGTCACAAGGGATTTGGTCATCCGACAACGTCCGCAGAGCTAACTCGGCGTCGTAATCATTGTCTTCCGCCAGCAGTAGCCATCGTCTCGGAATCATGGAGGACCTTTTGGATCAGGTAACGGAAGGGAGAAATAAAAGGTGGCACCTCCGTCCACGGCGCCTTCAGCCCAGGTCCGGCCACCGTGGCGGTGTATGATCCGCCGCACATTGGCGAGGCCGATACCGGTACCTTCAAAAACCCCGGCCCGGTGCAGCCGCTGAAACACGCCGAACAGTTTGTCCGCATACTTCATGTCAAAGCCGACGCCGTTGTCGCGAATATGGACGACGAGCTCCCGCTCGGAGACCTTGGCCCCGATTTCAATCCGGGCTTTCTTCCGGGTGCGGGTATATTTTAGCGCATTGGAGAGAAGATTGATGAAGACCTGTCGGAGCATGAAGGCATCCCCATGCACCTCCGGCAGGGCGCTGATTTGCCACTCAACCGAGCGGCCTTCAATGTCGCGCCGCAACTCGCGCCGCGCCTCCTCGAAGAGCGCGGTGAGGCTGACCCGGTTTTCCTGCATTTCCGAGCGGCCCATGCGGGAGAAAGAGAGCAGGGCATCAATCAATTCACCCATGTGCTTCGCTGAATCGACGATGATCTGAAGCTGCCGCCGGGCATTCGCGGGAAGCGCCCCGGATACTTCGGACTGCAAAATGTCAATATAGCCGACGATATGACGCAACGGCGACCGCAAGTCATGGGATACGGAATAACTGAAGGCTTCCAATTCCTGGTTGGCCGACTCCAATTGCGCGGTGCGCTCGGCAACTCGACGTTCGAGTTCAGCGTTCATTTGCAGAACGAGTTCCTCGGTCCGTTTACGTTCCGTCATGTCGTGGGCCACTTTCGAGAAGCCGCAGAATGTGCCCGTATCGTCCCGGATGGACGTCAGGATTCCACGGCTCCAGAAACGTGAGCCGTCGCGACGCACGCGCCAACCTTCATTGATCGTCTGGCCATGGTCCCTGGCTTCTTTGAGGATACGTTGAGGCACGCCTTGCTGCACTTCTTCCGGCGGGAAAAACACGGCGAACGGTTTGCCTATGATTTCTTCCGGTTGATAGCCCTTGATGCGCTGAGCCCCCGTATTCCACGACGCGACGAGTCCTTCCGGGTCCAGCATATAGATCGCGTATTCCTTGACGTTTTCGACGAGCAGGCGGAAACGCTCCTCGCTTTGGCCCAAGGCGGCTTCCGCCCGCTTGCGTTCCGTGATATCGCGGATGAGTGCCGTGCAGCCGGACGATTCTTCCTGGGAGACGCGGGTGATGGCCAGTTCGGCGCGGAATTCCTCGCCGCCCGCGCGCACGAGCGTCAGTTCAATGGGACGGTTCAACAGGCTTCCCACGCCGGTCAATAGATAATTTGTAAGCCCGTCCCGGTAAACCTCGCGTAACGCGGGCGGAATGATCAGTTCATCCATCGGCCGCCCCAGCACCTGCGTGCGCGAATAACCGAAGATCCTTTCCGCGGCCGGATTCCACTCTTGAACCAATCCGTCGCGGTCGATAAACAGAATCGCGTCAAGGGCCGTCTCCAGGATGGCACTTTTGAGCGCTTCCTGCTTCCACTGTTCCTCTTCAGCCTGTTTGCGCTCGGTTATGTCTCGAATAAAGCCGGTAAAAAGCGGCGGTTCGCTGCCGGCAATCCGGGATACTACTATTTCCACCGGGAACTGGGTGCCATCCCGCTTGCTGGCGGTGAGTTCGACCCGGCGGCCCAGCAACAACCCCTGACCCGTGGCCAGATAGCGGGCCAAGCCCTGACGATGAAGCGTTCGCAGATACGGTGGCACAATTAACTCTGCCAAATCCTGGCCGAGGGCTTCGCCCCGCGTGAAACCAAACATCTGCTCTGCCGCCGGATTCCACTCTTGTACCTTGCCCTGATGGTCCATGGAAACGATCGCGTCAATCGCCGTCTCCAGAATGGCCGCGCGGTGACTTTCGCTCTGCCGCACAATCTGCTGAGTGCGTTTGCGTCCCGCAATATCCCGGGCAATGAGGTGGACCGCATGATGGTCTTGATAGGTAAGTGGCGCGGCGGCCATTTCAACTTCAACCACTTCTCCGTCCAGGCGGACCAGTTTGGCCTCCATGCATGGCACCGCCGGCTTGCCAGCCTGGATGCGTTCCTTCATTTCGCGGATGGCCTTTTTCCAAAAATTGACACTGCCATCCTGGAGTATTTCGCGAAGCCTCTCTTTTACCGTTGCGCGGGAATCCGGATGGATGATTGGCTCGAACGGAGTCCCGACGAGTTTCTCCCGGTTGTCCGCCCCCAGCAAACCGGCTGCTGTTGTGTTCATGAAAACGATCTTGTCGTCGCCAAGTACGAGCAGGGCATCGGGGCAGAGTTCCACCAGGTGGCGATAACGCTCCTCGCTTTTGCGCAAGGCCTCCTCGGATTGTTTCGCTTTGGTCAGATCGCACGTCACGTGCGCGAAGCCCCGAAACTGACCTTTTTCGTCGCGCAGTGCGGTGATGATGACTTTCGCCCAAATGGTCTTCCCGCCGTGGCCGATCCGTAGTCCCTCCTCCTCGAATCGCCCCGCGCCCGCCGCCGTTTTCAGTGCCAGTTCGGGGCGGGACTGCTCAATCCCTTCATGAGTATAGAGCAATGAGAAGTGGCGTCCGAGGACCTCCTCGGCGTGGTACCCGTGCATCCATTGGGCGCCCGTGTTCCAACTGGTCACCTTGCCTTCCTTATCCAGCAAAAAAATCGCGTAATCTCGAACCCCCTCAATCAGTGAGCGGAGGCGTTCTTCGTTTTCCCTCAACAAATGCACTTGTTGGTTCAGTCGCCGGCGTTCCTCCGCCTCGCGCAACGCCCGCTGTACCGCCGGCACCAATCGGGAAAGATTGTTTTTCAACACGTAATCGGTGGCGCCGCTTTCGAAGGTTTCAATCGCCATCTGTTCCCCCAGCTTGCTGGTCACGAAGATGAACGGGACGTCGGGACAACGGTTGCGCGCGATGGCCAGCGCCGTGAATCCATCGAAAGACGGCAATCCGTGATCGGACAGAATCACGTCCGGTGGGTGATGCTCAAGTTCGTGCAGGAAATCGTCCCGCGATTCAATCCGCTTGGATCGGAAAGCCAGACCGCCCTTGCGCAACTCATGATTGATCATCACCGTGTCCGCCGGGACATCTTCAATCATCAAAATACGTAGCTCTTTCTTCAACGTCGGTGCTTTTCAACTTGTTGGGTGACCATTGTGGTAACCTAGCAGGCGGGACAATCGGATAACCTTGGGTTGTTGCCCGAAAGTAGCATGGGTGAACACCCCATGCGCCCGGTTGTTTGAATCAGGAGTGCCACGCCGGCGATCGTGCCACCGGGGGTGTGGCGACTTTGCGACCGGCGCAAATGCCGATTCGGAGTGTCCTCCGTGAAGTCCCCAGTTTACATGTACGATCGCCGGGTCGGAAGTTCAGTCAGTTCATGCTGGCGAGCCGGGTTTTTGCATCATCCCGCTGGAAATGGGTTGTCTGGACCGGCACAAAGTAGGTGTTGTGCCCATGCCCTTGATTCCGGTCGCGCGCCATATTCCTCGCATCAGAAAAAAAAACGACCAGATGGCTCGTCGTGCATCTCCCAACCGAACCTGTGCCATGCAATTATTTGGTAAACTATTGATTCTGTCGGTGGCCGCCGGCATAACCGCACATTCAACCCTCCTCGCCGAGGATACCCCGGAGCAGGCGCGACTTCGCGAAGCCTTACGCGAAGCGATAAACAGCTCGCATCCACCAAGTGCCGCCCCGGTCACCCAGGCTTCGCCCGCCGCCCTGCCAGCCGCCGCCTCGGGGCCGCGGGCGATTTCCCTCCAGGACTGTCTTCGGGCAGCGCTGGAACACAACCTCGCCCTCACCATTGAGCGCTATAATCCGTTGGCCTCCCAGCATGCCATTGAGGCTGCCCAAGGCGACTACGATCCGACGTTTCGCTTTTCGGCCGCGCGCAATTCCAGTGAAAGCGCCGGAACCGACTTTGATCCAAACACTGGCAACCCCATTCCGGGACCGACTCGCAAGACCGATCGATTAGGATCGGGCCTGGGCGGTCTGCTGCCGTGGGGAATGGAGTACGACTTCTCTGGCGATGTTACCGAAACGGTTCGTAAAAGTGGCAACGGCATCTTTCCGGACACGTCCGGTTCGATCGGGGTGGCACTCACTCAACCGCTGCTGCGGAATTCCTGGACTGACGTCACACGGCTCCGGATCCAGGTCGCCAAAATCGGCCTCAAAACCTCGGAGACCGCCCTGCGCCTGAAAATCATCGAGGTCGTCACTGCGGTTGAAATAACATATTACAACCTGATGGCCGCGCGCGAAAACGTGAACGTGCGGGAGAAAGCGCTTGAACTCGCAAACCGGTTATTCGAGGAAAACAAACAGCGTGTGGAAGTCGGGGCCCTGGCTCCCTTGGAGGAGAAGCAGGCTCAAGCGCAGGTGGCTATCGCCCGGGCTGACTTGCTTTCTGCGCAGCAGACTCTGGCCGAGCAGAAGAACGCGCTCAAAACCCTCTTGACGGATGACTATCTGGCTTTCCATAGCGCGGAGTTGGAGCCAACGGAGATCCTGGCCGCCCCACAGCAAGAGTTCAACCTGCGGAACAGTTGGAGCAAAGGCCTGACTTACCGCCCCGATCTCCAACAGGAAAAGCTCAATCTGGAGCGCGCCGGCGTGCAGTTGAAGTACGACCACAATCAACTTCTCCCCCGGCTTGATGTCGTCGGCAGCTTCGGCTACGGTTCCGGTGGTGTCGCCGCCGCCAACTTCGGTGATGTTCTCGAGGGTTTTCGCAACCGTGATTTACCGTCGTACGCTTATGGCGCCGTGCTTTCGATTCCGTTGGGCAATCGCAGTGCCCGCAATAACCACCGAGTTTCGAAAATCGCCGTCCAACAGGCACTGTTGGCCGTCAAACAAATCGAGCAGGCAATTTTAGTTGAAATTGATGACGCGGTCACCGCCGCCAAGGCCAGCAATGAACGCGTGGATGCCACGCGTCAAGCCGGTCTTTATGCCGAGGCGGCGCTTGAAGCGGAGCAGAAGAAGCTCGAGAGCGGCAAGAGTACCAGCTTCAATGTGCTCCAATTGCAACGCGACCTGACGGATGCTCGATCGCGCGAAATCAGCGCTCGCGCCGACTACAACAAGGCCCTGGCCACGTTGGCTCAAGCTGAGGGCAGCACCTTGGAGCGACGAGCCATAGACGTCCGCGTCAAGTAACCTCGCTGGTGGTATCGAGCGATTGAAGTGGTTGAGAACCCTTGGTCGAGGCAGGGCTACCGGATAACCACCAGGCAGTAACGCGGACGGTAATTTGGCATCCATCTCGTGCATCACGGATGAAGCCCCATTCGTGGACTTGGCTGGTTTCACATTCTTGCTTGATTGCAACTGATAAGGTGAAGGCTCAACAGCGGCGGCATCCTTCTCGGGGCGCAGCTTCACACCGGCACCATCAAGTTGTGAGCCAGAGTTCGTCCCAGTGGCCGAGGTCGCGGGCTTCTTCCAAAGCGTCTAGGTGGCGGAGTCCTTGGCGTGTCCAGAATTGTCCGGGGCG
>Ga0315910_10004203_pt1 | contig 12089 bp, 10 predicted proteins | sample EdamamesoilMG_FD_204470 | JGI IMG/M metagenome (GOLD analysis project Ga0315910, IMG submission 204470) | Garden soil microbial communities collected in Santa Monica, California, United States - Edamame soil | ecosystem: Environmental > Terrestrial > Soil > Garden | place: USA: California... | reverse complement strand
AGTGCGGACGGATGTGCGAAGGTCGATCGGCGTGCGTGAACGCAGACGTGTGCGCGGCCGCGCGGGAGCGCGGCCCTCCAGGTTTGCGATAGACGCGCCGGCCTGGAGGGCGGCGCTCCTGCGCCGCCGCGAATGCCGACGGATCACCACGCCGCGGTGATTTCGTAGGCGATGGCCTCGGCCAGGCGCGAGGCGAGCAGGGGCATGTTCTGGTACTCGGCCGTGACGAGGCCGCTGTCGCTGTAGACCTCGTCGAAGGCGGAAACGGTGCGGCGGGAGAAGTAGTCCTTGCCCGTGCGGCGGTCGGTGAGCGTGACCTCGGCCTCGAGCGTCACGCGCCAGCGGCGGGCGAGTCCGGTGTCCTCGGCGCGCGAGATCGTGGGTTCGCGCGTGAGGCGTACGAGCGTGACCTGCACGCTGGCGTCGGCCGAGCCGGCGGGAGAGAGCGCGACGCGGCCGGTGCGATCGAGCTGGCGGCTCAGCGCCGTGCCGACGAGCGCGGCGGCCTGCGGCGCGGTCGAGGTGTTGAGCGGCGGCTCGACGTGGATCGAGGCGAACGGCAGCTGCGCGGGATCGCCCATCCGGTACGAGGTGCACCCCGCGAGCGACGCGGCGAGGGCGAGCGCGAGGAGGGCGAGCGGGCGGAGGCTCACGGGATCACCGGCTGCCGGACGGCGTGACGGTCGTGGCAGGAGGCTCGTCCTCCTTCTCGGCGGCGGGCTCGGCGGTCGTCGTGCCCGTGCCGGGCGCCTCGTCGGCGGCCTCAGGACGGCCCTTGAAGAAGCCGAGGAAACCGCGCCGGCCGGTGCCCTCGGTATCGGCGGCGATCTGCGCAGCGATCTCGGCCTCGTCGACCTCGAGCTGGGCGAGGCGCTCGCGCGCGAGCGTGGCGGATTCGGAGGTGGGGGCGATCGTGATGGCCTCGTTGTAGAACACGCGGGCCGCCTGGTAGCGCGAGCGCTTGAAATAATAGAAGTCCGCCATCTTGAGGCGGCTTTGCGCGAGCATCTCCTTCATGCGCGCCTCGCCGGCCTCGGCCTCGCCGACCTTGGGGTCGCGCGGGAAGAGGATCTGGAAATCGTCGTAGTAGTTGAGCGAGTCCTTCGTCGAGCTCTGGTCGTAGAGCGGGCCGTCGACGAGTTTCTCGTGCACCTGGCCGAGACGCAGGTAGGCATCGGAGGTCACGATGCTGTTCGGGTAGTTCGTGATCAGGCGGTCGAGGGCGTCGATCGCGTAGTCCGGGCGGTTCGACAGGATGTGCTGCTCGGCCACGTTCATGAGCGCGAGCGGCGCGTAGTCGCTGTAGGGCGCGTTCATGACGAGGCGCTCGAAGTACTCGATGCCGCGGTCCTTGTTGGCGAAGCCCGGGAGCACGCCGAGCATCTTGCTGCGGTGGCCCTTGATCATCTCGTAGGCGATGCGGTACTGCTCGCTCACGAGGGTGTTGAAGTGCCCGTAGTTTGGATACGCGCGCAGGATCACGTCGAGGGCCTCGAAGGCGCGCGGCAGGTTGCCGAGCTTGGCCTGGACGATGGCGGTGCGGTGGTAGGCCTCGGGCGCGACGGTCGAGCGCGGGTACTCCTTGAACACGCCCTTGTAGGCCTTGAGGGCGCCCTTCAGCTCGCCGGCGGCCTCGAGATCACGACCCTTCTGGAAACGCTCCTGCGCCTCCTGGGCCTCGGCGGGCGCGAGGCCGCGGAAGCTGGAATTCTCCAGGTTGCGCACGCGCACCTTCGGGCGGCGATCCTCCTCCTCCTCGGGCGGCTGGGCTCCGGCGCCCTGGGCCAGGAGCCCGGTGGGCAGCAGGGCGGTGGCGGACACGAGGAAGGCGAGCACGAACGCGAAGCGGAGGAACGGCGAAGTGGACGACATCTGCGGGGAGGGGAGGCTGAAGGCTGAAGTCTGAAAGCGAAAGGCTGAAGGCTGAAGGACGGAAGGGGAAGGCGGAAGACGGTGATCGGGCGTCGGAGGGCAGAGGTCAGAAGTCAGAGGACAGAGGTCAGAGATCAGAGGTCAGAGGGCGGGGGACGGGGGGCGGCGGTTGAAGATTTCGACCTCTGGGGGAGGACTTGGTTCGGTGGGATTTCTGACCTCTGATCTCTGCCCTCTGTCCTCTGACCTAACTCGCCGGCCAGCGGAGGAGCGCGGCGCCCCAGGTCAGGCCGGCGCCGAAGGCGACGAGCAGGACCAGCCCGCCGGAGCGCAGGCGGCCGGCACGGGCGGCTTCGTCGAGGGCGAGCGGGATCGAGGCGGCGGAGGTGTTGCCGTAGCGGTCGAGGTTGATGAAGAACCGGTCGAGCGGCACCTCGAGGCGCTCGGCCATCGTCTCGATGATCCGGCGGTTGGCCTGGTGCGGGATCACGCAGTCGACCTCGGCCGCGGTGTAGCCGTGCTCCTTGAGCAGGTCCGTGGCGGCCTTTTCCATCACCAGCACGGCGTGCTTGAAGACCTCGCGGCCGTTCATGCGCAGGAAGTGCTGACCGTGGGCGACGGACTCGGCCGTGGCCGGGTGGCGGGAGCCGCCGGCGTGCTGGTAGAGCAGGGCCGCGTCCTCGCCGTCGGCCCCGGTGCGGATGCCGATGATCGAGTTGCGCGCGCCCGGGCCCTCGCCGCGGCTGAGCACCACGGCGCCGGCGCCGTCGCCGAAGAGCACGCAGGTGGTGCGGTCGCTCCAGTTGAGGATGCTGGAGAGTTTTTCCGCGCCGATGAGCAGCACATGGCGGTGGGCGCCGGAGCGCACGAGGGCGGCGGCGACCTCCAGGCCGTAGACAAATCCCGAGCAGGCGGCGGCGAGGTCGAAGGCCGTGCAGGTGCGCGCGCCGAGCTTGTGCTGGACGAGGCAGGCGGTCGACGGGAAGGGCAGGTCGCCGGTCATCGTGGCGACGATGATCGCGTCGACGTCGGTGGCCTTGAGCCCGGCGGCGGTGAGCGCGGCTTCGGCGGCCTTCGTCGCCATGTCCGAGGGATCCTCATGGCGGCCGGCGACGCGGCGCTCGCGGATGCCGGTGCGGGTGACGATCCATTCGTCGGAGGTCTCGATCGACTTGGACAGGTCGTGGTTGGTCACGACCTTGACCGGGGCGTAGGAGCCGGTCCCGCGGATGACGACAGTGTGGCTGGCGGCGCTCATGCGTGCGTGCGTGTGGTGCGAGTCGGAGGCGGGAGAGGGCGTCGGGCGCGAACGGAAACGGCGGAGCGCAGGGAGGCGGCGGGAAAGGTCCGGGGTGGGGAGCGGCGGGCCGGGTGGGAGCGTCGAATCTCGCTCCGGGCACACGTCCGGCCGCGTGTCGCTCAGGTGGCGGGCTGCGCGATCAATTCGTTGGCGCGCGCGACGTCGGCGATGATGTGCTCGTTGAGCTGGTGGGTGATCGTCTCGTTGGCGACGCGGATCGCGTTCATGATCGCCTCGCGGTTGGAGGAGCCGTGGGCCTTGAGGATGACGCCGCGCAAGCCGAGCAGCGGCGCGCCGCCGTAGCGCTCGGGCTTGATGCGCTGTTTCAGCTCGGTGAAGGCGCCGCGCGCGAGGACCGCACCGGTCGCACGGAGGGGATTGGCCCGGAGCTTTTCCTTGAGCAGGCCGGAGAAAAACTTCGAGAGCGACTCCCAGCTCTTCAGGCAGATGTTGCCGACGAAACCGTCGCAGACCACCACATCGACCGCGTCCTCGAACACCTGGAAACCCTCGACCGGACCGACGTAGTTGATCAATCCGCCGAGGCGCTTGAGCGACTCGTGGGCCTCGGCGATGAGCGCGTTGCCCTTGCCCTCCTCGGTGCCGATGGTGAGCAGGCCGACGCGCGGGCGGGCCACGCCGAGCACGACGCGGCAGTAGTCGGTGCCGAGGACCGCGTTGTGCACGAGGTGCTGGGCGTTGGCGTCGGGATTGGCGCCGGCGTCGATGAGGATGAAATGGCCGCCCTCGCGCGGGATCACCGGGGCGAGGGCCGGGCGCTCCACGCCGTCGAGCGTGCGCAGCTTGAGGGTGCCGGCAGCGACCATGACCTTGGTGTTGCCGGTCGAGACCACCGCGGTGGCCTGCCCGGATTTGACCAGTTCCATGGCGCGAAACATCGAGGCGTCGCGCTTCCCCTTGATCGCGGTCATCACGGTGTCGTCCATCGTGATCACCTCGGAGGCGTGATGGACCGCGACGAGCGGGTGCGTGGCGAGCCCGGTCTGCTGGAGCAGCGGACGCAGCACAGCCTCGTCACCCACGAGGGTGACGGGGTTGAGATTGCCCAGGCGACTCAGGGCGAGTCGGACAGCCTCGACGACCTCGGCCGGGCCAAGATCGCCGCCCATCGCGTCGACGGCGATGCGCTGGCCGACGGCGGGTTGGGACATATGGGGAGGCTGCGGCGGTGCGGGGGCCGGATCAGGCCTCGACGTCGAGGACCTGACGGCCGCGGTACATCCCGGTGTTGGGATTGACGCGGTGCGGGCGGGTGAGCGAACCGTCGACCGGGTCGCGCGCGAACTCGGGCGCCTTCATACGGTTGGCTCCGCGGCGGTTGGCGCTGCGGCGCTTGGACTGTTTGCGTTTCGGATTGGCCATGGTGAGTGGGAGAAAAGTGTTCGGGTCGCCCCCGCCCGACGTGGGAAAGGACGAAAAGAATCGGCTTTGTTAAGTTCCGGCGCTGGCGCCGTCAAGTGCGCAGCATGCAGGTGTTTCGGACGGGGTGGATGGCGCCGGTCACCGGTCGATCGGCGACCGTCGTCGGGAGGGGACGCGCGAACCGCCGACCCGCTCGCGCCGGTCGGGCCTCAGGCGCCCAGATACACCAACACCCCGATCGCCAGGATCACCCGGTACCAGGCAAACACCGTGAGCCCGTGCCGGGTGAGGAAACGCACCAGCCAGGCCACGGCCAGGCCGGCCGAGACCGCGGCGACGATGGCACCCCAGGCGAGCGGGCCCGGGCCGAAGGCGGCGAGCGTGAGCGCGCCGGTCTGGTAGCACTTGAGCACGGCCGCGCCGGTGAGCGTGGGCAAGCCGAGGAGGAAACTGAACTCCGCCGCGCGCGCCGGTCGCAGGCCCGCGACGTAGCCGCCGACGATCGTCATCATGGAGCGGCTCATGCCGGGCCAGAGCGCCACGCATTGCATCAGACCGATCACCAGCGCCTGGCGCGGGCTCAGGTCGGCGGGATCGAGGTCGGGCGCGTCGGCCGGGACGGCGCGCTGGCGCCGTTCGGCCGCGACCATGATGACCGCGCCGACGATGAGCGCGGCGGCCACCGTGCCGGTGCTGAAGAGCTTTTCCTCGATCCAGGCGTTGAGCGTGAGGCCGGCGACGACGGCGGGGAGAAACGCGATGAGAAGATTGCGCGTGAGGCGCAGCCCGGCGGGGTTTTTCCCAAACACGCCGGCCACGGCCGCGCGAATGCGGCGCCAGTAGAGCAGGGCGACCGCGGCGATCGCGCCAGCCTGGATCGCGACGGCGTAGGTGTCCGCCGCGGCCTTGATCGTGAAGGGCACGCCGGGCGTGCCTGCGAGCGGATCGGGCGGCGTCAACCACAGCGGCTGGCCCGCGCGGTCGACCGCCTGGTCGTCGCGATCGAGGCCGAGGACATGATTGGTCAGGATGAGGTGACCGGTCGACGAGACCGGCAGGAACTCCGTGATCCCCTCGACGAGGCCGAGTACCGTGGCGTCGAGAAAAGTGAGCGCGCGCGCCGTCGGCCGCGATGACGATGGCGGCGGAGTCGTCGGCGCCGTGGCCGCCGGTGCGAGCGACTGGGCCGGGAGTGCCGACTGCTGCGTCGCGGGCGGTACTGCGCCGGACGTCCGCGCCGGGGCGCGCGTCGCGACGACGAGCAGCGAAGCAACGAAGACGAATCGACGGAAGCGGCCCATGTCGCGCTGTTGCATGCCGCTGCGGCGGGCGGAGTCGAGTCGGATGGCGGGCTGTCACGGGAATTTTGTTTGAGCGCCATCGGGGCGAACGGTTTAACCGCGGGCCGCCATGGACCTCACCCTCCTCACCCGCAGCGTGGCCGCCGGTGCCGAACTTTCCCCGAGCGAGATCCCCGCGGTCGCGCATGCCCTGGCCGACGCGGCTGTGCCGGCGACGGACAAGGAGGCGCTGCTCGAGGCGCTCGCGCGCCGCGGCGAGACCGCGGGCGAGATCGCGGGATTTGCCCAGGCCTTTCGCGCTCTCGCGCGCGATCCCGGGCTCGAACGCTGGGCGCCGGTCGCGATCGACGTCTGCGGGACCGGTGGCGACCGTTCGGGGAGTTTCAATATCTCCACGGCCGTCGGCTTCGTGCTCGCGGCCGCCGGCATCCCGGTGATCAAACACGGCAATCGCTCGATCACCTCGCACTGCGGCAGCGCCGACATCCTCGAAAAGCTCGGCCTGCGCATCGACCTCGATCCTGCCGCGCTCGGCGCCGCGATGGCAGAGCTCAACTTCGTCTTCCTCTTCGCGCCCGCCTATCACCCGGCCTTCAAGGAAATCGGGCCGGTGCGCCGCGCGCTCGCCGCCCGCGGCCTGCGCTCGATCTTCAACGTGCTCGGGCCGCTCCTCAATCCCGCGCGACCCGCCATGCAGGTGATGGGCATCTTCGCGGAGAAACTCGTGCCGACGGTCGCGGGTGCACTCGACCGGCTCGGGCTCGCCGGCGGGCTCGTCGTGCACGGCACCGGGCCGGAGGGACAGGCGTTCGATGAATTGACCGTGACCGGGAGCAACCGCCTCTGCGGCTTCGGTCGCCTCCGCGGCCAGGACGTGTCCCTCACCGCCGCGGATGTCGGGCTCGCGCCGGCGACCCCGGCCGACCTCGCGGGCGGCGACGCCGCGGCCAACGCCGCGATCCTTGATCGCGTGCTCGCCGGGACTGCGCCGCAGGGCCTGGTCGACAGCATCGTGTTCAACGCCGCCGCCGGCCTGTATGTGGCCGGCCGATACGACAGCATCGCCGGCGCCGTGCCCGATGCGCGGGAGCTCCTGCTCGGTGGCGCCGTGGCCGACTGGCTGGCGCGCGCGAAGGAGTTTTTCCGCAAGTGAAGCGCCAGTACTTCGGCACCGACGGCGTCCGCGGCGAGTTCGGCGGGCCCGTGATCAACGAATCATTCGCCGCCCGCCTTGGCGAGGCCGCCGGCCGCTGGCTGAGGCGCGCCGGCGCGGCCGGGCCCGGCGGTGCGCAGCCGCTCGTGCTCATCGGGCGCGACACGCGCGCCTCGGGCCCGCGGCTCGAGCACGCGCTCGCCCGCGGCCTGACCGCCGCCGGCATGCGCGTCGGCACGCTCGGCGTGGTGCCCACGCCCGCCGTGTCGCTCGCCGTGCGCGAGCACCAGGCCGCCCTCGGCGTGGTCGTGACCGCCTCGCACAATCCCGCCGCCGACAACGGCATCAAGTTCTTCGGCCCGACCGGCATCAAGCTCGACGACGCCGACGAACTGCTCATCGAGTCGCTCCTGCCCGACGCGCCGACCTCCGCCGAGGCCGCCACGGTCGAGGTCGCCGCCGAGGCCGCCTACGTGCGCCGACTCTCCGGCCGGTTGCGTCCCGACGCGCTACGCGGCTGGAGGATCGTCGTCGACGCCGGCCATGGCGCGGCCCATCGCACCACGCCCGCCGTGCTGCGCGCGCTCGGTGCCGAGGTCGAAGTGCTCGGCGGCGCGCCCGACGGCACGAACATCAACGCCGCTTGCGGCAGCCAGCACCCGCAGGCGATGTGTCGCCGTGTCGTGGAGACAGGCGCGCGTCTCGGCATCGCGCACGATGGCGACGCCGACCGTCTCGTCGTCTCCGACGAGCTCGGGTCCGAGGTCGATGGCGACGAGATCCTCGCCATCCTCGCCGGCGAGGCCTTGCGCCAGGGGCGGCTCGCGCACCACACGCTCGTCGCCACCGTGCAGAGCAACCTCGGGCTCAAGCGCTTCATGGAGCAGCAGCACGGCCGCCTCGTGCAGACCGCCGTGGGTGACCGCTACGTGGTCGCGGCCATGCTCGAGGGCGGCTTCACCCTCGGCGGGGAAAACTCCGGCCACATCATCTGCACCGACATCTCGCCGTGCGGCGATGGACTCGCCGCCGCGCTGCTCGTCATCGAGGCGATGCTCGCGACGGGCCGGCCGCTCTCGCAGCTGCGCACGTGCCTGACGAAATTTCCGCAGGCCACGCGCGCATTGCGCGTCACGCGCAAACCCGAGATCGCCACGCTTGCGCATCTCACGGCCGCGATCACCGCCGCGGAGGCGCGCCTCGGCGCCGACGGGCGCGTGCTCGTGCGCTACTCCGGCACCGAGCCGAAGATCCGCCTGCTCGTCGAGGGACCGGAGGAGGCGCTCGTCGCCGGGCTCATCGCCGCGCTCGAGCACGCCGTCGCGCTGGATGGCCTGAAGGCGTGAGCGTCGTCGCGCCTGGTGCGCGACACGTTCTACAGTTGCGCGTCCGGACATCGCCCGCACCCTGCGTCGAACGAACGCCATGCCGGAGATCCCGCTCACGTCCCTGCCTGTCCGCCTGCAGAAGCAGTACGAGAGCGCGCGGACCGCGGTCGCGCGGGACAACGCCGACTACGCGATCAACATCTGCCTGGACATCCTCGCGCAGCACCCGGGGTGCCTCGCCGTGCGCCGGCTCCTGCGCGCCACGCAGCTGAAGGTCTTTCGCGCGAAGAGCCGCCTCGTCGCCCGCGCCGCCGGGGTGTTGGCTGCGACGAATGCCACACTCCAGGGTCGCCCGCGCCTCGGGCGCGAGCCGGCGCGCGTGCTCGAGATCGCCGAGAAGGCCCTCAACGTCGACCCGACCAACACCACCGCGCTGCGCCTCCTCGCCGAGGCCGCGATGCAGCTCGAGCTCGGCGAGACCGCGATCTTCGCGCTCGAGAGCGCGATCGAGCAGGCCGGGGAGAACCGCGCCGACCAGGTGCGCCTCGCACGGGCCATGGTCGTGGCCGGCCGCTCGCCCGACGCGCTCCGCATCGCCGAGCGCCTGCTGCGCGCGCAGCCCGGCGACGGCGAACTCGTCGAGCTGGTCAAGCGCGCCTCCGTCGAGCAGTCGATCGCGGCCGGCCGCTGGGACTCCGGCTCAGGCACCTACCGCGACAAGCTCCGCGACGAGCAACGCGCCGTCTCGCTCGAGCAGTCCGACAAGATCATCTCGTCCGGGGAGATGACGACCCGGCTGGTCAACGAGGCGATCGCCCGGCTCGGCGAGGAGCCCGACAATCTCAACCACTACCGCACCGCCGTGAACGGCTACCAGACGCTAGGGCGCCTCGACGACGCGCTGCTCTGGCTCGGCCGCGCGCGCGAGCGGCCGAACGGGGCGGCCGATCCCACGCTCGAGCGGCTCGAGAGCGAGCTGCGCATCGCCCGCGTGCAGCAGCAGCTCGACGCGCGCGTGAAGGACGTCGCCGTATCCGGCGGACGGGTGCAGGACGACGCCGAGGTCGCTCGCCTGCGCGGCGAACTCGCCGCGATGCGCATCGCGGCGCTGAGCGCGCTCGTCGAGCGGTTCCCGAGCGAGCTGGGACAGCGCTTCGAGCTGGGCCGGCTCTACCAGCAGGCCGGCGAGATCGACCTCGCCATCCAGCACTTCCAGGCCGCGCAGCGCAACCCGTCGCTGCGCATCCAGGCGACCGCCGCGCTCGGCGCCTGCTTCATGGCGAAGTCGCTCTACGACATCGCGGAGGAGCAGCTGCGCGCGGCCCGGCAGGAACTCCATGCCTTCGACGACACGAAGAAGGAGGTCGTCTACCAGCTCGGCCTCTGCCTCGAGGCGGTGGGCCGCACCGACGAGGCGATGGCGGAGTTCAAGTCGATCTATGCCGTCGACATCTCCTTCCGCGACGTGGGCCAGCGCGTGATGCGCGGACGCGGCGCCTGAGCGAAAGAGTCCATGGCACGGACCTCGACCACCACGCGCTGCAGCTATGCCGCGAGCGACATCGCCTGCCAGCTGGTGTTCTGCTGGGTGTCCTGGTACCTGCCCTATTTCTACACCGACACCTACCTGATCCCGGCCGCGACCGTCGGCACGATCCTGCTCGTCGCGCGCTGGATCGACGCGATCGACGCGCCGGTGTGGGGCATCATCTTCGACCGCACGCGCAGCCGCTGGGGCAGGAGCCGGCCGTGGTTTCTCTGGCTGTGCGGGCCGTTCGCCATCTTCGCGGTGCTGACCTTCATGACACCGGATCTCGGATACGGCGCGAAGGTCGCCTACGCCGCGATCACCTACGTGGCGTGCAACATCCTCTACACGGGCATCAACACGCCCGTGACCTCGATCCTATCCGCCCTGACCGACGACCCGAAGGAGCGCGTCACGCTCACGACCTTCCGCATGATCGGCTCCAAGCTCGGCGTGCTCATCGTCAACCTCACCGGCATGGAGCTGGTGCACTGGCTCGGCGGCGGCGACGACCGGCGCGGGTACATGCTGGCCGTGCCGATGTTTGCCGTCGTGGCGGTCGGGCTCTTCCTTGTCGCGTTCCGCAACCTGCGCGAGATCGTGCCGGTGGATTCGACGCCGCAGCCGATCCTCGGCACCTTCGGCGCCCTCCGTGGCAACTGGCCATGGCTGATCATCTTCGCGAGCAGCCTGCTTTTCTGGATCGGATTCATCGCACGCGTGACGCTGGCGCCACATTTTCTCGAATACGTGCTGAAGCGCCCCGACCTGCTCAAAGTCGCCAACGGCCTGGACTTCGCCTCGCTCCTCGTCGCGGTGCTGCTGCCCTGGTTCTGCCGCATTACGTCGAAGCGCAACATCTGGGCCCTCGGCCTCGCCGGCATGGTGCTCGGGCAGCTTATCGTGTGGATCGGCGTGCAGCAGGGACATTCGCTCGGCTGGATCATGACGGGCTGGGCGATCGGCTTCATCGCGAGTGGCGCGGCCATGGCGATGCCGTTTTCCGTGCTCTCCGACAGCGTCGACTACGGCGAGTGGAAGACCGGCATTCGCGCCGCCGGCCTGCTCACCGCGATCGGTGCGGCGTTCTGCCTGAAGGCCGGCGCCGGGCTCGGTGGCGCGATCCCGATGTGGATCATCGACGCGGCCGGTTACGTGCCGAAGGTGGCGCAGTCCCCCGCCGTCCTTCACGCGATCGAGTTCGGCATCATTTGGCTGCCCGCGCTCTGCTTCGCCGTCGCGACGATCCCCGTGCTCTTCTACGGGCGCTTCGAGCGACTCGAACCCGAGGTCCACGCGGAACTCGAGCGCCGTCGCGCGGCCAGGTAGGGATGCCTCGCCGAGGCATCCGCTTTGGATTTTTCGAGGTGCGAGAACCTCACGCGGAGGCCTCCTGCCGCGAGGTCGACGCGTCGGACTTAGGCCGCCCGCTCGCGGGCGCCCGTTCGCGTGCCCGTCGTGGCGCCCGCGAGCGGGCGGCCTACGGCGCCAGATCCTTGACGACCTCGACCGGCGGCAGACCCCACGATTCGACGCGAGCCTGGTACTCCGGCCACGGAAGCAGCACGTAGTGCGGCTTCCGGTCGGCGCGCAGCCAGCGGATCATGGTCAACAGGTCGTCCTGGGCCATGACGGTGCAGCCCGCGGTCCTGCGCTCCGGGCCGCGGCGTATGTGGAAAAAAATGACGCTGCCGGCCCCGGCGAGCGGTGGTTCGGCGTTGTGCCGGATCTCGACGCGCCAGCGAAAGGCCGGATCGCCCACGCGCATGCGGTGTTTCTCAAACCACTCCGGCGGACGCGCCGGATCGTCGATCGCGACGTGCCGGTTGTAGAGCGGATGCTGTGGATCGTCGACCCACGCGTCACGCGCAGTCACCTGGTGATAGGGATAGTCTGCGCCTTCCGGCAGGCGCGGATCGTCGCCGTAGATCGTGCCGATGGCAAAAAGTCCGGCCGGGGCACGGCCGTCGCCCTCGCGCTTTGGCACGCCGCGCTCCTCGGTGCCGGGCACGCCGCGTCCCCAGGCGAGCCCGTGCTTGCCGTAGAGCACGGGGATGACCGGTGAGGCCGGCTGCCAGCCTTCAGGTGTGCGGTCAAGCAGCCTCAGCGTTCCGCGCGGGGCATCCCACGATGGTGCAATGCTCACGATCAATTGTCGCACGTCGTCGGGCAGCGGGGTCGCTCCTCGTGCGCCGATGGCGGCGCAGAGTCCGACGACGGCGGC
>Ga0315910_10004201_pt1 | contig 12092 bp, 10 predicted proteins | sample EdamamesoilMG_FD_204470 | JGI IMG/M metagenome (GOLD analysis project Ga0315910, IMG submission 204470) | Garden soil microbial communities collected in Santa Monica, California, United States - Edamame soil | ecosystem: Environmental > Terrestrial > Soil > Garden | place: USA: California... | reverse complement strand
GACGGACCCTCATGGTTCACCCTCGCCTTTGCGATTCAGGAACGCCTCCGTCTCGCTGACCTTGGCCACCAGCTCGTGCACGCTGAGCGGCGTCGCCCCGAGCTCGAGCGCTGCCGCTCGGTCGCTAGCGCTCAGCGCGCGGCCGTAGGCAAACTCGAGCCACTTCGACGCGTAACACGCGCGCGCCTCCTGACTCGCGGCCAAGAGGTCGACCAGCTCCGTTGGACCGGAGAATTGCACGTCGACGTCATCGAGCTCCAGGGTGCCACTGGTATCGACGCGCACGTCGTTCTCGGTGGTTCTCACCTGACCCACGGCGTCGAAGCCTTCGAGCGCGAACCCTGGCGGATTGATCTGCAGATGACAGGTGAAACACCCGGCCTGGCCCGTCAACAGCTCGACCTCTTCGCGCGTCGTCTCGATGGGCTCGTCGGTTTCGGGCAGCGGCGTCTGGGACGCGCCGGGGGGCGGATCGGGGATGTCGCGACACAATAGTTGCCGCACCACGAACAGGCCGCGATGGATCGGATCGGTGTCAACGGCATACGCGTGCGACGCGAGGAAGCCAATCTGCATCAGGTACCCCTTGCGCTCGTCGGGATCGAGATCGACGCGCAGCAAGCTCGTGCCGGATTCCGCGTCGTGGGGGACGCCGTACAATCCAGCCAGCCCAGCATCGGCAAAGGCGTAAGGAGCCGTCAACAACTCGGCCAGGCCGCCACCGCTCTCGATCACGTCGTCGACGAACTGCTCGCTTGCAGCACGCGCGGAGTCCACGATGCCGTCAGGGGCATCGGGAAACGCTGCTGGGTCGGGGGCTATCCTGGAGTAGCGACCGAAGTCCCAGGCCTGTGCATGAAACGACACCAGCTGGCTTCGCGCACGTTCGGACGTCAAGAGCGCTTCGACGGCGCTCGCCACCTGCTCGGCGGTTCGCAATTCGTCCTCGCTCGCTCTCTGGAACAAATCATCGGTGGGCATCGACCCCTGCACGAAGTAAGACAGGCGCGTCGCTACCTCCCAGCTCGAGAGTGCGACGAGGCCGTTGCTGTCTGCGTCGATACTGAGCTCGGTGCGGTAGAGGAACTGAGGCGACTGCAGCATCGCTTCTACGACGAGGCGAACCCCGTCGCGGAACGCATCACCGCTCGCTACCAGCGTTTCACCTTGCTGAAACAGTTCTCCGAACGCGGTAAGCTCGGCTTGGGTCAGGGGTCGCCTGAAGGCGCGCTGCCCAAATGCAGCGATGAACTCATCCGCGCAGTCAGCGTCTTCGCTGCTGCACGGCACGATTCGATCGAACACCTCGTCGTCGCTGACCGCGCGCTCGGCGAGCGCTTCAGCTGCGGCTCGGTACTGAGGCCCGAGCCGAGCGTCGACCCCGAGATCGATGCTGGTCTCGAAGTCGAAGCCATTCAGCGCATCCGGCGGAAAAGCGCTGGCGGGCGTGTCGCCAATGCCGAACAGGTCCTGCACCGTGGCGTCGTATTGGTCGTGCGTGAGGCGCGCTACGCGAGTCACCGCGTCCGCATCGACCGCACCACCACTGGTGCCTGCCCCTGCTTCGCCCGTCGAGCTGGAGCCGCTACTCGACGAGCTACCGCCGGTGCCACTGCTGCTGCTGCCGTTCGCAGCGCTTTCGTGACTCGATAGCTCTCCGCCGTCGATGGCTGATTTGCAGCCCACCGGCGCTGCCAAGAGCGCGAGATAGGCGAGTGCGCGTCCCGTTCGACCCATGAGCAAATGCCACGATAGCAGACTCATTCGCCGAGCGCCCAGTTGCATCCTCGATCGATCGTGAGCTCGCGCGGTAACGACAGTCGCGCACACCGTGAACGAATCCCGCGTCCCGTACCGAGAAGTCCCACCTCAGGGGCCGCGCCTCGAGCGCACGCACCCCAGGGAGCAAGAGCGTGCAAAGCGGACGAGCTTTCGCGAGAGTCAGCGATGCGGACGTTCGAAAATCAAGAGCTCGGGTCGCACGTCGTCGGGGAAAGCCGTGCGGCCCTTTCCGTTGTTGTCAAACACCAAATAGACATGGTTACCGTCGAGCGCCAATCCTTCAGCCACGCCGTATCTGCGATCGATATACCCGAAGCGATCGTCATTCTCGGTCGATCGAAAGCTCCATGCCTCGCCTTCCGCCCACCCCGCGGTGCCTCGTTCCAGCTTCACGACGAGATGCGCACTTCTGACCAGCGCGAACAGGTCGTTGTCGAACGTCGCGAGGTCGCTGAAGTCGGGGCTGCGCCCGGGCGGCGACGCAAACCTACTCGCCGGCATGCTCCAAGCGAGCGCCCGCGAGAGTGCGCCGTCCGCGGGGATCTCGATCAAGCCGCGCTCGCTACGTTCTGCCGCCAACACGATGCGCCCGTCGGGAAGTCTTGCGATGCCCTCGAGTTTCGCGTTCGGTAGCGCGAACAGACCCGCGGCTGCCCCCAAGCGCTCGAGGGGCGGCGTGGCCCAGCTCAGCGTCGCGTCCCTCGCGAGTCTCAGTGCGCGCACTTGTGCTTCGCTCGCCAGCAGCAGCCCTCCCGCACCATCGGGACACAGGCCCTCCAGATCCAGTTCGACGATGCCCGGCGGCAGCGCGAACCGCCGATAGGTGCGCACCGTCACCCGATCTGCCTCGATCACGAGCTCGAACACCTCGTTCTCGTGTTTGTCGGACACCGTCAAGAGCTTGCCCTCGTGCCACAACAGCCCCGAGGGCTGGAAGTTGTCGCGGCGCTCGATGGGCAGCGCCCGAACCAGCACGAGCTCGACCAGCTCGGGCGCGAGCGTCGGGCGACTCGGAGGCAACGACTCGGGCGCGGCGCTCGCGCCGTGCGCGCTCGAAATCGACGGGGCAGCTGGGGCAGACGAGGCAGACGAGACCGCGGGCGAGCCACTCGCCGCCAACGCTTGGTTCGGGGGCGGCGCGCCGAGCGCCACCCGGTGATCGGCCGGGCGAGAGGGAGTGCAACCCGCCCCTACCAGTGTTATCGCAACGATCAGCCGTGAAACCCGTGGAGTCACTTCGCCTCGCGTCGCCACATGGGAACCTGCTTCCGGTTCTAGCCAGATGGCTTCTGGTGTCAACGCTCGTGGTGGCGGATAGCGGGTGCTCTCGGGCCAGTCGCGCACCCCCGCCCCCGAGCCACGCCGTCCCGCTTGCTGACGGCTCCCCACGCAAGGCCGGCGAAAGGATCGGTCACACCGAGATCGTCACCCCTCGCCCGCCCCCCTCGCGCCTCCCGTTTCAGGATGGATACCCCATCGCGGTGGTGGATCCGCGTCCGATGGCGCGGGTGCTGCGCGGCGACTTCGAACCGCCCGATACGTTGGTCGTGGCTTACGCCGAGGAGTGGACCTCGTCGCTCGAGCAGATCATCGCGGGGGCGGCAGGGCAAGCGCGGGTGCTCGTGCTGGCTGCCGGTGCACAGGCGCGCACACCGGCCTTTCGGCACATGACGCGGGCATCGCACGTCGACGTGCTCACGGGAGCCTTCGATTCTCCGTGGGTTCGGGACTACGGGCCGCTCCAGACGTTCGAGTTCGCCACCGGTCCGCTCTGGCTCGACTTCGGCTACGCGTGGAACCGTCCCGAGGACGACAGGGTGCCCGACGTACTCTCCGCCCGCTTGCAGGCCCGCGTCGAAAATCCCGGTTTCGAGCTCGACGGTGGCGGGGTGATCAGCAACGGTCAGGGGCTCTGCGCGCTCACACAGACGAGCCTGCTCGATGCCGGTTTCCCGGAAGGAGCATCGGACGAGCTCGAGGTATTTTTGGGCAGCCTCGGTTGTCATGCGTCCGCCGTCCTGCCGACGATACCCGGCGAGCCGACGGGCCACGCGGACGTAGTGGCGCAATTCTTGGCGACGGACCTGGTGATGGTGGCTTGGCTCGATCCCAACACCCACCCCGAACTTTCTGAAGCGCTCGACGCAGTCGCAGTCCGGCTGCAGACGACGGCTGAGCTCGCGGACTATCCGCTCCAAGTCATTCGGATCCCGATCCACGCCTCGGGCGACACCTTCTTCTCGTACGTCAACGCCACGCGCCTCCGCAGCCGACTTCTGGTGCCGCGCTTCAACGAGCTGCCCGAAGGCCTCGAACGAACCGCGTACTCGCTGCTAGCGGCGGCGCTTCCCGGGGTGTCGTTGGTTCCCATCGACGCCGACGTGATGGTGCGACTCGGAGGCGCCGTACATTGCGTCACCCTGGGCCTCGGGCCGACCGTGGCACCCCTGCCTCCAGTGCAACGTGCTGGCGCTACGCCGGTCCCTTTGCTCGGCCGGCCCCGCTTCCCGCACCGCACCGGCTAGTACTTCTGGTCGACGACCCACTGTGGGTCGCGGGTCTCATGCCCAAACCCGCCACTTTGCTTGTGGGTCGGTGACCCACAGTGGGTCGTGGTCTTTGGGGGGACCGGGGCGCGACAGGCGCGGTTATTGCACGGGCAAATGTCCAGAGCGCTGCTGCTTCCGTACTTTTTGTGGCGCACGGACAACGGCGTGGCCTGACGAGGCGACCGTTTTGTCGTACGACAGTGCGGTTGGATGGATCAGCATAAGCCTCAATTAGCCGATCCCCTCCCCGATCGTGCAAGCGAAGCTCCGACGTTGGTGGCGCTGAGACCAAGGGGCGCCGAGCGCGCGCGATCGCAACGCGCGGAGCAATTCCGGCGCCGGGCCGAAGAGATCCTCTCCTTGGCGACCTTCGATGCGATCGTGGGCTCGCATCCTTCGATGCAAGATCTCTTGAAACGGGTGGCGTACGTCGCGACGACGCGCGCTACCGTGTTGATTCAGGGGGAGAGCGGAACCGGCAAAGAATTGATCGCGGCCGCCCTGCATCGAAATTCGAAACGCCGTGAGCGCCCCTACGTGCGCTTGAATTGCGCGTCACTGGCGGAGTCGGTGCTCGAAAGCGAGCTGTTCGGCCACGAGAAGGGCGCGTTCACGGGCGCCACCACCCGCCGTGAAGGCCGCTTCAAGCAGGCAGACGGGGGCACGCTGCTGTTGGACGAGATCAGCGAGATCCCGGCAGCGATTCAGGTAAAGCTGTTGCGCTTCTTGCAGGAGCGTGAGTTCGAGCGGGTCGGGGGCAACGAGTCACTCCGGGTGGACGTGCGCGTGTTGGCGGCCGCGAATCGCGATCTGAAGACGCTGGTGCGCGACGGCCGATTCCGCGAAGACTTGTACTATAGGTTGGCCGTCGTGCGACTGGACGTGCCCCCGCTCCGCGCGCGGCCCAGTGACATCATCCCGCTCGCGCAACAGTTCTTGAAACAGGCGGCAAAAGAGAACGAAGTCGAGGTGGCTGGCTTCACGCGCGCCGCGGAACGAGCGCTCATGAACTACCCTTGGCCGGGTAACGTGCGCGAGCTCCAAAATGCGGTCGAGCACGCGGTGATACTCGCGGAATCGGAATTGGTCGACGAACCACAATTGCCGATTCAAGCCCACGAAAGGGCGGGGCTTTGCCAGCCGATGATCCCGGGGGTGACCCTGGCAGAGCTCGAACGCTACGCCATCACCGAGACACTCAAAGCCGTGAGCGGCTCGCCCGCGAAGGCCGCAAAGCTGCTCGGCGTGAGTCGCCGCACGATTCAATATCGCATGCGCGAATACGGCTTGGTCGCCGGAGCACGCGGCGGTCCCCTCGACGCGTTCGATCACGAAGACGACTGAGCTCGCTCGGGGGCTGCGCGCTCGGTGAGCCCGCGCCCGAGCTGGAGCATGCGCGCGGCGAGGGAGCGCCAGTCGACGAACAGCACGTAGCACACCAAGTAGGACGAGAAATTGATGCTCAACGTCAGGTGGATGCCGAGATGAAACCCGACACCACCCAGCAGCGCCAACACGCGCGCCCGCCTCCCGCAGAGCGCGAGCGGAAACCCGAGCTCCCAGAGCAGCGCTCCCCACGAAAGGAGCGCGAGCAAGCGGCGTTGCTGCGAGAGCCAGATCCCCGCCGAAGTCGGGCTGCCGACGTACGCGTGATCGACCAGTCCCCACCCCTCGCGGAACCTCTCTGCCTGCGAGGCCTTTGGGTCAGCGATGAAGCGCTGCTCTTTCGTGGCCCCGCGTTCGGAGCCGCCCGCGAGGTAGAACGCCAGCGTGTTGCCGTCGGTCCACTGCCACCCCGAGTAGCGCAGCTTGGACAGCCCCGCGCTCGCATACAGCAAACACAAAACCAGAAGCACCGCCCTCATTGGCCAGACGCTGACGGCGCGACGTGGCAGCACTTCTGGTTGCGAGCGCGAGCGCGAGCCCGAATTGCGCCACCTCAGGACGACGGCATCGAGCGAGAAGGAGGTCACGCCCGGAGCGAACGCCATCAAACACAGCACCAGCGTCGGGAGCGCGAAGGCGTGCGCGGTGTAGCCCCAACTGTTCGCGGCCAGTCCCAACAGCAGGTTCAAGGCCGCGAGTGCGATCAACGCGGCGCGCGTGACTAGCCCCACGAACCCGAGCACCAACAAGACGACGGCGAGCGGCTCGAGCCAGGCGAGCCATGCCTCGGACAATGGCGGCAGGGAGAGCCAGCTTCCGAGCGAAGGCGGCGCGTAGAATTCGACGGGACGATCGGCGACGGAGCGAAGTCTCTCGAACAGGCGCGCCGCGTAGTACCAGGCGAACCAGCCCAAGAGCACCACGCGGAACACGCCAGGCTGGTGGCGCGCGCTCGGGGCGAACCACCAAGCCGCGAGCCGCGAGAACGCGCGCCCGAGCCCGTTCATCGTGCCCGCCCTTGCTGACTGGGGCCCGCGGTGCGCGAGAGGGCGCTGAGCCGCGCCGTGCTCGGCGCGTACTCGAAGAGCGGCCGGCGTTCGAGGCGACCGTTCTCGAGTTTGGAGGCCTCGAGCCAAATGCGCCGTGGCGGGTGGCCTGCTCGCCGGGTGTAGACCGAAACGACCAGCCGCATCCACTCGGCGATGCGCTGCTCGAACTTCGCTGGGTTGTCGTCGGGCAAGTGCCAGCTGGGGTGCTGTGGGTCCGTGGAACCGTAGTAGCGGGCGAAGAAGTGACGCCGAAAGCCGAGCTCCCCGGTGCCAAGGTGGCGCAACGGTTCGAGCTCGACCGTGACCCCCTCCGCATCCTCGACGTAGAACGAGAGCTCGAACACGGGCGCGCCGGGAGTCTGGTAACGCGCGAACATGGGCGCGGACGTGAAAGGCCAGTCTTCATAGGGACCGAGCACCGCCCGCAGCTCGAGCCCCACGATGGCCGTGACCAGGAGCGCCGCGCCGAGCCGGTGCACACGGCCAGGCCACTGAGCGAGACTGGATTCGGGCGGCGGCGCAGCTCCTTCCGCTCGGGCGTCAGCGTGAGGGAGCATCGCCGCCGAACTCCAGGTTAGACACGCCGTGCGGCGCGTTTCGACGGGATCGGCAGCGTCGTCGTCAGGACCGACACCAGCGCCGCGGACTCGACGCGGTGGTGATCCAAGAAAAAACGTTGGTTCATCTCGAGCTCGATCCCGAGGTAGCTCCGAGCAGGAAATTCGGTCCTGAGCCAGGTGCAGAGGCCGTCGGCGACGCCGCGGTAGGGATAGTTTCTGCGCACCCTGAGTGCCGGCGCTGCCCGGCGGAGCTGTTCGCGCCAGCGAGCCGCCATGCGCGCCTCGGGCGCTCGCGCGGGATCGTAGAGCAGTCCGATGTCGGCCGTGCGCACCTCCCCCGCGAGGCGCGGTGTGAAGCTGTGCACGGACACGTGCACGGCGCGCCGTCCGCTCCCCACCACGGCCGCCACCGCGCTGTGGAGCCTCTGCCGGTAAGGATAGTAGTAGGTTTGGAGCAGCGCCGCGCGCTCCGGCGCGGGGAGCGCGCGCGAGAACTCCGAGTGCAGCCGGGCGTGGTGGGGCGAGCGGTTGGTGTCCACCAAGAGCCGGGTCACGCTCGCATGGAACAACGGACAGCCAAACGCGCGCCGGAACGCGCGCGCAACGGCGATGGCCCCGATGTCGAGGCCTCGATGGCTCGCGAGGGCGCGCCGGGCGCCGGCGGAGGCGAACCAGCGACTGTACCGAGTCGGCACGCTGCCGCTGGCATGCTCACAGCTCAAGATCAAGACGTCAGTGGGCATGGGGTTCGAAGCTAGCGCCCTGAGCCAAGCAATCCGCCAGCCGATGGTAGACGCCGCTTTGTTGCTCCGAACCCGGAGCTCGCTCGAGCGCCGACGTAATGCGCTCGGCGAGTGTGCCTCGTTCGAAAATCACCCGGAGCGCGGCATCGCGAGCGTGCGTCGTGTCGTCGTGAGGCAAGAGCATTTCGGCCAAACACGCCCAGGTGTCCCGCACACTGAGCCGTTCGCGATCGATGCCGAACAGCGCCAGATACTCGCGTTCCGGCCAGGTCGCGGCCCCGGCGCGCTGCACGCTGTCTTGGTGAAAGCGCGCCAGCACCTCGGTAGCCACACGCCGTTGGGCGCGGGCATCGGAGTGGCGTTCCTCGACCAAAGAGCGCACCGCCGCGACGATGAGTTCGGCAAGGGCAAGATCTGCGCGCGGGCATTCTTGCGTGTCAGCGGTGCGGATCTCGATCGCCATCCGATCGAAGCGAGCGATCGCACCGCGCGCGTTGACCCACTCGTAGGCGAGCACGCCTTCCGGATCGAGCTCGGCGAGATCCCGATAGATGGTCTCTAGAATCTCGGCTTCGTAGCTAGAGCGCGAGAACACCGCTTCGGGCACGACGAGGCCCGTCACCGAGGGGATTCGCGCGCAGTTGGTGCGATACGCTTCGAGCCGGTTGTCGAGCGTCCCGGTGAGGCGGCCCTCGACCAACGGCGAACTCGCTGCTAGCCCCGGGATCAGCGGCAACACCAGGCGGATCGCTGCATGCAACCTGCCGAACTCGTCGTCGTTCGCGAAAGGCAGGTTGATGTGCATGCTCTGCAGATTGGCAAAGCCATGGCCCTGGCAGCCGAAAATCCGGTCGAACGCGGCGTAAATTTCGGCGTTGTCGTGGGGCCAGAGTTGCAGTTCCCGCGCCGGAACCATCCAGGGGTGCATGCCAGTCGGCAGCAAGGTGGCGCCCATGGGTCCGAGCAGATCCAAGATGTCGCGCACCTGTTCGGCGAACGCAGCCGCGAGGTTCGGGAGCGATCGAGCGGGCCCGTTGCTCTTCATCTCGATCACGTGCAGCTGCAGCTCGTTGCTCCAGAGCACGGCGCCCCGGTCGACTTCCTCGTCGTAGCCGCCGCCGACCAAGTGGAGCAGTCGGTCGGCGCAAGGCTTCACCGCCAACGACTCGGAATCGACGATCATGTATTCGAGCTCGATGCCGCAGCCTTCGAACAATCCGAGAATGGGTGTATTGCTCATAGCTCCCTCGATCAGTACTTGACCACCGAGCGCCCCCGCTGCTCGAGCCTGTCGTAGAAGTACTTTAGAATCGCGAAATACAGCTCGTCTTTCAGCACGGCGTCTTCGATGCCCGCTTCGATGCTCGGGTTATCATTGACTTCCATCACCATCAGCCGGCGCCCAATTTGCTTCAGATCGACGCCGTACAGGCCGTTTCCGATCAAGTTCGCTGCCTTCACGGCCAGCTTGACCACGTGAGCCGGAGCAGCGTCGACAGCCAGCGTGTCCGAACGCCCGTAGGAGCGCCGGTTGTCGACCATCTGCTTCTGGATTTGCCAGTGGCCACGCGCCATGTAGTAGCGGCAGGCGTAGAGCGGACGGCCATCGAGCACCCCGATGCGCCAGTCGAACTCGGAGGGCGTGAACTCTTGCGCGACCACGAGCTCCGAATCCTTCAGGAAGGTAACGAGGTGGTGTGCCAGCTCGGCCTCGTCGCGCGCGATCACGACGCCGGCCGAAAATGAACTATCCGGGCGCTTCAACACACACGGAAATCCCAAGTCGCGCGCGATGCAGTCCACGTTGTCGCGATGGATCACCACGGTCTTGGGGATGGCGATGCCATGGCGTTCGAACAGCTCCGCCTGATACACCTTGTTGGTGCAGCGCACGATGGATTCGGGGTCGTCGATCACGACCAGACCATTGGCTTGAGCCCTTCGCGCGAAACGGTAGGTGTGGTGGTTCACCGCCGTGGTCTCGCGAATGAACAGCGCATCGAACTCACCGAGCCTGCCGAAGTCGTCCTTCTCGATCTGCGTCACGCGCATCGAAAAGCGTTTGCCGGCGCGGGCGAGCCGCCGCAGCGCGCGCTCGTCCGAAGGCCGATCGACCTCGCTGGGGTTGACCAACACGGCCAGTTCGTAGCGCGGTTGCTGGATGCCGGTGAGGCGTGGGCGCGCGAAGAATCTGGCCGCCTGCTCCACCACGAACTTTCGATGGTTCTCGGTAATCTCATTGAGCGCGATCGGGCGCAGGCTGTGCAGGCGCCACTGGTCGGTGCGTGCGAACTCCGCGCGCAAGAAGGGAGCTGGGAAGTGCGCGAACAGCGACTGGCACAAGCTATCGTAGCGTTGCGCCATGTTGCGCCCGAAGTAGATGCTCAGCGTGAAACGGTCGCCCTTGAGCTGACCCAGCGTCGTCTGCAGGCGCCGCCCCAGTTCTTCGGAAGCGACGCGAATGATGGCGGCGTGCTTCAAATCCTGCAGCGTCGTCACCGAGGGCATCGGTCGGTGGCCGCGCGCGCGAGCCAACAACGACACGTAGTAACCCACCGTTTGATAGCGATAGCTCTTCGAAAGGTTGAAGACGATGGCCCGCTTGAGGTCGAAATACTTGGGGTTCGTCAAGTATTCGCGCGACGATACTATTTCGGTCCCTGGAATGTGCAGCGGCCAGTACTTCGGGTTGTCGACGACAACGAGGGCGATCATCTGGAGAGTTTCCCGCGATTGGGCGTGATGATGAGCAGGTTGGCATCGTAGGTGACGATGCCGAGCAGGATCGACGTGAGGAGATGTTCACTGCTCACGCTGTAGTAGCGCTTCTTGTAGCGTGGGTTGTCGTGGAGCGGATCGGAGACGAGCACCTCGCGCTTCTTGCGATCGTAGCCGCTGAGCACCACGAAGTGCCCGACTGGCTCGCCGCGCACATCGTCGTATTCGTCGCGGTACTCCCGCGCGCAATCGTAGAGGTGGGTCGCCAACAGCCCGGTCAAGATCGGGATCTCACGATTGAGGTAGCGCCTGAGCAACCCCGCGCTGAGCGGTTCGTAGCGAATCGATCCGCCGAGCCGTAGAAATTCGAGATAGGCGTGGCTCGCCAGCTGCAACTTCGGGTCTGACTTCACCCGGCGCTGCGCCTGCAGCCGCCCGACCAACTGATCTTTGCTGCGGAACCAGGTGGGATCGAAGACCTGAAGGTTGTAGGTGAAGATCTCGGCGGAATAGCCACGCGCGAGCGCATGGCAGCCGAGCAGCACCGCGAGCGTGCCGCCGTGGGGCAGCGCGAGCACCTCGTCGATTACTTGCTCGAGCGGCAAGTGGTCACCGAAGTAACGATACACCGCGTGCAGGCAGGTGGGTCCGCAGGTGGTGTTGTCCGGCTGGGGCATCACCACCAGCCGAAAGCCATGGCCTCCCCGTGGGCTCATGCGAGCGAACTCACGTTCTCCGGCTCGAAGCGTCGGTGTTCAGTCAACCCCATCTTTTGCGTGCAGGTCCCGAGTCGATGAGCACACACTGCGGCTGCCGACCAAGCAATGATCAGGCCAAGCGGGGCGCCGTCAGCACCCTGCAATTGGGGCCGCGAGAAGCGATGCTTGCCGGGAGCGCCGAGTTGCCCGCAACGGGCGAAGCCAGCAGAGCATGCACCAAGAGCGTGCAGCATTTGCACCCAGGCCCGCGACCCTGGCGCGGAATCCCCTGCTAATCGAGGAGCGTCGTGAGTTCCCACGTCAGGTTTGCACGCGCCTGGACGCCCAGCCGCTCTTGCATGCCGGGGGTCAGAAACTGCGCGTCCGAGGCGATCGCGCGTTGCAAGAAGGCGCGCCTGCCGCGCTGGTAGTCCGGCCGCGGCAAGCGGGAATACTCCTCCGCAATGGCCCGCGCGTAGCGCGCGTACTCGGCCGGCGCCGCCCCGAGCACGGCGCGGTCGCAGTCGACGAACAGTGCCAGATCGGAGCCGGCTTCGCGCGACGGGGGCGCCGTCGAAAGCGCGGTGCCGTGGATCAGGGTAGCCAC
>Ga0315910_10004200_pt1 | contig 12096 bp, 9 predicted proteins | sample EdamamesoilMG_FD_204470 | JGI IMG/M metagenome (GOLD analysis project Ga0315910, IMG submission 204470) | Garden soil microbial communities collected in Santa Monica, California, United States - Edamame soil | ecosystem: Environmental > Terrestrial > Soil > Garden | place: USA: California... | reverse complement strand
ACTCGGCCTGGTAGTAGCCGCGGAAGATGTAGTCCGACATGTAGCCGATGTTGGCAGTAGTCTCGGCCAGCGCATTGCCGCTTGCCATCGCTGCCATAGTGGCTGCCGCGCAAACGATTCGTAGCTTGGTCATTGTGTGGTGTCCCTTGTGATCCAAAAAGTTAGCAGTTTAAGCGCCGCCGACCCTGCTCAACGGCTGGTTGCCGAAGAATTGCAGAACCGAGGCTGATGCCAGTTGATTCAGAACGACAATATTTTTCTTCTTAAAGCCCCCCGAACGCGCGGCTATCTTACAGCGATTTTTCACGGATGAACAACCCCGGTAGTTGCATTCGCGCGACGACCGGATCCGGATAGAATCCGACCAGTCTCCGGTTCGGGTCATCAGGGTAGGTCGCTTGCGTCTGAGAGGGCTAAGCCTCGGTCGATCGCTCCCGGCAGCCTGCCTGCTGCTGGTCGCTGCCGGCGCCGGACTGCCGGCGGCCCGCGCCGAGCTGCCGGAGCCGCTCCAGCGGGCCCTGGCAGGCCTTGGCGTCCCCGAAGAATCCGTCAGCATCCTGGTGCAGCGCGTCGGCGGGACCGAGCCGGTACTGAGCCACCTGCCCGGCGAGCCGCGCAATCCCGCCTCGGTGATGAAGCTCGTGACCACCTGGTCGGCGCTCGAGCTGCTCGGCCCCGCCTACACCTGGCGCACCGAGGCCTACTTCGACGGCCCCTTCGACGGCACCACCCTGCGCGGCGACCTTGGGATCAAGGGCCACGGCGACCCGTTCCTGGTCGTCGAGGAATTCTGGAACCTGCTGCGCGGCCTGAAACGTCTCGGACTTGAGAGTATCGAGGGCGATCTCGTGCTCGATTCCAGTTACTTCGACGTGCCGCCCGAGGATCCGGGCGCCTTCGATGGACAGCCGTATCGCACGTATAACGTCGGCCCGAGCGCGCTGCTCGTCAACTTCAAGGCGGTGCAGTTCCATTTCCTCGCGGACCCCGTCAACAATCGCGTGCACGTGAGCACGGATCCCGAGCTCGACAATCTCGAGATACGCAACCGCCTCACGCTCGCCGACGGTCCCTGTACCGGCTACCAGGGCGGCATCAGCTTCTCCATCGAGGATCCCGACGCGCTGTCGCGCGTCGTTCTCGACGGCGCATACCCTGCGAGCTGCGGCCGCTACAGTCTCTCGCGCACCGTGCTGCAGCACGATACCTATCTGCATGGGCTCTTTCGCGCGCTCTGGTCGGACCTCGGCGGCTCGTTCACCGGCCGGCTCGTCGGCGGACCGATACCCGTCGACGCGGCGCTGGTCCAGTCCTGGCAGTCGCCGTCGCTCGCCGAGGTCATCCGCAGCATCAACAAGAACAGCAACAACGTGATGACGCGTCAGCTCGTGCTGACGATCGCGTCCGAGCTTGGCGAGGTGCCGGGAACCGAGGTCCGGGGCGGCGAGCTCATTGCGGAATTCCTGCGCACACGCGAGCTGCATGATGGCTCGCTCGTGCTGGCGAACGGCGCGGGACTTTCCCGCGATGCCCGCGTTTCGGCGCAGATGCTCGTCGCCATTCTCGAGGCCGCGGCGACCGGTCCCTACGCCCCGGAGTTCATGGCCTCGCTATCGATCGCCGGTCTCGACGGCACGACGCGTGGCCGCTTCGACCAGGACTCCGGCAACGGCGTCATGCACGTGAAGACGGGCCGGCTCGATCACGTGTCGGCGCTCGCGGGATACGTCCACGCGAACGATGGCAGTACTTATGCGCTGGCGATCTTCATGAACGCCCCGGACGCGCACCGGGGACTCGGCCAGGATTTCGAGGAAGCCGTAACCCGGTGGCTCCACACCCAGCTATAGGGAATTTGGTGCCAGGCACCTAAATGTACATTTAGGTGCCTGGCACCAAATTCAGGTCAGGCGCTGGGAAGCTGCGCTTCCGGGACCCACCAGCCGTGGATCTGGCCGGTGGCGCGGATCGGCAACATGACGGTTGCTACGGGTCCGTCGGCCAGGCGCTCGGCGTCCATGATCACGAGGTCGCCGCGACCGTTCTGGGCGTTGTTCGTCTTGACCGCGAGCAGATAGCCCTCGCCCTCGCGCGCATTGGCGTTCTTGGGCGCGAAGCAGGCCTCCGCCAGCGAAACGCCCGTGCCGAAGTCGAAATAGCTGTCGGTCCGGGTCTGGTGGTCGAAGCGCGTGAGCGTCGCGCCGCCGCGGCCGCCCTCGGTATGCGGGTTCGGGCAATTCAGGAAGCCGTAGCGATAGGGCACGGTGTTGTAGCGGTCGTCCTGCCGCGGCAGGGCGCCGACGTGCGGGTAGAGCTGCTCGATGTTGTAGGCCCGCGGGTTGCGCCGCGAGACGTCGACCGAGAGCCGGGTGATATGGCTCGACCCGGTCGCCGGGTTCCAGGCGCTGCCGTCCTTGTTGGGCATGAACGGGAACGGGCTGCCCTCCGACATCTCGACGTCGATATAGAGGAGCTCGTTGTCGTCGAAGCCGCCCATGACGTGCGTCGCGCTGCGCGAAGGACCTTCGATCCACGTTGCGTCCGAGCCGTCGCCGCCGCGCCGCACGAAACCGAAGTACGTCGCTTTCGTGCTGTCCCAGGACCAATGGATGCCCCCGCGCGCCATCTGCGCCTCGTCGAAGGCGAAGGGTATGACGTAGAACACGATGTGATTGCGCGTGACGGCGAAGTCGTGCAGCAGGCCGACATAAGGCACGTTGGTCTTGGCGCTCCAGACGAGCTCGCCGCGTGGTGTGAACTCGAACATCGAGACGACGTTGCTGCCATGGCCCTCGGCCTCATAACCGAAGGCAATCATGTTGCCGGTCTCGGAATCGATCTTCGGGTGTGCCGTGAAAGTCCTGCTCGGCAACAGTCCGTCGAAAGTGTAGTTGGGAACCACGGTCTCGAGCGTCAACAGATCGAGCGCCGACGGCGGGCTGTCTTCCTTGAGGGCCAGGAGGTAATTCTTGTGGTTGATGATGTGCGTGTTCGCGGTGCTGCGGCTCTTGCCCGCCACGCTCGGGTCGTCCATCGAGGGATTGCGGTACATCGGGAACAGGATGCGTCCGGCCTCGTTCTGCGCGAGCCAGCGCTCGTTCTTGACGAAGCGCGTCCGGTAGTCGCAGCGGCCGTTCCTGATCCTGAACATGCCGACGTGGCCTTCGCCGTCGAACGGGATATTGCCCGGCGCCAGGGGGTACTGGGCATCCGGTCCCACCCGGTAGAAAGCGCCATTGAGATCGGACGGGATCTCGCCCTCGACCTCGCAGTCGTAGATCGTCGATTCGAGCTTGAAGCCCCGGGGCGCGGGACCTGTCGGCGCGCCGCCGCGGCCCCCTCCGCGCGGGCCCGCGACCGAATCCGGGCCGCTGAATCCGCCGCCGGCCGGCGGCTGCGCTTCCGCTGTCTTCGAGAGCATGCCGCCAACGACGCCCGCACCGACCGAGGCAACGAGAGCTCCCTCGACGAATGCGCGGCGGTCCATCTTGTCTTCTTTCCGGTCGGTCATTGTCCCATCCCCCAACGTGGCGTTAATCGGATCCTGATCAGGTGCTCGAGGCCTCGAAGATGCTCTGGATCGAGCCGTCGAGCGTCTTGTTGAACTCGGCATCGGTCTGCTGCGCGGTCAGGCCCTCGGCAAGGGCGCGCGAGAAGCTTGCGACGACGCCCTGGTTGCGGGCGAGCTTCCTGTTGGCTTCATCGCGCGTATAGCCGCCCGACAGGGCGACGACCTTGAGCACGCGCGGATGCTTGACGCAGTCAGCGTAGAAATTGTCCTGCTCGGGCAGCGTGAGCTTCAGCATGACGGTCTGGTCCTGGCCGAGCTTGTCGAGCTCGGCCAGGATGCCGGCCTTGAGAAGCTTCTCGGCCTTGGCCTTGTCCGGGCATTTGATGTCGACCTCGGGCTCGATGATCGGCACGAGGCCGGCGGCGACGATCTGCTTCGCGAGCTCGAACTGCTGGGCGACGACGGCGGCGATGCCCTTCTCGTTGGCCTGCTTGATCACCGAGCGCATCTTGGTGCCGAAGATGCGCTTCGACACGGCCTTCCTGAGCAGCGCATCGAGGCCCTTGATCGGCTTCATGAGCTGGACGCCGTCCTTCTCCTCGGCCAGGCCCTGGTCGACCTTGAGGATCGGCACGACCTTCTTGACCTTCCAGAGGTAATCGGCCGTCGGCTGGCCCTCGATGTCGCGGTCCATCGTGTTCTCGAAGAGGATCGCGGCGATGATCCTGTCGCCATTGAAGGCGGGGCTCGTGATGATGCGCGTGCGCATGGCGTGCACGACCTGGTACATCTCTTCCTCGTTGGACCAGGCATCGGGCTTGATGCCGTAGAGCCCGAGCGCCTTGGGCGTGCTGCCGCCGCTCTGGTCGAGCGCGGCGATGAATCCCGGCCGGCTCGCGATCTTGGACTTCTGCTCAGACTGGCTCACTGCTCTTTTATCCTCGCGTCCCTGGGCGATACGCTCGCCAGTGTAGCGCCTGAGCCAGTTTTCCCGCAAAATCCCCCGCTGCCGGCTTCGGCCCTCGAGGACAAGCGCGAATGACTTTCGTCGTAACTGAAAGCTGCATCAAGTGTAAGTACACCGATTGCGTGGAAGTCTGCCCCGTCGACTGCTTCCACGAAGGGCCGAACATGCTCGTGATCGACCCCGAGGAGTGCATCGACTGCACCCTCTGCGAGCCCGAGTGCCCGGTCGAGGCCATCGTGTCTGAAGACGACGTCCCCGAGAACCAGAAGCAGTTCCTGAAGCTCAATGCCGAGCTTTCCAAGCAATGGCCCGTCATCAACCAGGCCAAGCCCGGTCCGGCCGATGCCGACGAGTGGAAGGACGTCAAGGAGAAGCTCCAGTATCTGGAGCGCTGACGTCCGGGCCGGGGTTCCCGCGCCTCCGGCGCGGGCTCAACGGCTGACCGCGAACGTCACCAGCCACGGCTGCCAGCTGAGCAGCAGCAGGACGGCGACCGTCACGAGCAGGAAGGGCGCGAGCGCGACGAATATCTTCCCCGGCTGCACTCTCGCGAGCGTCGACGCGACGAACAAGCCGGTTCCGACGGGCGGCGTCAGGATGCCGAGCACGAGATTGATGCAGACCACGACGCCGAAGTGAATCGGGTCGATGCCGTAGTTCTGCTGGGCGATCGGCAAGAGCAGCGGGACCACGATGATCAGCGCGGCGATCGAGTCGATGAACATCCCGATCGCGAGCAGTGCCAGGTTGACGAGCAGCAGGAAGACGAGGGGATCGCTCGACACCTCCGTCAGCCAGAGGGTCAGCCGCTGCGGCACTTCCTCGAAGATGATGACCCAGCCGAAGACGTTCGCCGTCGCGATCAGGAGCAGCACGATCGTCGTATTGATCGCCGTCCGGAAGAGGATGTCGGGAAACGTCCCAAGATCGAGCTCGCGATGGACGAAGCGGCCGATGAGCACGGCCGCGAGTGCCGCCGCGGCGGCAGATTCCGTGGGGGAGAAGACGCCGAGGAGAATGCCGCCGACGATGATGACCGGCACCGTCAACGCCGGCAGCCCGCGGGCGAGGGCACGAGCGATCTGCCGACCCGTCAGCCATTGACCCTGGGGGAAGCTTTGCGCGAGGCCGAGCAAAGCGACGGCCAGGATGAAGCCGAGCGCGAGCATCAGCCCCGGAACGATGCCGGCAATGAAGAGATCGCCGATCGCGATCTGGCCGAGCACGCCATAGATGACGAACAGCATCGACGGCGGAATGATCGGGGCGAGCAGGCCGCCCGCAGCTGTCGTCGCCGCGGCAAAGGCCCGCGGGTACCCCGCGCGCTCCATCTCCGGAACCATGGCCTGCGTCATGATCGCGATCTGTGCCGTTGCCGAGCCCAGGATCGAGGCCATCATCACGTTGGCCAGCAGGTTGACATAGGCGAGACCGCCGCGCAGGCCCGCGACGAAGATGCTCGCGAGATCGATGAGCCTGCGGATCAACCCGCCGCGAAACATGATCTCGCCGGTCAGCATGAAGAGCGGGATGGCGATCAGGCCGTAGCTCTCGACGCCGCTGAAGAGCTGCTGGGCGAAGGACGCGAACAGCACGCTGTTGCCGGACAGGTAGATGTAGGCAAGCGCGGTGCCAAGCAGCACGAATGCGATCGGCACGCCGATGGCCAGTAGCAGCGCGAAGATTGCCGGCGTCATCGTTTCAGGTTTCGCCCGGCGGTCGCGCCGCGGCGTCGCCGGCGGAGCCCGCGGCGGCGCCCGCGTCGGGCGGGCCTTCCAGGAGGTTCGCGACGCAGTGAACGGTCAAGCCGATCGACATGACGGGCACGGCGAGCCAGACCCAGAACTTGGGGATGCCGATCGTGCTCGTCGGTTCCGTGTAGATGAACTTGAAAGTCTCGAGCGCGAAGCGATCGAGATCGAAGCCGGCGCGCGCGAGCGCCAGGGGCTCGTACCAGAGCCAGGACAGCACGAGCAGCGTCAGGGCGAAGCCGAGCATGACGACATCGACGAGGCGCGCGACGGCGCGCTTCGGTCCTCGCGGGAGCAGGTCCGTGACGAGCGTGACGGCGATCCCGAGCCGCATTCGCACCATCACCGAGGCGCCGACCAGCACCATCCAGACCATCGTGTAGACGGCGAGCTCGTCGACCCAGAAGATCGCGGTCCCCGCGCTGCGGGTCACGATATTGAGCAGGATCAGGAGCACGAGCAGGCCCGCGAGCAGCGTGATCGCGCGCTTCTCGAGGCCGAGGATCGCATTGGACAGGGCAGACAACCGGCGCATGGCGAAGCTCGTCGGCTACGGAGACTGCGTGGCCGCTCCTGCAGTGCCCGCGGCGGCGAGGCGACGCAACTCCGCGAGCACCGGCGCTTTCGGAAGCCAGGCGGTCTCCCAGCGCTCGAGCGCATCGCCGAAGAATGCCGGGCCCACTTCGACGACCGCGATGCCGGCGGCACGAAGCTCCGTCTCGTACTCCGCTTCGGCCGCGACGTAGGTCGTTGCGATGTCCTCGAACTGCCGGGTCATGAGCCCGGAGACGAGGCCCTGGAGCTCCGGCTCCCAGGTCCGCCAGCGGACGCCCGAGACGAGCCCGACCATCGGGAACATCATGTGATTGGAGAGCAGGACCGTTTCCCCGAGCTCGTAGTACTTGAGCTTCCAGGTGTTCTCGAGATCCATGTCGATCGCGTCGATCTGGCCGTTGGCGAGCGCGTCGTAGACGGCGCCGATGGCAAGCGGGGTCGGCGCGGCGCCGATCAGGGCGTAGAAATCGCGGATCGGATCGAGGGGCGTGACCCTGAGCTTCATGCCTCGCAGATCGTCGGCCGAGCTTACGGCGCCGCGAGCGACGATCTGCCGCATGCCGCCGAGCGAGTAGCCGATGCCGACGACGCCGAGGCGCTGCGGCAACTGCGCGAGCAGGCCGCGCGCGGCATCCGTCTCGAGCAGCAGGGCCGCGCTCGCGACGTCGGGCGCGAGATAGGGCGCGTAGAGGGCGCCGAACTCGGGAATCCGGTTGGCGATCTCCGCGAGCGGCATGAACACCATGTCGAGCGCGCCGGTCTGCAACTGCTGCAGCATCTGCGCATCGTTGCCGAGCTGGCCCGAGGGAAACACGGCGATGCTGTGCTCCCCGCCCGTGCGCTCGCCGAACTCGACGGCAAAATCCTCCGCCGCGAGAGTCCAGACATGCCCGGGCGCCGTCGGCACGCCGAGGCGAAAACGGTCGGCGAGTGCCGACGCCGGCAGCAGGCCGAGGAGCAATACGAGAACGCCGGGGGAGGAGGTCTGCAGGGCGGGGCTGTGCGCCCGCATCAGGCGGCCGCCAGGTCGATCCGGCCGAGGTATACGCTCTTGCCGAGGTCGACGTTGACGCGCTTCGTCTCGTGACCGTCGATCTCGACGACGACGCGATAGCGCCCGCTGTCGGGCGGCAGCCCGTCGACCTTGAACTCGCCGTAGGCGTCGGTCCGCGCTTCGCCGACGACGGCTCCGGAACGCTCGACCTTGATGGTCGCGTTCGCGACGCAGTCGGTGATGCCGTCGGTAGTACGGATGATCGTGCCGCCGATGAACTCGTGCGTGAAGCGGCGGAGATTCTTGTAGTGAACGCGCGGCTTCGTTGCCGCGCTGGGCATCAGTTCCTCGAGGCCCTCGCGTTTCCGGATCTCGCTCATCTCCTGGTCGGTGACGTTGACCGATTTCATCGCACCCGTCGCGCAGACCTGCACGCAGCGCGGCTCCTGCCAGCCGCTGTCGAGCAGATGCGCATCGAAGAACCAGTGCTGCGGCAATTGCAGCTCCTCGTTCCAGCGCACGGCTCCGTAGGGGCAGGCCTCGGCGATCGCCTTCTGCCCCTTCGCCTTGACGGGATGGATGTGGACGATGCCGTCGTCGCGCTTCGTGACCGCGCCGTCCGTGGCGGCCTTGATGCAGGGCGCGTCGTCGCAGTGCTGGCAGAGGACGGGCAGGTAGACGACGTCCATGAGCGGACCCGTGCCTCGCTCACGGCCGCGGATGTCGATCCAGCGATGCTCGTGCTTCGGCATCGGCGCCGCGTAGCCCTCGAACTCGTTGCCGACATGCTCGTCCTGGTTGGCGAGCGTGCAGAGGTTGCAATTCGTGCACTTGGCCACGTCGACGATGAGATTCCACTTCTTCATCAGGCGACCCTTTCCTTGCGCAGGGGCACGGCCATCTCGCCGACCTTCCAGCGTTCGACCTCGATCTGGCAGCAGCTCGCGCCCATCGAATGGCCCTTCTTGATCTGCGACTTCGGCGACGAGAGCAGGTTGACACAACCGCCGCGGTCCGCCGAATGGCCCGGCTCGCCGATCGGATCGTATACGGCCGAGGAGCCGTAGGCGTGCACGACGCCGCGGATCACGCGATGCGTGAGCCGCGCCGCGCAAATGACGGCGCCGCGCTCGTTGTGCAGCCGGATGAGGTCGTTCTGCCTGATTCCGCGCTCTTCGGCATCGAGCGGGTTGATGCGCGCGACGAGGTAGTAGTAGCCGTCGACCTGCACGCGGTGATCGTCGATGTCGTTCAGGAAGCTGTCCTTGCCGTCGCCCTGCGTGTGGAACGAGAAGCGCGGATGCGGCGAGATGAGCTGCAGCGGGAACTTCTCGAAGCCCTTCGCATTCGGGCTCTCCTCGGGGCGCTGGTACTTGACGATCGGCGGCCGGTCCTCGCTGTCGGGATCGAAGCGCTTCAGGCTCTCGCACTCGAATTCGATCTTGCCCGATTGCGTCTGCAGGCCCTCCCGGTACTTGCCCGAATAATCGGACGGCAGCGGCATCGGCTCGGGGACGTCCTTCTTGCGGTTTTCGGCGTACCAGTTCCAGGAAACCGGAGTCCTGAGCTCCTCCTTCTCCGCGGGCACGACGAAGTAGCCGCGCTTGATGAACTCCTTCCAGGAGATGTGCTTCGGCAGGTCGGAAGCGTCGAACTGGCGCTTGACCCAGCCGAGCTCGCCGACGCCCTCGCAGAAATAGGCGCCGAGATCGAGGCGCTCGCAGATCTGGCGGAAGATCTCGATGTCGGTCTTCGACTCGCCGAGCGGCTCGATGCACTTGTGCTGGAAGGTGATGACGCGGTGATTGAGCTGCATCTCGCCGTGATGCGCGTAGCCGCCGAGACCGGCCCACTCGCTGATGTCGTAGCGCTCGAAGTTCGTGCAGGCCGGCAGGATGATGTCGGCGAATTTCGTGTCGCCCTCCATCCAGATGTTCTGGCTGACCATGAACTCGAGGTTCGGGTGGCGGAACATGCGGATGTAGCGGTTCGCGCTCGGCATCGTGCCGCAGAGCGAGCCGCCGTACTTGAAGAGCATGTGCACCGGGGAGAAGCCGGGCTTCGGGTACGTGATCTTCTGGAACTGCGCCTCGATGCTCGTGCCGTTCCAGAGGTAGCCCTCGGCCTTGCCTTCCATGATCGCTTCCGGCAGCTGCATGCGCGGGATGATCTGCGTGTTCGTATTGATCGAGAGCAGCTGCGGCATGCGCTGATAGAGCTGCACGCCCATGCCCGTCTTGTGGATGTCGCCCGACATGCCGCCGTCGGCGTAACCCGGGAAGTAGAAGTTGAAGTCGTGCGAGACGCCCCACTGCATGTTGCCCATGTTGACGCCGGGCTTGCCGAGCCCCTGCATCGCGATCAGGCAGACCATCGTCCGCGCCCACTGGCCGCCCGTGGCGTTGCGGCAGGCGCCGCCGTGACCGTTGCCCCAGGCGCCGGCGCCGAGATAGGTCTTCTTCGTGCCCCACTCGCGCGCGAGCGCGCGGATGTCGCTCGCGGGCACGCCGGTCTCGGCCTCGCCCCACTCGGGCGTCTTCGGCGTGCCGTCTTCCTTGCCGAGCACGTAGTCGGCCCACTTGTCGAAGCCCGTGGTGTGGGTCGCGACGTACTCCTTGTCGTAGAGCCCTTCGGTGATCCAGACGTAGGCAATCGCAATCGCGAGCGCCGGGCTCGTCGTCGGCCGCGGCGCAATCCACTTGCCGCCGAGGAGCTGGATCGAGTCGTTGTAGTAGGGATCGATGTGGACGAGCTTGATGCCGGCCTCGTTCAGCCACTGCCGGCGGATCGTGCCCTCGAGCGCGCCGTAGGCGCCCGAGTTCGACTCGGGATTGCTCGACCAGAACACCATCATCTCGCACTCCTTGAGCGCGTCCTCGACGGTGCCGTAGGTCTCGCACTGGCCGACCCGCATCGAGCCGCCCCAGTGGTGCGTCGCGCCCCAGTACCAGCCTTCCCAGCTGTCGGGGTTGTGATGCACCTCGGTCATGCCGATGGCATTCTCGAATTTGCGCAGCGCCGACAGGTAGTAGCCGATGTTGCCCCAGGTGTGGTGCGAGGGATGGCTGCAGGCGATCGAGCCCGGGCCGTGCACGGTCTTCTGGCGCTTGATCTCGTTGGCGACGATGTCGAGCGCCTCGTCCCAGCCGATGCGCTCGTAGCCGGAGACGCCGCGATTTTCGGGATTGCGCTCGCCGTTCGGGTCGAAGTCGACGCGCTTCAGCGGATAGAGCAGGCGGTCCGGCGAGTAGACGATCGACTTCGCGTTCTGGCCGTGCGGGGCGAGCGAGGTGCGGCGCGGCGGCGTGAAGCTCTTGCCGCGGGCCTTGATCGTCCAGGGCTCCGGGTCGCGGTCGTCAAAGACAATGGGCGTCATGCGCACGATCTTGCCGTTCTTGACATAAACCGCGAGCGGTCCGCCATTCGCCATGTTGGTGTAGCGGATCTCGCCGTTGCCGACCTCGGTGCCGAAGCGCCAGCCCACCTGGAGCATCTGCTCGAGCGTGAACATGAACCAGAGCGATTTGTCCTCGGCGCCATCGAGGGTCATGCTGAACTGCTTGGCGGCGTTGATGCGGCCGAGCTGGTCGTTCGGATGGGTCAGGGTATGGATGCCGAGCTCGAGCGACTTGAAGCCGACGACGACGTCGGGGTTCGGATGAATGCCGCCGCGGGACGTGAGCTTGCCGTCCTCAAACTTGAACCAGCGGCCGGGACCGGCCTTGACGCGAATCTGGGCGACGAGGTTCTTCTCTCGCAACCGTTGCCGATAGGCCGGGTAACGCCACGCCGTTACGCGCATCGCGAGCGCGACGCCGAACAGCAATACGGAAAACGTGAACGACTTCAGCATTTCCATTATCCCGGCCTTCCCCCTTGAGCCGCCTGCCCGAGCAGGCTGATGGCGCAGATTTTCGATGATACGGCGTAAACGCCGGGGCGTGAAGAATGGCCTAACCGCGCCGATTTATCTGCTAAGCTCCCGGCAGCGAGTCCATTGACCTTGGGGGAAGCGTAATGGTCGTAGCGGTGTCGCCCGAAGCGGAATCGGGCACCAAAGTATTGAAGAGCGTTTGCCGGAGCTGCCACGGCGGCTGCAGCACGCTGATGCACGTCAAGGACGGCACGCTCACGAAGGTCGAGGGCGATCCCGAAGGGCCTTTGAATCACGGGTATCTCTGCCCGATCGGCGCGGCGACCACGCAGCTCGTCTATCACCCCGACCGACTGAAGCACCCGATGCGCCGCATCGGGCCGAAAGGTTCGGGCAAGTGGCAGCGCATCTCCTGGGACGAAGCGCTCGACGAGATCTCGGAAA
>Ga0315910_10004199_pt1 | contig 12101 bp, 9 predicted proteins | sample EdamamesoilMG_FD_204470 | JGI IMG/M metagenome (GOLD analysis project Ga0315910, IMG submission 204470) | Garden soil microbial communities collected in Santa Monica, California, United States - Edamame soil | ecosystem: Environmental > Terrestrial > Soil > Garden | place: USA: California... | reverse complement strand
GGGTAGCTATGTACGGAAGGGATAACCGCTGAAAGCATCTAAGCGGGAAGCCCACCCCAAGATTAGATTTCCCTGGGGACTCGATCCCCCTAAAGGGCCCTCGTAGACTACGAGGTTGATAGGCTGGATGTGGAAGTCGAGTAATCGATGGAGCTAACCAGTACTAATTGCCCGTGAGGCTTGACCATATAACACCCAAGCGGTTTGGGTCCTCGTCGATCGGTGCTGATCGATGAGAGTGCGACGGGACGGATCATCCCAAATTGCGCGTTCGACGCTGCGAGCAGCGAGAGCGCATAACGGTTTGCCTGGCGGCTATAGCGGGCGGGAACCACCCGATCCCATTCCGAACTCGGAAGTGAAAACGTCCAGCGCCGATGGTAGTGTGGGGTTATCCCACGCGAGAGTAGGTCATCGCCAGGCTCTTAACGCGAAACCCCCGGTCCTGAAAAGGGCCGGGGGTTTTTTCTTGCTCGCGCTTCGCGAGTTTCAATAACCCGCGAGCTCCATGTAGCCCTGTGCCGTCAGGTCGGATCCTGCCGCGACGGCGCGGACCGCTCCCTCCCAGTAGCGCACCGAGAGATTCATCTCTTGATCCACGAGGTACGGAGCGATCGTGAGGTCGAGCGCGGCTGGCGCGATTGCGAGGCGCCACTCGGTCGGATAGCGAACGCCGGTCGTCGGGCTAGTCCAGTGATCGCGAGCGGTAAGCGCGATATCGGTGGCGGCCAATGCTGTTCTGCGTCCGTCCGCACCGATGAGGCTGCCGCCACTATAGGGGCTCGACTCTCCGCTCGCCGTGCGCAAGCGGTAAACCATCAAGCTGCGTCCGTCGGACAAATGCAGCGCGAACCAGTCCCAGCCAATCACGCCGGGCTCGAGCGAGCTCGTGCTCCACTCTCGATCCATCCACGCTAGCCCGGTAACGGGAAACACGTCGCCGTCGACCGTAACCGAGCCCGCGGCACTCAGACGCGGCAAGGAGTAGTAGTACGAAGCGTTACCGACGCCCGCGCCTTTGCGATCGAGACCTCGATCGCCGTGCGCGACCGGCGGCAGCGTCGACCCGACATCGAGCGACAGGCCGACCGACGTGTCGCGCGCCTCGAGGCGAAAGGCGACCTCGTCGCCGTTTTGCTCGCCGACTGCCTGCCAGTCCTTCACCCAGATGCGCAGCGGTGAGGCCGTAGCACCCGCGAGATCCAACGCCTCGCGGGACAGCCGTTCCCTCGCGAAGAAACGCCGCCCCGCCGAGTCCGTCACCGCGAGATGTGCCATCCACACTTGGTCACTGCGCCACGCCGATGCCGAATCGGGCTTCGGCGACGGAGGGGCCGCCGCGAACCGGAAGAACGTGAGCTCGAAGCCGAAATGCCGCCCCGTCGCTGTCGCGAGATTGCCCGTGAAGTACCACCACTCCGATCGGTAATCGGGATGACTCGCATGGTCTGCCGGAAAAACGAACTCGCGTGGTTCCGTCGCGCGCGCGAAGCCGGCCTCGGCGCTTCCACCTAGGTAGCGCAAACCCGTGTTGAGCGACTGCTCCGCGGTGGCAAGCTCCTCCGGCGCTCGGTCGCAAGCAACGACCGTCAGCAATGCCAGCAAGAGCGCAGACCGCTTGCGCATCATTCCTCCCGAAGCGCGGGGCCGAGCTCGATGCGGCTGGCGCGCCATGACGGATAAACGCCAGCCAGCAGCGCCGCGGCGATCGCAAGTAGTAATCCGGAGGCCAAGGCGCCCGGCGTTACGACGAAGTCCATGCTCCAACCGAACGAGCGGCGGTTGATCACGTCGACCAAGAGCAGCGCGAGCGCTGTGCCGATGGGAATGGCTGCGAGCCCGGCTGCCAGCCCGAGCAAACCCGTTTGCGTCAGCAGAGTGGCGCCCAGACTTCGCGGCGTGAAGCCGATCGTTCGGAGGACGCTGAGCTCGCGTGCCCGCTCGAGCTCGATCGCGAGCAACGCGCTCAGGATGCCGAGAAACGCGACGATCCCGGCGAGAATTCGCAGCACCTCCGTGACTTTGAACGTCCGGTCGAATATTTCGAGCGACACGCGCTTGATGCCTGCGCTCGAACGAATGCGCGTCGCGGAGTCCGCCAGCAGGGAGCGGACGGCGGCCTCGACGGCTGCCGACTCGACGCCGGCTCCAAGGTCGAGGCCAACACCCGTGAGATCGAAGTCCTGCCAGTCCCGCCGATACCGTTCGAGCGCCATTACGATCGACGGCTCGCCGGTGTTGAAGTCGCGAAACGCGCCCGCGACGGGCAGTCGCACCAACCCGGACGCGGCTGCCAGCTCGAGCTCGTCGCCCACGTCGAGACCGCGTCCCAGCAGCAACCGCTCCGATGCCAAGACGGCGCGTCCGGCCGCGAGCTCGATCAGCGCAGCATCGGGATCTCCCGCAACGATCGTGAGGCCGAACCCGCGATTGCCCGGAGCGACGGCGCGAACCGCAATGTCGCCGCGCGGCGTCGACAACACGCGTGCGCGCGTCAGCGCGAGCGCGTCCACGCCGGGGATTGCCGCCAGCTGTCCAGATTCGACGACCTCGGCGAGCCGCGCTCCGTCCGCACTGCTGATGTACACGTCGGCGGTCAGTGTCGTATCGAGCCAGTCGTCGAGGCTCGTGCGAAAGCTCCCGATCATGAGCCCGACGCCGTTCACCGTTGCGACCGCGATCGCCAATGCCGCAGTAGCCACGCCGGTCCGACTCAAGGAGGCGCCCACGCCGCGGATCGCGAGGGTGGCCGGGAGGCCCAAGCGGCGGCCGATCATCAAGTCGATTGCGCGCATCAATACGACGGTCATCATGGGCGTCAACAGCGCACCGGCGGCCAGCACTCCGAAGAGTGCGGCAAACGCGACGTACAGATCGCTGGGACCGAGAGCCAACGTGAGCGCGCTCGCGGCAAGCAGCGCGACGGCGAGTAGCACGCCGCGCCGCACGCCGACGCGTGCACGCCGTTCGAGCGCCGCGCGACGCAATGCTAGAGCCGGCGCTGCACGTGCGGCGTCGAGAGCGGGCTTGACGGCCGCCAACAACGTTGCGCCGAGGCCGAGCGCGAGTCCCTGCGCGTACACCCAGGGCGACGGATCCGTTACCGCGACGGCCCTGCCGAACGACAAGTCTCCGATCGTTCTCAGCACGAGATCGACGAGGCCGATCGCGAGCACGTGGCCGAACGCGAGACCGAGCGCCGTGGCGACCACCGCGATCGCGGTCGCTTCCCAGAGCACGCAGCGGACCATCTCGCCGCGCGAGACGCCGAGGGCGCGCAACACACCGAGCGTGGACGTGCGTTGCAATACCGCGAAGGCCATCGTTCCATAGATCAGGAACGAGCCGACGACGAGTGCCAACAAGCCGAGGGCCGAGAGATTCGTGCGGAACGCGGCCGTGAGCTCGCGGAAGCTGCTGCGCTCTGCCTCGACAGGCACGAGCAGCGCGTTCGCGAACTTCACGCCGGCCAGTGCGTTCGCTTCGGCCTCCGTTAAGCGCAGGTCGATCCGGTCGAGGCGTCCGCGATAACCCAATATTTCCTGAGCCGTCGCGATATCGGCCAGCAGCGGCGGTTCCTCGCGAACATCCACACCGCCGAACGGAGTTCGGCCGATCACGCGCACCGTGACCTCGCGACCGGCGACGATCAGCGTCAGCGGCGCGTCGCGATCGATACGCAGCTCCTCCGCGAGCGCACCCGGCACCAGCACGGTACCGGGTTCCGCGATCAACGGCGCCAGTGCGAAGCCGGCACCCGATCCCACGCTCGTCATGCCGGCCTGCAGCAGATCCGTGCCAAGCAACGGGACGGTCAAGCCCGGTCGTCCGGCGATGCCGACATTGCGTTCGATGACCGGCGTAGCGGCCGCGACACCATGGCGCAGCACGAGATCGCGGTACGCGCTCTCGTCGAGCGTGTCGGCGAGCGGAATGAGTCGGTGCGTGACCTGCCCGCGAATGCTCGAGGCCGCCACGTCGAATGCGCTCGCGGCTGCATCGTTCGCTAGGCTCACGCCCACGAACACGCCGACTCCGAGGGCTATACCTAAGACCGCGAGTGCAAGCTGCCAGGGGTGACGCAGGTAGAACCGAAGCGAAGCCTTACGAAGCTGCGCGATCAAGATCTTGCGCCCTCGACGCGCCCGTTCACGATCGAGACGATACGATCCGAACGAGCGGCAACCTCGGCACTATGTGTGGCAACGACAAGCGTTGCGTCCCGGCTGTGACAAGTTCGCCGGAGAAGGTCGAGCACGTGGTTCGCCGTTTCCGTGTCGAGGTTGCCGGTCGGCTCGTCCGCCAACACCAGCTTCGGCTCGTGCACGACCGCGCGCGCAATCGCAACCCGTTGTTGCTCGCCGCCCGATAGGTCCTCTGGATATCGGTCCGCTCCGCTCTCGACCCCGAGCTCAGCCAAGAGCTCGAGCGCGCGGCGGCGCGCCGCGCCGGGCATCACGCCGTTCAGCGCGAGCGGTAGCTCGACGTTCTCGGTTGCGGTCAACGTCGGAATCAGATTGAACGACTGAAACACGAAGCCCAAGTCGGCGCGTCGCCACAGCGCTCTCTCGCCCTCGGTCAGCTTCGTGAGCTCAGTGCCATCCACCCGGATCGTGCCGACGTCGGCCGCCTCGAGTCCGCCGATCAGACGTAGCAGGGTCGACTTGCCCGAGCCGCTGCGGCCGACGATTGCGAGCGCGCAGCCTCTTGCGACAGTCAAGTGAGCATCTTCGAGAACTGGCTGACGTCCGTAGCTTTTCGCCACGCCGATGAGGTCGATCCAGGCTGCCGGATTGCCGTTCATGGCGCGATCCTACGACGACGCTGCAACGACTGTGATTCGCGATGGCTCACGCACCGGAGCTTACGGGGCGTGCAAGGCGAAGTCCCGTTATGTCAACTAGTCTTAAGTTTGGGTAGCGCCGGCCGACCTTGTACGGAACAGGATGCAGCCGCGTGGCTTGTGCGCTGTCTGGAAGGGGTTCGCTTTGATTACGCCAGAGCTCAGAAACAAGATCGAACAGTGCCATAACCTGCCGAGCCCACCCGGCGTTGCCACCAAGATCATCGCCCTCGCCAACGATCCCGGCGCCGACATTGCCCGGATTGCCGACGTGCTCGCACTCGACCCCGCCATCACCGCGAAGATCCTGCGCATCGCGAATTCGCCGATGTATGCGCGGCAACGCAAGACCGAGAACCTCAAGCAGGCGCTCATGGTGATCGGTTTGAACGCGACGATTTCGCTCGCGTTGTCCTTCTCCCTATTGAAGTCTTGGCGGAGCTCCGACCAAGCGGGCGGGCTCGACTATCCGCTCTATTGGCGGCGCGCGCTGCTCGCGGCGACGGCGAGCCACGTGCTCGCGCGCGCGATCGGCGTCAAAGAGGCCGAGGAGCTGTTCCTCGCGTGCCTGATACAGGACATCGGCGTCATGGCGCTCGATCGTGCCATGCCCGACCTCTACGCCGGTCTCGGTCAGGAGCAAGGACGGCAAGCCGCGCTGATTCAACGCGAGCAGGAGCGTATCGGCGTCGATCACGCGGCGGTCAGCGGTTGGCTCCTCGAGCGGTGGCAGTTCCCGGAGCGGACACAGCAGGTCGTGGCCGCGAGCCACGATCCGGACCGGCTCGGAAAACAAGGCACGAACGCCGTGTTCGCGCGCTGCGTGAGCCTGTCCAGCATGGTTGCGGAGGTATTCCTCGACACGACCGGCGCGCGTAGCTTCACGGATCTCGCGCAGCGTGCGCAGGCGTACTTCGAGATCGACAAGGAAGGGCTCGGCGAGTTGTTGGCCGAAATCGGGAAGATGATTCCCGACGCGGAGAGCATCTTCGACACCGAGATCCTATCGGTGAGCCGCTCGGAAGAGATCCTCGGCGAAGCGCGCGAAGCGTTGATGCTGCGCAATCTCCAAGCGCTGCAGACCGTTGATCGCCTGAAGACCAGTGCCGACTCGCTCGAGGAACGAACGAAACGGCTCGAGGAATCGAACAAGCGCGACCCGCTCACCAACCTGTTCAACCGCACGTACCTCGATAGCTACCTCAAGGATGCGTTCCAGAACGCGAACCGTAACAACACGCCGCTCAGCGTGGCGTTTGCCGACCTCGACAAGTTCAAGCTGGTCAACGACACGTACGGTCACGCGATGGGCGATCAGATTCTCGTGACGACCGCGAACATTCTGAAAGCGAACGTGCGCGGCGCGGATGTCGTCGCACGCTACGGCGGAGAGGAGTTCATTCTCGTCTTCCCGAACACGGAGTATCCGCTGCTGAAGACCATCTGCGAACGCATCGTGCGTGCGTTTCGCGAGACGCGACACGACGTCGGCACCAAACGCGACCTGAACGTGACGATCTCGATCGGTATGGCAACTCACAACGACGGCCGTCAGTTCAAGTCGGTCGAGGACTTGTTGAAGGCCGCGGACAAGGCCCTGTACACGGCGAAGCTGCAAGGTCGCAACCGCAGCGTGCCGTTCGATCTCGTCGCGAGCGGTCAGCTCGCGGCGATGTAGATCCGGTCTCTTTACTGCGGCAGGACGCCCGGCGAATCGCGGCCGGCGATGATGTCCCAATCGTTGCCGCGCGCGGTCGCGAGTAACGGCGGATCCGGGAGCACCGCGACGGGATTGGCCACGGCTTGGAGCAGCGCCAAATCGTGCTTCGAGTCACCGTAGGCGCTCGCCTGCTGCAGGTCTGCGCCGACATCGGCGGCCAGTTGTTTCGCGAGCTCGAGCTTTACCGCGCCGAATGGGTGAACCTGCGGCGGCCCGGCCCTGTATCGGCCGTCGCGCTCGCGGCACACGGTTGCGCGGACGTGCTGCACGCCCAGCGCGTCCGCTAACGCGCGCGCAATGGGCTCCAGCGTGCCCGAGAGCAGCACAACCGTATCCCCGCGCCGCAGGTGTTGCTGCAGCCGTTGCACGGTCGGCAAGTACAAGCGGGGCAGGATCTCGGTTGCTACGAAGCTCGTGGCCAACGAACGCACTCGCTCCGTCTTCAGCGCGAATAGATAGGCCTTGTTCTTCTTCGGCGTGTGCGCCCCGTAGGCGGTCAGATACCTGACCAGAAACCACAGGTACGCGAGAACTTGGCGCGGGCCTTGATGGCCGTGCCGGGCGAGGTAGCGCCAGAACCGGCGCTCCGTGCTGCCTTCGATCAGGGTGCCGTCGATGTCGAAGATGGCGAGCGTCATTGCTTCTTTCCCGGGCGCCTCAGGATATCGTCCTTTTGGGAACGGACAAACTCCGCGATTACGGGCAGGCCGCGCGCTATGCACAGCACCACGGACGCGTATACGAAGAAATAGGTAAGGCCCGTCAGTATTCCGCCGATCTGGCCCCAAAGCTCGGGCAGAACGGCCGGAAACGGCCGCTGTAGGGCGAGTCCTGCGAATGCCGACGCTTTGACCACGGCGTACAGGGTTCGCACGAATTTGCCGGCGACGATGAGCTTGCCCAGCGGCGAGCGCATCAGCGCAAATGGCGCCACGCCGCGGGCCACTGCGTCGCTCGAGCGGATCGTGTCGACGATCACGCCACGAATGATGAACACCAACGGCACCCAGATCGGCACGAGATCGATGTCGGCTGCAACGATCCAGAGTGTGAGCTCGACGATCCGGTCGCCGGCGATGTCGAACAGCGCGCCGAACAGGCTGGTTTCGTTGCGCTTGCGAGCGATGTAACCGTCGAGGCCGTCCGAGACGAAGATGAAGATGATTAGAAAGAAATTCGCGAACGCCCACGGGGTCGGCGGCAAATAGGACAGCCACACGACGAGCAACAACAGAACCAGCCGGCTCAATGTCACCAGGTTCGCCATGGAGGGATTATACGAAGGCGCGGCGATGCGCTCACCGCAGGGCAGCTATCGAGCGGCCTAGCGGTCGCGTTCGGGCGGCCGGGAGTCGCTGCCGAGACGCTGCCAAGGCACGATGACCGGCTCGCCGGCGTGGTCTGAGATCAACGGCTCGACGCGATAGTGGTCTCGAATCGCGGCCGCCCCGAGCGCGACCTGCGGGGGGCCGTCCTTCACGATCGTTCCCTGGTTCATCAAGAGCGCGCGCGTGCAGAACCGTGCTGCGAGCCCGAGGTCGTGCAGGACGGCGACTACGAGCCGCGGCCCGCTCTCGCCATTGCCTTTGGTATACGCGCGCAACACGTTCATCACGTCCAGCTGGTGGTACGGATCCAGCATCGCAATCGGCTCGTCGACGAGCAGCACGGGGGCCTGCACCGCGAGCGCGCGCGCCAACAGCACGCGCGCGCGTTCCCCGGCCGACAGCCGTCCGACACCGCGCGACGCGAGCCCGAGCGAGTCCGTTTCGCGCATTGCCGCCGTCACCGCGTCGGCGTCGGCCGCGCTCGGCCGAGCACCGTAGGCGCGATGCGGCAAGCGAGCGAGGTCGACGAGCTCGCGCGCCAGCAGCGGCCAGTGAACGGGCGGATTCTGCGGCAGATACGCGATCGTGCGGGCGCGCACGCGGCGATCGAGGCGCGCGAGCGCCTGGCCCTGCCATGCGACCGTGCCGGCATGCTCTTGGAGCCCGGCCAACGCCCGAAGCAGCGTGCTCTTGCCGGCGCCGTTCGGGCCCACGAGCGCCACGAGCTCGCCGGGCGCGAGCACGAACGACGACGCTTGCACGGCCAGCTGCGTGTCGTAGCGAACCTCGATCGCGTCCGCCGCCAACGTCATGCCGCGCCACCTTGCTGCGGACGCATGACCAAGTGAAGGAAGAAGGGTGCACCGAGCAGCGCGGTCACGACGCCGAGCTTTAGCTCGGGCCCGGGGGGCATGAGTCGAATCGCGCAATCGGCGAGCGTCACGAGCACCGCGCCGCCGAGGAAGCTCGGCAGCAACAATCGACTCGGATGATGGCCAACCGCGCGGCGCAGAAGGTGCGGCACGACGAGGCCCACGAACCCGACTACGCCGGTCACAGCCACTGCGGCGCCCACGGCGAGTGCGGTGCCGCCGATCACGAGCCACTGCGTTCGCCGCGGATCGAACCCGAGGCTCTTGGCCGTGTCTTCCCCGAGCGTGAGCGCATCGAGGCCGCGGCCGGATACCGCGACGAGCAGCCAACCCGTCAACATGAGGGGCAGGGCGAGATACACGTGCGTGAGACTTCTATCCGCCAGCGAACCCAGCATCCAGAACAGGATTTCGAGCGCGGCGTAGGGGCTCGGCGCAAAATTCAACGCAAGCGAAGTGAGCGCGGCGGCCAGCGCGTTGATCGCGATGCCGGCGAGAACGATCGTGAGAAAATCCCCGCGCCGTCCCGCGAGCCCGTACAGCGCCGCGAGCGCAACCATGGAGCCCAACACGGCACCCGCGGGCAACAGCACCGACGTGGCCGTCGCAAGGCCGAAATAAAAGACGACCACGGCTCCGAGCGCGCCGCCGCTCGCGGCTCCGAGTAGGCCGGGCTCGGCGAGCGGATTGCGCAGCAAGCCTTGCAGCGCTGCGCCGCAAAGACCGAGCGTACCGCCGACGAGCAGCGCCAGCAGTGTGCGCGGTAGGCGTATCTCCGCGAATATCATCGCGGCGATCTCGGGACTTCCTAGGCCGAACGTCGGTCCGTCGCCGCCGCGGCCGACGAACAAGGACCCGGCGGTGGCCAAGCACAGCAACGCGCCGAGACCGGCGATCAGCGCAAGATCTCGCTGCGGCGGGGCGGGCTGCACCTAGTGCCTCGCCGCCTGCTGCAACACCTTGGGCGCTTCGAGGCTGCGCACGGAGCCGCACGCCCAAAGTGCCGCGGGCACGGTCGTCGTGCGGTGCTCTGCACCGAGGCGCCGCAGTGCGGGATGTTGCAACACCGTGTTCGCGAGCGACGGCTGCGCGCCGCGGTAGCCGGTCAACACGATCAGATCGGGGTCGCTAAGGAGCAGCGCTTCCATCGACAAGCTGCCCCAGCGATCGAGACCTTGCTCGGCCGCTACGTTCCGCACTCCGGCCCGTTGCATCAAGTCGTCGGCGAGCGAGTGCGCGCCGACCGTGAAGCCGCCGGGCCGCACGACGACGGCGGCCATGCGGTGCAGCGGTCGTTCGTTCTCGATCGCGTGCATGCGCGCGCGCAGCGTTGCTACTGCGAGCTCGCTGCGCTCGATCTGCCCGATCGCAGCGCCGACGAGCAGCAGGTTCCGCTCGATGTCTTCGACCGAATTTTCGGGCGCGAGCTCGACGACGGTGTAGCCGAGCCGCCGCAGCAATGCGCGCGTGAACGGACTCGTGTAAGTCCCGGCCATCACGACGTCGGGATCGAACGCGAGCAGCTCCTCCGCGGTGCCATAGTTAAGAGTGAATCGCGCGGCTTCGACCGCGAACGACGACTCCTCGGGATCGGCTGCAAGCCAGCTCACGGTCCGAATCTGCTCCGGATCTGCGAGCGTCAAGACGTGCTGATCGGCGCAGAGATTGATCGACGCTACGGTCGGCAGCGGCTCCGCGACGGCGAGCCCGGAGCCGGCAACGCCGGCGATCGCGTGCACCGCAGCGAGCAGCTTCGGAAAACGCGAGCGAACGGACCTCGACATGGCGTGCAACTCCGCATCTCGATTCGAGAGTCGTCGCCACGACGGTAATCCGCACCGCGCGCTTTCCCGGCACACGGAAGGACGACAACGGCGGCAGGTCTCCTGGCTCACCGGCTCGAGCGGCCTCGCGCGCCTTCCCGGGATCATCCCAGTGGCATCGACGCGAGTCCTCGCCGGCTACAGTTGCGGGAACAGCCGCAGTGGTCTGCGTTCCCTCTTAGCCCTTTCGGGCACCGCCTGGCATGCACCTTAGCACAGGGCCCCTATGCGACAATGCCGGCGCATCGGCTTCCGAGGACCCGGCCCTGATCCTTTATCGTGTTCGCCTAGCCGATCTCGAGCGCCATCACTTCGAGATCGAATGCCGTATCGAAAACCCGGCCGCGGAGCAGCGTTTCTCGCTGCCGGCGTGGATCCCCGGCAGTTACTTGCTCCGCGATTTCGCCCGTCACGTGATTCATGTCGCCGCGAAGAGCGGACGCGATCCGAAGCCCGTCGACAAGGTTGCGGCGGGCACGTGGTGCGTGCGCGGCGCAGGGCGCACTCTGACGCTGACGGTCACCGTGCACGCGCTCGATCAGTCGGTGCGTGGCGCGTATCTCGACCGCCACCGCGGCTACTTCAACGGGCCGTGCGTATTCGTGCTGCCCGAAGGCCGCGACGAGGAAGACGTCGAGGTTACGCTCGAGCCGCCGCCGCACTCGCTCTGCGAAGATTGGCGCGTCGCGACGGCGCTCGCGCCCGCTGAGATCGACGATCGCGGGTTCGGGACGTATCGAGCGCAGAACTACGACGAGCTGCTCGACCATCCCGTCGAGATCAGCGACTTCGAGAGCGTCGACTTCGAAGCGGCCGGTGTGCCGCATCAGCTCGTCGTCGCGGGCCGTTTCGAGTCGGACCTCGAGCGCGTCGCAACGGACCTAGGCCAGATTTGCGCGGCGCAGATCGAATTCTTCGGCGCGCCGGCGCCGTTTCAGCGCTATTGGTTCCTAGGGCTCGCGGTTCACGAAGGCTACGGCGGGCTCGAGCACCGCGCATCGACGAGCCTGATCTTCGGCCGCGAAGACTTGCCGAAGATCGGCGAGCTCGGTCAGCCGCGCGACTATCAGCGCTTCCTCGCGCTTGCGAGCCACGAGTACTTTCACTCGTGGCACGTGAAGCGCAGCAAGCCCGCAGCGTTCATGCCGTATCGTCTCGATCGGCGCAATCACACGCGCTTGCTCTGGGTGTTCGAGGGAATCACGAGCTACTACCAAGACCTGTTCTTGCTGCGCAGCGGCGTGGTCGGGACGGGCGCGTACTTGCAGCGGCTCGGCGAGACACTGACTCGCGTATACCGCATGCCGGGGCGCTTCCGGCAGAGCCTTGCCGATGCGAGCTTCGATGCATGGGACGTGCTCTATCGTCCCGAGCCGCATCACCCGAATACGAGCATCAGCTACTACACGAAGGGCGCGATGGTTGCGCTGGCGTTGGACTTGAAGCTCCGGATGGAAACGGCCGGCCGCACGTCGCTCGACGACGTCGTGCGCGAGCTGTGGCTGCGCTACGGCG
>Ga0315910_10004198_pt1 | contig 12105 bp, 8 predicted proteins | sample EdamamesoilMG_FD_204470 | JGI IMG/M metagenome (GOLD analysis project Ga0315910, IMG submission 204470) | Garden soil microbial communities collected in Santa Monica, California, United States - Edamame soil | ecosystem: Environmental > Terrestrial > Soil > Garden | place: USA: California... | reverse complement strand
CCCTCGTAGCGTTCCGGACATCATCGACGCACGCATCCTTGGTTGAGACTCATCGACACAGATCACCTCATGAATGCGCAGCGAGTCCTTCGCTGCGGCACGCCCGATGCGCCGCACCCGACGTGGAAGCTGCTCATACCACGGCTGGGGCAGGCTGGTACCAGCATTGGGCACCGCGATTTGCGGGGAAATTGGACCAGCGGGCCGACGTTCGCCGCTGCGTTCGGTGGCGGAAGGCGCGACGAACGGACGGCTTCTCAGGAGCCTCGAGCGTTCAAGCTCCCGCCGTTGCAATGCCGTTGCACGAGCGCCGTCCCCATTGGGTAAAATCTACGATGCGCTCGTTTTGGCTTCGGTCGCGGGCGGCGGCGGGCTGGGCAATTCGGAGCCGCCGAGGCCAACCCAAGCCTTGAACATCGTGTAGCCCAGCGTGAACACCACGCCGCCTAGAAACAGGCCGATCAAGCCCGAGCTGATGAATCCACCGATGGCTCCGATGAACACCACGAGCATCGGAACGTTCGTACCGCGTCCGAGCAGGAGCGGCCTGAGGATGTTGTCGACCGGAGCGACCACGAGCGTCCAGGCCGAAAACGCGATGGCCGTGGTGGTGTCGCCGGTGGCGAACAAATAGATGGCCACCCCGACCATGATGATCACGACGCCCACCTGAACCACGGCCAGGATGATGCAGAGCAGTGTGAGCAGCCCGGCCGCTGGAACGCCGGCAGCGACGAAGCCGGCGCCAGCGAGCAGCCCTTGAAGCAACGCCACGCCGAGGACTCCGATGGCAACGCTGCGCAACGTGCGCTCGGCCGCTTCGGCGTACTCCCGACCCGCGGTCGGTGAGAGCCGGATGGCAAACGCGCGCACGAGGCGCGCACTCGGCTTGGCTTGTGCGAGAAAGACCGCGGCGACGATGATCGAGAGAGCAAATTGCAAGATGGCGCCGCCGGTGCTGGCGAGCGCTCCCAGGACCCACTTGCCGCCTTCTGCGAGCTGCGGCTTGAACTGCAACAGCGCCTCGCGCAGGTTTACCGAGGCTTGTGTCCAGACCTCGTGCACGCGCGCGCCGATGACGGGCCAGGTCTTCACGCTGTCGGAAGGAGGCGGCACCTGCAGCTCCCCGGCGCGAAACGCTTGCGCCGTGTGGCGCATTCCCGTTGCCAGCGAGTCTGCGAGCAGCACCGAGGGGACAATCAGGAGCGTCAGCCAGACTACGGCGAACAGCACCGCGGTGAGCACCTTGCGTCCCCCAAGCAGCGCTTCGAGCTTGATGTAAACGGGATAGACAGCCACCGCGATCACCGCACCCCAGAGCATGGGGGCGAGGAAGGGCTCGGCGATGCGGTAGCACCAGACCACGATCACGGACAGCACCGCGATGCGGATGACGGCCTCGACCGCTCGCCGAACGAAGATCTGATCTTTGGCGATGGGCGTGTAGTAGAGCGTCGGTCGCGGCGGTTCCACGACGTCGGCGGGCTCGCTGGTCTTTTCGGGATCACCGCCTGCTGCGGTGGTCTTGTCGTCCGTGACGGTGCTGTCGTCCGTGACCGTGTCGTCGCCGTTCTTCGAAGTCGTCATGCTGCTTCCCTCGCACCGACCTTGGGGAACGCGGTATACGTCGAGCGTGACTGCGCCGCAACACGCCCCGAAAACTAGCGTTCCCGGGCCCAGAGTCGACATCGTGGCCGGCTGCACGGCGGCCGCTGTCGTGCTTCCGAAAGCCATGGCGTATGCGACGGTGGCGGGGCTACCGCTGGCGGTGGGCCTGTACACCTCGCTCGTGCCCATGGCGATATATGCGCTGCTCGGCACGTCGAAGGTGCTGAACGTCAGCTCGACGAGCACGCTCGCGATCCTGACGGCGACCCAGCTCGGCCAGGTCGTGGCAGATGGCGATCCCGGGCGCGCCGTGGTGGCCCTGGCGACCCTGAGCGCGCTGGTGGGTGTGCTGCTGGTGGCTGCAAGCCTGCTGCGGCTCGGGTTCGTTGCCAACTTCGTTTCGGCGCCGGTCCTGACGGGGTTCAAGGCCGGGATCGGTCTGGTGATCGTGCTCGATCAGGTGCCGAAGCTCCTCGGCGTGCACATTTCGAAGGCGGGCTTCTTCCACGATTTGCTCGCGCTCGCCCGCGAGATACCGGAAACGTCGGGGACGACACTGTTGGTGGCCGGCGTGAGCATCGCCGCGCTCGTGGTGATGGAGCGGCTCCGGCCGCATTCGGCGGCGCCGCTCGTGGTGATGGGAGGCGGGATCCTCGCCTCTTGGCTCTTGGGGCTCGGCGCGCGCGGTGTGAGCACGGTCGGCGCGATTCCGAAGGGTTTTCCAGCGCTCAGCTTGCCGGACCTCTCCCTCGTCGAGCAGCTGCTTCCGGGCGCGCTCGGCATCGCGTTGATGAGCTTCACCGAAACCATCGCGGCCGGGCGCGCCTTTGCTGCCCGCGAAGATCCACCGCTCGCTCCGAACCGCGAGCTCATCGCTACCGGCGTCGCCAACCTGGGCGGCGCGCTGCTCGGCGCCATGCCCGCGGCGGGGGTACCTCACAGACCGCCGTCGTGCGCGCTGCCGGCGGCCGCTCGCAGATCGCTTCCTGGGTGACCGCCGGCGCGGCCGCCCTGACCATGTTGCTCTTGGCGCCGCTGCTCGGCTTGCTGCCGCACGCAACGCTCGCCGCCGTCGTGATCGTGTATTCGGTGGGGTTGATCGCCCCGAAGGAGTTTCAAGCGATTCGTCGCGTGCGCACGATGGAGTTCCGCTGGGCGGTCGCTGCTTGTGTCGGCGTGCTCCTGCTCGGCACTCTGAAAGGTATCTTGGTGGCGATCATCATGTCGCTCATCGGCCTCACGAGCCGAGCCGCCAACCCAGTGGTGCGTGCCATCGGCAAGAAGCGGGGCGCGGACGTGCTGCGCCCCGTGTCGGAGGAACACCCCGACGACGAACTCTTCGAGGGGCTTCTGATCGCCAGGCCCGAAGGCAACCTCTTCTTTGCCAACGCTCAGGCGGTCTCCGACCAGCTCGCGTCACTCATTGCACGCTACGAACCGCGCGTGGTAGTGCTCGACATGAGCCGCGTGCCCGACGTCGAGTATTCGGCGCTGCAGGTGCTGGTGGCCGGCGACCAACGAGCCGCCGCGTTCGGCATCGAATGGTGGCTTGCCGGACTGAATCCAACCGTGCTCGAGGTGGTCCGTCGCTGTGGCCTCGCCGATCAGCTCGGTCGCGAGCGCATGTTGTTCAACGCGCGCGCCGCGATCGAACGCTACCAAGGGCAGCGTGCGCTCAGTACTTCTCCGGAACGTACTTGAACGGATGCTCGACGGCCTGGTAGCGGCCGATCTTCCGCTTGGGTAGCTCGACCTCGTCGACGTCCAGCTTCTTGTAGGGAACTTGGCCGAGAATGTGACTGATTACGTTCAGGCGGACGCGCTTCTTGTCTTCCGAACGCGCAACGTGCCAGGGGGCCCATTCGGTATCGGTGGCGGCGAACATCTCGTCGCGGCAGCGCGTGTAGTCGTCCCAGCGGTCGTATGACTTCAGGTCCATCGGCGACAGCTTCCAGACCTTTCGCCCGTCGTCGACGCGACTTCTGAGGCGACGCTCTTGCTCTTCGGGGCTCACCTCGAGCCAATACTTGAGCAGCACGATGCCGGACTTGATCATGGCGAATTCGACCTGGGGCACGACACCCAAGAACCACTTGGCTTCTTCGTCGCTGCAAAACCCCATGACGCGCTCGACGCCCGCGCGATTGTACCAGCTGCGATCGAAGATCACGATCTCGCCTGCGGCAGGGAAATGCTGAATGTAGCGCTGGATGTACATCTGCGTCTTTTCGCGTTCTGTTGGCGCAGGCAGCGCCACGACGCGGAATACCCGCGGGCTCACGCGCTCGGTGATGGCCTTGATGGTTCCGCCCTTGCCGGCCCCGTCGCGTCCTTCGAACACGATGCAGACCTTCAGCCCCTCGTGGACGACCCACTGTTGAAGCCGCACGAGCTCGACGTGCAAGCGCCGGAGTTCTTGCTCGTAGCTCTTCTTGTCGAGCTTTTCGGGTGGAGCTGCTTTGGCTAGGGCTGCTTTGGCTGGCTTGCTGGGCTTCTTAGCCTTTCTCTTGTCGTTCTTCTTGCTGTCCTTGGCCATGACACTCACCCTTCCGACGCTGGGACGGCGACTGTTAGCACCAAACGTCGGGCTTGTCGCCGGGCACGCAAGCAACGACCAGCGTGGGGTATCACGGGCGCATCCAGGCGCTTCCGACCTGGATGTAGAAGGCGGTGGTATCGCGGCTGAACGCGACGTCGACGCCCATGTGAAGCCCGTAGCGCCGCGCCAGCTCGTAGCGCATGCCGGTGCCGCCGGCGACGACGCTTTGTGGGCTGTCGACGTGCTCGAAGTCGTTCCAGGCGCTGCCCACGCCTGCAAACCCGAGCACACTGAGACGGCCCCAGAACTGCCAGCGCAGCTCGGTTTCGGCCTGGGCGATTTCTTCGCCTTGGTAGCGCATGACAGGCACGCCCCGCAGCGAGATGTACGGATGCAGGTAGAAAGGCGCATCCCCGAAGGCGGCGGTCGCGTCGCCGCGAAAGCCCAAGTAGAGCTTCAGCGGGAGCTCGAAATACTGAATTCCGGTGACTGAGGCCCTTTGGAACGAGTCCTGACCGCCGAACGCCTTACCGAACACGCCACACGAAGCTTCGAGGTAGCTGCCGCTCGTCGCGGTGAACATGCTGTCGCGTGAGTCGTAGGTCGCGCTCGGGGTGAGCCCGCCGACGCGCGAGCGTTTGTCGTAGTCGGGAATGGAGGCGATCTCTTCGGGCGCGTCGACCAGCACCTCCGTCGTGGCGAAGGCGTAGCTGGCACCTGCCCAAAACAGGGTGTCTCCGAAGCGATAGCGTGCGCGGAGCGCGAAGGCTGCGGGTTCGAGTGTGTAGCGGACCGGATTGTCCTTGAGCAGGCTGTTCTCGCCGAGGCCGTGGAAGTCGAGCTTGACCGACAGGTAAGCCATGCCGACCAGCGTCTGAATACGGTCGTCCAGCCAATGGCGCATGTCGCCCGCGAAAGTGCCCCACGACCGGTTTTCGGTGCCCATGCCGCCCACGAAGGTGATGTTCGGTCGTCCCAGGCCCGCGCGCGCATCTCCGAGCGGCCGACTGAGGAATGCGATCCCGCCGGCTGCGCCATATCCCACCGCCGGCTCGGTGATCGGCATCGCAATCGGGAGGAACCCGTACTTCTTGTCGAGGAAGTCGCTCGCGTCGGGCCAACCATCATCCTCTGGCTTCGTTGGGGCGGTGCCCGCTGCTGCTGGCTCAGGCGAGCTAGCCTCGGGTTCAGCGGCGCTCGACTCGACGGGGACCGAGAGCACCAGCGCAAGCGCCAGCAGCCTCGCGACAGGTTGGCAGAGCACGGCGGCGGGATGAAGGCGGGTCGAGCTCACGTCGCGAGTACCGGGCGAGGCGGGGGTAGGTGGAAGGAGGAGGGACACAGCGCCGGTACCGTATCTCAACTACGACAGCAATCGCCGTGCGGACCGAGGTCACTTCTTCCCTGCGATCCGGCCCGTTTTCAGGGCGCATCGCGGGGGTGTCGGCCCCCCTCGCGGAGGCGCTGGGCGACAGGCTGGAGGGGCGCGCTGCTCGACGACGAGCCGCGTTTGTCGTGTTGGTGAAACTCCGCCACTTCTGACCGCGAGTAGCTAGCCGCAAGCATTCACTTTCATGATCTGCCCCGAGCATCTCTCGTTTCGAGCGAAGCTTCTCGAAAGGCGCACGCATCGTACATTGGCGCCATGCTTTAGCCTCGCACTCCGCATGCGACGGTAGGAGGGGCGATCCTTCCCGTGCAGCGCCACCCACCGAAAGTGACGACTCTTGGCAGTTTCGGGCCGAATCTTACGTAGACGTTTTTAGAGGCCGTTGACTACCAAACCGCTTTCAAACGAGGTTCAGCTCATTTACGCTGGTAGGAACGAACTTTCGCTTTGATGGCGCTTCGATAGTGAGGTTGGGATGCACGATGCACGGATGCTGAGCGTGAGATGGATGAGTGTGTGTTTGGCCGGTGGACTCTTGTTCTCCGCGTACGCTTGTGGGGGCGGCGGCGGGGGCGGTAGCACCGACGAGGACGACGGCAGCGGGGGCTCCGGGGGTTCAGGTGGCAGCGGGGGTGGCGGTTCCGGCGGCTCTGCCGGCGAAGACGGCTCCGGCGGCAGCAACGGCGGCAACGGCGGCACGAGCAGCACCACGGACAGCGGAGGCGCGAGCACCACGGGCGGCAGCTCCGGCGACGGGGGCACCGGCGGCATGCCGGAAATCGACTGCACCGAAGATGCGGACTGCGAAAACGCCGACATGGTGTGTGACCCGCTGACCGAGGTCTGCGTCGGTTGTTTGTTCGACGCCGATTGTGGCAGTGGCGAACGCTGCGAGGGCACGACCTGTGTCGACAGCGTGGACTGCACGAGCTCCTCCGACTGCGATGGTGTCACGGGCACGGAAGCCTGCGACTACGCCAGCGGTCACTGCGTCGAGTGCGTCTACGCGAGCGACTGTCCGGGCACCGCGGACTGTATCGACCAGCAGTGCCGTCCCTACCAGTCGTGCAGCAATTCGCTCGATTGTCCGACGCCGCGCGTCTGCAATATTTCTACTTCGCGCTGCGTGCAGTGTGTCAGCAACGTGGATTGCGAAGATGGGCTCACCTGCGTCTCGAACACGTGCCGGCGCGAGTGCGACTCGGATAACGATTGCACCTCGCTCGGCCTGCTGTGCGATCTCAGCTACGGCGCATGCTCGCGCTGTGTGACCGACAGCGACTGCCCGAGTGTCTACCATTGTGCGACCGGCCGCTGCGAGCTCGACAGCTGCGAACAAGGCAGCGGCTATTGCGAAGGGAACGCCCTGTATTCGTGCAATGCGGCTGGCAGCGCCTACACGTACACTGGCTGCTCCTCCGGCACCACGTGCGCCGAGGGCGAGCAGGCAACCTGTGAGCCGTGGGTCTGCACGCCCAGCACGACCGAATGCAACGGGGCGGGCACCGCCATCGTCACCTGTTCGGCTGACGGTCTCAGCATCGAGTCATCGACCGACTGCACCGAAACCGACCAGATTTGCTACCTGGGTTCATGTCAGACCCTCGAGTGCGTGCCGTACACGAACTTCTGCGAGGGCGACAGCATCTACACCTGCGACTACGATGGCCTGGGCTCCACGCTGAGTTCGACCTGCTCGAGCGGGACCTTCTGCGATCCAGAAGTCGCGCAATGCGTCGACCTCTTGTGCGAGCCCGACGGCCCTGCCTGCAACGGCACCGTCGCCACGACCTGCAACGCGGCAGGCGACGGCTACTTGGCGGGGGGCACGGATTGCGCGGATACCGAGCAGTTCTGCGTCGACGGCGAGTGCCGTGAGTGCAATGGGTCGATCTTGTTTCTCACCGACGACGACAGCACGGGCAACGCGGCGTGGCAGGGAGCGCTCGAGGACGCCGGCCTGGTCGTAAACATGATCGCTGGCGGCATCAGCAGCTACACCGGAACTCCTGCCGCGTCGGATTTCGGCGCGGTCGTGTACGCCCCTGGGGATTACTACAGCTCCAGCATGGCGCAGACGGGCCAAGATGCGCTCGTGACGGCCCACGCTGCGGGCACCGGTTTCGTCGCCAATGAGCTGGCGGCGTACCAGATGAACTACGATACCAGTTTGCTCAATCCAAGCCTGGTTCCGCTCACGCTGATGGACTGGGTCACGAGCACCACCACCACGTCGTTCACGTTGACCGCGAGTGGACACCCCATTTGGGATGGCCTCCCGACGACGATCACCGTTACCTCGCAAAGCGTATCGATGGGGCCGCTTCTCAATGGCGGAGAGGTCATCGCAACCTGTTTGGGTTGTGATAGCGCAGGCGCTTATCCCGGAGGTGGCGTCATCGTGCGCGAAGGCACGGGCGGCCGTCTCGTATCGCTCAATCAGTGGGGCAACTACAGCAGTAGCGGGACCACCCCCTACACTGACGCGAACCTGCTCAAGATGTTCGCCAACGCCGCGCAATGGGCAGCAGGCTGCAAGTGAAGGCGAGGAGCAGCATGAGGAACATGAGATGGACCAGTGCCTGCTTGGCGGGCGGACTGCTGTTGTCGGCCTACGCCTGCGGCGGCAACAGCGACTCGGGCGGAACTGACGAGGACGATAGTTCCGGGGGCGCGGGCGGAACCGACGGCGGGAGCGGCGGCGACGGCGGCGGTGGTAGCAGTGGCGGTGGCACGAGCAGCGGCGGGGACGGCGGCACGAGCAGCGGCGGTACTACAAGCACCACGACCACCAACAGCACCACGGACTCAGGTGGCAGCAGCGTTGGGGGTAACGGCGGCAGCGCTGGCGAGGGAGGTAGCGGGGGCAATGGTGGCGTTCCGCCGATCGACTGCGCCGAAGACGCCGACTGCGAGAACGCCGGCATGGTCTGCGATCCGCTGACCGAGCTCTGCGTCCCGTGCCTGTTCGACGACGATTGCGGCGCGGGCGAGCGCTGCGACGGCACGACCTGCGTCGATGCGGTCGACTGCGTGACCTCCGGGGACTGCGAAGGCGTCTCCGGCACCGAAGCTTGCGATACGGCTGCCGGGCACTGCGTCGAGTGCGTCAGCGCGAGTGACTGCCCCGGGACGGCGGATTGCATCGATCAGCACTGCCGCGCCTACCGAGCTTGCGACAACTCGCTCGACTGTCCGACGCCCAGGGTGTGCGATTCGTCTGCTGGGCGCTGCGTGCAATGCGTTTACAGCGCCGATTGCGAAGATGGGCTCACCTGCGTCTCGAACACGTGTCGCCGTACCTGCAGCTCGGACAACGATTGCACCGCGCTCGGCCTCTTGTGTGACCTCAACTACGGCGCGTGTTCGCGTTGCTCGTCGGACAGCGATTGCCCGGGCGTTTACCACTGCGCGACCGGCCGCTGCGAGCTCGATTCCTGCGAGGCCGGCAGCGGCTATTGCGAGGGGAACACGCTGTACTCGTGCAACGCGGCCGGCAGCGGCTACCAAGCCACGACCTGTTACAGCGGCACGACCTGCGTCGAGGGAGCGCAGGCTATCTGCCAAGAGCAGATCTGCACTCCTGGAGCAACTGAATGCAACGGGGCAAACACTGCGCTCATCACCTGCGCCGAGGACGGCCTGAGCATCGAGTCGTCCACGGAATGTGGGGCCGACGAGATCTGCTATCAAGAGGAGTGTAAGGTGCTCGCGTGTCCCCCGCTCGAGTACTTCTGCGAAGGCAACGAGCGCCGCTATTGCTACTCCGACGGGATGTCGTCGTACCTGGCTCAAACCTGCTCAGCGGGTACCTTCTGCGATCCGGAAACTGCGCAATGCGCCGACCTGCTCTGCGAACCAGACGCTCCGGCCTGTAACTCCGGCATAGCCACCACCTGCAACGAGGCGGGCGATGGCTACGTCGATGGCGGGACGGATTGCTCCGACACGGAAGAGTTCTGCGTCAACGGCGAGTGCCAAGAGTGCAACGGTACCGTCCTGTTCCTGGGAGACGACGACACCACCGGCAACGCAGCCATCCAAACCGCCCTCGAGAACGCGGGGCTGGTCGTGACACTGATGAACAGTGGCGTGCGTGACTACACCGGGACTCCCGCCGCCGCCGGCTTCGGTGCGGTCTTGCATCACGTCGGCTCGCTGTATTCCAACAGCATGGCTCAAGCCGGCCAGGACTCAATCGTGGCGGCGCAGGCGGCGGGTACCGGTTTCGTCAGCAACGAATGGGCTTCGTACCAGCAAATGAGCGGCTACAGCACCAGCCTCGGGCCGCTCACGCTGCTGTCCTACGGCACCAGCACCACCAGCACCGCGACCATCACCCTGACGTCGGCAAGCCACCCGATCTGGGATGGGGTCCCCACATCGTTCACGCCTACGATTGCGGTTGGCGTTACCTACGGCCTGATCGTCAACAGCGGCGTCGCGATTGCGACCTGCGCCGGATGTGACAGCAGCGGGACGTACTCTGGGGCAGCCGTAGTGGTGCGCGAAGGTACCGGGGGACGCCTCGTGCATTTCGCAAATTCGGGGAACTCGAGCGACGCCTATCTCGACGCCAACCTGCTCAAGTTGTACGTGAACGCCGCGCAATGGGCGACCGGCTGCAAGTGAGCCGCTACCGCCAAGTCAGCTGCTGCGGCTGAGTCTCAGCCTCGGGGTGCCGGTGTCCCCAGTCCGGCACCCCTGCTGGGGCTCGCGCCGTCAGCTATTTGCGGCAGACGGCTTTGGTGATGTACGGCTTCGCGTCGCTGGTCTCTTCGTTCTCGATGCCGAAGTAGGCGCGGCACTCTTCATCGGTCTTGCAGCCGATGAACACGCAGTACCCGTCGCTGCACACCTCGGACGAAGCGCAGCCGGCATCGTTCTCGCAGGGCAGCTTGCAGACGTGCATGTCCTCGTCCGTTTCGGACGCGAGACACTCGTACATGCGCGGATCTTCGTAGCCACCGCCTGCGCGGCCCGCGGCGAGAATGCACTCGGTGTCCGAGCCGCAGCCGCGCTCGACGCATTCGCCGTCTTCACAGGCGTGGAAGAGCGGGCACTCTTCGTTTTCTTCGCAGGGCTTTTCGCAGACGTTGTTGATGCACTCTTCATCCGAGTCGCTGCAGTCGTCGTTCTCGACGCACTCGACGCAGCGGTCGTCCTCGCAAATGTCCGCCACGCTGCCGATGCAATCGTCGTCGTCGTCACAGCTGGTATCGGGCACGCAGAGCTCGTCGTCGCAGCGCAGGGTGCAGACGTCGTCGCAGTCCGGATCGACGCAGATGGGGTCCGCCGGATTGTAGTCGGGATTGGTGCAGTCGCAGGAGCGGTAGCCGCAGGTGGCTTGGCCCAGACAGCTCGCGTCGCTGGTGCAGTAGCTGCCGCTGAGGGTGCAATAGCTCGTGGTGGTGTCGCAAACGTCGGCGCCGCAATCGGCGTCCTCTTCGCACGTCCCGCCACCAAAGCTACAGGTGCCTGCCGGACATACGCCGGCGCCGCACTGAGAATCGGCTGTGCACGTGACCGCCGTGCAATCGCCCACGGTGGGCGTGAGGCAGACCGAGATGCGGTCGGCGCACTTCGCAGGCGCCTCGCGCGGACGATCGCCGCAGCAATCTTTGTCCTCTTCGCATTCGATGCGGTCGCAGTGCATGGCATTGACCGAAATGTCGAAGTCATTTTTGGAGCAGGTTCCGTTCACGCACGCCAGGCCGCTTTTGCAGTCGTTGCGGGCTTGGCAGGCTTCACCGCGCGCCCCGCGTCCGGCCGGCGTGACCGTCGTTTTCGTGTCCTGGTTACAGGACGCAACACCAGTAATCCCGAGAACTAGCAGCAGGCTCCAGAGCATTCGCATGGGGACCTCCCTCTGATTTGTGAGCTAAGGCTTTGTGGAAACGCCCGGGACGTTAATCCAAGTCGATTCGGCAGGGAAGTAACAAGCATGCGCTCGGCCGTGATGCGCGGGAGATTCGTGGCGACGGCGGGCCAGCTTCTGACCGAGTGTCACAATCACCTACAGCCCGTTGGGTGCAACAGCTGAATCCGGCGAGCTTCGCCGCTAGAATTGCCCGCCGAAGCCCAGGCCTCCGCGCGCGGCGGTGGCTGCTTCTAGCTCCGCTGTTTCGTAGGTGCTGCGTTGCACCTGCATCAGATGCGTCTCGACGCGCGCATCCAGCGCCGCGAAGAAGCGACCGGCGAACCCGTAGCCCAGCCCGGCGTGGAGCAGTCCGACGGGGGCCCACGAGGCGCGGTCGGGTGCCTTGCCTTCCGTCTCGAAGCTCTGGGTAGAAAGGGTGACGCCCGCGCCGGCCCCCAAAGCTACGCTCAAGCCCCCGAAGTCCCACGTATGGTCGGCGCTCAGGCTGAGCGAGTACTCGTGCACGTCCGCGTGGAGCGTGCTGTTGTCGAGGTCGCTGGTGCAGGCTACCAGCCGGCTGCCGAGTCCGAAGCTCTCAAAGTCGATGCGGTAGCCCAAATAGGCTCCAACACAGCTGGTGCTGGCATTCGGTAGCTGGCTTCGGACCGAAACGCCCAAGTCGACGGCTTGGGCCAAGGTCCGGCTCTC
>Ga0315910_10004197_pt1 | contig 12106 bp, 12 predicted proteins | sample EdamamesoilMG_FD_204470 | JGI IMG/M metagenome (GOLD analysis project Ga0315910, IMG submission 204470) | Garden soil microbial communities collected in Santa Monica, California, United States - Edamame soil | ecosystem: Environmental > Terrestrial > Soil > Garden | place: USA: California... | reverse complement strand
ATTCAATCCGCTGGTAATCGATTTCCAGCCCGAACTGCGCGCCAAACTGCGGGTGGATCAGCGGCGACATCGACTGTGCCACCGGGTAACCGAGGATGGCGAGGCGGATCAGGCTTTTTCCTGCAGCCATTCGGCAGCCTGGATGGCGTAATAGGTGAGGATGGCGTCGGCGCCGGCGCGACGTATGCCGGTGAGCGCTTCCAGAACAACTGCACGCTCTGCCAGCCAGCCATTCAGCGCCGCGGCCTTGAGCATGGCGTACTCGCCCGACACCTGGTACGCCAGCGTTGGCAGGCCGAAACAATCCTTCACGCGGCGCACGATGTCGAGGTAGGGCATGGCCGGCTTGATCATCACCATGTCGGCGCCTTCGTCGATATCGAGCTCCACTTCGCGCAAGGCCTCATCGCCGTTGGCCGGGTCCATCTGGTAGGAATATTTGTTGCCGCCTTTGAGGCTGCCGGCCGAGCCCACCGCATCGCGGAACGGGCCATAAAACGCCGAAGCATACTTGGCTGCGTACGCAAGGATGCGGGTGTTGCTGAAGCCCTCGGTTTCCAGTGCCTGCCGGATGGCGCCGATGCGCCCGTCCATCATGTCGGAGGGCGCCACCACGTCAGCGCCCGCCTCAGCATGCGACAAAGCCTGCTTCACCAGCACATCCACCGTGGCGTCGTTCAGCACATAGCCGGTGTCATCGATCAGGCCATCCTGGCCGTGGGTGGTGAAGGGGTCGAGCGCCACATCTGTGATCACGCCGAGTTCGGGGATTTTGTCTTTCAGCGTGGCCACGGCGCGCTGCGCCAGGCCATCGGGGTTCCACGATTCGCGGCCATCGGCGGATTTGGCTTTGGCATGCGGAATCGGGAACAGCGCGATGGCGGGTATTCCCAGCTTGTGGCAACGCCGGGCGGCCTTGACCAGCCGGTCGATGCTCATGCGCTCGACGCCGGGCATGGAAGCCACAGGTTCAACCTTGTCCTTGCCTTCCAGCACAAAAACCGGCCAGATCAGGTCGTCGGGGCTGAGCCGCGTTTCTCGCATCAGCCGGCGGCTGAAGTCGTTGGCGCGCATGCGGCGCATGCGGGTGGCGGGGAAAGTCATGGATCGGTCCTCGTGCTGTCGGCGGGCATTTTATCGCCCTCAACGGCAGCAGTGTTAGCCGCCTGCGGGAATTCATAGAGCTGGTTGAGCCGCGCAATCAATTGATCCCTGCCTTCGCCACTGAGCGTGGAGAGTACCTGCGCGGTAGCAATCTCCGGCAAGCCGCGGCGCAATTTGAGCAGGGTGGACTGCGCCGGCCCGCGTTTCAGCTTGTCGGCCTTGGTCAAAACCAGGTGCACCGGCAGCCCCTTGGCTTCACACCAGGCCACCATCTGCTCATCGAAAGGCCGCATGGGGTGGCGGATATCCATCAACAGCACCACGCCGCGCAGGGATTGGCGGGTTTCAAAATACTCCTGCAGCACCTCCTGCCAATGCTGGCGCAGTTTGGCCGGTACCTTGGCATAGCCGTAACCGGGCAGGTCGGCGATACGCCGCTCGGCATCGATGGTGAAAATCACGATCTGCTGCGTGCGGCCGGGGGTCTTGGAGGTGCGGGCCAGCGATTTCTGCTCGGTGAGGGCGTTGATGGCACTCGATTTTCCGGCATTCGAGCGCCCGGCAAAGGCCACCTCCCAGCCCTGGTCGGCTGGTAACTGATTCAGGTTGTGCGCGCTGATCAGGTACTCCGCCTGCCGGTAGGGATTCTTCCGGGGACTGTGTCGGGGGTGGTAGGGGGCCGGCCCGGTTTTGCGATGTGGTGGAGTGCCTGGTTTCATTTTCGACTTTGTCGGGCTGGAACGGGACGGGTTTAATCGCGATAATACCGCCAATTTACCCTTGCCTGATTAATCCACCGAATTGCCAGGAGAACATCCCATGAATTTTAGCTTCCGGACGATCGCCGGCTTGCTGTTGCTGGCTTGCCTGTCCCCGCAGGTCCAGGCCCAGGTAACGGGCGATGCCGCCGCCGGTCAGTCCAAAGCCGCCATTTGCGCGGCCTGCCATGGGGCGGACGGCAACAGCATGGTGCCGCAGTGGCCCAAGCTGGCTGGCCAGCACGCAGGTTACCTGGAGCGCCAGACCGCGTTGATCAAGTCCGGAGCGCGCCCGGTGCCCGAAATGGCCGGGATTGTGGGCGGCATGAGCGAGCAGGACTTTGCCGACGTATCGGCATTCTTCGCCAGCCAGAAGAACAACGGCGGCGTGGCCGATGAAGCGCTCAGCGCCCAGGGCGAAAAACTCTGGCGCTCCGGTAATGCCGAATCCGGCGTGCCGGCTTGCATGGCCTGCCATGGGCCTGGTGGCGAAGGCAACCCACTGGCCGGCTATCCGGCGCTTTCCGGACAGCACAGTGTTTATACCGCCAAGATGCTGCAGCGTTTCCGCAGCAGCGAGAACTGGGGCGAGAAAGATGCCCCCAGCCATGTGATGAATGGGGTGGCGGCGGAATTGACCGATGACGAAATCACGGCCCTGGCCAGCTTCATCCAGGGTCTGTACCTGGCAGTGGAATAAGCGCCCGGGTTTTGCGGCGCAAGTGAACTGAAACGAGCCGCCGCGGTCTCTTGGTGGCGTTTGGCGAGTATTGAGAACAAAGCCCGGTTTGCTCCGGGCAACACACTGGAATTGTGGAGTGCCTGATGAAAATCCGTTCTGTAACATCCCTTGTTAGCCGCATTGCGCTGGTGCTGGTCGCAGGCCTCGCAATGGCCAGCCAGGCCCAGGCTGCCGATGCCAAGTACCAGCCAGGCGTGCATTACACCCCCATCGAAAACGCCCCGGCCACCCGCCCCGGTGAAGTTGAAGTGGTTGAAGCATTCAGCTACATGTGCAACCACTGCGCCACGTTTGAACCGTATATCCAAAGCTGGCTGAAGCGCCTGCCCACCAACGTGAAGTTTTTACGCTATCCGGTGGTGTTCGGCCGCAGCACCTGGGAGCTGTATGCGCGCGCCTATGTCACCGCTGATGTGATGGGCGTGGCCGATGAGGCTCACCCGGCGTTGATGGACAAGCTGTGGAAGGAGCGCGAGATCCTCAAATCCATTGAAGAGCTGGCCGATTTCTACGCTGCTTATGGCGTCAAGCCGGAAGAGTACGTGGCCACCTCACAGTCGTTCGCGGTGGACGCCAAGATGCGCAAGGACCAGCGTTTCCTGATGGACGCCGGCGTCAACAGCACGCCCAACATCGTGGTTAACGGCAAATACCTGGTGGCCGGTAATGCTGCAGTCGCGAACTACGACCAGTTGCTGGCCGTGGTGGATTATTTGATCGCCCAGGAACTGGCTACGGCTGGTGAATCCGCCGCGGTTGGAGCCGCTGTGGAAGCAGCAGTTGAGGCCGAAGAAGACGCCAGCATCGAAGCTGTGGAAGAAGCAGCGGAAGATGCGGCAGTCCAGGCCGTGGCAGAAGAGACCAACTGACCTGCAAACCGGCCGGGATGGCCTGAAGTGCAAGTTGAGCGTCCGCCGGAGAGTGCAACGCAAGGCAGTGAGCCGCACCAGCTGCGGCTCCTGAGTTTCAATATCCAGGCGGGCACCGCCACCACTTCCTACCGTCATTACGTCACCCACAGCTGGCGGCAAATCCTGCCGCACAGTCAGCGCACTGAAAACCTTGATGGCATTGCCAGCCTGATCCGGGCCTACGACATGGTGGCCCTGCAGGAGGTGGATTCCGGCAGCCTGCGCTCCGGGTTCATCAACCAGTCGCGCTATCTCGCCGGCCACTCCGGCATGCCCTACTGGTGCCACCAGTCCAACCGCAAGGTGGGCAATGTGGCCTACGCCGGCAATGGATTCCTCAGCCGTTTCGAACCCGATGCGGTGGATGAATACCGTCTGCCTGGGCCGATTCCGGGCCGCGGCTCGCTGGTGCTGCGGTATGGCAGTGGCAGCGACGGGCTGACCGTTGCTGTCCTGCACCTGGCGCTCGGGAAGCGGGCACGCAAACAGCAACTGGAATTCCTGGCGGACAAGCTGGCGTCTTCAAAGAGCCTCATTGTCATGGGTGACCTGAATGCTTCACTCAGCAACCCGGAAACCCAGGCTTTCTGTAATGCGCTGGGGCTAGACACGCCCACCGTGGACCTGCCTTCCTACCCATCCTGGCAACCGCAGCGCGCCATCGATCACATCATGCTCAGCAAAGGCATGGCCGCCTTCGATGCGCGGGTGATCAATGTCGGCTTCTCCGATCACTGTCCGGTCGAATTGCGCGTGGAATTACCCAGGGGCCTGCAATTGCGGCCCGCATTGCATCCCAGGGTCAGCCTCTAAGCGCACGCATTCCTGTTCCTGCACGAATTTCCCCGGCAGAATCATCGCGCTGGGCTTGCTGGTCAGGGTACATTTCCCTAAGCTTTGCGCAACTGGGTCATGTTTCTTTTTTTGCGCAAATTTTTGTGCGTTTTTTTTTGGCAGGATAAATCCCATCAAGACCCGCACCAGAAGCAAGCCAGGCACCTGCATATTGATGCTGGGCCTGCTGTTCTCCGCACTCAGCTTTTCCATGACTGCACAGGCCCAGGATCCCACAGCAGCGGCATCGCAGCCGGGTGCCGCGCGTGCCGACCAGCGGCAATGGTTCATGCAGGCCTGGCAGGCGGCCAAGCGCGGCGATCGCGCCATGGCCGAACAACTCGGCAGCCGCCTGCAGGATTACGTGCTTTATCCCTACCTGCGTTACGACGATTACCTCGCGCGCAGGGCCACCGTTGACCCGGCGGAGCTGCACGGGTTTCTCAACGCCCATACCGACTGGGCCTTCCACAAAGGCCTGCGTCGCGCCTGGTTGCGCTCATTGGGCGAAAAAGCCCGCTGGGACGCTTTGCTGCAATACGCCGATCCCGCCGTTGATACCGACACCGAAATCCAGTGCTACCGCGCCCTCGCGCGGATAAACCGCCTTCAACTGGACGGCTTGCTGCGCGATGCGCAGGAGCTGTGGGCCGTGGGCAAATCGCAGCCCGAGGCCTGCGATCCGGTGTTTGCCTGGCTGAAGAAGAACAACGGCATCACGCACGAGCTGGCCTGGCTGCGGATCAGCCGGGCGATGCAGGCACGCAATCCGAGGCTGACCCTCTACCTCGCGCGATACACCTCGGCGGAGGACAAGCCCTGGCTGGAACGCTGGCAGCAGCAGGACAGTGCGGGCTACCAGCGGTTGGACCGCGCCCGCAGCTGGTCAGATGGTCCCCGCGGACAGGAGATTGCAAGTTTTGGCCTGCAATACCTGGCACGCAAAGACGCCGACCGCGCCTGGCAGCTGTATCCGCAACTGGCCAGCCATTTCAGTTGGGATGAAGCCACCGAAGGGGCCATCCAGCGTGAGATCGCGATGTGGTCGGCGGTTGCGGGATCTCCCGACGCCACGCAAAGAGTCCATGCCGTTCCGCCAACAGCCCGTGACGACAAGCTGCGGGAATGGTGGGCCCGCAGCGGCATGGCTACCGGCAGTTGGGCGGAAGTGGTGTTGGCTGTGGCCGAGATGAGCCCGGAGATGAAAACCAGCGAACGCTGGCGATACTGGGACGCCCGCGCGCGCATCCGGCTCGGCGATGAAGGCTATGCGCAAACCCTGCTGGAATCGCTGGCCACGCAGGCCAGTTACCACGGCTTCCTGGCCGCCGACCTGATCGGTTACCCATACGCCATCTGCCCCTTGCAGGCCAGTTTCGATAGTGGCGCCGAAGCAGCATTTGAGCAGCGACCGGAAATACAGCGCAGCCTGGAGTTGCAGCAGGTGGACCTCAAAAGCTGGTCGCGCAGCGAATGGAGCCTGGCCACCAGGGGCATGAGCCCGGAAGACCTGCGACTGGCGGCCGCGCTGGCCACGCGTGAAGGCTGGTATTACGAAGCCATCGTGGCGCTGGCCGGTAGCGGCGAGCTGCAGTGGTATGACTGGCGCTTCCCCATGGCCTACGCAGGGTTGGTGGAACCCCAGGCGCAAAAGCGCAGGCTGGATCCGTCCTGGGTGATGGGGCTGATGCGCTCAGAAAGCGCCATGGCCGTGGATGCGGTTTCATCGGCGGATGCGCGTGGCCTGATGCAGGTGATGCCTTCAACCGCGCGGCAGATCGCCAAACGTCATTCTTACAAGTACAGCGGCACCGAACAGCTGATGCAGGCGGAAACCAACATCCTGTTTGGCACCACCTTCCTGCGCGAGATGATGGACAAGTTCAACCAGAATCCGGTGCTGGTCACTGGTGCCTACAATGCCGGGCCAGGCGCGGTGGAACGCTGGCTGCAGGATTTGCCCGGCCAGGATGCAACCGTGTGGATCGAAGTCCTGCCGTATTACGAAACCCGCGATTACATCCCGCGCGTGCTGGCGTTTTCGACCATTTACAACTACCTGATGAATGGCTCGCAAACCGCAGGCAGCGTGCAGCGCATCAGCAACCGCATGCCACCGCCTGATGCGGCCATTGCTGCAACCACCGTTGCTGCAACTGCTCCCATCGCCTGCCCGGTCGCTTCGCCTGAACCTGCTGCCGTCGAGCAGGTGGCGGCCGGTCCCGGTGAAACGGCCGAAGAGGAAAGCTGAGCATGCGCCTGGTCTTGACCGGTGCAACCGGCTTCGTGGGGCGGCACCTGTTGACCGAACTCTGCGCCATGGGCCATGAGTGCCGGGTGTTGGTTCGCGGCAGCAAGCACAGCCCGCTTGGCCTGGCGTGTGTCGAATACCGCAAGGTGGACTTGCGCAACCCGGCAGAATTGCAGGCGGCCCTGGCCGATGCAGACGGCGTGATCAACCTGATTGGAATCCTCAACGAAAAAGGCTGGGGCGGTCGCGGCTTCCGCGCGGCCCATGTGGCGCCGGTGCAGGCGCTGGTGGCGGCCTGCCAGGCAGTGGGGATACGCCGGTTCATCCAGGTGAGCGCCTTGAATGCCGGAATTGGGACCGGCCGCGGCCAGAGCCACTACCTCAAAAGCAAAGGCGAAGCTGAGGACATCCTGCGCGCGGCGCAGGACATTGATGCAACCATCCTCAGGCCGGCTGTGATTTTTGGCGAAGGCGATTCGTTCTTCAACCGCTTCGCCTCGCTGCTGCGTTTTGTGCCGCTGCTGCCGCTGGCCTGCCCCGATGCGAAAATGCAGCCGGTGTGGGTGGGCGATGTGGTGGCGGCCATCGCGCTCTGCCTGGACCACCGCAGCACCATCGGCAAGACGCTGGAACTGGTGGGGCCGGAAGTGTTCACGCTGTACCAGCTGGTCAACAAGACGGCACGTTACAAAGGCTGGAGCCGGCGCGTGATTGCGTTGCCCAACTGGTTGTCGCGGCTGCAGGCGTTGATGATGGACTTCGTGCCGGGCAAACCATTCTCAAGCGACAACTACCGCTCCCTGCAGATCGACAGCGTCAGCCGCCACAACGCGCTGCTGGATTTTGGCATCCATCCTGCGCGCATGGACGCCATCGTGCCGCTTTATTTGGCGCCTGCTGGCAAAGTGGCCGATCAGCAGCCAGGTTCATGAGCCCTTACACCCCATCCACCTTGCAAAGGCCCCGGCAGTGAACACCTACCTGGTGGGTGGCGCCGTGCGCGACGGGCTGCTGGGCCTGGAGCCGCGCGAACGCGACTTCGTGGTGACGGGCGCCACGCCGGAGAGCCTGCTGCAACAGGGCTTCCGCCAGGTGGGCGCGTCTTTCCCGGTGTTCCTGCACCCCGATACGCAGGAGGAATACGCGCTGGCCCGCACCGAACGCAAGCAAGGCCACGGTTACCACGGCTTTGCGGTGGACTTCCATCCGGGCGTCAGTTTGGAGCAGGACCTCGAACGGCGCGACCTGACCATCAACGCCATGGCTCGCGATGAGGGTGGCCACCTGATCGACCCATATGGCGGCCAGGCCGATATCGCGGCGCGCCTGCTGCGCCATGTGTCGCCGGCGTTCAGTGAAGACCCTTTGCGCGTGCTGCGCGTAGCGCGCTTCGCTGCCCGTTTTGCCCACCTGGGTTTCACGGTACATCCCGGCACGCTGGCCCTGATGCAGCAGATGACACGCGACGGAGAAATCAGCCACCTGGTGCCAGAGCGCTGCTGGATTGAAATTGAAGGCGGGTTGTCTGCGGCGAAACCGAGCGTGTTCCTGCAGGTATTGCACGATTGCGGAGCCTTGGCCGTGTTGTTGCCGGAGGTGGAAGCGTTGTCCGGTGTTCCGCAGGATTCCCGCTACCACCCCGAAGTCGATACCTTCGTGCACCTCGGAATGGCGCTGGATTACGCAGCCGGCGAGGACTATTCCAGTGAGGTCCGTTTCTCGCTACTGGTGCACGACCTGGGGAAGGGACTGACACCCCAGGCGCAGTGGCCCAGCCATCATGGCCACGAAACTGCCGGCCTGCCACTGGTGCGGGAAGTTTGCCAACGCCTGAAAGTGCCGACAGCCCATCGTGAGCTGGCTGAACGTGTGTGCGAGCTGCATTTGCGTATCCACCGCGTGGCGGAACTCAGGCCGGAAACACTCTTGAAGCTGCTGGAAGCAGCCGACCTGTTGCGTCGTCCGGAGCGTTTGCAGCCGCTGCTGCAGGCCTGCGAATCAGACTATCGCGGACGATTGGGTTTGTCTGATCGTCCCTATCCGCAGGCCGGGGTTGTCGAAGCCGCCTTGCAGGCGGCGTTATCGGTAAAAGCTGCCGACATCGATACGGCAGGCCTGACCGGTCCGGAAATCGGCGCGGCCTTGCAGAAAGCCCGCACGGCAGCGATTGCGCGACAGGCTGTAACAGCGGTTACAGGCGATAGCTGAGGTCGCCCAAAGCAAACCCGCGCAGCTCAATATCCAGTGCCCGTTGCAAGGCCATCACCTGGAAGCGCTCGCCCATCATGCCGGGCAGGGTGAGTTGCTTGGCTTCCGCGTGCAGCTGCAGGCCATGGTCCGTAGCCAGCGGCAGGCGTTGCGCCAGCACCTGGTCCAGTCCGCAAGACAGCAGGAACAGGGCCTGGCTGGTGTAGCCGCCGAGTTCCAGCCCGCAGGCCTCGCCCGCTTCCGCCAGCGCAGTGAAATCCACGAAGGCGGTGATGTCCTGCAAGCCTGGCCAGAAAAACACATCGGCGTGGCCGCGATGCCGGTAGTGGCAGATCAGGGTGCCATCGTTGCGTTCGGGCAAATAATATTCGCGGCGCGGGTAACCGTAATCGCAAAACAGCACCACGCCGCGGCTGAGGCTGCCGGTCACGGCAGTCAGCCAGTCGGCCAGCCCGGCCAGCAGTTCTGATTGGTAAGGAAGTTCAAGCGTACCGAAATCCAACCCGAGCCTTTCTACTGCCTCCAGCAATTCCATGGGCGCTGCCCGATATGCCCATTCAAATGCGGGTGAGCCTGCACGGTCATCCGCAACCAGCCGCACACCCGCCTGTTCAATTCCGGCGGCACTCATGCGGAATCGCTCCACCGCCAGTGCATCGATCACTTCATTGCCCAGCAACACGCCCTGCCAGGGCGAAGTGGGTGGCTCATCCAGCCATTGGATCCGGCCCTGCCATGGTGGTCCCAAACCCGCCAGTTTCTGCTGCTGCACGGCGCGCAAATCGGCGCTGCGTTCGAGGATGAAGTAGTTCTGCGGCGCCAACGCGGGATCCATGCGCTGCAACAAGTCAAACGCCAGTTGGCCGCTGCCCGCACCAAGTTCCAGCACAGCGTAGTTTCCGAGGACTTCGGCAACCTGTTCGACCTGCCGCGCCAGGCAGGAGGCAAACAGCGATCCGAGTTCCGGCGCTGTGACAAAATCACCCGTGGCCCCGAGCTTGTGCAGGCCCCCGCTGTAGTAACCCAGGCCCGGCTGGTACAAGGCCAGTTCCATGAAGCGGGAAAACGGCATGAAGCCGTTGAGCTGCAGTTCCTCCCGGATCAAGGCACACAACTGCAGGCTCAGTTCCTTGAGCTCCGCAGCGGGTTCGGGCAGGATGGTTTTTGCCATAGTTTTTGACATTGAAGGCAAGTGTGTTGGAGGCCCAGCATGAAGTCCAGCCATGAAACCGCCCGCAAAACGGTCCAGAGAACGGCATTGGTTACGGGCAGTGCTGCGCGCATCGGCGCGGTCATTGCAGAGGCATTGCACCAGCGGGGCTGCGATGTGCTGCTGCACTGCAATTCCAATGTCGTCGGAGCCGAAGCGTTGGCGGCAGAGCTGAACAGCCGGCGGCCCGACAGCGCCTTGGTCGTCTCTGCGGACCTATCCACCGCGGCTGGCGTGAAGCAGCTGGTCAGTGTCTGCCAGCAAAGATCCGGGCGCCTCGACCTGCTGGTCAACAACGCCTCCCGATTTTATCCAACGGCGCTGGGCGAGACTGCGGAATGGCAATGGGACGACCTGCTCAACAGCAACCTCAAAGCGGCCTATTTTTTAAGCCAGGGATTGCTGGGCCATTTGCGCATGGCACAGGGCAGCATCGTCAATATCCTCGACATCCACGCCAGCCGCCCGATGAAAAACCATGCGGTGTATTCCATCGCCAAAGCGGGGCTGCAAATGCTCACGCTTTCGCTGGCGCGCGAGCTGGCGCCCGATGTCAGGGTGAATGGTGTTGCGCCGGGCGCCATCCTGTGGCCTGAGCACGAGGGTGACGATGCAGCTCGTAATGCCATCCTCAGTCGCGTGGCGCTGCAGCGGTTGGGCAACCCCGAGGATGTGGCTTCAGCAGTGGTTTATCTCGGGTTGGATGCGCCGTATGTGACAGGGCAGGTTTTGGCTATTGACGGCGGCAGATCGCTGAATATGTGAGTAGCCTACTCGCCCGCCAGGGTGAACGGCTGCAAGCCATCACGATCACCCGTGAACGCTGCCCAGACTTCCGCGATGGTTTTGTGGTTGACCGGATGCCTCAGTGTGGGCGCCAGGTCGGCCAACGGCTTCAGCACGTGCGCGAAATGCAGGATTTCCCCGCGCGGCAGGCTGAGTTCCGGCAGCCTGAGGTAGAGATCGTCATACAGGAGGATGTCCACATCCAGCGTGCGATCGGAAAACTTGGCCACATCCCTCACCCGGCCATAGCGGTTTTCCAGTTCGTTCAGCCAGCGCTTGAGTTGCAGCGGTTGCAGCTCGGTTACGACGCAAGCCACGAGGTTCAGGAAATCGTTGCCCTCAAACCCCACCGCGCGCGAGCGGTAAATGGGCGAGAGCTTTAACTCACCAAACTGCTGGCGCAGCTCTTCCAGTCCGGTGCGGATGTTTTCTTCCGCATCGACATTGCTGCCAATGCCCAGATAAACCGTGCTCAAGAGCTGCGCTCGATGATCACGCCCACCGCGCTGGAGCCGCGCACGGCGCCCGGTTTACTCAGTTTCAGCCTCAGCCACTGCACCGGAAACTCCGCCAGTACAATGGCCGCGCAGCGTTCGGCCAGTGCTTCCACCAGTTGGAATTCACTGGTTTCGATGAACTGGATCAGGCGTTTGGCCACGGCCTTGTAGTCCAGCGTATCGGCAATCGAATCCGAAGCGGCAGCACGGCGGATATCGAATGCCATCTCCAGGTCGATGCTGACGGACTGCTTGATTTCCCGTTCCCAATCGAAAATACCGATGACGGTTGAAACCCGCAGGTCTTCGATGAATACGCGGTCACTCACCATGCCAAACCCCGTTGTCCCATGGCCCGGTCACGTTGTTGCTCCAAGGGCAGGCAGTTCGTCCATGGGCCAGCGCGGCCGGGCAAAAATGCATTCCGGCTCATGGTGCCCGGCCTTGAGCCGGTAATAACCCGCCAGCGCAATCATGGCGCCATTGTCGGTGCAAAATGCGATGCGCGGGTAGGCCACGGCGAAGCCATGCTTTTCACCAGAACGCTTCAGCGCATCACGCAGCGCCAGATTGGCGCCCACCCCTCCGGCGATTACCAGTTGCTTGCTGCGGGTCTGCTGCATGGCCCGGCGGCATTTGATTTCCAGGGTCTCAACCACGGCCTGCTGGAAGCCGGCGGCGATGTCTTCACGCGCACTGGGTTTCTCTGAGTTGGCCTGCCACAGGTTGCGCGTGTGGGTTTTCAGGCCGCTGAAGCTGAAATCCAGGCCCGGGCGGTCGGTCATGGGCCGCGGGAAGGGATACA
>Ga0315910_10004196_pt1 | contig 12107 bp, 7 predicted proteins | sample EdamamesoilMG_FD_204470 | JGI IMG/M metagenome (GOLD analysis project Ga0315910, IMG submission 204470) | Garden soil microbial communities collected in Santa Monica, California, United States - Edamame soil | ecosystem: Environmental > Terrestrial > Soil > Garden | place: USA: California... | reverse complement strand
GCGACCTGGCCGACCGTCACGAGCACGGTCGGCACGGTCCGACCAAACCACGGCGCGAGTTCGGGGCGCAGCACGAAGAGCAGGTCCGCGGCGAGCATGACCCACGCCGCCAGCATCCAGGGCCGCAACGCGAGCGAGCGACCCTGCGTCACCCAATGCTGCGTGATGAGCGCCGCCAGGATGGTGACGATGATGATGTTCGTCAGGTAGATGCCGGTTTCCTGGGTCATCGTTCGGCACGTTCATCGGGCATTCGCCGGACGCCGGAAAGCGATTTCGGCGCCGACACAGAACTTCCGCCACGAGCGCGCGCCGGGCGACGCGTCATCCGCGACCGCCCGCTCCATCGACCGCGAGTCGAGGGGCTCACTTCTGCTGGATCAGCTCGACCTCGTAACCTTCGGGCGCGTCGATGAACGCGATGAGGCTGCCGCTGCCGGTCCGCGTCGGCCCGTCGCTCAGCGCGAAACCCTTCTTCGCCAGCTCGGCCGCGAAAGCCGCGAGATCCGGTACCTCGAACGCGAGGTGCATGAGGTCGGGCTGCACCTGCACCGGCTCGGCGCCGGGCGGCATCTGGCAGAGTTCGATCTCCTCCTCGCTGCCGGGCGTCTTGAGAAACACGAGCTGCGCGCCGCGCGGCGAGGTGTGGCGACGCGACACGGTGAGGCCGAGAGCCTCGGTGTAGAACCGCACGGAGCGCTCGACGTCGTTGAGGCGCATGCGGGTGTGGAGGAGTTTGGTCACGGTCATGGAGGTCGAAAAAATCCGCCGTCCGGCCGAAGGCAAACGGCGAACGCGCCCGCCGCCAAATCCGAGTCACGTGAGCGTCCGTTTCCTCGCGCATCGGCCGGCAGAAGAGAAATTCATCCGATTTAACGACAGCGTCACTTCTGGACGCTTGGATCGCTTGCGCCGTTGTCGAAGTGGGATACTTCCACCTTTCGCCATGAGACGCATCTGGACACCGATCGACAAGACCCCGCCCGCAAACACTGCGGTCGAGCTGCGCTTCGATGATGGCAGCTCCGATCTCGCCATGTGGATCGGCACCCAATGGCTCCCGGAACTCTCCGATCGCCGCCCGGCGCAGTGGCGGCAGCTGCCGATCCGTCTCCCGCTCTTCGACGAGTTTCCGCTGCCCGGCGCGGCCAGCGACAAGGTGGCGTGAGTTTACCGCGCGGCCGCACACGCGGCGCGGGAACCGGACTCATGCGCGCGTAGCCTGAATCCGCACCGGAGCAGAGGGCATTGAATGGTGGACGCGTGCGTCCCTGCACGCGTGAGAGCCTCGCGCTGTCGCCTTAGCGCCCGAGGGCACGAAACCGTCCGCCCGCGAAAGACCGGCCGTGGGACACGGCCGGCCACCTCGGACGGCACGAGGCCCGATCAGGCCTTACCGATGCCGCGGGCGGTGAAGCCGAGCTTCCGCATCTCGGCGAGGCTGACGATGTTGCGGCCGTCGAAGAGGAAGGCCGGCTTCATCATGATCTCGTGAATACGCTTGTAATCGAGTTTCTTGAACTCGTCCCACTCGGTGAGGATCACCACGGCGTGCGCGCCCGCGGCGGCCTCGTAGGCGTCGGCCGCGATCGTCACGCGGGTGTTCGGCTTGCCGTCGGGCAGCACGTCGCCCTGGCCGAGGTCGGCGAAGATCTGCTGGCGGGTGACCTTCGGGTCGTAGATCGCGATGTTGGCCTGCTCCTCGAGGAGGTCGCGGCACACGTGGATCGCGGCGGACTCGCGCGTGTCGTTCGTGTCCTTCTTGAAGGCGAAGCCGAGGATCGCGATCCGCTTTCCGGATACGGTGTTGAAGAGCGAGCTGACGATCGAGCTGGAGAACCGGCGCTTCTGCCAGTCGTTCATCTTGATCACCTGCTCCCAGTAGTGCGCGACCTCGGGCAGGCCGAAGTGCTCGCAGAGGTAGACGAGGTTGAAGATGTCCTTCTGGAAGCACGAGCCGCCGAAGCCGACGGAGGCCTTGAGGAATTTCGGGCCGATGCGGGAGTCCTTGCCGATCGCGAAGGCCACCTCGTCGACGTCGGCCTCGGTGGCCTCGCAGAGCGCGGAGATGGCGTTGATGCTCGAGATGCGCTGGGCGAGGAAGGCGTTGGCGACGAGCTTGGAGAGTTCGGAGGACCAGAGGTTGGTCGTGATCACGCGCTCGCGCGGCACCCAGCGGGCGTAGACGGAGGCGAGCGTCTCGGCCGCGGCCAGGCCCTCGGGCGTGGTCTCGCCGCCGATGAGCACGCGGTCAGGATTCTCCAGGTCGACGACGGCCGTGCCCTCGGCGAGGAACTCGGGGTTGGACAAAACCTGAAAGGTCGCACCCTGGCTGTTGGCCGCGAGGACGGTCTTGAGCGACTCGGCGGTGCGCACGGGCAGCGTCGACTTTTCCACCACGATCTTCTTGCCGCGCGCGACCCGCGCGATGTGGCGGGCGCACAGCTCGATGTATTTCATGTCGGCCGCGCGGCCGGCGCCGACGCCGTAGGTCTTGGTCGGCGTGTTGACCGAGACGAAGATGATGTCGGACTTGGCGATGGCGGCGTCGATGTCGGTCGAGAAATGCAGGTTCTTACCGCGCTGCGACTGCACGACGTGGTCGAGGCCGGGCTCGTAGACGGGAAGGCGGTCGGAGTTCCACTCCGCGATGCGCTTTGCGTTGATGTCGACCACCGTGACCTGGATGTCCGGGCACTTGTGGGCGATCATCGCCATGGTGGGTCCGCCGACGTAGCCGGCACCGATGCAGCAAATGTTCATAGGAATCGAGTTGTGACGCGGGGGAGCGACGGCAGCCGTCCCGGCACGCTGGGGCCGATTGGACACGGGATGGGCACGCTGGCAACGGGTTTTTCGAGGGGGTCGGCCCGGACCGGGTTTCCCCTAGCCCGCGGTCATTGACTTTGCCGCCCGGCAAAACCGGGCGGCGGCCTCGGCCAGCGCGTCGTCGGCGAGCACACCGTAGCTGAGCCGGACGAAGCGCCGGTCAACCGGCGCGGGTAGGCATAATCCTCCAGGGACGTAGAGCACGTGCTCGCGCATGCAGGCGCGCCAGAACGGGCCCTCGCCATCGGTGTCGACGCCGTCAGGCGCGCGCAGCCACAGGTAGAGCCCGCCTTCGGGCCGGCTCCACGACCAGCCGGCCTCGCGCAGGCCGCCACGCTCCAGGGCCGCGTCGAGCGCCCGCATCTTCGCGGCATAACGCGCACGCAACATCGCGATGTGCCGCTCGAGCTGCTGCGTCTCGATGATGCGCTCGAGGATCGCCTGGTTGAAATTGGCCGTGCCGAAATCCTCATGCCCCTTCAGCCAGCACATGCGGTCAAACCAGGCCGCGTCGCTCGCGTGGGCGTAGCCGATCTTCAGGCCGGTGGCGAAGGGCTTGGTCAGCGTGCCGAGGTACAGCCGCGGAAACGCGTCGAACGCCTCGAGCGCGAGCACGCTGCGCGCGGGCCACGGGCGCTCGAATCCAAGATCCCGATACGCGGCGTCCTCGAGCACCGGCACGACGAGGCCGGCGCGCGCGAGCATCTGCGCGAGCGCCGTCTTCTCCGTCTCGGTGCGCGAGAGGCCGGAGGGATTGCCGAAATAGCTCATCAGGTAGAGCGCCTTGACGCGCGCCCGCCGCGGCGAGGCGCCGAGGTCCGCGATCAACGCCGCGCAGGCGTCGAGATCGAGCGAGCCGTCCGCGGCGGCCGGCAGACCGACCGGCTCCACGCCGAGGCCGCCGAGCATTTCCATAAAGACAAAATACGTCGGCCGCTCGACGAGCAAGATGTCGCCGGGATCGGCCAGCACCGCGACCGCGAGGTGGAGCAGCTGCTGCGAGCCGTTGCCGATGAGCGTGCGCTCCGGGTCGATCGCGCCGGCCGGAAGGCCGTCGAGCACCGCGGTGCAGGCGGCGAGCAGCCGCCGCAGGCCCTCGCGCCCGCGATTGGCACCATACTGGAGAAACTCCGGCGGCCCGCCGCGCGCGGCCAGTTCCGCGACCGCGGCGGCGACCGCCTCCGCCGGCAGCGTCGCGGTGTCGGTGAATCCCGCCGCGAGGCTCAGCATGCCGGGATCGGCCAGCGCGGTGTTCATGAGCGCGGCGATGGCCGGCGGGTGCAGCCGGGCGCCGAGTCGGGAGAAGGGAAGATCGGATGGACCGTGTGTCATGGCATCTGCGAAGCCGCGCCGCGCGGGAGACGGCCATCGAGCCTCACGCGGCGCGCAGGGACGAGCCCAAAGGTTTCCGCCGGTCCGGCGCGTTTCACCTCAACCACGGTGGACGCGTGCGTCCCGGCACGCGTGTGAGACTCCCGCCACTCGGACCGGCCGTAGGGACACGGCCGGCCACCTTTCGAGCCCGTGGAGGACTTGTCACTCAGAGCCAACTTCGTCTCTTCCGTCGGCGCGTTTCACCCCAGCCGAACGGATTCACCGGATGTGATCTTCCAGAGGTGTCGGCAACCATCCACGGCGAACGCGTGCGTCCCGGCTCGCGTGTGAGACTCCCGCCACTCGGACCGGCCGTAGGGACACGGCCGGCCACCGCTTAAGTGCGTCGATGGCTTCTCACTCAGCGCCGGACTTCTTCTCTTCCGTCGGCTCGTGCGTCGATCCGCCCTCGCCTGGCCGGGTCTTCGCCTCCGCGCGCTTGATCCGCTCGAGCTCGAGCGGATGCTCCTCGGCCATCTCCTCCTCGGAGAGGCGGCCGGTCAGCCACGAGAGATTCATCGGGTAGACCTCGGGATTGAAGATCACGAAGTAGAAGTGCCACACGATGATGCTCAGCGTCGCGAGGATGGCCTCGTAGTAGTGCACCACGCGGGCGATGTCGAAGCCGAGCTTGCCGATCGCACCCATCGTCATCTCGTCGGCCCAGAGCATCGCGCCGGTCAGCGTCATCAGCACCGCACCCCACATCAGCGCCCAGTACTCGGCCTTTTCCATGTAGCTGAAGCGGCCGAAACGCGGCTTGTCCTTCGTCAGCCCGAGATTGTGGCGCAGCATGCCCCACATGTCGGCGAGGTCGCTCCAGCGCGGCCAGAGCGCGCGCACGAGCTCGCGCCCGCGCGCTGTCATGGAAACGTAGATACCGTGCCACACGCCCGCGCCGACCATCACCACGCCGGCGATGCGGTGCACCAGGCTGCGCCACTCGAAGAACGAGTCGCTCAGGCTGCGCAGGCCCGCGACCCACCACGCCTCGGGGAAGCGCAGCATGAAACCCGTCACCACGAGCACGATGAAGCTCAGCGCGAGCACCCCGTGCTGGAGCCGCTCGTTCACCGTCATGCGCAGGTGCAGCCGGTGCGGCACGTGCGGATCGGCGAGACCGTAGACGTGGCCATAGACCTTGCGCCGCACCTTCTTGAAGAAATCGAGGGCGTTGTGCAGGAACATGCCACCGACGATCGCGAAGATCGCCCACACGTAGATCGTCGCGATGATCTGCACCACGCGGTCGCCTCCCCTGCCCGACACGCCGGCCCGCAGGTCGCCTGGTGCGAGCGAGACGTGCACCGCGCCGACGGAGAACTGCTCGTTGGCCCCCGGGTGGCACTGGCCGCAGGTGCGGACGAGATTCGACTTGTGCACGGGCGAGGCCGGGTCGCTTGAACGAAGCACGCCGTGAGCGCCGTGACAGCTCGCGCAGTTGACCACGGAGACCGATCCACCTCGCACCGCGAGCCCGTGGTAGCTGTCGGCGAAGGTCGCGAAGCGGTCGCTCGCGAGCCCGTACTTGCGCGAGAGCTTGACCGAGCCGTGGCATTCGCCGCAGAGCTGCTGGGAGAGGTTGCGCGGCGCGACGGGCGAGGCCGGGTCGGTCGCGGACAGGATGGCGTGCTCGCCATGGCAGTCGGTGCAGACCGGCGACTCGAGTTCCCCCCGCTGGAGCGCGGCCGCATGCGAGCCGTCGAGATACTCGCGCGACTCCGTCTCGTGGCATCGCTCGCAGGTGCCGGGGATGTGGAGCTTGTTCACGCGCGAGTCGGCGACCATCGCCCGCGCCATCTCGTGGCTGCCGTGGCAGTCCACGCAGTTGGCTGCATCGACCTTGCCATCATCGAGCGCGCGCCCATGCACGCTCGCCCCCCACGAGGCGACGAACCGGCCGCCGAGCCGCGTGCGGCCGGCCGCGTCGGGCGAGTCCACATGGCAGCTCAGGCACAGCCGCGATTGCGCCTGCTTGAGCTCCAGCGCCGGGCTCGCGCCGTCCACGACGTCCGTGCGATGGCACGAGAGGCAGGTCGGAAACGGACCTCCAAGCGGTCCGGCGTGCGCTGACTTCTCGAAATGCGCGGCCACCTCGTCGTGACACTCGCCGCACGCCGCGGCCTCGCGCCCCCCGGCGAATCGAAACTCCGCGGCAGCCACGCCCGCGATGCCGTGCCCACCGTGGCACCCGCTGCAGGAAACGTCGGCAGTCACGCCGGCCTTCTCGAGCGCACCGATGCCCGGGTGAAAGGCGTGGGACTTTCCCAGGTCTTCGTGGCACGCGACGCAGTTGACCGGCCCCGCCGGCTCGCGGTGCGGCAGCGCCGCCGGATCGTAGCCTTCATGACAGTCCACGCATCCGAGGTCGGCGTGCTTGGAGCCCGCGAGCTCGGTGGCTTTTACATGCAGCGAGACCGTCGCGCCGGCTCGCTCGGTCGTCAACGTAGCGTCCGCATGGCACTCCAGGCAGGCGGTGTCACCCGGCGCAGCCGCCGTGGCCCGCCCGGTACCAGCCCATAAAAGGAGCCCGAGGCACAGGACCAACCGCCCGCCGGCGGCCGGTGCAACACGCGCTGGATCAACGGCGTGCGGAGTTTCACAGAAGTCGTGGGGTCGCATGGGAGTGGAGCCACCGCACAAGCCGGCCTTCTGCGGCGGATCACGCGCAGCTAATCCGCATCGATTCCACATCTCAATATTAGAGTTTTTGAATTGCTGCCGATACTGAATAACATCAGCTGTTCTAACACGCGAGTCGCCTCGTTCGCCCACACCCCCCGCGGTGCGGATCCGGTGGCCCGATCAGCCCGATCTCGCCGTGCCTACTTCCTCACTCCCTGCGTCCGTCCGTCCCGCGCTCACCCGCCGCTTCTCCGGCGCCCGCGCCGCCACCCTCGGCCTCCTGCTCTGCGCCGCCGCGCTCGTCCCCCTGCAGGGTGAAGTCGTGGCCAACGCCACCTGCCTCGAGTGCCACACCGCCAGTCCCGAACCGGTCGCCACGGTCGCGGGCCAGCTCCGCTTCGACGGCGTCCGCACCGAGCCATTCGCCCGCTCCGTGCACGGCAGCCTCGACTGTGTCGACTGCCACGTCGGCATCGAATCCGCCGACCACCCCACCCCGTTGCCGCCGCCGCAATGCGCCTCCTGCCACGAGGACGCGGCGAAGCAGTACGACCACAGCATCCATGGCGTGTCGCACGCGATGGGCTCGTCGGGCGCGGCGACCTGCACGAGCTGCCACGGCGCGCACGAGATCGTGCCGGTCAAGCACGCCGACTCGCCCGTCTTCAAGCTCAACCTCCCGAAGACCTGCGCCCAGTGCCACAGCAACGAGGGCCTGACCGACGAGTACCGCATCAAGTTCCCGCAGGCCGCCAGCCACTACATGGAGAGCATCCACGGCCGCGCGCTCCTCCAGATGGGCCTGATCGTCGCGCCCTCCTGCAACGACTGCCACGGCGTGCACGACATCAAGCGCAGCGTCGACCGCGGGTCGCACACGCACCATACCCGGATCGCGGATACATGCGGCCAGTGTCACGTCGGCGTGGAGGAGACCTACGCGAAGAGTGTCCACGGGAAACTCCTCGCCCAGGGCGACGGCAAGGGCCCGGTGTGCTCGGACTGCCACTCCGCGCACGAGATCGAGAAGCCGAGCAACGCGCACTTCAAGGCGGGCAGCGACGCGACCTGCGGGAAATGCCATGAGGACCGCCTCACGCACTACCGCGACACCTACCACGGCAAGGCCATGGCGCTCGGCCGTCCCAATGTCGCCTCCGACGTGGCCGCCTGCTACGACTGCCACGGCCACCACGACGTGCTGCCCGTATCCGATCCGACCTCACGCCTGTCGAAGGAAAACATCGTCGCCACCTGCGCGACCTGCCACCCCGGCGCGAACGCGGGGTTCGCGCAGTACCAGCCGCACGCCAACCCCCTCGACGGAGAGAACTACCCCGCGCTCAACAAGGTGTTCCTCTTCATGACGAGCCTGCTCATCGGCGTGTTCGCCTTCTTCGGCGTGCACACGCTCTTCTGGCTGTTCCGCTCGATCTACCTCTACCTGCACGACTCGAAGAAGTTCCGCGAGGCGAAGGTCTCGGCCCAGGTCGACGACGAGAACTACACGCGCTTCACGCCGTTCGACCGGATGCTGCACCTCATGGTCGTGACGAGCTTCCTGCTCCTCGTGATCACGGGCATGCCGTTGAAGTTCTACTACACCGACTGGGCGAAGGTGATGTTCGACATGCTCGGCGGGGCCGAGGTCGCGCGTGCGCTCCACCACTTCGGCGCGATCGTGACGTTCGCCTACTTCTTCCTCCACCTCTCCGATCTCGCGCTCAGCCTGTGGCGCCGCCGCCGCGCCATCCGCGACCCGGAGACCGGACGCGTGTCGCTCAAGCGCATCGTCGCCGCGATGTTCGGCCCCGAGTCGATGCTGCCGTCCATGCAGGACTGGCGCGACTTCGTGGCGCACCAGAAATGGTTTTTCGGCAAGGGCCCGCGCCCGCAGTTCGACCGCTGGACCTACTGGGAGAAGTTCGACTACCTCGCCGTCTTCTGGGGCATCTTCGCCATCGGCGTGTCGGGCCTGATCATGTGGTTCCCGATCTTCTTCGCGCAGTTCATGCCGGGCTGGATGATCAACATCGCCCTGGTCGTGCACTCCGACGAGGCGCTGCTGGCCGCGGGCTTCATCTTCACGTTCCACTTCTTCAATACGCACTTCCGCATCGAGAAGTTCCCGATGGATACGGTCATCTTCTCCGGCAAGATGTCGAAGACGGAGCTGATCCACGAGCGCAAGCGCTGGTACGACCGCCTCGTCGCCGAGGGCCGCCTCGAGGCACACCGCGTGAAGGGCGACGACTGGGAGGGCCGCAAGAACATCGCCAAGGCGATGGGTTTCCTCTTCTTCGGCCTCGGGCTCGTGCTGCTCGGCCTGATCGTCTACGCGATGGCCTCGCGTCTCGGACACTAGGTCAAGTCTTCAAACCGCGCGTCACTTCTGCGCAAACCATCGACGTTGGAGCGAGACGATCGGCACCGAAAGGTGGACGCGCCTGTCCCCAGGCGCGTGGTGCGGGCGGCGCGCCGCACGACGGGTGCGCATATCGCTCGCTACGGAACGGCCGTGGGACATGGCCGACCACCTCAAGGCATCGCCGGCAGATTGTAGGAGCCTGCTTGCAGGCGATGCCCACCCGGATCGCCTGCAAGCAGGCTCCTACACCAAGCCCAAGCGCGTCCGTTGAGCAACATCGCATGCGAGCCAGCGTAGGCCGCCCAGCCTGCCCCGACCCTTCGGGGCTCGCGGGCGCCCGCTCATGCCGCGCACGTCGCTCGGGCGTCCGCCAGCGGACGGCCTACACGACGAGGCGTCGACTGGCGACTCCTCAGACCGGCTCGGCCTTCCCGGGAATCGGCAGCGGGGCGATCGGCTTCGGGCCCCAGGCCCAGGTGGCGGGCGTAAGGTTCTGCTGCGAGCGGTTGACCAGCCAATCGTACTTGAGCGCGCGGCCGGTGTAGGCGGACTCGCGCACGAGCATCGCCGTGGCGGTGCTGGCGGTGACTGCCGGGATCTCGTTGAGCGGCCGGCCCGCGCGGATGCTTGCGATCAGGTCGACGTGCTCCTGCACGTACGGATCGCCCTCGACCTCGGCCGACTGCCACGGCTTCTCCCCGGTGATCACGGCGCGGGTGCGCCCGAAGTTGAGCACGCCCTTGGTGCCCACGATGCGCTCGGCGACGCGATCATAGGTGCCGGGTTCCTGCCGGCAGTAACTCGCGACCGGCACGCCCCCGATGTCGAACTCGCCCGAGAAGTGCGTGAACCGATTGCCGTAGGCCGGCATCGGCAGATCGACGCCGCGGCCCCCGAGCGCGACGCATTGCGAGGGAGTCCCGCCCAGGGCCCAGAGGACGACATCGATGTTGTGCATGTGCTGCTCCACCACGTGGTCGCCGCTGCTCCAGATAAACGTGAGCCAGTTGCGCAGCTGATACTCCATCTCCTCGGGCGCGAGGTCGGTGCGCTTGAGGTGGGCGCCGATGTACTGGTCCTCGAGCCAGAAGCACTGCGCGCCCACGATCTCGCCGATCTGCCCGTCCTGCACGCGGCGGATCGCCTCGACATAGCGCGTCTGGTGGCGGCGCTGCGTGCCGGCCACGACGCTGAGCTTTTTCGCGTCGGCCACGGCGGCGAGCTCCAGCATCTTGCGCACGCCGACCGGGTCGACGCACACGGGCTTTTCCATGAACACGTGGTGGCCGGCGGCCAGCGCGGCCTCGAGATGCATCGGCCGGAAGACCGGCGGCGCCGCCATGAGCACGATGTCGACCGTATCCAGCGCACACAGACGCGCATAGCCGTCGAAGCCGGCGAAACGCCGGTCCGGCGGGACGGCCGCCCGCGTCTTCACCATCTCGCCCGCGGCGGCCTCGGAGACCGCGCCGACCTGGCGCCGCACGAGCGCGCGCGCCAGCCGTCCTTCGAGATCCTGCCACTGGTCGGCGAAGACATCGGCGACGGCGACGAGCTCGGTATGCGGATCGGCGATGAGCGCGTCGGCGACCGCGCCGATCCCGCGTCCGCCGCAGCCGATCAGGCCGAGGCGCAGCCGGTCGGGCTGGTTGAGCGAGGCGTAGGCGCGGCGCGGGGCCGCGGCCGCAGCGGCGGCGACCACGGAAGCTGTGGTGAGAAACTGGCGACGATTGATCGGGGACATGGGGTGTGGTGGGGTGTGGAAAGGAAGACGCGGCGCCGTGCACCGCAGGTTTCAGCCTAAACAGAGCAGTTGAGCCATCCCGCTGTTGCGGGACTTCGCTTCGCTCAGGAGCGATGAGGGCACGGAGTGAACACAGAGGCCACAGAGCGTTGCGTCACTTTTCGTTTTCTTCGTTACCTCCTGTGCAGTTCTTCTGCGGAATCTAGATGGAACTCTCCGAAAAGTCACTCTGTGAAACTCCTCTGACAACTCTGTGGCCTCTGTGTCGCGTCCGATTACTTCTTCTGGGTTCAGCGAATCAGCGCGGCGCGATATCGACTGACCGATAGGCGTCGATCATGGCCTGCTCGCCCTCGCGTCCGCGCGTGCGCAGGCCGTGCTCCATGCCGATCACGCCATCGTAGCCGCGGTCGGCGAGCCACTGAAAGAGGTGCTTGAAGTTGATCTCGCCCGAGGTCGGCTCCTTGCGACCGGGCACGTCGCCGACCTGGAGGTAGGCGATCTCGTCCCATGCCGCGGTCATGTTGGTCACGAGGTTTCCCTCGGTGATCTGCTGATGGTAGATGTCAAAGAGGATCTTCACCGACGGGCTGCCGACCATCCGGCAGATCTGGTGGGCCTGCGCCGCGCGGGTGAGGAAACATCCCGGGTGGTCCATGTAGTTGAGCGGCTCGAGCACGAGGATCACGCCCGCCTTCTCGCAGATTCCGGCACAGTGGCGGAGGTTTTCCACGGCGTTGGCGGTCTGCTGCTCCGGCAGGAGCGAGGGATCGACCGCGCCCGGCACGACCGTGCACCAGCGCGCCCCGGCGCGACGGGCGAGTTCGACTGTCGCCTCCATCTCGCGCGTGAGCATCGCGCGCACGGCCTCCGGGTCGCGTTTGCGATCGTCGATGCTGAGTCGATTCCCGCTGAAGACCGGGTGCTTGAACTCCGCATAGGCGACGAACACGCCCAGCGTCATCCCGAGCGAGCGAAACAGCGCCGCCATCGCATCCTGTTCGGCGGGCGCGCGGCCGCGCATGCCATTGTCCTCCCAGGCGGTGAAGCCGGCGTCGTGAGCGAACCGGATCTGGTCGAGCACGTTCTTGCCCGCGTGGGCTTCGAAGTGGCCGGCATGCGGCGCATACTTGAGGCGAAACCCCGGCGCACCTGCGGCGCCGGCAG
>Ga0315910_10004193_pt1 | contig 12110 bp, 14 predicted proteins | sample EdamamesoilMG_FD_204470 | JGI IMG/M metagenome (GOLD analysis project Ga0315910, IMG submission 204470) | Garden soil microbial communities collected in Santa Monica, California, United States - Edamame soil | ecosystem: Environmental > Terrestrial > Soil > Garden | place: USA: California... | reverse complement strand
CGATCGTCGTCCTGCGCTACACGGAGAACCTCTCCTACGAGGAGATCGCCGAGACCCTGCGCCTCTCCCTCGGCACGGTGAAGTCGCGCCTGTCCCGCGCGCACGTGGCGCTCGACCGCGAGCTGACGCCCGTGCTCGACAAGCACTACCTCGGGTGATGCCATGCGCGATTCCTGCCTAGCCTTCCGGAGCGCATGGGAGCACGACGAGCGGGCCGCGTCGGGCCATCGCGACGAGTGCGCGGCCTGCCAGCAGTGGGTCGCGGCCCGCGAGCGCCTGTGCAGCGCGCTGGGGGCGCTCACGCGCCTGACCGCGCCCGCCGCGCTGGAGCTCGCCGTGGCGCGCGAGCTGAGTGGCGATCGCTCGGAGCGCCTGGGGCGCGCGCTGCAGTCGCTCGTGCGCCGCGGGGCCCCGCCGGAGCTCGACGAGCGCGTCGCCGCCTGGATCGGACGCGCGGACGCCACGGACACCGAGCAGCGGCAGGAGCAGCGGGCCGGCGCACTGCGCGCGCTGGACGTGCAGCGGGCGCCGGACGTGCTCGAGCGACTCCTGCGCGAGGAGCTGGAGCATCCCGAGCAGCAGCAGGCCGAGCGCTTCACGGGCTCCCTGCCACGCCTGTCCGCGCCGGCGGCCCTGGCCGAGCGACTGGCGAGCAGCGTGCGCCGGCGCGCGCTCATGCGCCTCGTCACCGCGCCGCTGGCGGCCCTCGCGGCGGCGGGCCTGATCCTGTGGATCGCGCTGCGGACCGGCGTGGACGAGCGCAGGCCCTATCGCTTCCAGGTCGTGCACGCGAGCACCCTGGAGCCGCTCGATCCGACGGCCCGCGCCCTGGCCGAGAGCCTGGGTGGGGGGGTGCCGCGATGAGAGTCCTCCTGCTCCTCGCGCTGCTGGCCGCCTGCGAGCGCGCCGCGCCGCCGGCGGCCCCCGCGGGCCAGGGGCTGGTGGCCGGCAATCCGCTCCTCGCGCACGGCGACGCGCGCCAGACGGTGGCCCACCGCGGCACGCGGCGCTTCGAGTTCCCCGCCGTCGCCGGGGCGGCCAGCTCCTACCGCGAGCGCATCACGACCGACGGCCAGGGGCGCTTCGCGCTCGAGCCGCTCGAGGCGCACCAGGCCTCGGCCGGCGAGTGGGCCCAGTTCGAGCTCGTCCAGCGCGTGCGCCAGGGCTTCCTGTTCCGCTACCGCGACTTCGTCGTGCGCGACCCCGAGCGCTTCGCGCGCAACTGGAGCACGCACACGCTGACGCGGACCGAGGTCGTCGCGGGCCGCGACTGTGCCCTGTATCACGTCGAGCGTCTGCAGGGCGAGCCGCGCACCTTCGAGCTCGCGCTCGATCCGGAGACGGGCCTGATCCTGGCCAGCCGCGAGCACGACGCCGGCGGGCGGCTGGTGGCCGAGATGCGCTACGAGACGCTGCAGCTCGCGCCGGACCTCTCCACGGTGGCCTGGCACCAGGCCAGCAACCTCGAGCGTCCGGTGGACAGCGTCCCGGCGCTCGCGACCGAGCTCGGAGTGCGCTGCCTGGAGCCACGGCTCCTGCCGGCCGGCTACGGTCCGATCGAGGTCGCCACCGTGGAGGACGGGGCCGGGACGACCTGGCTCAAGCACACCTACAGCGACGGGATCGAGACCCTCTTCTTCCTGCAGGCCCTCGAGCCGGCCGGGCGCTCCGCCGGCTCGGCCAGCACGGGGGCGGGCGTCCAGGGGGTGGAGGCCGGCAAGGTGATGGTCTTCGAGCTGGGCAGCGCGCGCGCCGTCCAGGGGCGCGTCGAGGGCTTCCGGATCCTCGCGGTCGGCGAGGTCGGCGAGACCGAGCTGCTCGACCTGATCGAGTCGGCGCTGCCCTGACAGCGCCCGGGGCTCGGGGCGCACCCAGGGGAGGCTGGAGGGATCGGCGCGCGAGGATCGCGCGCCTGGCCGATCCAGAGCCCCCAGGCCGGCGAATGCCTGCGGCATCCTTCGGCCCCTTGGCTCAGGCGCTCTCTTCCAGGAAGCTCAGGCGATCGGTCAGCTCGTCCGCGATCACGGCCGGATCCTGGGCGTTGGCCAGCAGGAAGGCCTTCAGGCGCTCGAAGCTCTCGTAGGGCAGGTGCTCGAAGCGCAGGGCCAGGTCGCGCTCGCGAGTGCGCACGATCGTGCCCCGGGCCTCGACCGAGCCGCTGGCCGTGGCCAGCTCGACCCGACAGGCCTGGCCGGTCTTCAGGGCCGCGGCGGAGCGGCCGTGCAGCCCGACGATGCTGAGGTCGTCGACCTCCAGGGCATGGCTCGTGCCCTCGAGCGTGGTGAGGCGAGCCTGGAGGGAGGTCTGGACCCGCGTGGCCCTGCGTCGCTCGCGAGAGGCGCTCACCGGCCAGGCTTCGGTCGCGAGCGCCTGGGAGCTGAAGGAGCCAGGGCGCGCGGGAACGGATTTCCCCCTGTGCCCTTGGGCGTCGTTCGCACGGCCGCGGGAAGGACCGGCCCTGGGCGGGCGGGATAGGTTTCGGTGTTCGCCAGCACCACGAAGCCCCGGAACCAGCCCGCGATGAGCTCCCAGCCCGAGGAACAGCCCTACTCCGACTCGCACCTCGACTCGCCCGAGTACCGACGGCGGCTGCTCCGCAAGCTGAACACGCTGATCGCGGTGCTCGAGGTCGCCTGCGCCAAGGTGCGTCGCTCCCTCGCCGGTCCGGACCCGGACATCGCGCGCCTGACGCGCATCCAGGGCAACCTGAAGGAGACCCTGGGGGTGTGCTTGCGCGCCAAGCAGGCCCTCGAGCGCTGCGAGCAGGCCCGTGCGCAGGCCAGCGAGTCGGCGCCCGAGGACGCCGTGCCGGCCCAGCTCCCGGCCAAGCCCGAGCGGCCCGAGCTCGCTGCGCGCGGCGAGCTGAGCTCGCGCGACGAGCTGCGCAAGTTCCAGCGCCTGGGTCCGATCGACCTGCGCGAGGTGCGCGCCTGCGACCTCGACGAGCTGTGCCAGAAGCTGATCGGCGAGCTGTAGCGCCCGCGCGGCGGGCTCGCCCGCGCGTGGGTCATTTCTTCCAGTCGCGCAGGTAGCGGAAGTCGTGGCCGACGGTCCGCCGTGAGAGCTTGGCGATCACCGGGGGCAGGCGCTTGTACTGGCTGGCGACGATCCGGGCCGTGATGCGGCGCACGAGCTCGCGCTCGAAGCCGGCGGCCACCAGCTCCTCCTCCGAGTGACGCCGGTCGACCATGCGGTAGAGCACGCGGTCGGCCTCGGCGTAGGTGAAGCCCAGCTCGGCCTCGTCGGTCTGGCCGGCGAAGAGGTCGGCCGAGGGCGGCTTGGCGAGCACCTCGGCGGGCAGCTCGAGGAAGCGCGCGAGCTGGTAGACCTGGTGCTTGTAGAGGTCCCCGATGGGGTTCAGGGCGTGGGCTGCGTCGCCCCACAGGGTCGAGTAGCCGAGCAGGATCTCGCTCTTGTTGCTGGTGCCGATCACGAGCCCCGGCCACTCGACCGAGAGGTCGTAGAGGACGATCATCCGGCAGCGGGCCAGCACGTTGCCGCGCCGGCGGGCGTCGGCGATCCCCGCGGGCCCCAGGTACCCGTCCGCCATGGCGCTGATGTCCACGCGGCGCGTCGGGAGGCCCAGGCAGCGCGCGACACGCTCGGCGTCGGCCAGGCTCTCGGGGTTCGAGAGCCGGTAGGGCAGCATCACGCCCAGCACGTTCTCGGCCCCGAGGGCGCGCGCGCACAGGGCCACGACCACGGCCGAGTCGACGCCGCCCGACAGGCCGACGACCACGCGCCCGAGGCCGGCGCAGGTGACCTCCTCGCGCAGGAAGCTCACCAGCAGCTCGCTCACGAGCTCCGGCTGGACGTCGAGCTCACTCATGCTGGAGCGCGTGCTCGGCCCGCAGGGCGGCGAGCAGCGGCACGTGACGCGCGAGGGCCGCGGCCAGCACCTCGGGACGCTCGTCGCGCCGCAGGGGCAGCTCGCCACGCGCCCGCCGCAGGGTGCCCGAGTCGAGCACGGCCGCGATCGCGCCGGGGACGCGCTCGGCCAGCATGGCGCGCGTGTTCGCGTGGGGATCGAGGACGCGGCTGCCCCCGGTGAAGCCCAGGCCGTCCTCCCAGCCCACGCGCGAGGCGAAGGCGACCCAGGTGCGATAGAGCAGGGCCGAGGCGGAGAGCAGCAGGTTCCAGGTGCGCTCGGAGGCCAGGCCCGGGCCGGGCTGCTCGGCCCCGCGCGCGGGCGAGGCGCTGGCGACCAGGAGCGCGTCGACGTCGTCCAGGAAGTAGGAGTAGGCGCTGGGCGTGTGCCACATGTCCTCGCAGATCAGCGGCCCGAAGCGCCCGTGGCGGCTCTCGATCACCTGGAAGCGCTCGCCCGCCGCGAAGTCCCGGCCCTCGTCGAACAGGCCGTAGGAGACGAGGTGCACCTTGCGGTGGATCCCCAGGAAGCGCCCGTCCTCCAGGAAGCCGAGCGCGTTGTAGAGACGGCCCCCCGGCGAGCGCTCGACGAAGCCGAAGGCGATCGAGATCCGGCGCGAGCGCTCCAGCAGGGGCGCGAGCAGGGCGTCCTCGGGCCGCAGGGCCACCTCCTCGACCTGGTCGCGCAGGAAGTAGCCCGTCAGGGAGAGCTCGGGGAACAGGATCAGGTCCGCCGCACCGGCCGCCGCGTCGATCCGCGCCAGGTGGTCCTCGAGGTTCGCGCGCAGGTCGCCGAGGGTGGGGTTGGTCTGCGCGACGACGAGCCTGCATTCCATCCCCGTGATTGTACGCAGGCAGCGGGCACCGGTGCGCGCGCCCTGGTCTGCGTGCCCCGGGGCCGGCCACGCTCAGCCCAGCTGATTCACGAGGGACCTCGAGCGAGACGTCCCGAATGGCCCCTGGCCGGGGTACGAGCACGGGTGCGGGCTCTCGCGACCGAGAGGACCGGAACGGACCATGCATCGGGTCAGTGAGGACTCGCAAGGAGGCCGGGGACGACCAGTCGCGACGTCGGAAACGAGCGCTCCGTGGATTCGCTGGGCTCAGGGCGTCTGGCCGCGCCGCCGGCGCACGGCCTCGCGCAGCAGGAACTCGATGTGCGCGTTCAGGCTGCGCAGGTCCTGGGCCGCCCACCCGCGCAGCTCGGCCAGGAGATCCGGCGAGAGCCGCAGCAGGAACGAGCGCCGCGCGCGCGAGCCGTCGCCGGGCTCGCGGGGCTCCTCCTGCCTGGGCGTTTCGTCTCGCCGGACCACGGGACCATCCCGTCAGGAGTAGAGGCCGCCGGTGTTGATCACCGGCTGCGGGCTGGCCTGGCCGCACAGCACGACCAGGAGGTTCCCGACCAGCGTGGCCTTGCGCTCGTCGTCGAGCTCGATGACGCGCTTCTGCCCCAGGTCGGCGAGGGCCTGCTCGACGATGCTCACCGCGCCCTCGACGATCTTCTGGCGCGCGGCGATGATCGCCGTCGCCTGCTGGCGCTGCAGCATGGCCGAGGCGATCTCGGGCGCGTAGGCCAGGTGGCTGATGCGCGCCTCCAGGACCTCGACGCCGGCGCGCTGCAGGCGCGCCTGCAGCTCGTTCGCGAGCTCCTCGACCACGGCCGAGGTGTCGCCGCGCAGCGAGATCGGGTTGGCGTCGGTCTGGCCGTCGTCGTAGGGGTGGGCCTTGGCGATCTCGCGGATCGCCGTCTCGACCTGCACGTCCACGTACTTCTCGTGGTCCTCGACGTCGAAGATGGCCTGGGCCGTGTCGCGCACGCGCCACACGATCACGGCGCCGATCTCGATCGGGTTGCCGATCAGGTCGTTCACCTTGATCTTCTCCGAGGCCACGTTGTGGGCCCGCAGCGAGAGGACCCTCTTGGAGGTGAAGGGGTTGGTCCAGTAGAAGCCCGGAGCGCGCACCGTGCCGCGGTAGCGTCCGAACAGCACGAGGACGCGCGAGTGGTTGGGCGTGACGATGAAGAAGCCGCCCAGGCACACCACGCACACCAGGGTGATCAGGGCCGCGCTGACGATCGGGACGGGCTGCGGGCCCCCCCGCGTGCCGACCCAGGTCCAGGCCGCGATCACCGCAGCCGGCAAGGCGAACACGTAGGGCCATGCGCTCTGCGCGGAGAAGGAGGCTTCGCTCGAAGGGTTCGTCGCCATGGATGTCCTCGTTGGGATGGGAGGTATCGAAGTGATATCACTTCGATTTCGTCCGCGCCAGAGCCCTATTCGAGGCGGGACCGGCCACCCACTCGCAACAATATGCCAGATATCGACTTACGCCGACCGAATCCAGCCCTCGACGAGCAGCTCGTCGGGCCGCACCCCGCTCGCCTCCCCCTCGTAGCTGAGCACCAGGCGATGGCGCAGGGCCGGCCGGCAGAGCGCCTCGAGGTCCTCGTCGGCCACCCAGGGCCGCCCGGCGACCAGCGCGCGAGCCTTGGCGAGCACGACCAGCGCCTGCCCGCCCCGCGGACTGGCCCCGAAGCGCACCAGCCCGCGCAGCCGTTCCGAGGCCAGGGCATGGGTCGGGTCGGTGGCCAGGCACAGCCGCGCGACCCGGCCGAGGGCCTCGCTCGAGATCGCGACCTGGCGCACGAGGGCGCGCATCTCGAGCAGCTCGCGCGCGCTCAGGACCGCCTCGCGCCGTGCCGGATGCGGGCCGGTGGTGGCCGCCAGCACGGCCACGAGGTCGCGCTCGGCCGGCATGGTGAGCTCGATCTTGCACAGGAAGCGGTCGAGCTGCGCCTCCGGCAGTGGGTAGGTCCCCTCCATCTCGACCGGGTTCTGGGTGGCGACCACGCAGAAGGGGTCCTCCAGCACGCGCGTCTCGCCGAAGGCCGTCACCTGGTGCTCCTGCATCGCCTCCAGCAGCGCCGACTGCGTGCGCGGCGTGGCCCGGTTGATCTCGTCCGCCAGCACCAGGTTCGCGAAGATCGGCCCGGGCTCGAAGCGGAAGCGGTGCCCACCGTCCGGATCCTCCTCGAGGATGCGCGTGCCCAGGATGTCGGCCGGCATCAGGTCGGGCGTGAACTGGATGCGCTGGAACGAGAGATCCAGCGCGCGCGCCAGGCCCTTGACCAGCGTCGTCTTGCCGAGACCGGGCGCGCCCTCGAGCAGGGCGTGGCCCTCGGCGAGCAGCGTGAGCAGGAGCAGCTCGACGACCTCCTGCTGGCCGACGAAGGTGTGCGCCAGCTCGGCCCGCAGGCGCCCAGCGCGATCGTGGAAGGTCGCGAGCTTCGCTTCGAGCTCGGCGGTGGGCGTGGGCGTCATGCGCGCGCCAGGATAAGGTCCTGCAGCTCCGCCAGGCTCGCCACGACCGGGCAGACCGCGCGCTCGGGGGGCCCCGCCAGGCCGGCGTGGTCGACGAGCACCGCCGAGAGCCCGGCCGCCAGCGCGCCCTGCACGTCGAGGTCGAGCCGGTCGCCGGCGTGCAGGCAATCCTCCGGCGGCGCGCCGGCGCGGGCCGTGGCCCGTGTGAACAGCGCGCGCTCGGGCTTCTCGAGTCGTTCCGTGGCCGAGCACAGCACGAAGTCGAAGGCCGGAGCCAGTCCGAGCGCCGCCAGGAGCCGTTGGAGGCGCGCGCTCCAGTTCGAGACCAGCCCGAGGCGCAGGCCGCGCGCGCGCAGTGCGGCCAGGAGCTCGCGCGCCCCGGGATGGAGCTCGAAGGTCCGGGTCGATTCGAAGCGCGCGAAGAGTCGCGCTGAGAGCGCTTCGAAGCGCTCGGGCGGCAGCCCGTGCTCCACCACGAAGACGCGCCACTGGAAGGCCCGGAACCAGGCCTCCGAGTAGCGGAAGGCGCCCTCGATCTCGCGCGGCAGGGCCGCGTGGGCCCGCTCCAGGCTCGCGCGCATCTCCTCGGCCGACAAGGCCAGTCCCGCCCGGCGCGCCTCCTCGGCATGGATCTCGGCCCGCGAAGGGACTTCGCGCACCAGCGTGCCGCCGAAGTCGAGCAGGACGGCGGCGAGGGACATGGGACGCTCGGTTTCGCGGAGGTCGGCTGGAGATCGGCCGAGGGCCGGGCCGATCCTCGGGCCGGGAAGGCTACCTCCATGGGGACCGGGGGAACTCGCTTCCGATCGACGATCGGGAAGCCGGGGCCGGCGACGATCGCCCTCGTGGCGCTCGCGCTGACCCCAGGATGCCGGGCGAGCCCGGAACCGGGGGAGATCCGCGTCGGCCTCGCGCCCTCGCCCGAGGCGCTCGTGGAGCTGGAGTCTCACCACCGCTTCGGCCGCTGGCTGGAGGTGCGTCCCGAGCCGCGCTCGCGTGCGGCGCTGATGGACGCGTGCCTGCTCGAGCAGGTCGGCTCGGCCGAGGAGGCGATGACGCTCCTCGACGAGGAGCTCCGGCGCGGGGCCTGTCCCTCGCTGCTCGAGGCCCGCGGCGCGCTCTACGTCGCGGCCGGCTACCCGCGCGCTGCCGCCGGGGACTTCCAGGAGGCCACCCGGCTCGCGCCGGAGCGCGCCAGCTCCTGGTATGCGCTCGGGCACGCCTACCAGCTCCTCGGGCTCGCGCGCCAGGCGCTCGAGGCCCTCGACCGGGCCGAGACGCTCGGCGAGCACCAGCCGGGCCTGTTCCTGGCCCGTGCGCGCGCCCTGCGCTCGCTCGAGCGCGCCGGAGCCGCCGCGCGTGACTTCGCGGCGGCCCTGGAGGGCGCCACGGCCCACCCGGAGGAGATCCTGGTCGAGGCGGTGATGCTGGCCGGCTCCCAGCCCGAGCGCGTGCAGCCGGTGGAGCTCTACCGCGAGCGCCTGGAGACCTTCCGCGGCACGTCGCTGTCCGACGACGCCTGGCTGCTGCGTGCGCTGCTCAAGGAGCTGCGCGGCAGCTCGCAGCAGGAGGTGCGCATCGCCTTCCGCGCCCTCGACGTGGCGCCGGCCGAGCTGGCCCAGCTCGCGCGCGTGGTCCTGGTGGCGATCCAGCTCGCCGACCCGGAGACCGCGGCCAGCACGCGCGCCGCCCTGCTGGAGCGCGAGCCGGACGCGGACCGACGCTTCCGCCTGGAGCGCTGCCTGACGCTGCCGTGAGCCGGGCTCAGGCTCGCTGCGCCAGCAGGTAGAAGGCCTCCGACTCCGCCCCGAAGGGCTCGCCCGCGAGGCTCCCCAGGCGGGCCGCGACGCACAGACCGCTCTCCCGCGCGAGCGCCTCGAGCTCGCCCAGGGTGTGGACGCGATAGGAGGCGGCCCGCTCCTCGCGCGTTCCGGGTCGCGCGAGGTCGACGAAGGTGTGCAGCACCTCCAGGCGGGCGGCGTGCGAGTCGAGCCGGGCCTCCGTCAGCAGCAGGCGCTCACCGAAGAGCTGCCAGTCGCGTCCGATCGGGCGCGCGTCGAGCAGCTCGGCCAGGAGCGGGTACTCCAGCAGCAGGCGTCCGCCCGGCCGCAGCGCGCGCGCCACGCCCTGCAGGAACGCGGCATTGCCCGCGTCGTCGAACAGGCCGAAGCTGTTGCCGGCGCACAGCACGGCGTCGAAGCGCTCCTGCCAGGGGAGTGCGCGCAGATCGCCCGGCACAAGCTCCAGCTCGAGCTGCGCGCGCCGCGCGTCGGCCCGCGCCAGCGCCAGGCACGCGGCGCTCGCGTCGAGCGCGACGACGTGATGGCCGCGCGCGGCGAGCGCGAGCGCGAGGCGTCCATCGCCGCAGGGGGCGTCGAGCACTTCCGCGCCGGGTCGCAGGCCGAGCACACCCTCGATCGCGCGCGCCTCGGCGCGGTCCTCCTCGCGCGAGTGGGCCAGGCGCCAGGTCGCCAGGGCCGCGCCCTCGAAGAACGTGGCCCACCACTCGGCGGCCGCCACGCGCGCTACTCCGCGGCCTGCTTCAGGAAGAGGTAGTAGAGCTGCCCCTCGACGCGCGTCTCGCCCGCCTGGCGCTCGGCCTCCGGCCCGACTCCGAGGTAGAGGTCGGCACGCCCGGCCGTGCGGATCGCGCCGCCCGTGTCCTGGTCGAACAGGAAGCGGTTCACCGGCTCCGAGCCCGCCGGGCCGGCGGCGAAGACCAGCGCGCCGCGGGGGAAGAGCGACTTGTCGGTCGCGACCGAGCATCCAGCGGTGACGGGCACGTCCAGGCTCCCGTGCGGGTTGCCCTCGATCGGCGTGAAGAAGACGTAGGACTGGTTGCGGTCCAGGTACTCCTTCAGCTCCTCCGGCGAGGCTCCCGCGGCCCACGCGCGGATCGTGCGCAGGCTGACCTGGCCCTTCGGGATCTTCCCGTCGGCTTCGAGCTCGCGCCCGAGCGAGGTGTAGGGACGCCCGTTCTTGCCCGCGTAGCCGAAGCGCAGCATGGTCCCGTCGGCCAGCTCGACGAAGGCCGAGCCGTTGACGTGCGCGATGTAGGCGTCGAGCGGGTCGGCCAGCCACACGAGCTCCTTGCCGCGCAGCATCCCGCTGGCCTCGATGGCCCCGCGCGAGGGGTACTCGGGCCACAGCTTGGTCGGCGTGCGCCAGCCGGCCACGCTGCCGTCCTCGTTCTTCACCAGGTCCTCCGGCAAGGCGTGGAGCGGGAAGCGGTGCGCGTCGTCCGGGAACATGCTCCCGCGCAGGATCGGCGTGCAGTAGGCCGTGAAGAGTACGCCGCCGCCCTTGCCATCCCAGCCGGCCGACTTGTAGACCTGGAACTCGCGCGCGAGAGCCTCCTGGAAGGCGGCCGCGCTCGTGGTCGTCGCCAGCAGGCGTTCGAAGCGCTCGAGCGAGGCCAGCGCGCGCGCGTGGTCGATGCCGGCGGCCGGGAAGAAACCCGGCGCGTGCCGGCGCCGCATCCAGTCGAGCGAGTAGGCGAGCGCGGGACGCAGCTCGTCGCGTCGCGTCCACTCGCCGGAGAAGTCCGGGATCTCCTCGTCGGGCCCGAGCGGCAGGAGCGCCGGCATGCCGGCCCCCAGCGGGCGTCCGTAGTCCGGCGTGGTGCGGCAGGCGCCGAGGGCGAGCGCGAGGAGCAGGGTGAGGGGCGTGGAGAGCCGGAGCTTCATGCGGCCCGAGGATACGGTCCGCCCGAGTGCGCTCCAGGCCCGTCGTGCTCAGTCTGGCTCTTCCCAGACGACCCGCAGCTCGTGCGGCCGGCGCTCACCCGCGTCCGCTTCCTCGCGCAGCCGCACCGAGGCCTCGCCCTCCTCGCCCTCCACCTCGAACGCGCACGACCAGGCGTGCGGTCCCTGGCTCGTCTCGCGGATCACGGTCCCGCCCTCGCGCTGGATGCGGCGCAGGACGGCCTCGCGCGCCCGGACGAAGGCGGTGTGCCCGCCGGTGCCGGCGTAGCGCACGGTCCACTCGGCCTCGGCGTGGAAGGGGCTGGCGGAGACGTCCAGGTCGTACTCGGCGTCCTCGAGCTGGCCCTCCAGGCTCTGGACCAGCTCCTGAAACTCGCGCCCGTCGCCGTCGCCGAAGAGGTCGCCATCCAGGTCCCCGCGGACGTGGACGATGATGCAGCCGGGCGACAGGGCGAGCAGGACGGGCAGGAGCCAGGCGACGGAGGGTTTCATCGGGACCTCGGAGTTCGATCCAGGAGGGGACGGAGGGGCCTTGCAGCCCGGCGGACGGAGGCGTTACGCGCTCGCCCGGCGCTCGTTTCAGGCGTCCCCGGAACGCCGCGCTACACTGGATCGGTCGTTCACGGTCTCCGGCGTGGCGACCCTGGTGGTCTCCGGAGCCGGCAGGAGGCGGTTCAATGGAACGGGCGGACGAAGGCCCCGAGCGCGTCTCGCGCATCGTGCGAACCGCGCCGATCCTGATCGCCGGTGCCGGTCTGCTGGCCTCGGGCGCCCTGTGCTGGAGCCTGTGGCAGAGCGAGCGGGCCATCGCCGGGATGGGCCAGCAGCGCGACGCCGCCCACCGCACGGCCGAGGTTCGGCGCGCGCTGGACGGGACCCTGGCCCAGCTCCGCTCGGTGGTGGCGCTCTTCGCCAGCTCGAAGGAGGTCTTGCCCGACGAGCTGAAGACCTTCACGCACCAGAGCTTCCTCGACCATCCGCCGCTACGCGCGATCCTGTGGGTCGAGGCGCGCGCCGGCGCTCCGCTCGCCGTGACCCAGTCCGTCGGTGACGAGAGCGAGCGCTTCGCCGTCGGGATGGACCTCGGAGCAGTACCCGAGATCGCCGCGACGCTCCTGCGTTCGCGCCAGCGCAGTGCGCTGACCCTCTCCCCCCCGCTCGCCACGGAGGAAACGCGGGTGCTGGCCGCGCTGCCGTTCCTTCCACGCGACGGCCG
>Ga0315910_10004192_pt1 | contig 12111 bp, 7 predicted proteins | sample EdamamesoilMG_FD_204470 | JGI IMG/M metagenome (GOLD analysis project Ga0315910, IMG submission 204470) | Garden soil microbial communities collected in Santa Monica, California, United States - Edamame soil | ecosystem: Environmental > Terrestrial > Soil > Garden | place: USA: California... | reverse complement strand
CGGTCTGGAAGGGAACTGACGACCGTTACCAGATCATCCACCAGGACCTCGCGACCGCCGGCTCCTCACCGCGCATGATCATCGAAGGGTTCGACCAGGACTACTCGTTCGTGGGTAATATCGGGAACGATTTGTACTTCCGCACCAACCTCGATGCGCCGCGTAACCGCCTGATCGTGATCGATGCCGCCAGGCCCGATCCGGCGAACTGGCGCGAAATCATTCCACAGTCCGATGACGTGCTGGACGGCGTCAGCCTGGTCGGCGGCAAGATCATCCTCGAGTACATGCAGGATGCAAAAAGCGTGGTGCTGATCACTGACCTCGATGGCAACTTCCCGACCCCGCTTGCGTTACCCGGAATCGGCAGCGCGGGAGGATTCCCCGGGAAGACAGACGATCCGGAAACGTTTTTCGCCTTCACCAGTTTCAATACGCCCACCACCATCAGCAGGCTGGACGTGTCTACGGGTGAAGTGACGTTGTTCCGGAAACCCGAAGTCGCGTTCAACAGCGATGACTACGTGGTCAACCAGGTGTTCTTCAATTCGAAGGATGGCACCAGGGTCCCGATGTTCATTTCACATCGCAAGGACCTCGTCCTGGATGGCGCCACGCCCACGCTGCTCTACGGGTATGGTGGTTTCAACGTGTCGGAGACGCCGTCCTACTCGACCACGCGCCTCGCCTGGATGGAAATGGGTGGCGTTTATGCAGTGGCCAACATCCGTGGCGGCGGTGAGTATGGTGAAGCCTGGCACAAGGCCGGCACCAAGCTGAACAAACAGAACGTGTTCGACGACTTCATCGCCGCGGCCGAATACCTCATCGCATCGCACTACACCAATCCGAGCAAGCTCGCGGTGTTTGGTGGCAGTAACGGCGGCCTGCTGGTGGGCGCGGTCGTGAACCAGCGTCCCGATTTGTTCGGCGCCGCCATTCCCGCCGTCGGCGTGATGGATATGCTGCGTTTCCACCAGTTCACTGCCGGCCGTTTCTGGGTGGACGATTACGGTTCAGCCGACGATCCCGAAGAGTTCAAGGCGCTCTATGCATACTCGCCGTACCACAACATCAAGGCTGGCACGCGCTATCCGGCTGTGTTGATCACGACGGCCGATACCGATGACCGCGTGGTACCGGGACACAGTTTCAAATACGCGGCTGCCTTGCAGAAGGCACAGGCGGGAGATGCGCCCATCCTGATCCGGATCGAAACCCGCGCCGGCCATGGCGCTGGCACGCCGACGGCCAAGATCATCGAGGACTACACCGACCGGTGGTCATTCCTGGTGAAGAACCTGGACATGAAGCTGCCCGAAGGTTACGGGCAGAAATCGCCGCCTAAGGAGTAAAAGGGCTCTGACCCCTTTTACTTTTCCTTTCCCGCTTCGTCTTTCTTCGCGGGATCGTGTTTCGCAAACCAGCCCATGATGTTGTCGCTGGCCGAAATCAGCCGGCTGGGACGCGCGGTGATGTCATGCGAGGCATCCGGAATCCGCACCAGCGCCGTGTCGATCCCGCGCAGCTTGAGCGCGCCGTACAGTTGTTCGGCTTCCCACGTGGGCGTGCGCCAGTCCGCTTCGCCCACCAGCACCATCGTTGGCGTCGTGATGTTGCCTGCCAGCGACAGCGGCGAGAATTTCCAATACTGTTCGACGTCTTTCCAGGGATCGGCGCGAATCCAATGGCGCGCGACGTAGGGGCCGATGTCGGCAGTCAGAGCCATGGTCATCCAGTTGATCACCGGCTTCGCGCTTACCGCCGCGGCGAAACGGTCGGTCTTGCCGACGATCCACGCAGTGAGCACGCCACCACCCGAACCGCCGGTGACGAACAGCCGCTTCGGATCGACGTATTGTTTTTCGATCACCGCGTCGACGACGCTCATGAGGTCGTCGTAGTCGTTGCCCGGGTAAGCAAGGTCGATGAGCTGAGCGAATTCTTCGCCATAGCCCGTGGAACCGCGGGGATTGACGTACACCACCACGTAACCTTCGGCGGCGTAACGCTGGAATTCCGCGGAGAAGAAAGGTCCATACATGGCGAACGGGCCGCCGTGGATCTCGAGGATCATCGGGAAAGAGCCATCCGCCTTGAATCCGGGCGGCACGACGATCCATGCTTCAATCGCGCGACCGTCGTGCGAGGACTTGACCTCGATTTCCTCGATATGCGCGAGATCAAGGTACGGCAGCAGGTCGCTGTTGAGCGAAGTCAGCACGCGGCTCGAGTTCCCGGTGAGCACGCCGACATCCGCCGGGCGATCGCGGCTCGCCGCGGGGAAAGCGATCGCACCGCCGTCACTTGCCACTGAAAATGAACCGGACCCATAAGGCCGCCCGATGTCGGTGCCGCCGACCTCGCGCTGGATGACCGAGGTGCTGCCATCCATCCCGACCTCAACCAGCACCACGTCCCCATCCAGCTCGACCTGGGCGATGATCGAGTTTCCGCGCCAGGCGATGGCGTCGATGCTGCGTCCATATTCCGCGGTCAGGTTGCGCGCATTCGAACCGTCGCGGTCCATCACGTAGAGATCCGTTTCCTGCCAGGATTTCACCTTGTCGTCGTAACCGAGGTAGGCGATCCGTTTTCCATCCGGCGAGACCTCAGGTGCATTGTCAGGCCCATCGCGCGTGGTGAGCACGCGGCGGGAAAGGTCGGCCAATTCGATCGCATAGATTTCACTCTCGACAGGATCCAGTTCCGCATCCGGAACATCGTTTCCGACCACCAGCAGCGTGTCGTTGTCGAGCCATGCGGGGCTGTCGAAATCGTGTTCGCCCTTCGTCAGTTGTCGCGGTGTCCCGCCGTCGGCCGGAACCACATAGACGTGCGTGGCGCCTTCCTGAAGGTAACCGGCGCCGTCGAACCGGATCGTGATGTCATCGAAAACGCGCACCGGGTCGTTCCATTTCGCACCTTCGGGCGGCTTGGGCGGCGTTGCAAAGCTCGGCGGTTCGGAGGGCGTGAACATCGAGAATGCAATCTGCCGTCCGTCGGGCGACCACTGTGGCGCGCCCGGCGCCTGGGTCAGGAACGCGACCGAAAAACTTCTGCCGGAATCGGGATACAGGACGCGCAGCTGCAACCGGTCGTCGGCCACGCTCAGGTACATCAAGCGGTCCCCGGAAGGCGACCAGCGCGGCGATGAGATGGAACCTTCGCCGGTGATGAGCGGGCGGTGTGCGCCCGATTTCACATCGAGAGACCAGATTTCACCTTTCTTTCGATCGGTCATGCGATCCATGGCGACGCGCGCGTACACGATGGTTTTGCCGTCGGGGGAAATCTGTGGATCATTGGCGAATTCAAGGTCGAAGACGCGTTCGGCGGTGAACCTTTCGCGGGTATCGCCGTCGGTACTTTGAGCAAACACTGCCGAAGCAAGATGTGAAGCCAGCAGCAGAGCTGGCAGGGCGATGAAGTGGTATTTCACGATGGACTCCCTTTTCGTTGTAGCGGAAGAATACCGCAACTGGGCCCGCTTCCGTTGAGCGCGTGCAGCGTGTGGGTTAGGCTTTTCGGGTGGTCCGTGTGCCAATGAAAAAGGAATGTCCCCATGTTGAATCGACGCCAATTCATGACTCAGGCAAGCCTCATCGCCGGAGCAGCCACGATCGGTAACCTCCCCATGATCTCCGCGGCCCAGCAAAAAGACATGCTTAAACGCAAGATTCCCTCCAGCGGCGAAACCGTGCCGGTCATCGGCATGGGCACGTCGGACAGTTTCGAGGTCCGGGCCGGAAGCGAGGAGTACAAAACCCTCCCGGCGGTGCTCGCGACTTTCTTTCAGGGAGGGGGCACTCTCATCGACACCGCACCGACCTATTCAAACGCCGAAGACGTTTTGGGCGCACTGCTCACTGAGGAACAGCGTGGACAGGTGTTCCTTGCCACCAAGCTTTCGGGGGTTTCCGGACGCGATGCCGGACGCAAGCAGTTCGAATCAACGCTGAAACGGCTCAGGATGGACAAGGTGGCGCTGCTGCAGGTGCACAACCTTCGTGATACCGCCACGCAGCTCGCCGTGGCCCGCGAACTGCGCGAAGAAGGGAAGGTGCGCTACGTGGGCGTCACGCATTATGTCGACAGCGCGCAGGAAGAATTGGCGGACGTAATCGAGAAAGAAAAGCCGGATTTCCTGCAGATCAATTACTCGGTGGTATCAACAGCCGCCGAGAAGCGCGTGTTTCCCCTTGCGCAGGATCTCGGGATCGCAGTCCTCACCAATCGCAATTTCGACGATGGAAACATGTTCGACCATGTTGCCAAACTTCCAGTGCCCGATTGGGCCGCCGATGCCGGCGCCACATCGTGGGCACAGTTGTTCCTCAAGTTTGCGCTGAGTCATCCCGCGGTGACCGCGGTGATCCCGGCGACCGGAAAGCCCAACCGCCAGGCGGACAACCTGCTGGCCGGAATGGAACCGATGCTCAACGAGGAACAGCGGTCCGCACTGCAGGCTGTATTTGCCTGAATGGGGTCAGAGTAAAGTGCCAAAGTAAACTCCATTCACGGAATGGAACACAAATTTACTCTGGCACTTTACTCTGACCCCTGGCAGGTCTTCGGCACCGTCAGTTTTTCCAGCGCTTCGCGTTTCGTAGGCAGTTCGGTGACGTCGCTCGCCGGGTAGTTGTTCATTTCGAGGATGCGCGCCAGCAGCTCGGCATAACTCTGGTCGGACAAGGCACCTGGTTTGTCGAGCGGCATGCTCGTGACCATCTTGTCGAACAGGCTCCACAGCGACTTGTCGCCCCACAGAGCCGTGAAGGACGGCCCCACCAGGCTCGCCACGCCGAAACCGCCGCGAAAGTTTGTTCCGTGGCATTGGGCGCATTGAGCTGTATAAGTCTCCTGTCCTTTCAGCGCCTGGGCGGCGGAGTAGGCACCTTCGCACACCGTTGCTCCAGCAGTATCAGGAGCTGGCGCCGGATCTGAGGAATCTGCCATCAACACACTGATGGACAGCGCCGGCAATATCGCGGCAACGATCCAGGCTGATCGTTTATTCCGGCTATTCAATCGACACGCTCGCTTCAATCCGGCAGCGCAAACACGAACAGGTTATTCGCTGCGCTGACTTTGACCTCCGGCGTGAGCGCAGCCGCCTGGCCCGTCAGGACCGCGACACCCGTGCTGACGGCAATGTACTGCTTGCCATTCGCGGCGAATGCGACGGGGTAACCGGTCACGGCGCTCCCGAGGTTCACTTCCCAAAGAATTTTCCCGGTGTCCTGGTCCAGCGCCCTGAACCGTCCCGCGGCATCGCCCCCGAACAGCAATTTTCCACCGGTGGTCAGCAGCGACAGCATCATGGCGCGCTGGTCGTATTTCCATTCCGTGCGACCGGTGCTGGCGCTGATCCCGTAGATGCTCCCGATCGTGTCATGGCCGGGGGCGAATTGGAACGTCGAAGTGATGCCGTACAGCGAATCCAGGCCGGGCTTCTCTTCCTTCAGCGAAGTCACGTTCATGCAGAGGTTCTGCAACGGGAAATACATCATTCCGGTCAGCGGGCTGTAGGCGCCGGCCGGCCAGTTCTTGCCGCCGCTGGTCGATGGACAGATCAACCGTTCCTGGCCCTCCGCGGTAAACAACTTTTCCGGATTGACGGTGGACTTTCCGGTGGTCAGGTCGACTGCGCTGATGACGTTCTGTTCAACCGTCGGGCGTGCCCACAGGAACTCGCCGGTCTTGCGGTCCAGCGTGTAGACGACGCCGGTCTTGCCGGGAATTCCGGTGACCACTTTCCGTTTCTCGCCCGGCTTGACGTTGGGATTGATCCATTGCACGTCCGCTTTGTCCGGCGCCACCACGGTATCGAGCAGGATGCGCTCGAAGGGATGATCGAGGTCCCAGTGATCCACCACGTGCTGGAAGTGCCAGACGATTTTTCCGGTGTCGACATCCAGCGCGAGCGTTGAATTGTGATACAGGTACTCGTGGTCATTTCCCGCCATGAGGTACTTGGGTGCTGGGGCCGTAACGGAAGTTCCGATATAGATGAGTTTCAATTCAGGATCGTAACTGGGCGCCATCCAGGTTCCGACATGCCAACGGCCTTCGTCCGCGATATCACCCCAGGTGTCGCCGCCAGGCTCACCGGGCTTCGGAATCGTGCGCGTGCGCCACAATTCCTTGCCAGTCACCGCATCGTGCGCGGTGATCACGCAGGCGTCCGGGCCGCTCGCCGGTTGGCAACCGCGCCCGGAGATCGCTTTACCATTCGCGATGATGGGTCCCGAGCTTTGCAGGCCGCCGACTTTGTAATCGCGGATTTGCGATTCCCACGCAGCCTCACCGGTTCGCGCATTGATGGCGTAGATGAAGTTGTCGCCGCTGAGATCGAGGAGGAGGTCGCCGTAAATCGCCAGGTTGCGATTGGTGACGACAATGGGAAAGTATTCTTTCATGTCGTCCGGCATGCGGCGGCGATACTGCCACTTGAGATCGCCTGTCGCCGCATCAAAGGCCTGGGTGACATCGCCCGGGTTGGGGAAATAAAGCGTGCCGTCGTAAACCAGGGGTGTGCCTTCCTGGACACCCGGTTCCAGGCCGCGAGTCCAGACCAGCTGCAGATTCTTCACGTTCTTGCGGTTGATCTCTTTCAGCGGGCTGTAGCCCCAGGAATCCAGTGTCCTGCGCCACATCAACCAGTCCGCGTCCGCGGGATGGGCCAGCATCTGATCCGTCACCGGCGTGAATCCTGCAGAATCCGCGGCTTCCGCAGCTTCAACGGGGGCGACGGACAACGCCGCAACCATGAGAGGAATCGCGCTGACGAACAGAATCGCGTTGACTAAGAGCTTGGGCAATCGCAACTGAATCACGCTGGCTCACCTCGGAACGTTGACGGCAGGTCGGTAAAATGCCACAGCGCGACAAGCAATGCCAACCGGAACGATCGTTCTTTCATGCCCTCGCTCCAACGTGTAGAGTTTTCGTGCGCGCTGACAGGACAATGACTGCGGCGGCAGGATTGAAACACGGATTCCGGCGGGAGTCTGATGGGGATTGAACAAGTGCCGTGACATTGGCGTTTCGAGACATCCATTACTGGCGCGGGGAGATTGAGAACAATGCGGAACATCAATAAGGTGCGTGGGAAGGCGAAAAGTTTGAGCACCGGGGCCGGGCGGACGGTCGTGGCGGCGATACTGGGATTGTGCGCCACGGAACTCCTTGCGGACGCAGCGTCGGACGCTGCCGCCAAGCAACTCGTCCAGATCCACTGCATACGTTGCCACGATGCGCCCGAACCCCACGACCTGTCCAAGGACGTTTGGCCAAAGCGTCTCGCCGACATGGGCCAGTATCTCGGGTTCAAGGGCGACGAGCTTCCCGATATCGTTTCAGTGGGTGAAAGGCTGGATACCCCGTTCACGCAATTGATCATCAAGCCGGCCAAAGGTGCGGATGGCAGCGAATTCAGCATCAGCGCCTACGAACGTTATGCGATTGCCACTCCGATGATCAGCCTCGAACAGTGGATCTCGATCCGCGACTACTTCGTGAACAACGCACTCACCGTTGACGAGATGACATTGCCGCAGCCGAACCATCCCACGATCTCCGGATTCGATGTGAAGGCGCCGCAACTGGATGTCGAGCCGAACGGGCTGATCATCTCCACCCGCGTTGATGAGGCCAAGGACATCCTCTACGTGGGCCGCGGCAATGGACGCCAGATGTTCGCGATGAAAGAGGGTGTCCAGGAGGACATCATTGCGGTCGATCTCAAGTCCGGCAAACGGCTGGCGCGCAAGGAACTGAGTTCCGATCCGCCTTTCATCGAGCTGACCGACACCGGCATCCGTTTCGCCAACCACGGTGAATTTCCACCGGAGCGGGGCAAAGGCCAGTCCTTCATCTCCGATCTGGTTGGTTTCTCTTCCGGTGAGAAAACTGAGCACATGCTGCTCAACGGCCGGCATCGCATCATCCAGTTGCATACGATCGACCTGAACGGCGACGGGCTGGATGACATCGTCAACAATTCATTCGGCGACGGCGCGAACAGCGACTTCGGTGGCGGCTTGAGAATCTTGTGGGGTTTGCCCGGCTATGCCAGCGTCTGGCCCACTGCACCCGCGACGATTCCGGCAGGTGCGCTCGAGGGAGCACTGAAAGAGGAAATGCTGCTCGACCAGGTCGGCGTGATCAGTTCGACCGTCGGGGACCTCGACAACGACGGCGATCCGGATATCGCAGCGCTCGCCGCGCAGGGTTACCAGCAGGTATTGGTCTTCTGGAACGCTGGTGGCGGCAAGTTCCAGAAGCAGATCCTCGAGCACTATTCACCCGCGTTCGGCGGCAACACCATCTACGCAGAAGACCTGGATGGAGATGGCAACCTCGACCTCGTCTACCTGAACGGCGACAACGTATCCAACAACTTTGTCGGCGGGCAGGTCGACAAGGCGAAGCCGTACCACGGCGTGAGGGTCCTCAAGAACAAGGGCGGCCAGGCGTTCGAGCAGGCGTACTTCTATCCCATGCACGGCGCGATCCGCGCGGCGTTTGCCGACTTCGACAGCGACGGTGACAAGGAAATCGCCGCGGTCGCCATGTATCCGGACTGGCGGTGGGAGGTTCCGGAATCCTTTGTCTACCTGGAGAACACCGGGAACTTCCAGTTCAAGCCGGCCGCACTGGCGCGCGAGAATTTCGGCATCTGGCTCAGCGTCGAAGCGGCTGATGTGAACAACGACAACAAGCCGGACATCGTGCTGGGCCTCGGCGACTGGCCGAAATTTGTACCGGAAGACTGGATGAAGCGGGACATCATGAAAGGGCGGCCGGAAGCACCCTCCATCCTGTTCCTGCTCAACAAGAACTGAGCGGGCGCGTGAACCTCGACATGCGCATTGGCGCCGGGCTATTGGCGCCAATGATATTGGCGATGTTGCTATCAGCCGGGTGCGGCGAACGCGCCGCGGATGAAGCGCAGGTTGCGTCGCCGCCCACCGCAGAATCCGAAGAAGTGGCGCCGGCTGTCGCGCCAGACGGTGCTGCGACCGTGGACGCCGCAGCAGAATCTGAAAACGCGAATGCGCTGGCAGCGGGCATCACGATCTGCGCCATACCGGATCCAAAGGTTCCATCTTCGGCGTTCGAGATTTTCAATTCGCCTGCCAAGGAAAACGGCGACTACTGGGTAACGTATACCTGCAAGCAGGCGTGTGACGATTGGCAGTCCTGCCAGGCGCCGGCCTATACCGAAGACAACGGCGAAGCGATCATGAGTGGCCGCGCGCCCGACCAGCCCAAGAAGGCGCTGGCCTTTGTCGTCGACGGCATGGGTGGCCAGCTGGTGTTCAGCGAGGATGGCGACAAGACGGTCTTCATCCATTCCGGAGCCGGTGGCACGCGTTACTACGCGCAGGTCGCCGACGCGCTGGAACGTCAGACGTCCGCACGCACTGCCATGGTCCGTTGGGAGAAGGGCTTCGTCGGCAACGTGGTCCGCGCGCCGTTCCCGGGACCAGTGCAGTGGGGCTGGTACTCACGGACAAAAGAAGAGGGCACGACAATTCGGGCGCTCAGCGGGCGCGTCGCCAGCCTGATGGCGTGGGTGCATGAAAACCTGTCCGCCGGAAACGACTTCGGCACGATGGGCTGCAGCATGGGCACCAATGCGACCTTCATGCCGGTGTTGTGGCATGGCCTCGATGACATCGTCGACTACCAGCTGTTCGTGGGCGGACCCAACATGTGGGACCTGAATGCTCACTGCGCCCGTCGGACCTACCAGAATGGTTTCTGTGACCTGGATGGCGTCACGGCTTGCACGGCGGATTCAGATTGCGCAGCGCTGGGTGCCGAAGCACATTGTCGGATGCCGGGGTCGTACGCGAACATCAACGTCGTTTACGACCAGTTTGCCAACCACATTCACGACACCACATCCTGCGAAATCCTGGCAGCAACGCCCGGCATCGCTCCGGAGCCGTTGTTCGACGAAAGCAGCATGGGTTTTGTTGCCGAAGGTGACTGGGACATCGACCACAAGGTGGACATCCTGGTCAACATCGGGCTCGAAACGGGTGATGCCGGCATCGGCGGCGACGAGAACTGGGCGCTGGGCGATTTCATGTACGTCTTCGGCAAGATGCAGCCGGCCGAAAACAAGGCGTGGCATGTTTATCCCGAAACGAACCATTGCGAAGCGATGACCAATGGCCCCGCCGTCGAACTCGTGACGGAGCGAATGGGCTTGCGCCGATAAAACAAACGGGGTCAGAGTAAAGTGCCAGAGTACATTTACTCCGGCACTTTACTCTGACCCCAATTATTTTCGCCAGACTTTGAAGTGGTGCGTGCCGTCGCGCTCGAGCTGCGCGACGAGCCCGTCTTCCCAATCGAGGTAGGCCTGCATCGCTTCGCGCGGGGCAGTGGTACCTTCGTAAGGCCGCCGATAGCGCGCGGGAGGCTTCGCCGGTTCTTGCGCTCCGGCTGGCCGCTCGGGTTGCCACGGACCGACCACGGAAAAATCTTCGGCCGTCAGGCCGTCCACGACCCAGACATCCCACGCCATTTGCGCCAGCCACGAGGCTGACATGTTGGCGCGCACGCCGTCATCGTCGACCAGCACAATGCGCGCGCCACGAACAGGTGCGTACATTTCTGTTTCCTGCACCAGTTGTCCACCCGGAATCGGATAGAAGCCCGGAACGTGACCTGCTTCATATTCAGCAAACGTGCGCACATCGAAAAAGTAGGTTGTGCGACCCTGCTGCTTCGACCATGTCGCCCATTGCTGCCGGGTCGCGCGCTTGACGCCGGTGCCATCAGCGACCGCCCGGGCACGCTGCGTGGCAGTCTCGACGGATTCGGGGGGCGCAGCTGAATAAGTCCGCGTTTGCCCGGAATCCAGTTGCTGTCCCGCCAGCACCCAACCCATCGTGCCGTTGCGTAACGCCGCGACATCGTTGGGAAGGCCGGCGTTGATCAGCGACTGGGCGCCGATCTGGCTCCTCGTGCGGCCCGCGCAATTCACGATCACCATCGTTTCGGGCCGCGGCGCGAGATCGGGCACATGCAGCACGAGTTCGGCGCCGGGAACGCTGGTGGCGGTCGGGATGCTCATCGTCCGGTACTCATCGAATCGACGCACATCGACCACGACCATGTCTTCTCCCGCGTCGATCAGCGCGCCCACTTCCGATGCGGAAAGCCAGGGCGTGTGACAGACTTCCACCACGAGTTCGCCGAAGGCTTTGCTCGGCACGTTGACGTCGATGAAAACTTCGCCTCCAGCGGATTTCCAGGCGGCAAGGCCGCCTTCGAAGCAGGACACATCGGTATAGCCCAGTGCGCCCAGGCGTTCAGCTGCCTGTTCCGCCAATCCCTCGCCATCGTCGAACGTCACGATGTGGACATCGCGGCGCGGCAGTTTCGTGTATGCATCCAGCTCGATGCGCGCGAGCGGAAAGTTGGCGGCAAACAATGGATGTCCCGTTGCGTGCGGTGCCTCGTCCCGGACATCGAGGAACGCGATCTCCTCGCGGTTGAGGAGCTTCGCGCGAACATCGTTGTAAATCTTGTACTTCACCGCGGCCGACGCTGCGCGGGGATTACTGTTCCTGGGTCGGGTCGCAGTCGAACGGTTTCACCTTCTGGGTCGATGACCAGTTCCAGGTTTTCGTCTGCACGGCAGGTTTGGTGAACGTCTTCGGATCGATGACGGTCAGCTCGTATGCCAGCTGGTTTCCACCGTTGATCGGGGTCCAGCGTTCCACGAGCTCAGCGTCCCAATGCTGCGGCAAGCCGCTCTGGTCATAGGCCGGAAAATTCATCCCGGTGGTGCGTACCACCAGCGTTTCGCCGTCCCATTCCCCCGTCGAATATCCGACCTCGCCGTATTTGGTGTCAGGCGATTTCGCGGGGCGATTCTTTTCCGCGTCGGGACCCATGTGGATGGTTCGATAGGTATCGAATTCCTCGAACCGCAACAGGATCTTGTCTTCCGATTCATGTATGAAATCCAGCGGGCCAAATCCAGTCATGATTTCCGGAACGCCGCGCGTGCAACTCAGGAAGGGGTTGTGGCCTTTAACCGGGTCATAGGCCTTCTTGGCGGCAACGGCTTCCTCCGTGATC
>Ga0315910_10004191_pt1 | contig 12112 bp, 8 predicted proteins | sample EdamamesoilMG_FD_204470 | JGI IMG/M metagenome (GOLD analysis project Ga0315910, IMG submission 204470) | Garden soil microbial communities collected in Santa Monica, California, United States - Edamame soil | ecosystem: Environmental > Terrestrial > Soil > Garden | place: USA: California... | reverse complement strand
GCCGACAGGCTGCTGATCGGGCGAATGAATATGCGGCGCTGGCCTTCCCGCACGCCGATGTAGGCGAGTGTCGAACCGTCGGCGGAGATGTCGAACGGCATCCGGTCGTTGCTCAGTAGTTCACCATCGGCGAGCGGTATCACCGCTCGCGCGACGTCATGCCCGGACTCGGCCGCGCGACCCATCTCGCGAACACCCCAGGCACCGATGAGTCCACCCAGCAGCACGCCGGCGGCCACTCCGGTGATGGTGCGCAGCCTGATTGGACTTGTGTCCCCGGCTGCCCGTGCGGCCGGCACCGTTCGGCCCCCACCGGTCAATGCCGCCGCGAAGGCCGATGCCGACTCGAACCGGTCGGCGGGAAGCTTCTGGAGCGCGGTCAGCGTGGCGTCGTCAACATGCTGCGGCACGGTGTCGCGGATCGCCCGGAGGGGTATCGGGCGCTCGGTGATCACCTGGGCGACGATCGCCTGCGCCGTCGAACCCGCGAAGGGGGGATGGCCACCCAGCATTTCGTACAGCACGACACCGAGCGAGTAGATGTCGGCGGCCCCGGTGAGGTGACGCTCACCCAAAGCCTGTTCCGGGCTCATGTACTGCGGCGTACCGATACTCATTCCCGTCTCGGTCAGCCGGCTGCCCGGCTCGCGGCGGCTGGCCGCAAGAGCGATCCCGAAATCCGCCACGAGCGCGCGGCCCTCGTGCAGCAGCACATTCTCCGGCTTGATGTCCCGGTGGATCACCCCATGGCGATGCGCATAGTCGAGCGCATCCGCGACTTCCCGGGTGATGTTCACCGCCACCGCAATGGGAAGCTGGCGCTCCCGCTCGAGCCGCTGGCGGAGGGACTCGCCCGCAACGTATGGCATCACGTAGTACAGGAGGCGGGGCGCGACGGGCGAGTCGCCCTCCGCTTGCTCGTCCTGGATGATGCCGCTGTCGTAGAGCGGCAGGATATGGGGGTGCTGCAGGTTGGCCGTGGTGCGGATCTCGGCGAGGAACCGGTCGGTGCCGATGTTGGCGGCAAGTTCCGGATGGAGCACCTTCAGGGCGACCTTGCGGTCGTGGCGCTGGTCATGAGCGAGGTACACCACGGCCATCCCACCGGTACCGAGCAGCTCTTCGACCCGGTACCGGCCCGCGAGGGCTCGGGTGAGGCGTTCCCGCGTATCGCTCAGCCGTGACTCCCGCTAGAAGAGTCCCTCGATGGTTCCGTCCGCCAGCACCCGGATCGACTCGGCCGACGGCGTCTTCGAGAGCCCGGGCATCGTCATGATGTCGCCGGCCAGTGCGACCACGAACCCGGCGCCGGCCGACACATAGGCATCCTTCACGGTGATGCGGAATCCCTTCGGCCGCCCGAGCTTCGTCGGGTCGTCGCTGAAGGAGTACTGGGTCTTGGCCATGCACACGGGCGTGTTGCCGTACCCGATGGCCTCGATCTGCTCGATCGCCTTGCTCGCCGCGGGGAGGTAGTCCACCCCGTCGGCCCCGTAGATCTCCTTCGCGATCGTCTCGATCTTCTGCTTGATCGGGAGGTCCGTGTCGTAGATCGGCTTGAAGTTCGCCTTCTTCCCGTCGAGCACGGCGAGGACTTCCTTCGCCACCGCTTCCCCGCCCTCGCCGCCCCTGGCCCAGACATCGCTGAGCGCCGCGCGTGCGCCCCACGTCCTGCACGCGGCCAGCACCGTCTCGATCTCCTCCGGCGTATCCGACACGAAGCGGTTGAGCGCCACCACCGGCGGGATGCCGAACTTCTGGATGTTGCGCACGTGGGCCTCGAGGTTCACCAGCCCGCGCTCGAGCGCCGCGACGTCCGGCGCTCCGAGGTTCTCCTTCTTGACGCCGCCGTGCATCTTGAGCGCCCGGATCGTCGCCACGATCACCGCCGCCTCGGGATTGAGCCCCGCGAAGCGGCACTTGATGTCGAGGAACTTCTCGGCGCCGAGATCCGCGCCGAAACCAGCCTCCGTCAGCACGATGTCCCCGAGCGAGAGGGCCAGCCTGGTGGCCGCGACCGAGTTGCAGCCGTGGGCGATGTTGCCGAAGGGACCGCCGTGCACCAGCGCGGGCCCGCCCTCGAGCGTCTGCACCAGGTTGGGAAGGATCGCATCCTTGAGCAGCAGCGTCATGGCGCCGGCAGCCTTGAGCTGCGACGCCGTCACCGGCTTCCGGTCGCGGGTGTAGCCCACGATGATGCGGCCGATCCGCGCCTCGAGGTCCTGCAGGTCGGACGCGAGGCAGAGGATCGCCATGATCTCGCTGCCCGGCACGATGACGAACCGGTCCTCGCGCACCGGGCCGGCGTTGATCCCGCCCAGGCTCACGATGATGGACCGCAGTGCCCGGTCGTTCATGTCGATGGTGCGCGGCCAGGTGATGCGCCGCGGGTCGATTCCCAGTGCGTTGCCGTGATGCAGGTGGTTGTCGAGCATCGCCGACAGCAGGTTGTGCGCCGACGTGATCGCGTGGAAGTCACCGGTGAAGTGCAGGTTGATCTCGTCCATCGGGACGATCTGGGCGTAGCCGCCGCCCGCGGCCCCGCCCTTCACGCCGAACACGGGCCCAAGCGACGGTTCACGGATCGCGACCACCACCTTCTTTCCCAGCCGCCGGAGCGCCATGCTGACGCCGATGGTGACGGTGGACTTGCCCTCGCCCGCCGGCGTCGGGTTGATGCCGGTCACGAGCACGAGCCGCCCCTTCGGCTTGCTCCGGGCCACCACCTCCGGCGCGATCTTCGCCTTGTTCCGGCCATACGGGAGGATGTCGTCGGGACCCAGCCCGAGTTCCTTCGCCACGTCGGCGATGGGACGGAGCTTGGCGGCCTGCGCAATCGCGATGTCGGAGGGGACGGTCATGGTATCCGGTGTTGAAGGTTCAAGATCGTGTGACTCGGTTGCGTCGAGTGCCGGTCGATCAATGCTGGAGCGCGTCGGGCCGGGGCTTCTTCGCCGGGGGTGGCGTCGTGTCCGCGGCCGAGGGAGTCCAGGTCCAGCCGGTTTCCACCACGACCGTGGAGGCCGGATAGTAGGCTCCACGGTGCGCCACGATCGCCGCGACCTGCCGGCGCGCGGCCGAATCGGACACGGCCGAGGTGCAGTACGGCTCGAAGTCGGCGCCGTACTTCTCGAGCACGAAGGCGTGATAGGCGCGGGACAGCTGTCCCCACGTGTCGCCGTATTCGCGTGTCGCGGTCACCCCGCTGATGTAGGCCTTCGACGGAGGAGCCGAGCGGCCGGCGGTACGCGGGCCATAGCAGTAGATCCAGGTGCGGGTGGGATCATCCTGCGCCCGCCCCACAGTCGGCGCAGCACTCCACAGGGCGCACAGCACCAGCAGGGCCTTCGAGACACGCGGCGACATTGCGGACCTCCCCGCAAGACACGCCGGTCAGTTGAGACGGGGTCCGAAAATGCGGCCCGCGTTCTGATCGGTCGTGTTGATCAGTTCCTGCACGTCCAGTCCACGAACTTCGGCGATGCGGGCAGCGGTGTACCGGACGAACGCCGGTTCGTTCCGCTTGCCGCGCATCGGGACCGGAGCGAGGTATGGCCCGTCAGTCTCGAGCAGGAGGCGGTCCAGCGGCACGGCCCGGACCGCATCATCCAGCGTCCAGTTGCGAAAGGTCACCATGCCGCTGAACGAGACATAGTGCCCCAGGTCGAGCCCCGCCCGCAAGAGTGCCGGACCGCTGGAGAACGAGTGCAGGATGGCGCGGACCGATGGCCAGGCCCGGAGCACGCTCGCCACATCCTCGTCCGCCTCGCGCGCATGGATCACCACGGGCAACCCCAGCGACTGCGCGATGGCCAGCTGGGCCTCGAAGGCCTCCCGCTGCCGCTCCCTGGGCGAGTGATCGTAATGGTAGTCGAGTCCCATCTCGCCGGCCGCCACGACCCGCGGATCGTGAAGCAGCGCTTCGAGCCGCCGGCCTTCGGCCTCCGACCAGCTGGACGCGTCGTGCGGGTGCACCCCGGTGACGACGGCGACGCGCGGCTCCTCCGCGGCGAGTGCCAGGCAGGTCTCGGCCGCCCCGGGTGACTCGCCGATCGCGACGATGTGCGAAAGCCCGGCGTCCCAGGCCCTCGCAAGCACGTCGCCCCGGTCCGCCGAGTAGGCGTCCGAGGCGATGTGGCAGTGCGTGTCAATCATCCGAGGCCTGGATGCCTCCCAGCCATCAAGCCTTCACCGTCTCCGGCTGCTTCGCCTTGGGCAGCGGCTTGGCGCCACCGCTCACCGTCCGGGTGCCGCGAGCCGCGGGCCCGGGCCACTTGGTCTCGATCCAGAGCAGGACCGGCGCGGCGATGAAGATCGATGAGAAGGTGCCGGTGAACACGCCGAAGAACATGACCAGCGCGAAGGGCCGGATGACCTCGCCACCGAAGATCGCGAGCGCGAGCAGCACCGAGAGGGTCGTCGCGTGCGTCAGGACGCTGCGCGGCAGGGTCTCGTTGATCGACCGGTTGAGGATCGAGACGAACCCTTCCTTCTGGTGCAGCTTCAGGTTCTCGCGGACACGGTCGAAGATGATGATCGTGTCGTTGAGCGAGTAGCCGACCATCGTCAGGATGCCGGCCACCACCACGAGGCTCACCTCGAAGTGGAAGAGCGCGATGAACACCAGCGTCGCCAGGATGTCGTGCGCCGTGGCGAGCACCGCCGCAAGGCCGAAGCGCCACTCGAACCGGTACGCCAGGTACGCCAGCACCGCGAGGAACGAGGCCAGCACCGCGAGCAGCGCCTGCTGCCGCAGCTCACCGCCGACCTTGGGACCGACCGAGCCGGAGCGGCCCACCTTGTATTGCCCTTCCCCGACGCTCTGGTCGAGCGCCTGGCGCACCACGTCGGTGGTCGCCTGGGTGTTGTCCGCGTCGGCACCCTTCACCGCCGTCCGGGCACGGATCACGAGCTTGCCATCGCTGCCGAGGGTCTGGATCTCGGCACCCTCGAGGCCGGCGGCATCGAGGCTCGCGCGGATCTTGCCCACGTCGGTGCCGACCGGCGCCTGCACCTCCACCAGCGTGCCGCCGGTGAACTCGATGCTGTAGTTGAAGCCCCGGATGGCGAGCAGGATGAGCCCCGGGACCAGGAAGAGCGCGGTGATGCCGAAGGCCCACCGCTGCATCCCGATGAAGTCGTACTTCGCGTCCGTGAAGATCTTCATGCGCCCGATGCTCAGGCGCTCCATGTTCGGGTTCCGCTGCAGCCAGATCATGTAGAACGTGCGGGTCACGAAGATCGCGGTGAACAGCGACGCCAGGATACCGACCACCAGCGTGACCGCGAAGCCCTTGACCGGGCCCGTGCCGAACTGGAAGAGGAAGAGCGCCGTGAGCACCGTCGCGAGGCTCGAGTCGGTGATCGCCGGCAGGGCGTGCCGGAAGCCCTCGTCGATCGCGAGCCGGACCGTCTTGCCGTGCCGGAGCTCCTCGCGGATGCGCTCGAAGATCAGCACGTTGGCGTCGACCGCGATGCCGATCGAGAGGATCAGGCCCGCGATGCCCGGCAGCGTCAGCGTCGCGTCCATCATGGCCAGCGCGCCGAGGGTGAGCAGCACGTAGATCCCGAGTGCGATCACCGCGAGCACGCCGCTCATGGCGTAGTACCCGATCATGATGACGACGACCAGCAGCGTGCCGATGATGCCCGCCAGGATGCCGCCCTTCACCGAGTCGGCACCGAGGCTCGCGCCCACCTCACCCTGCTCCACGATCTTGAGCGGGATCGGCAGCGATCCGGCCTTGAGCGTGAGGGCGAGGTCCTGCGCCTCCTGCAGCGTCTTGCCACCGAGCGTGATGCGGCCGTTCCGCTCGATCCGGCCCTGGATCACCGGCGGCTGCCCCTGCACCCGGCCATCGAGGAGGATGGCCATGAAGTCGCCGATGTGCCGGCTGGTGCCCTCGGCGAACTTGCGGCCGCCGGCCCGGTCGAGCTCGAAGGAGACCTGCGGCGCGTTGGTCAACGGGTCGAGTTCGGCCCGCGCGTCCACCAGGTTGGCACCGGTGACCATCGACGTCGCCTCGAGTGCGTAGAGCGGCCGGACGAACTCGGCCCCCACACTCTCGCGTGCCGCGCCCCAGCGAAGCTCGACGCCGCGGGGCAGGAGCCGCTTGATCTCGGCAAGGTTGATGAGGCTGTCGACGCGCGGGTACTGCGCTTCGCTGACCAGGTACTCGCCCGGAACGCCGGAGTTGCTCGGCTTGATGAGGCCCGCCAGGACCCCGCCCACCACCGGCGTCGTATCGGTTGCTGCCGGCTTGGTCGTGTCGCCGCCGAGGAGCTGGCTCACGGCCGAAGGTTCGCCCGCGGTGGGCGTCGCCGCCGAGGTGACGCCCATCGAGCGAAGCTGCCGGTCCATCGCCGGGATCGCGCGGTCGAGCGCGCCCGTCTCGTCCGTGATCCGGAACTCGAGGAAGGCGGTCTTCTGCACGATGGCACGGGCCCGGCCGGGATCGCGGATGCCGGCGAGCTCCACCACGATCCGGTCATCACCGACCTTCTGGATGACCGGCTCGGTCACGCCGAATTCGTCGATGCGCTTCCGCAGCACGGTGAGGGCCAGGTCGATGTCCTTCTTGGGATCGGCCGACACCTGCTTCGACTGGTCGAGCTCGAGGCCGAGGTGCATGCCGCCCTGGAGGTCGAGCCCGTACTTGATCGGGTTCCGCCTGAAGGTGCTGTCGCGCATGATGCCGTCCTCACCACGCTCGCGGACCGTCTGGTTCCGCGGGATGAGGGCGACGATGGCGGCGACCATGAGGACGCCGACGAGGATGAGGCGATTGCGAAGACTCAGGAACATCTGGCCACCAGCTCCATGGGCGTGCCGTGGGGCACGCGGTTAGCGTCCACTCCGCTCGAGCGCCGCGATGGCCGCGACCCTGTCCTGCTCGAGCTGCCGGGTGAGGGCTTCGGCGGAGGCGAAGCGCTGGACATCGCGCAGGCGCTCCACCCACACCACCCGCACCCACTCCCCGTAGAGATCAGCACTCACCCCGAAGAGATGCGCCTCGAGGGAGCGTCGTGCATCGCCGAAGGTCGGCTTCGGCCCCTGGTTCATCATCCCGCCGGCGCGGCCGCCGCGCCATTCGACTTCCACCGCATAGACACCGTCGGGCGGCAGCAACTTCCGGTCTGCGTCGCCGCCGACATTGATCGTCGGTACGCCCAGTTTGCGGCCCCGGCGCTCCCCCTCGACCACCTGGCCGATGAGGTCGTAGGGCCGGCCCAGCAGCGCCCCCGCCGCGCGCAGGTCGCCCCGCTCGACCGCGGCGCGGATCGCACTGCTCGAGACCCGCTCGCCGTTCACCAGCACCGGCGCTACCACCGTCACCTCGAAACCCCGGCGCGCGCCGATCGCGCGCAGCGTCGAGACATCCCCTTCGCGGTCCCGGCCGAACCCGTGGTCATAACCGATGACCAGTTCCTCGAGCCCGCATCGCCGGACCAGCACCTGCTCCACGAACGCCTCGGGCGGCAGGGACGCCACGGCGCGATCGAAGTGCACCACCAGCGCGTGGCCGATGCCACTCTCGGCGAAGCGGACCCGCCGTTCCAGCTCGGTCGTCAGGAGCCGTGGTGCGCGCTCCGGGCGGACGATCTCGAGCGGATGGGGACTGAACGTCACCACGACGCTCTCCCGCCCCGCGGCCTCGGCGCGCCGCCTCGTCTCGTCCAGCACCGCGCGGTGCGCCAGGTGGACGCCGTCGAACGTGCCCACGGTGACGGTCGCGCCGCGGCCGCTGCCGAACTCTCCCACTACGCGCCCGCCAGGACGACCGACGGCTGCAGGCGCCCGTCCTCGCTGCGCGCGATCGCGAGCAGCACGCCGCGGTCGAGCAGCGCGACATCACCGGCGCCGCCTCCCTCAACGGTACGCCCGTGGCGCACCGCCGCCGCCTCATCCGCATCGAGCTCGCGCACCGGCAGGTGACCCAGCACCGACAGCGGATCGGCCAGCGGCACCCCGGGCTCGACCGCCCCGAGCGGAATGGCATCCTCCACCCGGATCGAACCGATCGCCTCGCGCCGGAGCGCCACCAGGTGCCCCCCGGTTCCGAGTGCGATGCCAAGGTCACGACCGAGCGACCGCACGTAGGTGCCGGCCGACGCGGTGACCCGGAACTCGAGGAACGGCGGTTCAAGCCCCAGCAGCGCGATCTCCCGCACGTTGATGCGGCTGGGCGCGAGGGCGACTGCCTCGCCGCGCCGTGCCAGCCGGTAGCTCCGCTCCCCGTCCACCTTGCGCGCCGAGTACGCCGGTGGTTGCTGCCACTGCTCGCCCTGCATCGCATCGAGCGCCCGCGTCACCTGCTCCCGGGTCGGCCAGGATGAGACGTCGTGCGTCCGCGTCACCGTGCCGGTGCGATCCTCGGTATCGGTCTCGATGCCGAGCCGGAGCGTCGCGCGATAGGTCTTGTCCTGCTGCTCGACGAACCGCGCCAGCCGTGTCGCCCGCCCCACCAGGACCACCAGCAGCCCGCTCGCGAACGGATCGAGCGTCCCGGTGTGTCCCACCGACTTCGTGCCGACGGCCTTCCGGACCCGGCGCACGACGTCGTGGCTGGTGGGGCCTTCGGGCTTGTCGATGAGCAATGCTCCCAGCATCGGGTCTAGGGTCTAGGGTCTAGGGTCTAGGGCTGTTCAATCCTAGGAGTCTTCGCTCGACCCTCGACCCTCGACGCTCGACTCATCCGAATCTTGACCCTCGACTCTGAGCTCTTCCCTGACCGCCGCGAGCAACTCATCAATCCGCGCCGCGTACTCCAGTCCCCGGTCGAGCGAGAAGCTGATCTCGGGCACGATGCGCGTGGTGAGTGCCTTCGCCGCCTTCGAGCGGAAGAAGCCGGCGGCGCTGGCGAGCCCGGCGAGCGCCCGTTGCCGGTCTTCTTCCGTCCCGGGCACGGCCACCGTCACCTTCGCCTGCGAGAGGTCGCCGGTGACGTCCACGGACGTGACCGTGACCATGCCGACCCTGGGGTCGCGCACTTCCCGCAGCAGGGCATCGGTGATGACCTGGCGGAGCGTCTCCGCGACCTGCGCGCTTCGCCGCGTCATCGCCAGACACTCGCCGTGTCGATCACCCGCACACCATCGGCGCTCTCGACGCGCATGTCCGCCTGGCGCAGTTCGTTCTCGACCACTGTCCTGTCACTCCCTATCACTGCACACGCGATCTCCGCGTGCTGCCACTTGTCCTGGTGCCCCGTCTCGGCGACCGAGAGGTTGCCGTGGTTCCGGAGCGCTGCGATGAGGGGCTTGAGGATGGAGCGCTTCTCCTTGAGGGAGTGGGCTCCGATGATCTCAAGCTCCCAGACGCGTATGCCTGTAATCATGGTCTAGGGTCTAGCGTCTGGGGTCTAGCGTCTGGGGTCTAGACCCTAGACCCTAGACCCTAGACCCTGGACCTGGCCGCCTAGGCTCCCGCCGCCGCAGACCCCGCCAGCGTCCGCTTCACCTCTTCCATCTTGAACGACTCGATCCGGTCGCCGACCTTGAGGTCGTTGTAGTTCTCGACCGACATGCCGCACTCGAGTCCCTCGCGCACTTCCTTGACGTCGTCCTTGAAGCGCTTGAGGCTGCCCAGCACGCCGGTGTAGATGGTGACGCCGTCGCGCAGCACGCGCACCTTGCCGGTCCGCTGGATGGTGCCGTTGCGGACGATGCAGCCGGCCACCGTGCCGATCTTGCTGACCTTGAAGAGCTCCAGCACCTCGGCCTCGCCCAGCACCGTCTCCTTCTCTTCCGGCTTGAGCAGGCCCTCGAGGGCGTTCTTCACGTCCTCCACCGCCTCGTAGATGATGCGGTAGGTGCGCACGTCCACCTGCTCCCGCTCGGCCGCGGCGCGCGCATTCGAGTCGGGCCGGACATGGAAGCCGATGATGATGGCGCCCGAGGCCTTCGCGAGGTTGACGTCGGTCTCGGTGATGGCACCGACGCCGCGGTGGACGACGTCCACCCGCACCTCGCTGGTGCTGAGCTGGGCCAGTGCGTCGGCGAGCGCTTCCGCCGGGCCGCCCTGGTCGGCCTTGATGATGAGGCGCAGGTTGCTGATCGCGCCTTCCTTGAGCTGGCGGCTCAGGTCCTCGAGGCTCGTCGCCTTCTGGGTGCGCCGGCTCTGCGCCTCACGCTCGAGCCGCTGGCGCCGCTGCGCGATGTCCCGCGCCTCGACCGCATCGGCCACGACGTTGAAGGAGTCGCCCGCCGACGGCACGCCCTCGAAGCCCAGGATCTGCACCGGGATCGACGGACCCGCCTCCTTCACCTGCCGCTGCCGCTCGTCGAAGAGCGCGCGCACGCGGCCGGAGAACTTGCCGGAGATGAAGTTGTCGCCCACCCGGAGCGTGCCGCGCTGCACCAGGATCGTGGCGAGCGGACCCTTGCCGGGGTCGAGCGTCGCCTCGAGCACGGTCCCGTGCGCCTTCGCCTCGGGATTGGCCTTGAGGTCGAGGATCTCGGCCTGCAGGAGCACCTGCTCCAGCAGGTTGTCGATGTTGGTGCCCTTCTTGGCGGAGATCTCGGCGTGCAGCGTGTTGCCGCCGAACTCCTCCAGCACCACGTTGTGCTGCAGCAGGTCCTGCTTGACCTTCGGCACGTTCGCCGATGGCAGGTCGATCTTGTTGATCGCAACGATCATCGGCACGCCGGCGTTCTTCGCGTGACTGATCGCCTCGATGGTCTGCGGCATCACCTGGTCGTCGGCCGCCACCACCAGGATGACGATGTCGGTGACCTGCGCGCCCCGGGCGCGCATCGCGGTGAAGGCCTGGTGGCCCGGCGTGTCGAGGAAGGTGATCGCCCGGCCATCGGGCAGGTTCACGTGGTACGCGCCGATGTGCTGGGTGATGCCACCCGCCTCGCCCGCCACCACGTTGGCCTTCCGGATGTAGTCGAGGAGCGACGTCTTGCCGTGGTCGACGTGGCCCATGATGGTCACGACCGGCGGACGCGGCACCATCGCCTCGGGGCTGTCCTCCTGCTCCGGCTCGCTCGTCTCCGCGGCGTACTCGTCCTCCTTCACCGCCTGGAAGCCGAACTCGCTCGCGATGAGCTCGATCTGGTCGAAGTCGAGCCGCTGGTTCACCGTCACCATGAGGCCCAGTTCCTTGAAGGCGAACTGGACGATCTGGGTCGCGGGAATCTTCATGAGGCTCGCGAGTTCGCTCACCGAGATGAACTCGTTGACGCGCACCAGCGTCTTCTCGCGCTCCTTCTCCTCGGCCATCTGGCCGGCGCGCAGCTGCTGGTAGCTCGGGCCGGTGTCGCGCCGGGCCTTCTTGCCGACGCCGCCCTTCAGGCCCTGCAGCGTCTTCTCGATGTTCGCCTGCACCGCATCCTGGTCCACCTGGGAGCGGCGCCCCTTCTTCCCCTTCTTGCCCGGGCGGCCACCCGCACCGCCATCGGTCGGCTGCGCCGGTGCGCCAGTCCCACGACCGGGCGCGGCACGCTCGTTGGTGAAGCTGCTCGAGAAGACCGGCTTGGGACCGCGCGGACGATCACCCCCTGCGCGCTGCGGCGGCCCACTCCGGTCGACCGGGGCCGGGCGCTGGATGCGCGGCGGGATGAACGGCTGGCGCCCGGCCGGCGGCGCGCTCGGTGCGGACGGCGCGCTTGGGGCACTGGGCGCGGCCGAGGCGGCCGGCTCGGCCGGCGTCGCCTTGAACGGCGACGCGGGACGCGGCGGCAGCGGCTTCTCCTCGGCGGCCTCGGGCTCCGCCACCGGGGGCAGGTCCTTGAACAGCTGGCGGGCGCGCTCCTCGAGCGAGAGGGACGGCGTGGCGGGCTCCGGCTCGGCCGCGGCACGCTCCAGCTCGAAGACGGCCTGCTTCTTCTCTTCTTCCTCGCGCTCGGCCGCGGCCTGCGCCTCATGCTGTGCCACTTCGGCCGCGGTGCGACGGCGCTTGGCGGGCTTGCCACCACTCTCGATCGCAGGCGTGGCGGGCTCCGGCGCAGCCGCCGCCTTCCGCCGCGTCTTCTTCGGCTTCTCCTCCTCGTGTGCCTTCCGCTTCTCGCGCTCCCAGCGCACGCGGACGGCTGCCACCTGGTCGCCCTCGAGGGCCGACATGTGGCTCCGCACGAAGATGTTCATGTCCTTGAGCATCCCGAGCAG
>Ga0315910_10004190_pt1 | contig 12112 bp, 9 predicted proteins | sample EdamamesoilMG_FD_204470 | JGI IMG/M metagenome (GOLD analysis project Ga0315910, IMG submission 204470) | Garden soil microbial communities collected in Santa Monica, California, United States - Edamame soil | ecosystem: Environmental > Terrestrial > Soil > Garden | place: USA: California... | reverse complement strand
CGATGGTCACATTCGCCTCGTCCGCCGACTTGGGCGTGGTTCGATGGGCACCGTCTACGAGGCATTTCAAGACGGCTCCAAGATCGCGCTCAAGAGCCTGAACCGCTGCAGCGGCGAGCAGATCTATCGATTCAAACAGGAATTCAGGCTACTAGCCGACGTTTCTCATCCGCACGTGATTCAAGTGCGCGAGCTGTTCTTCGAGAACGATCGCTGGTTCTTCACGATGGAGCTGGTCGATGGTTGGCCGATCGACCGATACGTATACGGGCTCGCTGCCGCAAACGACGGCACGCCGCTCGCGCTACGCTCGCGTGAATATTTCGAGCAAGTGCGGTTCTTGTTCCGTCAACTCGTCGACGGCGTGGCCGCGGTGCACCGCGTCGGGCTGATTCACCGCGACCTCAAGCCGAGCAACGTGGTGGTCGAGACTGGCGGGCGCGTCGTCATCCTCGATTTTGGCTTGGTGAGCGCGCTTTCACTCGGCGGCATCGGTCAAACCATCGACGGCACGATCGTCGGTACGCCGGGTTATCTCGCGCCCGAGCTCGCGCTGCGCGGCACCGTCACGCCCGCCGGGGATTGGTACGCCGTGGGCGTGATGTTGTACGAGCTCATGACGCAGCAGCTGCCGCTGCGAGCGGCGCCCGCCGAGTTCTTGACCAGGATCGCGACGGAAGATCCGGCTCCACCCGCGTCGATCTGCGCGGATATTCCGCCCGATCTGAATGAGCTGTGCTGCGCGCTGTTGCAACGCGACCCCGCACGACGGCCTACGACCGATCAGATGGTCGCGCTATGCCGCAGCTGGCAAGACCGCACGCAGGCGGTGAAGATGGTGGAGCGGCCGGTGCAAGCGACCGCGGGCTTCATCGGGCGCGAGCAGCTGCTGCGCGAGCTGACCTCGAGCTACCGCGCGAGCGCGCGCGAAGCGCAATTGGTCTTCATCGACGGTGTGTCCGGCATCGGCAAGAGCGCGCTGCTCAATCATTTCTCCGAGCACCTGCAGCACCTCGACCGGCCCGTCGTGCTCATGGCGCGTTGCCACGAGCGCGAGCGCGTGCCTTACAAAGGTCTGGACGCGATCATCGACGCCTTCACGCGCAGGCTGCTGCGCCTGCCGACCGAGCAGGTCGCGCAGCTCTTGCCGCGGCGCATCGGTTGCCTGGCGCGCATCTTCCCAGCGCTGCTGCGCGTCGAGCTGTTCCGGAAGGTCGCCGAAAACGAGCGTGAGCCGGAGGACCCGAACGAACAACAGCGCTGGGCGGTCGAGGCGCTGCGCGAGATGTTCACGCGCTTCGCCGATCAGCATCGGCTGGTGCTGCTGATCGACGACCTGCACTGGAGCGACTCGGACGGTCATAGCTTGTTGGCCGAGGTGCTCGCTCCCCCCAAGGCACCGCGCATGCTGGTGGTCGCGACGCGTAACATCGCGCGTCCGCGTCAGGCCGCGCCCTTGTCGGTGCAGACGAGCGTGCGTTCCTTCGCGACGCACTCGTTCACGCTCGAGCCGCTCGCGGCCGAAGAAGCCCGCGCCCTGGCGCTCCAGTTGGTCGCGCCGGACAGCGCGGCCGCCGAGCTCATCGCGAACGAATCCGGAGGCGTGCCTCACTTCCTGCTGGAGCTCGCGCAGCATCATCGGCGCGGCGCGCGGCACCCGCACGAGCTGAGCCTGGCGTACCTGCTGGCGCAGCGCGTCGACGAGCTCACGCTGGAGCAGCGCACCGCGCTCGAGCTCGTGGCGGTGGCAGTGCGTCCGCTCGCGCCGAGCGTGCTGGAGCGGGCGCTCTGCGGCGAGACCGACGACTCGGATATGATGGGTGAAGCCGTCGCTCCAGTCGACGCGCCACCCACGCGTCACCCCGCGCTCGCCGCCGAACAAGCCGCCCTGGCGGTCGACGCGTTGCGCCGGCAAAAACTCGTGGCGAGCGGCGACGCGCGCGGCGGCCTGGTGCTCTATCACGAGCAGATCTCGCGTGCGGTGTTGGGGCGGCTCGACGCTGCGGACACGCAGAGCCACTATCAAACGCTGATCTCCGCGATGCTCGCGAGCGAGAACCCCGACGCCGAGGCGCTGGCGCTGCTGTTCGAGGCGGTCGGCGACGCGGCGCACGCGGCCGCGCTCACGCTCGAGACCACCGAACGCGCGGCGCGCGCGCTGGCGTTCGAGCGCGCAGCCGACCTGTATGCGAAGACGGTCGAGCTGTATGGGCCGCGCGAGATCCCTCAGCAGCTGTACTTGAAGGCTGCACAAGCCAGCGCGAGCTGCGGGCGCGGGCCCGAGGCCGCGCGGCTGTATCTGCGCCTCGCCCAGACCACGGAACCAGCGCAGGCGGCCAAGCTCGCGGCCCAAGCTGCGCTGCAGTGGGCGCGCGCCGGCTACGTGCGCGACAGCGCGTCGCTCTTGCAGGGCGTGCTGTCGCAAGCAGGCACGCGCTGGCCGCAGTACGTACGCGGCACGTTGCTGGCGCTCGGTTGGCGGCGGCGCGGCGCTTACTTCGCCGCCTACGCGTTGCCCATGGCTGTCGACGCCGGCGATCCGGAGCGGCTTCTGACCACGCTCGCCGCCGAAGCCGTCTACTGCGCGATGCTGGGTGGATCGCGCGCCGCGCAGCGCATCGTGCGTCTGCGCAGTGACATCCGCTCTACGGCTGCACGCGCGCGCGACGACGCGTTCACGCGCGGCACGATCGAGCTCGCGAACTGCATCACGGCCTACTGGGAAGGTCGTTGGGAGCAGGTCGTCGAAGCCGCGACCGCATCCGAGCAGCACTTTCGCGAGCAGGCGCAGAATGCGCGCTGGGAGGCCAACGTTGTGCGCTCGGTGCGCCACGCCGTGCAGCGGCAGACCGGCCAGCTCACGGACATCGGGCGCGAGCTCACGATGCCGTTGCTCGAAGCGCACGAGAAGAAAGACGGCCATGCGCTGCTCGACCTCTCGCGCACGGCCGCGTGCCTGCGCCTGGCGGCGGACGATCTCGTGGCGCTCGACGCGGCTCACGCGGAGGTACGGCGGGTGCGCGCGGAGTACCCGGCGATCAACCTCGACTACTTGTTGATGTCTCTGGACGTGAGCGTGGCGCTCTACCGCGGAGACGCGGTCGCAGCCCGCACGCAGCTGCATCGCCACTGGCGCGCCTGCCGCAAGAGCGGCGTACACCGCAGCCCGCTGTGCCGCGTGATGACGTGCGGCATGCGCGTCGACTGCGCGTTGCTCGACGAGGGTCGCAGCGCACAGGCGCGGGCTTCGGAGCTGCGCGTGCTGGCGAAACGCATCGAGCGCGAACCGGTCGCCTTTGCGCCCGCGCTCGGCGGCAGTGCCCGCGCGACCGCCAGCGCGCTGTGCGGCGACCGCGCCGCGGCGCTGAGCGAGCTGGCGTGGTCCTCCGAACAATTCTACGGCCACGCCATGCACGCGACGGCAGCCGGCGTCGCGTTGCGCATCGGCGCGCTGTTAGGCGGCGCCGATGGCGAAGAGCTTTGCACGCGCGCCAGCGCACAACTGCGCGAGATGAACATCGCAGACCCAGTGCGCTGGACTCGTATTATCCATTCCATGTACTAACCGTTTACGTTCGACTGTACACTGGGATGTGTTAGTACATACATCCAACAGTCGATGGCGCACGCCATCGCTGCCACTACCCGGTGTCACGCGCTCGGACTTCGTTTTTTTTTGCCGCGCATGACAAAACCGGGGCGCGAGCACTCACATATCAGGGGAGCCCAGGAGTGAGGATAACAATGGCCTCCCAAGCCGAAGCGACCCGACTGTACCCGACGTTCGCAGACGTCACCTTGAGTGACGCGAATTGTTCGCAAAGAGACGAGCACTCGCCCGCGCTGCAAGACGGCACGCACCGCCTGTCCTATCGCGAGCTGCGCGGCGCCGTCCGGGCGATCGCCCGCGAGCTCCAGGCGCGGGGAATCGACAACGGTGATCACGTCGTCCTGATCGGCCCGCACACGGCCACGCAGGTCGCTGCCATCCTGGCCGTCGGCCTCGCCGGCGGCGTGTTCATCCCGCTCGATCCGACGCTGCCCGATGACCAGCTGCGCGCGCTCGTGGCCCACGCCAGGCCGCGGCTCACGCTCGCACCTGCCCTGTTGCGGGAACGCCTGGGCCTGCCCACGGCTTCGGGTTTCCTGAGCTGGAAGGAAGCCGAGCAGAGCTTGCGCGCCGGAGCCCAAGACCCGAGCCCGCCCGAGGTGCGGCCGACGCGTGCGATCCGGCCCGACGACGTCGCGTACATCATGTACGCCGCGGGTAACGCCGGGCAGCCCAAGGGTGCACAGATCGAGCACCGCGCGTTGCGCACGTTCTTCGAGACGTACAACCGCAGCGCGCAGATCACGCCCGAGGCGCGCTGCTTCAGCATGGGACCGTGCCATTCCGACGCCTGTCTGCAGGACGTGTTCCTGCCGCTGTACTTCGGCGCCACGGTGTGTCTGTCCTCGTACTTACCCACCACGAGCTCGCTGCTCTTGCACGAGCTCTCCTCCCAACGCATCAGCCACTTCTACGCGGCCGGCAAGCTGCTCACGCACATCACGCAAGACGGCTCACCGCTCGACCGCTACGACCTGCACGCCATGAGGGTGCTGCAGACCGGGGCGGAGGCGAGCAGCCCGATCGTGGTCAACCGCTGGCTGGAGCGCCTGCCCGAGCTGCGTTTCATCAACGCTTACGGTGCGAGCGAGGTGACGGTCAGCTGCATTCAGTTCACGAAGCCCGCGCCCGGGCTCCTGGCCGGCGAGCATTGCCCCATCGGCACACCGCACGCGGGCACCTCCGCCTTGTTGCTCGACGCACAAGGTCGCGAGATCCGTGCGCCGTGGATGGTGGGCGAGCTGCTCCTCGGCGGCGCACAGCTCATGCGCGGCTATTGGAACGCCCCCGAGATCACGCGGCACGCGTTCGTGGAGTGGAGCGGTACGCGTTACTATCGCTCGGGCGATTTGGCTTACCGAGACGCAGAGGGCTTGTATTGGTTCGTGCGCCGCAACGACGAACAAGTCAAAGTGGTCGACCGCCATGTGAGCCTCGCGCTGCGCGAGCTGCGCAGGCGTCAGCCGGGAGCGGGCAATCCACTGAGTCGAGGCGTAGACCCCAAGCCGTTGCGAACAGGAGCGCGAGTCAGCATCGGAGTGTTGCGCGATTACGCGCTAAGACATCAGCCGAGTCGCCTTACAAAAGGTATGACATGAAACAAATGCCGGCAGTGTCCAGTCACACGCGTATCGTGCGCATGCTCGTAGATCAGTATCAGGTAGAAATTGGTCGGATCGGGACGACGCTGGCGGGTGCACGCTTGGCAGATCTCGCGCTAGATTCTCTCTCGCTCTTGAGCTTTCTCGCGGAGCTCGAGGAGGAGTTCGGCTTGAACTTGGACGAACTACGCAGCATCGCACGTCGCGAGTGCCCGATGAGGGAGCTCATCGACGTATGCGAGAACGCCGAGGGGCGCGCGGTGCGAGCGCTGCCACCCCAGCCGCAGCTCTTGCGAGCCCGCTCTTGGCACTCTCGCTGAACCACGCGCGGTAGTTCACTTAGTTCGTAGTGTATTCAGAGGTCCCGCTTATGCTGACGATCGATCGACCGCTTCATCACTCGCATTTCGATCCCGCGTTGTGGCGTGACGAACCCACCGCGCGGCCCGAGCCGCTGCACCGAGCGGTAGAGGGGCCCTCGATCGGAACCTGGGCCTGGGCAGAGCAAAGCGGAGGAGCGCTGCGCGAGGACGAGCAGCGCACCTTGTGGCTGCTCGCACTGCGCGCCGAGCTGCGGCGCGTAGCGAGCCGCTTCAAGGCCCGCTTCGAGCGCCCGCCGGCCGCCCTCGAGCGCGTGCCCATCCCGGACACCGCCCTCGCCAGCGCGGCGCAGAGCCTGTGCGAACGCGTGGCCACGCCCGCGATCTTGCGGCATTGTCTGCGCACCTACGCGTGGGCCGCGCTGCTCGGCCAACAGACACGCCAATCGTTCGACGCCGAACTGATGTTCGTCGCCAGCCTGCTGCACGACATCGGGCTCACTCCTCATGCTCCACCTACCCACGAAGTCCCGTGCTTCGCCGTATCCGGCGCACGCGCCGCGCTCGCATTCCTCCGCGGCGAAGGAGTGCACGAAGAAAGAGCCCAACGCGCCGCCGAATGCATCAGTCTGCACATGAACCCGTACGTCTCGCGCGAGCATCACCCCGAAGCTCAGCTCATGGCGGCGGGCGCAGCGCTCGACACCATCGGCAGCCGCAAACAAGAACTGCCGGAAGCAGTGCGTAAAGCCGTATTGCGACGGCATCCTCCTACCGGCTTCGTGGCTGAGCTTGGGTGCTGTTTGGGTGCACAGATCGGGAGCTGGCCAGGCACGAGAGCGGCGTTTCTTGCTCGCAATTTTCGGTTTTTGAAGCGTGTGGCTGGCAACCGACTTTAGGGCAGGATCTTCGACCGAGCGACTGGGGTGGACCTCGCGGCTGCTTGGTGACGAGTTCGAGCACGATCTCAAGCCATCGAATCGTAGTCGCGCTTGTACTCGAGTACGTGCACGTACTCGTACTCGTACTCGTGCACGTGCGCGTGCGCGTGCGCGTGCGCGTGCGCGTGCGCGATGCCGATCGGCCATCAGCAGAACGTTTGCTGAGCATCACACCCAGACGCGCCAGCCGTGACTTCGCCTAGCACGTTGTTTGAGCGGCAGTTTGCGTTCCGCGCCCAAGGTCAAAGAGTGCAGACGCGCACGCGCACGCGCACGCGCACGCGCACGTGCACGTGCACGAGGACGTGCACGAGGACGTGGACGAGGACGAGGACGAGGACGTGTACGTGCACGTCCTCGTAACGCTCCTCTTGGTCTTTGGACCTCATCGTCCTCCTCATTGACGGCAACCATCGGCGGGTAGTCCAACCGACCCCCCGCCCTGTCGTGCTCGTCGCCATCCCCCTCACCCCCAACAACCCCGAATCCCTCGACCCTATCCACCCGCTTGGCTGAACGATCACCGTCAGCCCCTCGAACGCACGCCCACGCAAGTTAGCCTCACGGTGAGGCGCGCGTTCACTGCATGCCGGCCCTCATGCCCCTCGCCAGCCGCAGCTCCCGCGCGCGCCGTGCCGACTCCTCATGGCGCGCGGTTTGCATTTCGCGCACCTCGGTGCGGCCGCGCACAGGCGTGATCCCAACACGACGAGGAGCACGATTAGGGTGTACGTCCAGCAGAATCCCCAGGACTCCTCACATAACCCAAGCTCTCCGCGCGCCGGAACCGCGGACGATGCTCTAAATCTACCCGAATACGCCGTAACCGCAGGCGAGCTCGGAGCCTGTGCCGCGCAGACCGTGATCGTCGCGCTGCTGCCGCTCTTGATCCAACCCTATGCGCGCGGAAATTTCTGGATCGGTTTCGCGGTGGGAGGGGAAGGAGTCTTCGCGTTGCTCTTGCCCTTCATCGTGGGGACGGTGAGCGACAGGTTGCCGCCCAGACTCGCGGGCTTCATCGGGCGGCACTCGTTCTTTCTGGTGCTGACGACCCCGATCATGGCCGCGGCGCTCGTGCTCTTGCCCTTTCTATCCGGCTATTGGCTGATGACCGCGGTCACGTTCGTGTTTTTTGCCGCACAACATACGTACATGACCCCGCTCATGACGCTGATGCTCGACGCGGTACCCGACCGCAAACGCGCGCGGGCGCAAGCTGTCAACAGTGTATACCACTCGATCGGCTTGGCTTACGGCCTGGTCGTCGCGGGCTTACTGTTCACGCTCTGGAAACCCTTACCTTTCATCGTCAGCGCGGTCCTGTTAGTCATCACGACGGCCGTCACGGTTTGGGCCGAACATCGGCTGATAGGGGGTCGTAAGCCGATGACGTCCGAAGTGTTAGGCGCCGAGAGTCAGCAAATCCTGCAAAACTTGAGGCGAAACCCGCCCGCCTTGTGGCTGCTGACCGCCAACGCGTTGTGGAACGGCGCGGTCGATGGGATTCGCCCGTATTTTCTGGTCTTCGCGCTGGTGGTCACGGGCGTGACCGTCGCGGATACGTCGCTCGGGCTGATGCTGCTCGTGGGCTGCATCGTGATCGGCTCGATGGTCTTCGGCAGGCTCGGCGACCGCTATGAGCGCACTCAACTGCTGGAGTACGGCGTCGCTCTCGGCGTCATCGCGATGGCGCTCGGGTACTTCGTCCGCGATACGCGCGTCGCCTTGATCGTGCTCGTGATAGCGGGAATTGGGGCGGCCGCGATGACGACGCTCCCCTACCCACTGTTCGCGAGTCTGATGGGTGAACGCGGCGCGGGCCAGTACTCAGGCCTGTTCGTGGTGAGCGTCAGCGTGGGACGGCTGTGCGCCCCCATGTTCGTAGGCGCGGCCATCGACCTGGGCGCGCGCGTCTTGCCTGAGTACGAGGGGTACCCGTTCATGTGGCCGGCCGCCGCGCTGCTCGCGGCCCTCGGCTGGTTCGCCTTGCGCCAAGCCAAACGCGCAGGACAGCAGCGTTTGGCGAGCGCGGCCAACCCAGCGCCCTGAGCGCCGCGCGCCCTGGCTCCACCGACGAGCGCACGCGAACCACAGGTGCACAGCGCGTCCCGTCCCGGAGCGGCGCCGGCCGCGAACCACCACCACGCACCGGCCGACTGGACGAGCCTTACACCACCCGCCCATGTGCGGCCCGCCCGCAGCCGATCGCTCACCACCCAGCGCAACCTACCGAAAAGCGCCGCGACTTGACCGACGTGCCACCATGAACCCAGCGCGTCCGGCCCGACCGTCGCGCGTTCGAGTTCATCCGGGTTTGACACTCGAGGACTCATACACTAGGAGCGTTCATGGCATACATCTACGACGAGCCGAGCAGGACATTCGGGGAGTACCTGCTGGTCCCCAACCTGACCACGAAGGATTGCGTTCCGGCCAACGTGGATCTCACCGCGCCACTGGTTCGCTTCCAAGTCCCGAACGGCGCGCAGTTCGACCCGAACGCCGCCCCCCTCACTATCAACGTGCCCATCACCAGCGCGCTGATGCAGTCGGTCTCCGGATCGGAGCTGGCGATCGCGCTGGCGCGCTGCGGTGGACTGTCGTTCATCTACGGCTCACAGTCCATCGACGAAGAAGCGGCCATGGTGCGCCGCGTGAAGAACTACAAGGCCGGGTTCGTGATCAGCGACTCGAACCTACGGCCCGACGCGAAGCTGTCCGACGTGCTCGCGCTCACCGAGCGTACGGGGCATTCCACGATCGCGATCACCGACGACGGGTCGCCCACGGGGCGGCTGATGGGCATCGTGACCAGCCGCGATTACCGCCTGGGCAAGACACCGCTGCACTCGCCGGTCAGCGAGCTGATGACGCCGTTTCGCTCGATCCACAGCGCCAAGGTGGGCATCGATCTGCCCGGCGCCAACGAGCTGATCTGGCAGTATAAGTTGAACTGTCTGCCGGTGATCGACGAGCGCGAGCACCTGGTCTGCCTGGTCTTCCGCAAGGACTACGACGAACACAAAGAACACCCGCTCGAGAACGTCGACCGCGAGAAGCGGCTGATCGTCGGGGCCGGCATCAACTCGCGCGACCATCGCGAGCGTGTGCCCGCGCTGCTCGACGCCGGCGCCGACCTGCTGTGCATCGACTCGTCGGACGGCTACTCGGAGTGGCAGCGCGACACCATCGCCTACGTCAAATCGCACAGTCCGAACGCGTACATCGGCGCCGGCAACGTGGTCGACCGCGAGGGCTTTCTGTATCTCGTCGAGTCGGGCGCGGACTTCGTGAAGGTCGGCATCGGCGGCGGCTCGATCTGCATCACGCGCGAACAAAAAGGCATCGGCCGCGGCCAAGCCTCGGCGGTCATCGAAGTGGCGAAGGCGCGCGACGATTACTTCCAGCGCACCGGGATCTACGTACCCATCTGCTCCGACGGCGGGATCAGCCAGGACTATCACATCACGCTCGCGCTCGCGATGGGCGCAGATTTCGTGATGATGGGCCGCTATTTCGCGCGCTTCGACGAGGCGCCGGGGCGCAAGGTGCGCATCAACAACCAGTTCGTCAAAGAGTATTGGGGCGAAGGCAGCAACCGCGCGCGCAACTGGCAGCGCTACGATCACGGCGAAGCGCGCAGCGGCAAACAAGACCAGCTGATGTTCGAAGAAGGCGTAGACAGCTACGTGCCCTACGCCGGTAAACTCAAGGACAACCTGGAAGGCACGCTGGCCAAGATCCGCAGCACCATGTGCAACTGCGGCTCGCTCAGCTTGCGCTCGTTCGCGCAGAACGCGCGGCTCACCGTGGCGTCCGCGGTGAGCATACACGAGGGCGGCGTGCACGACGTGCAGCTCAAGGACGCGCGCAGCACCCCACGCGAACCCTGATCCTCGGCAGTTACGACGCACCATGCGACGCTTCATCGTGCTGGGTCAGAAGGCCAAAGGTTCCGGCGATTTTCTGCTCGCGGACATCCCCAGCACGAGCGGCCGTTTGGATGTGCTGCTGCGCGCGCTCCGCGCCAGCTTGCTCATCTCGCACGGCGTGCGGCGCGACAGCTGCGCGTATCTGGCGCTGCTCGGCGAACCCGAGCACGCACGCGTCGTGCGCATCAGCGGCAGCGCGGCGCGCTACTTGCGCCCCGACGAGCGCAGCCTGGCCACGACCTTGAAGAAAGCGCTCGCGGCCGACTGCGACGCGCCCGGGTTCTGCGCCGTGCGGCCGGGCATCGACGTGGCGCGCGGCGCGCTCGAGGTGCTGCGCGCAGAGCTCGCGGGCAGCGCGTTGTACCTGCTCGAACCCGAGGCCCCGGATATCCGCGGCTGCGCCTTGGCCGCGCCCGATCTCGCGTTCGTGCTCGGCGATCACGCGGGCCTCACGCCGGAGGCGCGCGCTTGTTTCCTCGAGCTCGGGGCAGAGCCCATCAGCGTGGGCCCCACAGCGCTGTACACCGAAGACGTGATCGCGATCGTGTCGAACGAGCTCGATCGGCGCGCAGCTGCAAGCGGCGGCGCGGGCTCGCCTTGAACCCGCGCTCGCGCAACCAGCTCAGCGTCCCGCGCTCACCACCGAGTTGCGCAGTGTACCCACCCCCGAGACCTCCACCTCGACGCTGTCACCGGCGACCAGCGGGCCTACCCCTTCGGGGGTACCGGTCGCGATCAGGTCGCCGGGCTCGAGCGTCATGACCTGCGAGATGAAGGCGACGAGCGCCGCGATGCCCGTGACCATGGCGGTCGCGGGCGCGTGTTGTCGTACGCTGCCGTTGACGCGGCCGGTGACAGTCAGCTGATCCAGCGCGAACTCGGTCTCGATCCACGGACCTACCGGGCAGAACGTGTCGAAGCCTTTGGCACGCGTGAACTGGACTTCCTTGCGCTGCAAGTCGCGCGCGGTCACGTCGTTGATGCACGTGATGCCGAAGATCGCGCGCGCCGCAGCCTGCGCGTCTGCGTTTCGGATCTGCTCCCCGATCACCACGCCGATCTCGGCTTCGTGCTCCACGCGCTCGCTCTGGGCGGGCAAGACGATGGCGGCGCCGGTGGCGAGCAGCGCGCTCGGAGGCTTCAAGAACAAGAGCGGCTCGGCGGGGACTGCGTTGCCGAGCTCGGCGGCGTGTGCAGCGTAGTTGCGGCCCACGCACACGACCTTCGATGGGGTGACGGGCGCGAGCAGCTGTGCGTCCGCGAGCGGCAGCGTTTGCCCGGTCGCTTGACCGCCGAGCCACGGCGCCGCCGATAGCAGCTCGAGTTGTGCGCTCGACGCACTGGAGATCCGCGCGAACTGTGCGCCTCGCTCGTGTTGAATCCGGAGAACTCGCATCGCTGCAGCTTACTGAACTCGTCGCCGCTTGGCACGGACGGGCCGCCGCCTGTGCACGTTCCCAACCGGTCTTGGTAGCCGCTAGAACGATGTCCGGAATTCCTACCGCCGGTGACAGGCCTCCATGCACGGAAAAACCACGCGCCGGGCTTTGCGCAGGTGCGCGAGCGGCGCTACATCGTTCGCCTCGGCGACGGCTGTCCTCCCGTCACTGGGCGGAGTTTCCCTGTCACGCCTGTCCTCCATGTCCCGCGTCGCCATGCCGTCCGAGCGACGCCTGTTGCTGCTGATCAGCGCGGTCCAGTTCGTCAA
>Ga0315910_10004189_pt1 | contig 12112 bp, 10 predicted proteins | sample EdamamesoilMG_FD_204470 | JGI IMG/M metagenome (GOLD analysis project Ga0315910, IMG submission 204470) | Garden soil microbial communities collected in Santa Monica, California, United States - Edamame soil | ecosystem: Environmental > Terrestrial > Soil > Garden | place: USA: California... | reverse complement strand
CGTGATCTGGGCGCTCTCCTTTTCCCGGAACAGCGCCTCCTCGTAGAGCTTGCGTTCGGTGATGTCGAGCTCGACACCCACCAGGCGCAGAAGTCTTCCATGCTCGTCGACGCGCGCCTTCGCGCGGCTCACCACCCAGCGCCAGTCGCCGTTGCGGTGTTTCATGCGATGCACGGATTCGAAAATCGGCGACTTGCCCGCGACGTGGTCGCGGATCGCGCTCTGCACGCGCGACATGTCCTCCGGGTGCACGAGGCTGCGCCAGTCGGGCGAGTCGAGCACCGCGTCGGCCGGATAACCCAGCATCTGCTTCCAGCGCGGCGAGAAATGGACCTCGTTGCTCTCGATGTCGAAATCCCACAGGCCGTCGTTGGCGGCGCCCTGCGCCAGCTCCAGGCGTTCCTCGAGCTTGTTCAGGCGCTGCTCGATGCGCAGCTTCTCGAGGCCGGTGGCCAGCGAGTTGCCCAACAGCTTCAACAACAGCTGCAGGTTCACGTCCCAGGCGCCGCGCGGCAGCGCGTTGGCCAGGCCCAGGATGCCCGCCGGCTGGCCGCAGACCCGGATGGAAATGAGCAGCACCGAGCCGATGGACAGCTCGGCGAAGCGCTTGGCTTCGATCCCCTGGTCCTTGCGAGGCGCGGCGGTATCGCGGATCTCGGAGAGGCGCAGGTGATCCAGGCGACCCTGGATCCACGGATAGGTCTCCAGCGGCGCCGAGCGGAAGGCCTCCACCCGGCATTGCGCGAGCGCGCTGTGTGCGGCGTAGACCTCGTCGATGGCGCTGCCGTCCGGCGACAGCATCCACACGAAGGCGGTGTCGACGTTGGAGGAGTCGCGCAGGGAATTCAGGCTGTCGCGGATGCAGGGCTCGATCGAGCCGCGACGGATGTTCTGCAGGTCGACGGCGATTTTGGTGCAGGCGATGTCGACGCCCAGCGTCGGCTTGCCTCCACGGGTCGACCACACTCCCGTCGAAAAGACGTCGGATGCGGTCAGATCACCTTGATGTTCAGGCGGTTGAGCCACTCTTCTCCCTACCTTGGTTGGTGGCTGTCAGCACGCTACGCCCTTGATCCCTATGACGCGGCGATGTGCGACACAGAATCGTGTGCGCGACCACTCCCAAAGTTGCGATGCATTCTGTCACAAGCGTCGAGGAACACAACCTAAAGTCTTGATCGCATGAGTAACTGAAGCGCTAAAGCGCGTTCGAGCGGACATAACGTGGCGTTATGCCGCTCAACGCGATTTCACGCGGGTCATCGCGAACCAACGAGGTGGCGGCTCACCCGGGAGCGCTCGCTCAGTCGTGCACGCCTTTGATCATGTACGAGATCGCGCGACTCGCATCGCCCTTCGCCGCACATTCGTCCGAGGCGTGACCGCGCACGAGATACCAGTCGGTATCGGAACTGCGCCCGGCCTTGATCGCCTCTCCGGGGAAACAAGGCTTGAGCGTCTCTTCGGGCACGAGCAGCACGCGCTCGAGGCGAACCATCCCGGGCGGCGCATTGAGCCAGGCAGCCGCGTCGTACGACTCCTGCGGTCCCTCGAGGAAGCGTCGATGCCCGAAGTTCACCGTCGGCCGGTCGACGTACAGCAGGAACTGCTCCTTGTAAGCCACCAGCGCGAGATCCTCGCCCGGCTTCAGTTGCGACATCACGGAGCGCGTGAAGTCGCTGCCGGCCCGTTCGCCATTCATGGCGGGCGCGATGGCATACGAGAACACCACGGCCAGCGAGCCGATGGCCACCGGCCAGGCGGCGAGCGGCGCCTTCCGCCAGGCGTAGACGAAGCCCGCGGCCGACAGCGCGAGAAACACATATAGCGCCGTCGCACCGGGAAGGCTGCCCTCGGCAATGGCCTTGGTCGCGAACTTCGCGCCCGAGGTGTAACCGATGGCGAGCACCGCGATGGCCACCCAAAGGAACAACGCCAGGCCCCACCCCAGGCGGCGCACGCCCGGTCGCGCGAGCAGGTCCTCGACGAAGGGAAGCGCCGCGAATGCCAGCGCGGGCAGCGCCGGAAGGATGTAGACGCCGCGCTTGCCCGGGCTCCAGGAGAAGAACAGCAGCACGAGCAGCACCCAGAACAGCGGCAGCCACACGCGCGCGTCGCGCGCCTTGAAGGCACCCTTGAATTTCGGCGCCAGCCAGATCAGCAGCGCGCTCCACGGCAGCCACAGCGCCGGGATCACCTCGAGGATGAAGTAATACCAGGCTTTGACGTGGTGCCACGCCGCCGAGTAACGGCCCACGGTCTGCTTGAACAGGATCTCGTCGCGATACGCGCGGTATTCCGCCGCGCCGCTGGCATCCACCGCGAGGATCATCGGGATGAACCAGATCAGCGTCGCCGCCAGCATCGCCAGTGGGGCGAGCAGCCAGCGCCAGCCGGCGACGCCGCCGTCGACCGGCGGGAAACCGCGCCACTTGAACGCGCGCAGCAGCGCGTACGGGATCAGCACCAGAAGCGGCAGGAACCCTACCCCCTTGGTGATGATGCCGAGTCCGGCAACCAGGCCGCCCAAGGCGTACCAACCCCACGCGGGACCGAACAACAGGTGCCGCAACAACGCATACAGCGAAAACGTCGTGAGGCCGCAGAGCACGGGATCGATCTGCGCGCCGCGCATCACCATGATGAAGTGCAGCGTGCATACCGTGATCAGCGCGGCGCCGAGTCCCGCTTCGCGGTTGGCCAGTCGCCGGCCGAAGTCGTAGATCAGGAACAGCGTGGTGCCGGCGGCGGCGAAGGCCGGCAAAAGGAACGACCACTTGAGCGAACCCGTGAGCGAATAGAAGGCCGCCAGCAACCAGAAGAACAGCGGCGGCTTGTCCTGGTAGAGATCGCCGCCGACTCGCGGGAACAACCACTCGCCGGTCGCGACCATGTCGCGCGCGATCAATGCGAAGCGCGGTTCGTCCGCCGGCCAGGGATCGCGGATGCCCACGCCCGTTCCGATGATGACCAGCAGCGCGAGCGCCAGCCAGAACAGGTCCATCGCACGGATGGGCGGCGGCGCGGCTTGCATGAGCACCGGAATCGAGGGGGGTGGCACGGCCTTCGGCGCCTCAGGCGCCGCGGGCGCAGATGCGGCATGCACCGGTATCGCCACTTCGATGGCGACCGCCGCGGGTGCCGCGAAATGCGCGGCGACTTCCTCGGCGACAGCGGGCCGCGGCTCGGGAGCGGACAAGGACACGAATCCTTCGACTCGCGCCTCGCGTGATTCGACTCGAGCGGTTTTGTGCCGGCGCGGCGGCGGACCTTGCAGCAACCCGATGTCAGGCATTGGTGGCCGAGCGGTGATGCCTGATGTCCATGACCAGGTTGTAGAACGCCACCGATGCTGGCAGCAGGTTGGTCAACACGCCGATGGCGTCGTTCTTGCCCCAGATGAAATACGACGTGACCATGGCGCTGCCCGTGAGACTGATGATCCAGAAACTGCGCGGAATGGTGGGTCGTCCGGCGCGGCGAGTGGCCCAAGCCTGCACCAGCCAGCGGGCGGCGAACATCAGGGCTCCCACGAAACCGATGAGTTTCCACGGCGTGACGGTGACGCCAAAGAAGACTCCGATGACATCTCTCATTGCGATTCCCCTTCAGTCCTCGCGCACCAGCAATCCCGGTTTGTATCGGCGTCGCAGCCACATGACGCCGAATATGTCCACGATGCCCACCCACAACCGGTTGAGCATGCCGTACTTGGATGTGCCGCGGGTGCGCGGCCGGTGGCCCACCGGGATCGAGATCACGCGCGCGCCATGACGCATGAACAGCGCCGGCAGGAAACGGTGCATGTGATCGAAGCGCGGCAGTTCCATGAACACATCGCGCGAGAAGAGCTTGATGCCGCAGCCGGTGTCGGGCGTTTCATCCCCTAACAAGCCGGAACGCACGCCGTTGGCGACGGCCGATTGCAGCTTGCGGAAGGCGGTGTCCTTGCGGCTGGCCTTGCGGTTGCCCATGAACAGCTGCACGCCGCGATTCCCGGCCGCGTCACGCGCCGCGATGAGCTTGGGGATGTCGGCGGGGTCGTTCTGCCCGTCGCCGTCCAGGGTCGCCACCCACGGCGCGCGCGCGGCGCGCACGCCGCTCGCCACCGCGGCGCTCTGGCCGCTGCGGAACGAGTGCCGCAACACGCGCAGCGCGGGCAGTTCGGCTTTCAGCCGTCGCAGGATGGTCGCGGTTTCGTCGGTACTGCCGTCGTCGATGAAAATCATCTCGTAGGCGCGGCCACCGAGCGCGGCGGCGATCTCGCGCGCCAGCGGCTCGACGTTCTCGGCCTCGTTGCACACCGGCACCACCACGGAAATTTCGGGAGTCATGCAACCGCCTTGGCGTTGAGGGCATCACGAGCCACACCAAACAGGACCTTCATCTCGGCCGCCATATCCTTCTGCCACTGCTCGAGCATCGCGGGCTGCAAGGTGCGCGGCACCTGGCGCGGCTCACCGACCGCGATCACGATGCGCGAGAAAGGCCACGGCAACACGAACTTGTCCCAGTGGAACAGAGTGGCGCGGCTCGCGGCATAGGCCATGGGAAGTATGGGCTTCTGGGACATCTGCGACAGCAGGATGGCGCCGGGCTTGAACACGAAGCGCGGCCCCCTCGGGCCGTCGGGCGTGATCGACGGGGAGATGCCCTGCTTCTTGAGCGCGTCGTAATAGTCGCGCAGCGCCCGTGCGCCGGTGTGCGAGGAAGATCCGCGGATCACATGGCCGCCCAGTCGCGACACGATCATCACGCCGATCTCGCCATCCACGGACGGACTGATCAGGAAGCCTAACTTCAGTCCACGCCCCGACTGCTCGAACAGGTACTTGGCGCAGAACAACTGGTGTTGATGCCAGTAGACAGGGATGAACGAGCCGGACCTGGCCAGCGCCTGCACCGTGTTCTCGTCGCCGACGACGCGCACCACCCGGCAGGTGGACCAGAACATGCGGATCAAGCCCACGCCGATGGACGCGACGATGCGCCACGCGAAGCGCCGCATCGGAGTCATCCGACGCTTCGAGCGGGTCTCCTTGCGATAAAGGGTATTGCGCAGTCCGCCTGGTTCTTCGGAGTCTGTTGGCATCCGGTTCGGGCCGGCAAAAAGAGGCGCGAATTGTCGGCCAATCGGCCATGACCTGCAATGAAGCGCCGCGATAGAATTCCACCCCATGTCCGCGACCCCCCAGGACCAAGACAAGGATGTCGGCCTCCCGCCGCTGGCAGACCTGCAATTCGACATCGGCGCCGACGACGAGGACGTCCACCGGCTGACGGAGCTGTTCGCCCGCCACGGCGACATCTACCGCTTCCGTTCGCCGGCGGAGGGTGAATTGTGGGTGATCAACCACCCCGACGATGTCAAGCGCGTGCTGGTGTCGAACCACAAGAACTACACCAAGGGCATCGGCCTCGACCGCGTCAAGATCCTGCTCGGCAACGGCATCATGACCAGCGAGGGCGACCTCTGGAAACGCCAGCGCTACATGATGCAGCCCCACTTCCACCGGCGCGTCATCACGAAATTCGCCGAGCTCATCAACGACTGCAACGACCGTTTCATCGCGCGCTGGGAGGCGCAGGCCGCCCGCGGCGAACTGGTCAATGTCACCGACGACATGAGCGAGCTCACGCTCGAGATCGTGCTGCGCTCGATCTTCGGCACCGACCTTGCCCGCCTGACGCAGGAAATGGGCGGCAACCCGTTCAACCTCGTGGCCAAGGAAACCGCGCGCGATCTGAAGTTCGCCTACCGGTTCCGGCAGCTGACCAAGCTCGTGGTCGCGCTGATCCAGCGCCGCCGCGCCGAAAAGTCCGAACACTTCGATTTCCTCGGCATGCTGATGGACGCGCGCGACAAGGAAAGCGGCTCGCCCATGTCCGAACGCGAGCTGGTGGACGAGGTGATGACGCTCATCGTCGCGGGCCACGAGACCACGGCGAGCGGACTGAACTGGACCTGGTACCTGCTGTCGCAGAATCCCCAGGCCGAGGCGAAGCTGCACGCCGAAATCGACCTCGTCGGCGAGCAGGCCTCGCCCAGCCTGGCTGACCTCGAGTCCATGTCCTGGACCCGCAATGTCTGCGACGAAGCGCTGCGGCTATACCCGCCGGGCTGGCTGCTGTCGCGCCGTGCCATCGAGGCGGACATGCTTTCGGGGCACCCCGTGCCGGCCGGCGCCAACCTGCTGCTGTGTATCTATCTACTGCACCGGCACCCGCGCTACTGGAAGGAGCCGGCCGCCTTCCGCCCCGAACGCTTCGACGCCGAACACGAGGCCGAACGCCCGCGCTTCGCCTACATGCCGTTCGCCGCCGGTCCCCGACACTGCATCGGCGAGACGTTGGCCCTATATGAAATGTACATGCACTTATATAAGGTTGCCCGCCGCTACCGGCTGACATATGTGCCGGACCGGCCGCTGGAGCTCGAAGCGCAGATCAATCTCCGCACGCGCCATCCCCTGATGATGAAACTGGAACGCAGGAACCACCGCTGATGACGATGACCAATGCCGATACGCTCGCCGAGCTGCTGACCAGGAATCGCACCGCGAAGCGCAGCGTCACTTACCTCGAGGCCGAGAACAGCGAGCGCGTGGTGAGCTACGCCGAGTTGTACGAACGCGCGCTCGGCATCCTGTTCCACCTGCAGAAGCTCGGTGCCAAACCGGGCGACAAGCTGATCCTCTATCTCGCCAACAACGAGCAATTCCTGGATGCATTCTGGGCCGGCATGCTCGGCGGCATCGTGCCGGTGCCGGTGGCGCTGGGCATCAGCGATGAGCACAAGCACAAGCTGCTGCGCATCGCGCGCAAGCTCGGCAAGCCGTTCATCTACACCGACAAGAAGACCCTGGATCGCATCGGCGCGTTCGCCGGCGAAGCCGGGGAACTGGACACCTTCAACAGCCTGCAGTCCCGCGCGTTCTTCGCCGAGACTGTCAGCGACATCTCGAAGGCCGGCCAGGTGCATGCCTCGAAGGCCGACGACATGGCCTTCATCCAGTTCTCCTCGGGTTCCACCAGCGAGCCCAAGGGCGTGGTGCTCACCCATCGCAACATCCTGGTGAACGCACGCGGGTCCGGAGAGGCCGCGGGCTGGAACGAAAACGATTCCTGCGTGAGCTGGATGCCGTTGACCCATGACATGGGCCTCATCGGCATGCACATCATGATGTTCGCGCATCGCATGAACGACTACCTCATTCCCACCGAGGTGTTCATCCGCCGACCGCTGCTATGGCTGACGTTCTGCTCGCGCAAGCGCGCCACCATCACCAGCTCGCCGAATTTCGGCTACCGCCACTACCTCAAGGTGCTCGGGGACCGCGACCCGGGCGATCTCGACCTGTCGAGCATTCGCGGCATCTTCAACGGCGCGGAACCCATCTCGGTGGAGCTCGTCGACGAATTCATGACGCGCCTCGCGCCGGTGAAGCTCAAGCGCTCGGCGATGTACCCGGTGTACGGACTCGCCGAGGCCACGCTGTCGGTGGCGTTTCCGCAGCCGCATGGCGTCGACTACACCTCCATCGCGGTCGATCGCCACACGCTCAACGTGGGCGTCGCGCCCACCACGCTGCCGGCCGCCGATGAAAACGCGCTGACCCTGATGGCGGTGGGACACCAGATTCCCTACTGCACCGTGCGCATCGCCGACGACTCGGATAACGAAGTGCCCGATGGGCACGTCGGGCACATCCTGATTTCCGGCGACAACGTCACCAAGGGCTACTACGAGAACCCGGAGGCGAACGCCAAGGGTTTCACCGCGGACGGCAGGCTGCGCACCGGCGACCTCGGCATGATGAAGGACGGCAAGCTCTACATCACCGGCCGCGCCAAGGAAATCATCTTCGTCAACGGCCAGAACTACTACCCGCACGACATCGAGAACATCGCCATCCGCGCCGAGGGCATGGAGCTCGGCAAGGTGGTGGCGGCGGGCGTGCGGCCCAAGCACGGCAGCACCGACGATCTCATCATCTTCGTGCTGCATCGCATGGACATGAAGGAGTTCCTGCCCATCGCCACGCAGGTCGGAAGACTGGTCAACGAACACACCGGTCTCGAAGTGGCGCACGTGGTGCCGGTCAAGCGCATCCCGAAGACCACCAGCGGCAAGATCCAGCGCCACCTGCTGGAGAACGACTATGTCGACGGTGTGTACGACGCGGATCTCGCGGAACTGGCTGGACTGCGCGCGGCGCTGGAAGCGGCGGGCGGCGCGAAGGCCACCAGCTCCGACATCGAACGTCAGCTCAAGGACATCTGCGATGCCGCCCTCGAGCGCAACATCGACGTGGACGACAACCTGTTCGAGCTGGGCGCGAGCTCTCTCAAGCTGATCGAGATCCACGAACAGATCGATCGCATCTACCCGGGGCTGGTGGATCTCACCGAGTTGTTCGACTACCCCACCTTGAGCGAGCTGTCGAAGCACCTGGAAGGCAAGCTGGCCGCGACGGCCTGAGCCTGCGTCAGGTCCGCGCGTTCGCCGCTCCGCCGGCATTCCGCGCGGCCTGGCGTTCGACCTTGCGCGGTGCTTCGTCCCGCGTTTCCTGCGCTTCGAGGCGCGGGGTGAGGAGCTGCGGGCTGCGGTTGGACCACCACGCGGCCGCCAGCAGCAGCGCGATCGGCAGAAGTACGGTGAGGATGGAGCGGTTGTATACGAACATGGGTGCGACCTGTGTGTGACGCAGGCTACCCAACCGGTTCCTCGAAAAAAACATACAAAATCGAATTCACTGTAAACCTTTTCTTTACAATCCCGAACACCCTGTTCAGGCTCCCGATTCATGGATCAGCTGCAAGCCATGCGTGTTTTCACCCGGGTCGCCGACCTGGGTTCATTCGCGAGGGCCGCCGATACCCTCGACCTGTCGCGGGCCATGGCCTCCAGTTATGTCGCCCAGCTGGAAAAGCACCTGGGCACGCGCCTGCTTCACCGCACCACGCGCAAGGTGTCGGTTTCGCCGCAGGGCGCCGTCTATCTCGAGCATTGCCGCCGCATCCTCGCGGAAGTCACCGCGGCCGATGACCAGCTGCGCCTCGCGCGCGACCGGCCCACCGGCCGCTTGCGCGTCGATGTGCCGGTGGCCTTTGGCAAGTACCTGCTGCTGCCCGCCATTCCGAAATTCACGCAGCGGTATCCGGAGGTCTCGCTCGAAGTGCGCTTCAACGACAGCTACGTCGACCTGCAGGCCAGCGGCGTCGATGTCGCGGTGCGCGTGGGCAAGGTGCGCTCGCCAGACCTGATCGCGAAGCCGGTGGCGAGGTCGCGCATGGTGACCTGCGCGTCGCCCCGGTACCTCGCCCATGCGGGCATGCCGCGCACCATCGAAGACCTGAAGCAGCACCGGCTCATCGGTCACCTGCGGGGTGATTCCACGCGTCCCGCAGAATGGGCGTTCAAGGAAGGCGACGGAATCCGCAAGGTCCGGCTGCCCATGGCCGTGTCGTTCAACACCGTCGAGGCCTTGTCCATCTCGGCGCTGGATGGACAGGGAATCGTGCAGCAGCTCGACCTGCTGGTCAGTGGCTATGTCGGCGAGGGACGGCTGGTGGAGGTGCTCGCCGAGCACGCCTGCGAAGGTCCCACCATGAACGTGGTGTACCCGCGCGCCACGCAGCACCTGGCGCGCGTGCGCGTATTCGCCGAATTCGCCGCGGAGCTGATGCGCAATTACGAAGCGAGCATGCGTCGCGAGCGCAAGCGCGCGTGATGCGCGCGGCCCTGCCCTAGGCGACGGTCGGGGATTCGTGTTCGACCGCGAAGTCGGCCAGGTCGGAATCCGGAGTGGGCCGCAGGCGAAGTAGCTGGGGTGCGCGCTGCGCATCCCCGACATCGCCGAAGAAGGTCAGGTGCAGGGAACGCGGTCGGCGCATGTATTGATCGCGCTTCCAGCCCGCGTGCTTGAGCGCGGGCACGCAGGACTCGCAGGACACATCCCCGAGCAGCTCCATCGCGGCCACGTGCGCGGCGTAGTTCATGCGCCCGCCTGCACCGGCGAATGCTGGATGCCACAGGACAGGAATTCGAAATCGTCGATGTGCGCGGGCTTGCGCACGTGGAAGCCCTGCGCGAAATCGACCCCCAGCTGCGTCACCGCGCGCAGCTTGCCGGTGGAGTCCACGTGGTTCGCCACGGTGCGCATGCCGAGCGTGTCCGCCATGTGCACCATGCCGTTGATCAGCGCGCGCGACAGGATGTCATCGGCCGCGCCGCGCACCAGCGAGCCGTCGATCTTGAGCAGGTCGGCGTTGACCTCGCGCAGGAACTCGAAGCGGCCGCTGCCCGTGCCGGCGTTGTCCACCGACACTTCGCAACCCCGCTCGATGAGCGCGCGCGCCAGCGCCGCGAATTCCTGCGGCGCGATGCCCGCGTCGAGTTCGGCGACTTCGAAGCGCAGCGAGGTGAGCGGCAGTCCCGACTTGTCGAGCACGTTTTCCAGGTAGTTGCGGAAGTCGGGGCGCACCACCGACTTGCCGGACAGGTTCACCGCGAACACCGCGTTGGCATCGGCCCAGCGGTCGCGATTGCGCTGCATCCACACCAGCAGCGCGCGGATCACCCAGCGGTCGATGGCCGGCATGCGGCCATTGCGCTCCGCGGTGTCGAGGAATTCGTGCGACTCCAGCACGCCGTAATCCACGGTCGGCAGCCGGATCAGCACTTCGACCAGCAACGGCCCATTCCCCGGAACCGAAGGTTCGTCGCGCAGCGAGACGATGGGCTGCAGGTGCAGGGCGAATTCGTCCTTCTTCAGCGCGGAGTCGATGAGCCCCAGCAGCGACTGTTCGCGCTCGAGCCTGGCGAGGTCCGCCGCGAGTTCGTCGTCGAAGCCCGGGGTATCGAAACGCAGCGCCGCGATGACGGTGTGCCCGGAGAACGGCGTGGCGTCTTCCACGATCGGCATCAGCGCGGCGTTCTCCTGGATCTGCATCAGCGCCCGCGAGAACACCGACAGCACCGGCTGCAGCTCGACGACGCGCTCGGCACGCTCGGCTTCACCGGTGGTCAGGCCCGAGAACACCAGCAGCGCGACTCCGCAGAACTGGTTGCCCTCGAACAATGCGAGCGCACAACGTGCGCGGGCGGTATCCGCGCTCTCCCACCACAGGCCGCTAGATGGCCCGCGCACGTCGTACGGTTCTTCGATGACCTCCGCGATCAGCGCGTGATCCTCCGCGAGCAGGAAGTCGCCGCTCGACCAGAGCGCATGCCCATGGTTGTCGTGGATCGACAGGGAAAGAATCGCGGGAACGCGGCGCAGGAGGCCACGCGCCAGCGGCGCGAGAATTTCGGCGGGTGATTCATGGGGCGGCAGGTGTGTCATACGTGGGATGAAGATTAGGGACCCACGGAAGGCACGAGCTCGTCGCAGCGCGGCGACGTAGGGTTCCACCGACTGCGGGGCGGCGCGGCGGTGTTAGGTCAAATCGCGGCCCGGATCAGGCGCCGTACAGCGGCTTTTTCAGCTTCCAGCGCTTGTGCGACCAGGGCCAGTCGGGCGGCGCCTGGCGGATCTGCTCCTCGACCAGCGCCGCGTAGCGCGCGGTGAATTCACCGGGCTCGAGTTTTTCGCCGGCCGACACCACCGGCACGAAATCACATTCGTAGGCGCCCCGACGCACGCGCCGCAGCCGCGCGAACACCGCCGGGTAACGCATGGTGCGCGCGATTTCCTCGGCTCCGAGGAAGAACGCGGTGTCGCGATTCAGGAAGTGCACCCACTGCTTGCGCTCGCTGCCCACCGGCTCCTGGTCGGCGAGCATCGCGATGGCGCGCGGCGCGTGGCGCTGCTGGATGAGGTCGCCTAACAAGTTCTGCGCCGGGATCATGCGGGCGCCGAAGCGACTGCGCAGCGCCAGCATCGCGCGCTGCCCCCAGCCGCCGCGCAGCGGCTTGTAGGCCGCGTCCACCTGCACGCCGAGCTGCGTCGAGAACGCCAGCAGCATCCACTCCCAGTTGCACTGGTGCGCCGCCATGATCAGCACCGGCTTGCCGGCCGCCACCTGGTCGCGCACCAGCTCGGGATTGGAGATCGGCACGCGCCGATCGACCTCCGCGCGGCTCATGCGCGCGACGTGCACAAGCTCC
>Ga0315910_10004188_pt1 | contig 12112 bp, 7 predicted proteins | sample EdamamesoilMG_FD_204470 | JGI IMG/M metagenome (GOLD analysis project Ga0315910, IMG submission 204470) | Garden soil microbial communities collected in Santa Monica, California, United States - Edamame soil | ecosystem: Environmental > Terrestrial > Soil > Garden | place: USA: California... | reverse complement strand
ATTCCACCGAATCAATTCACAACCATCTGTTTCCTGAACAAGTGATGATCCATCACCATCCTCCACAACCTGCACACCTGCTATCAGTCGATTGGGCCGGATGTGAAATCTTATTTTCTCCTCATCAGCTTTCAACATGGAATCGGAGAAAAAGTAGGAAGCCCCAGTATCCGTTAACTCCATGGCATGATGTCCGGCTACTTTATAGATCGTAAGCTTCGTACTGTTCGTTTCCTTATAAAAATTAGTCCATTGAGAAATTGAGAAAAACAATATCAACAGGGCTGAAATACCGAAGTAATAAAACTTCCGAAACTGAATCAACAATACAAGGGCTGCCACGATACCCATCAGTAACCAACATTGAAAGGTGGTAATGGAAATATTCTCGATCAGGCTAAACGGAATTTGCTGAACACTAAACACCACAAGGTTCACCAGTTTGATCAACAGTTCGAGTAACAATCCGATACCACTGGCAACCGGTTGAATAAAACTCAACGCGAGCAACGCCAGGCCACCAACGAGTATACCAAACGATGCCGGAATCACCACGAGATTTGAAATCAGAAAATAGTTAGGAAATTGATGAAAGTATAACAACCCCAGCGAAAAGGTAGCAACCTGTGCAACAATCGAAACACACGAGATCTTCCATACCTCATCCCAAAACCGGTAACGCGGCTCCCACAGCGCATACAATCCTGGTTGCAGGTAAACAATGCCGAGCACGGCCAGATACGACAACTGAAATCCAACCGACATGATGAGGTACGGTTCATACACCAGCAGACAAAAAGCTGAAGCTGCAAGAATATTATAAATGTTTGTCGCCTTCTTCCACGGACGCGCCAGCGCCACAAACGAAAACATGGTTACGGCCCGCAGTACAGAAGGAGGAATTCCGGTTACAAAAGCATACCCCCATAAAATGAAAATACTTATAATGGCTACTGCCCACTTTCCTTTCGTTGTTTTGTTCAGCGGTTTACACACAAGCAAAATGATCCAGTAGATAATTCCCACATGAAGTCCGGAAACAGCCAGCACGTGCATGGCTCCCGTGGCAGCGTAAGCCGATAGCAGTTCATCATCAAGACCATCCGTAACACCAAGTACCAATGCCGAAGCGGTGGCTTGTTCCCGTTCACCGGCAACATACTTCTGCAGCGTTGCCTTTGCCCACAAGCGTGATTGAATGGCATACTTCATTACCTGACTGGGAGGATCGTTCGCAAGTTTGTTGACATCATCCTGTCGTAAGAAATGCTGGTGATAAATTTTTCGAAACGTGAGAAAGCGTTTGTAATCAAACTCGCCCGGGTTGGACGGAGGTTGCAACACAGCCGGTGAGCCTTTCACCATCAGTACATCGCCATACTGAAAGGCAACCGGAAAATCTTTCTTAGAAAAGTAAAGCAGCACATTTCCCTCAACCGATTGCCACTCGCCACCTGCCTGCACTGCCAAAACGCGCGCTTCTGTTTTCCATGAATTCTCTTTTTCATCCGGATACTTTACAACAACAGCCTTGTAATACGCAACCGGTTGTTGAAGATGCATATAGTGATTTCCGTTTCTGGAATCTGTATTCAGCAAAACGTTGAGATAGCCGCTAACCAATATTGCCGCGAGCCCGATGAACCCGGGGTTGATTTCAATTTTCCGTCTAACAAAGAGGATAACAAAGTAAAGCCCGATCAGCGATAAAAATAAAATCGAAGCTGTGGAAATCGGAAGAAAATCAGGAAAGTAAATACCAACCAGTATGCCAGTCATAAAGAACACCACAATCCGGACAAACGCGTAGGGTATCCAGTGCAGCATCTTACTTCTTTTCGCGGTCAGCTTCTTTATTGTACGCATCAATGATATCGCGCACCAGGCGATGGCGCACCACGTCCTTCTCGTTCAATTCAACAAAGCCGATACCGTTTACATTTCCTAAAATTCTGGCGGCTTCCTTCAGGCCTGAACGCTGATTGTGTGGCAAATCGACCTGAGAAGTATCTCCGGTAATGATCATTTTCGATTCCGGCCCCATGCGGGTTAAAAACATTTTCATTTGCATGGGTGTAGTATTCTGTGCTTCGTCCAGTAAGATAAACGCGTTGTTCAGCGTACGGCCGCGCATGTAAGCCAAGGGTGCAATCTCGATGATCTCGCGCTCCATGTAGTACTGTAGCTTTTCGAACGGAATCATATCATGAAGTCCATCGTAGATCGGTCGCAAGTATGGATCAATCTTCTCTTTCAAATCACCGGGAAGAAATCCCAAGTTTTCGCCTGCTTCAACAGCCGGCCGGGTGATAATTATTTTCTTCACCCATTTATTTTTGAGGGCACGCACCGCCAGTGCCACCGAGATGTAGGTTTTACCAGTTCCGGCAGGGCCAAGTGCAAACACCAGGTCGTTGTCTTTTACCAACTGAACCAGCTTTTGCTGATTGACCGTCTTTGGTTTAATAGGCGCTCCTTTTGTGCCGTACACAATTACATCGTCACCACCGTTCTGCTGACTCTCCGGAAGTATCATCTCCTGCTCGCGGGCAATGTAGTTTTGCACATTCTCTTCGGTTATTTTTCCGTAGCTGTGATAATGGTTCAGCAATGAATTAAGAATATCATCAATCTGAACGATCTCGGAAGTAGTACCTTTAATCAAAATCTGATTGCCGCGCGACACAATCCGGCTTTTTGGAAAGGCAGCCGCCAGTGTGTCGATGGTTTTATTTTCGACTCCCAGGAAATCAATCAGGGATACATTTTCAAGTGTTACTGTTTTTTCGATCAAGTATGGTAGACGTTAGATAGTAGATTAGGGCTATGAGAAGTGAGGCGTGAGGCATACAACCAAAGAGTCCTTGACTCAAGACTCACTACTCAAGACTATTTACTCCTTATTTAAGTAGTTAAAATATGTTTACTTTGCCAAACCAAAATTAGTGAATATCCCCGGCAGCATCAACCATGGCCATCGTTACTCTTCTTACAGATTCGGGCGAAAGTGACCATTACGTAGCGGCCATCAAGGCAAAAATTCTCGGTATCAACCCCGGTATTCGCGTAGAAGATATCAGCCATAAAATTAAGCCTTCCGACATCGCCCACGCAGCCTTTGTATTGAAAGCGGTGTTTCGCGATTTCCCGAAAGGTACGGTTCACCTGGTGGGGGTCGATTCAACCGGAAACCGGGGCGACAGTTACATTGCCATTCAATTGGAAGATCATTTTTTTGTAGGCTGCGACAACGGACTTTTTGGATTAATCAGCGAGAAGACACACCAGCAACTGGCCGAACTCAACACCATTAATTCGATCGTAACTACTTTTCCGGAGCGCGACATCTTCGCCCCTGCAGCGGTGAAACTTGCCAGCGGAGTTTCCATTACCAGCCTGGGCAAACCAATGCCTTCGTTCAAAAAGATGACCGACCGGCAAGTAAAGGCCACCAAGAAACAAATTACCGGAACCGTAATTCGTGTGGATGGCATGGGAAACCTGATCACCAATATCCCTAAAGCAGCATTCGAAATCTTAAGTCAGAGCAAAGTGTTTACCGTTCAATTTGGCGGAGAGAAATTCAGGAAAATTCATACTACCTATCATCAGGCCGAACAGGGCGAATGCTTCATTGTTTTCAACAGCCTCGGGCTTTTAGAGATCGGCATCAACCGTGGCAATGCAACCGAACTGTTGGGATTGGGGTACGATAGTGTGGTGAATATTATTTTTGAAGAATGAAATTAGTTACCAGTTACCGGTTGCCAGTCCACCGGTAACTGGCAACCAGTAACTGGTAACACAAAACATGATCATCCGAATCGTTCGCATGCACTTTACAGAAGCCGGAGTGGAAGAATTTCTTTCCATCTTTGAAGCCAACATGGAGGCGATCCGGAATTTTGAAGGTTGCACCCACCTGGAATTGCTCAAGGATGTTGATGATCCATTTACCTATACTACCCTGAGTTACTGGAAAGGGCCGGAATACCTGGAGAAATACCGCCAGTCAGCGTTGTTTGGCAAAGTCTGGGGGCGGGTAAAAACCCTTTTTTCAGAGCGCACACAAGCCTTTTCGCTGGAGAAATTTATTGAACTGTAGGTTGATCAAAACTTAAAGATTAACCATATTTGCACCCCGATCAACAAGAGGGTTGGTCAAATGCCTGTCCCGATAGCTATCGGGAGGCGGACCCTGAACAGTGATTTAAAGTGCTATCGGGGTGGTAGACAAAAATAAAATGCCTGAGTGGCGGAATTGGTAGACGCGCACGACTCAAAATCGTGTACCGTAAGGTGTGTCGGTTCGACTCCGACCTTAGGTACTAGAAGGATGGTGAAAGCCATCCTTTTTTATTGGCGAAGTACGACTAGATTTAAACTACACCACTCATAAAACAATCGTGTACCGTAAGGTGTGTCGGTTCGTCCCGATAGCTATCGGGACCGACCTTAGGTACTAGAAGGATGGCAAATATGTCATCCTTTTTTATTCAGCTAATCTAATCGGAACGAACCAATACATAAATAGCTAAGAATCTTCATCCTTCCTCATTTTTTTAAGAATCATTATCTGTGCAAGTGCTCTTGTGTTCCCCTCCCAGAACAGTTACATTCATTGGATGAAGTCGAACAAGAACATTTTTACTGTAGCGATCAAGTCGATCGGGTTGGCGTGGCAAACCAACAAGACGCTCTTCCTGGCCTTGCTGCTTATCAATATTTTCCAGGGTTCGATTGTCTACCTGCAGTTCACCAGCTTCTCGGCCATAGTAGACCAGATCATTTTTATTAAACAGGGAACAGGCGAAATGTCAAGGTTAATCCGTTCGTCTGTTATTCTTGGGTTCTCCTTTCTGGTGCCTACCCTGCTGAGCAATGCGGCCAATTTCTTTCGCGCCAAGTTCCGCCTCGACCTCGACATGCAACTCGACCTGTATCGCATTGATAAGCAAAGCGAACTCGACATCGGTGTGATTGAAAGTAACGCCTACCAAACCTTGCTGCGCAGCGCACAGGAATGGGGCACCAGCTCGATGCTCAGCTTACAGGATTTTATTTTTTCCTCTGCTACCAGCTTTGCCGGCATCATCACGTCCATCGGTATCCTCTGGACACTCAATCCCTGGCTGGTATTGTTTGCCGTGCTGGCAGCCGCACCGGTGTACTTCTTCTACAAGAAATATAGCATGGAAGTCTTTCGCATTCGTTACTTCTCTATTGACGATCACCGGATCATCGGCAATCGCATCTCGCACTTTGAACATCTTCAAAAAGCCGTTGATGTCATCTTGCTTCGGCTCAAGGGATGGTTAAAAGGGCAGATACACGAGCGGATGAGTTCGTACAACAAGAAGATCATTGATGCTGAAAAACGTAAATCGATTTCGTATAACTTTTTAAGCCTGTGGTACCTTTTGTTTCTGTTTGCTGCCATCGCCTTAATGACCTACAAGTCGCTTACAGGCGCGATGGCTGTGGGCAGCCTGTTACTGGCATTCAATACCTACACGCGGTTTTATCAAACCGTGAACGGCTATGTCGAATCAATTTCCTGGACAGAAGAAGCCGCCCGTTATGCTGCACGCTGGTTCGATCTGTTCGATATGAAACCCAACATCAAATCGAAAGAAGATGCTGCGCCTGTTGAACACAAGAAACCTCCGCATATTGAATTTAAAAATGTTTCGTTTCGCTATCCGGCTGAAGAAAAGGAAAATCCGGTTGTGCTGAAGAACTTATCGTTTGTGATTAACCCTGGCGAGAAGATCGCTATTGTAGGCGTGAACGGTGCCGGCAAGACCACGCTCATTAAATTACTTTGCCGGATATACGATCCCACAGAAGGTGCTATCCTGATCGATGAAAAAGATCTTCGCGATCTGAGTCTCGAAGACTGGCAAAACGCGATTGGTATTCTCTTCCAGGATTTTCCGGTGTACAACTTAACCATTCGCGATTCCATTCGGGTGGGCCGCATTACGGACGATACTAAACAAGAACGACTGGAAGAAGCCGCCAGGTACTCGGGTGCCGATGAATTCATCACCAGTTACGACCAACTGATCTGGAAAGAATTTAAAGATGGCATTGACCTTTCAAAAGGTCAGCATCAGCGACTGGCGGTAGCGAGGATGTTTTATCGTAATGCGGCCATTACTATACTCGATGAACCCACAGCTTCCATCGATGCTGTTACCGAAGAAAAGATTTTCAGTTCGCTTGAAAAAAATATGGAAGGCAAAACGGTGATCCTGATCACACACCGCTTCAGTACTGTGAAAAATGCCGACAAGATTCTGATGATGGAGTATGGAGAAATCATCGAGCAAGGATCGCACAAACAGCTAATGACTTTGAAAGGAAAGTATGCTGACTTGTACACTATGCAGGCAAACCGGTATTTAGAGAATGTTATAACTGATAATAGTCAACTCGAAAGCTAGTTACTCAGATAGACTCTTAGTGTCGTACTCCTGACGACTAAACTATACATCGGCTGGTCTAGGCAATTTATAGCAAGAGATAAGATACCCACATTATTATTTTGCATTTATAATTATATTGTATTTTTTTCAAAAAAACGTTAAACACAATTTATTATGAAAAAGAATCTTTTGTTTGTCATTTTAATTGCCTTCGTTTCTTGCAACGAAGATTTTCAGTATCACAAAGAAAAACCCCAAGACGCTTCGAAAGAGAGTGATATCTCTAATAGCCCTAAGGGAATTAGCAGCGCTAGAGATAAACCACTAACTAAAACCCACATTCAACTCGAAAATGGGGAATACCGGTCGATATGCGATCTTGTAGGAGTAACATTGGGAGCAACCTTCCCTCATACCACAATTGTAGATCCAACAGGAATTACTGATGGAGAGCCTATTCCAATTGATTTTATTGATTCGCAAGATAATCCAGGTTGTACTGCCTTAATTGTTGGCGGAAAATTTTCAATGATCATTCCAACTTCATTTGCTGATCTTGATCAAAGTGAAATTGATGAGTATTTTGATGATTTGAGGGAGTTCTGGGAGGATGAGACAGGAACAGTTGCACATCCTGCATTACCAACAACCGGGAATGGCACTTCGCCAATAGAGGTAACTGGCCTTGTTGTACGAGACCATGAATCACCAACCAATGCCTCTATCATCTCAGATGAAACTTATCAATATATTCCTCCGAGCATTCCTTCCCCCAACCCTGGTCCAAGCCCGAATACAATATTCCTTGGCATTCTTCAAAAGAATGGTTACAGCATTAAATTCTATGGTAAATCTGGATTTGTAACAAGTGGAACCGTAACTCAGGTCGAAGTGAGAAACTCGGCTAACACAATAGTTGGTGGAGTGCCCCTAACAATTAAGTATGCTCTAAACTATGACTTAGACGAATACCACATGAAAGGAACATTAAAAATTGGAACATACTTCATGCCATTAGATGATGACATGCTAGTGGCATGGTAGCTGAACACTCCGAAATAGATTAACAAGATAAGGTAAATCCCGGCGCATCATGCGGCCGGGATTTTGATTCATTCAACCGCAGTATTCACTGATCAAAATCACTAGTCTTAGTAGAACTCCTTCCAAGCTACTTCACCCCCTTCGCTGCATCCCACGACTTCTGAAGTTTAAGCGCAAAAACAATCTGGCCGGTGTGGTAGGCGTTGTGCGCACTGATGTTGGCAATGGTAGGGTACCACTCTTTTAGCTTGGCTTCATCGGCTGTTTCAATGGATTTTTCCAGCTCGGTTAACACACTGTCCAAACCGGTTACTACTTCCGTCCACTGCGCCTGATCAAACTTATCGAAGGTCTCTTCGTTGTTGCCGGAGAACTCGCCTTCGGGTTGTCCGTTGAACTTGGCCAGTTGTCGCTTGTTCCAGAACAATAAATGGTATGCCAGTTGCCCAGCCGAGTGATTGCCACTGCTGTCGCGCCACATGGCTTGCTCAGCGGTAACACCTTCCAACGCGGTGCGTACCGGAACAAACCATTCTTTTTCGGTGTGTGTGGTTTTCAGTTGATGAAGCAATACTTGCCGGGGCGACTCACCGGAAGTTTCAGTATCCGGTTTGGAACAGGAAGTGATGATGAATATGCTCACGAGCGCAAGGAAAGCAATTGATGTTTTCATAGTGATAAGGTTAACATGAAGATAATCGAATTAACCAGACAGTGTCAACCGGATACGTTGCTACTTCACGGTTATGACTACACGTTGGTATCGCGCTAATTGCGGAATGCCCTTGTCCGTTACTTCCAGAACAATATGAATATCATCGCCTGCTTTGGCATCGGTTGGAACGGTAACTGAAGCACTTTTACTATTGCCCCCGCTGATTGATATTTTACCAGTATAGGTATCCACCTCATGGTATTGCCACCACGTGAATGTTACTTCATGCCCATCCGGATCTTTTGCCAGGCCTGTCAACGTTACCACACTACCCGGCTTTGCTGTAATCCTCGATTTTGTTACAAGCGAAACTACGGGTGCATGATTTGCATTGTTGTAATCCTGCACGCACCAATCCGCGCGCGCTGCAAAATCGTTTTGCATCACATCAATCCACCGCGACTGCGGATAGCTTGAATCAAGTTGCCCGGTATACGGATTGAAATCCTTGACACCAGCATCTTCCCAGCGACCATGTGTAACTTTCGATTGCTGCAATCTTCCACCCCAACCACCATAGTTTGGATTTTCAAGCCCACCCAATCCCACATCAATCAGGTGTAGAAATGCTGGCGAATCGCCTTCCGAAAGAAAATCATACTGATTAAAACTTCCCCATTGTGCGTTTTTCATTTTGGAAGAATCGCCATGAATATGTTCGTCATCGCCAGGCTGCTGTTGCCCGTCACCGTAGCTGTAATACATGTTAGTAAGCGGACCATGGTTGAGAATAATATTCTCACGCATAAACTTTCCTTCGAGGTAGGGTAGTAAATCTTTCGGCACAATCTTTTGCCACGGGTAAGCCAGGCATCCAAACTGACCGGCATTGTAATAGACTTTCACACCCGGCCAGTTTACTTCCACATACTTTTTATAGGTAGCATCCTGATCCATGATGGTGTAGATAATGGCTTTGTCGGAAACTTTTTTCTGAATGGATGACCACTGCCTGGTGTGGAGATAGGTATCTTCAATCGACTTCAATGCACGTGCAATGGTATTGGTTCCGCCCCACGCCTGCAAGTAGATGGGCTCACTGCTGTTGTCGAGAAGTTTTTGTTTGATCCAGTCAGAACCTTCTGTGTCTTTTGCCATCTCGCCCTCGAAATCGATATTGCCTACTTTGATCAGGCTTCGTAATGTGGTGGCCGTTGGATACCCAGTTGCATGTGTACTGAGTTTAGGATAAACTTTTTCATACGCATCGATCAACGCTTGCATCCATTGGGTTCCAGGCCAGCGCAGATCGGTTTTCTCGCCATACATTTTCTTTGTCATTTCCATTTCGGAAACAAAGGTTGTTCCCTTTCCATCGCCTTTGTAATGCCACATGGAACTGCTGTACACAAGGCCTTCGATAGTAAATTCATTTGCGTACAATAACATCCGGATGAACGAATCGACATCATCAATTTCTCCATCGGTGGTAACAATGGTGCGCAGTGTTGACGATTTCTGCTGTGCAGCAACATTGCCCACCATCACTATCGCGATCAGAAAGAGGAACAACTTCATCATTACCTTACAATTTACAGCTTACTTTTCCTTTATACCATCGAAGGTAAAGCCCATGGCTTCCATTTTTACGCCTGTAACGTTTTGAGAGTCGTTACGAATGAAAGTAAGTAAAGCTTTTCCGCCAGCATCGTATTTATCAGGAGTAGATGTAGGTGTGAGTTCACCAACTTGTCCTCCGGCATTGAGCAGCAGTTTACCTTCAGTGGTACTTACTTCAATGAATGGAAACGGCAGGCCAGTCATGGTATACTTTCCAGCATAAGCAGCCAAATCAACTTTCGCATCAGCAGGCGGAGCAACGGTGACCGTGGTAGTGGTATTGGGATTTTTAAACTCGACACTCAACACAATCATCAATGACTGACCGGCCTCTGCACCCGGATTTTTAAACACTACATACAAGTCATGCATCCCCGCAGTAGGTTCCAGTGCAATCAATGCAGGCTTTGGCGTAAAGCCACCACCCGGATTTTCCTTAATCATTTCGCTGGTACCGATTACCTTACCGGTGGGGTCATCAATTCGTAATTCAATGGTTCCTCCCGCTGCATTCAATTGTGCTTTGGGCGCCATCGCTAAAATCTCCACTTGCGATAACCCGGTGAGATCAACTTGCTTCAGTGTCATGTAGCTTCCGGATTTTGTGGGGATGCTGAAATTATTCCCTCCGTACGACATCTTGTTTACAAAGGAATACTCGTCAAAACTATGCGGACCTACTTTCGCATTACGTAAAGTGAACGACTCTTCAGAAGAAATAGAAGGTAACGTGCCCGCACCATTGTCGCGATAAGCCGCTCGCACAATGAAGACACCCTGACCTTTGTCTTCCGGTTTTGGTTTGGTAGTATAACTGCCTCTTACCGGAAGTGATTTTACTTTTGATTTTGGTTCTGCAAGACTCAAAATATATTTCACCATCTCCGAAGCATCGGCTGTTGAAAGTTGTGGATGACCAGCCATTGCTACTTCGCCCCACACGCCACTTCCGCCCGAAATAATTTTCTTGGTAAGTGTCTCCAGAGCCGTTGTTTTGCCCTTGTACTTCTGTGCTACTTCATTGTAGGTTGGGCCGATTGATTTCTTATCCAGGCTGTGACACGCCTTGCAATCACTTCCTTCAATGAGTTTCATACCGCGCACTAATCCAACCGAAGCATCAGCCGTACGGTGACCTTGTGCGATCTGTGTTTTATCGTAGCCCTCTGACAGGTAATCGATATTCACAGCAACTTGCTCCGGCTTGATTTTTCCGTTGGCAAGACTACCATCTTCTTTGTCGCTTACCTTAACCGAATAGTTGAATGTGTTATCGGCAAAATAAAATGACTTATTGTTTTTACCCATATCAACCACCACCACCGGAGGTTCATTGCCTGCCGTAAGTTCTACCGATTGAGACGACAAGGCTCCTTTGTCATCGGCTACCAGTAAGGTTGCTTTGTAAATATCCGGTGTGGTTAAGGTAATGCTGGCTTCAGGCGAATTGATGACTTTACTGAAGCCGGACTTCGAAGTAATTTTCCAGGTGTACTTAAGCGGATCGCCATCCGCATCGGTTGTTCCATTGGATGATAATTTTACTTTGAAGGGAACTGCGCCACCAAGTTTATCGGCCGTGATCTGCACGATCGGTTTTCGGTTTCCTCCATTGTATTCAATGCGAATCAACCGGGCATCATCATTGGCGGTAAACCAGCCAGAGCCATACTCCAGCATGTACAAATCGCCATTGGCATCAAACTCCATATCAATCGGATTGCTGAAGCGATAACTCGGCATGAACTGTTCCATCGAAACGAAGTTTCCATCCTTGTCCATCGTAACCGCCATGATCCAGCCGCGCATCCAATCGTACGTAATCAATTTACCGTTGTAGTACGCAGGAAATGCCCGTGCAGCGGTTTTAAAATCTTCGCTGTAAAACACCGGCCCCGCCATGGCGTTTCGGCCACCGGTACCCACCAACGGAAACTCAGGTGACGGTCCGTACGGATACCAGATAAATGCCTTTTGAGCCGGAGGTAATTCTTTCAAACCTGTGTTGCTTGGTGATGTGTTGGTTGGTTTTTCAACACTCCACTTCTCACCGGATTGATTGGCTGCAAAATCAAATTTGTTGTACGCTTTGTTATCGCCTACAAAATGAGGCCACCCAAAATTTCCGGGCTGACGTGCCTGACCTACTTCATCGTGACCGGCCGGTCCGCGATTGGCATCGGGGCCGTTGGCATCAGGGCCAACTTCTCCCCAATACACGTAGCCGGTTTTCTGATCTATCGAAATACGATACGGGTTACGATGCCCCATGGTGTAAATCTCGGGGCGTGTTTGTGGTGTACCTTTTGGAAAGAGGTTGCCTTCCGGTATTTCATACGTTCCATCGGGCAATGGTTTGATG
>Ga0315910_10004187_pt1 | contig 12113 bp, 9 predicted proteins | sample EdamamesoilMG_FD_204470 | JGI IMG/M metagenome (GOLD analysis project Ga0315910, IMG submission 204470) | Garden soil microbial communities collected in Santa Monica, California, United States - Edamame soil | ecosystem: Environmental > Terrestrial > Soil > Garden | place: USA: California... | reverse complement strand
AGGGCAACGCGGTGTGTTAAGTGAGTGAGTGAGTGAGTGGAGCTGAGATGCCCCGCTTGGCGGCATCTTGGCCGCCCCCTGACAGCGGTGACAGCGTGTTGAAGAAAGTCCACGTGGCGCGCGAAGCGTTTCACACTTCGCACTGGCAGCGTGGGAAGCGTCATGCGCTGTCGGGTGCAGCGGATACACGGCGGCGAAACTCCTGCGGTGTCATACCGGTCCAGCGCCGGAACGCCCGGTGAAAAGCACTCGGCTCGGAGTAGCCGATCAAGAACGCCACTTCGAACGCGGAGACGTTGGGCTCGCTGAGATAGTGCTCCGAGAGCTCACGCCGTGTCGCGTCGACGATGCGCGCGAGGGTCGTGCCTTCATCGCGCAGGCGGCGCTGCAGCGTGCGCTCGCTCAGCCCGAGGGAGTTCGCGACGCGCGCCGGGGTGGGTTCGCCGCCGCGCAACGCGTCCGTCACCAATCGGCGGACACGCGCGGTGAGATCGCCATGCGTCGGGAGTCGCTCGGCGACAGCGGCCGCGTGGCGTTCGAGGTAGTGGAAGAGCGCGGGATCGGTGCGCGGCAACGGCCGCTCGAGGAGCTCCCGCCTGAGCACGAAGCGCGTTTCGGGACAGCTGAAGTGCGTCGGGCAACCGAGCACGCGACTCCGATCTGCGCCGGCCGGAGCTGAACATTGATAGAAGGCCTCGACGGCCAGGGCGGCGGACTCGGGGAGACCGCACAGCTCGCGCCAGAGGGCGAGCTGACCGACGAAAGCGGAGTCAGCGAGTTGGACGAGGCGCGCGACGCGCGGCGGCCAAACCAAGTGGAAGACGACATGCTCGTCATCGATCTCGATCTCTGGCGCAAGGCTGTCGCTCACCAAGCGGCGAAACCGCTTGAGCAGTCGGATGGCCTCGATTCCGTTGGGGGCGTGCACCATCGCGTAGCCGAGCGCCCCGAGAAGCCGAGGGGAGCTGAGCCGCCCGAGGCGGAGGCCGATGTCTTCAGCTCCGGGCACCGCGGCTACCAGCTCCCACGCCGCAACGTAGCTTTCGAAAGGTAAGAGTCCGTCAGGGTCGTCGAAGTCTTCGGGACGCAGACCGAGCCGATCGAGAAATACCGAGCGCTCGAGGCCAACGAGCGACCCGACCTCGATCACGGAGCCGACGATGGCCGCCAAGATGAGATCAGAAGGGATGGCGCCCCCGGTCGATCTTCTGGCGCCCGAAGTCACTGCGTCTTTCCTGGCGTCCACGTACGAATCCATGACCCACAATGATCAAGAAGTTCCTGCGTGTCGCCGCACTTGCGGCCGTCCTCTTGGCGCTCGCCTTGGGAGCTCTCGTCGCCTACGCCCGCTTCCAGAGTGAGCGCGAGCTCGATCTGCCTGCCCCGGAGGTGCAAGCCGACCTGCGACCCGAAGCCGTGGCGCGCGGCGCAGCCATTTTCCACGCCACCTGCAAAGCTTGCCATCGCCCGAGGAATGGAGATCGGGCATCGGGGGCTCCCATCGCTGATGCGCCTGCGTGGATTGGCTCGCTGCATTCCGGCAATATTACCGCGGATCCGGTCGTGGGAATCGGGAGCCTCTCCGACGCGCTGCGGGCCCGCATGATCCGCACTGGGCGGAATCGGCATGGGCGCTGGGCTCCGATGCCGAACTACGCGCTCAGCGATGCTGACCTGGCCGCAGTGCTGGGTTTCCTTCGCTCGGGTGATCCCCTGTTCACACCGGACCCCACGCCTACGCGCCGCTCCACCCTCACCTGGCTCGGGAGCGCCGTGCTCGTGCTCGCGGGTGCGTTCGAGCCGCCCGAGGTGCCGCTCTCCATCCCCGCGGTCCCGGAGGGTCCCAGCGTGGCGTACGGACGCTACTTGGCCGAGGACGTCTACAAATGTGGCGAGTGCCACACGCCTGGGTTCGCTGCAGACAAGTCCGCGGGACCCGAAGCCTACGTCGGAGGCGCAGAACTCAACGATGCTTCCGGCAAGCTGGTGCTTTCGCCGAACCTCACGCAGCACTCCGAGGCGGGCATCGGCCGCTGGAGCCGCGACCAGTTCGCCGACGCCATCCGTCTTGGCATGCGTCCCGATGGACGACCTCTAGCCTACCCCATGCCGCTCTTTCGCGGGGCGCGTGAGGTAGAGATAGAGGCGCTGCTGGTTTACCTGCGCTCGTTCCCAGCCTCGTCGAACGTCGTTCGGGGTCGCGTGCCCGCAGTTACCGCGACGACACCAAAGATGAGGCTCGTTCCCGAGACCGCTCGCCCTCCCGGTCAGCTGTTTTCGGAGCTCGGCTGCAGCGCTTGTCACGGTCCCGGTGCGGCATACGAGGATCGCCTGCCGCGCGCGCGGGCTCGCTCGACACCCGACGTCGCGGCGTGGATTCTACACCCAGAGCGCTTCCGACCCGGGACGGCCATGCCCACGTTCGCGGGGCGCTTGAGCGAGGCCGAGGCGCTTGCGCTGGCGGAGTGGGTTCGACAGCAACCGGTGGCGCGGGCGCGCTGACGAAGAAATCGTTCGACCCAGCGATGAGTTTCGCGAGCGCGTCGGCTCTGCACTGTTGAAGCCGCGGCAGCAGCAAGACTGCCCGGAACCAATATAATCGTGAGGAGATTCGACATGTTACTCAAGAATCAGGTAGCCGTGGTGTATGGCGGTGGCGGGGCTATTGGAGGCGCGATCGCGCGGGAGTTCGCGCGCGAGGGGGCGCTGGTGCACCTCGCCGGACGCACGCTGGAGAAGCTCGACGCCGTGGCCCGCGAAATCGCCGGCGACGGCGGAATGGCTCGTGTGGCGCTGGTAGATGCCCTCGAGCCCGCGGCGGTCAGCCAGCATGTAAGCTCGCTCGTGGCCGAATCCGGGAGGGTCGATATCGCCGTGAATGCGGTCGGGTTGCTGCACGTCCAGGGGAAACCGTTGCTGGAGCTCTCGCTCGAAGAATACGAAGCACCGATCATCGGCTATGCGCGCGCACAGTTCGCGATCGGCAAGGCGGTGGCCGCCCGCTTCGTCGAGCAACGGCACGGGGTGCTCGTCACGCTATCCACCCCCGGAGCGATCCGCGCGTATCAGGGCGTGCTCGGCTTCGCCATGGCCTGCGCCGCGATCGAGTGCTTCACCCGACAACTGGCGGCGGAGCTCGGTTCCGCAGGAGCACGTGTCGTGTGCTTGAGACCGGATGCGATCCCGGAAACGCTCCAGCGGGGCTCGCACGCCCGCGAGGTGTTCGGGGCCGTAGCGAAGCGAATGGGCACGACGCTCGACGAGCTGATGGCAGGAGCGGTGGGCAAGGACGCGCTCTTGCAGCGCCCGGCAACGCTCGACGAAGTCGCGCGCACGGCGGCGTTCGTGGCTTCTGCTGGCGCCGGCGCTCTCACAGCCACGACACTCAACGTGTCGTGTGGTTCGGTCGTCGGCTGACGCTCACGGCATCCGTGCGGGGAGTCCGGAGCTCTGAAGCCAACGGGGATCGAGAAACGCCGCGATTTCGTGCACTCGATCCCCGCGGAACGTGAAGACATTGATGACCGAGAGCGGGTAGCTCTGGCTCGCTTCGTCCCACATGTAGCAAGCGAGCCCGGGCTGCCCGTTGGCGTGAGCCGACACGAAGTGCCACTTTCTCGCGAACACTTGCGCCTCGAAGAAGACGCGAATCGCTTCACGCCCGCTGAACCACGCTGCGAGCGGGGGCATGGTGAAGACGGCATCTTCTGCCAGCATCGAGACGATGCCCTCGATGTCGGCGCGCTGCCACGCCGACACGAAGCGCTCGACCAATTCTCGAAAGGCGCGGTCCCCGAGCTCACGCCGCAGCTGCTGCTGCGAAACCGCCGGCAGCCTCTCCGTCAACGTCTTGCGCGCGCGCCCGAGAGCGCTGTTCGCGGACGGGACGCTGGTCGCGAGCGCCTGAGCAGTCTCTTCGGCGGTGAAGCCGAGCACTTCGCGCAGCAGCAGCACCGCACGTTGGTTCGGAGGCAGGTGCTGAAGCGCAGCCACGAAGGCGAGCTCGATGCTCTCGGTCACTGAGTAGCGTGCCTCGGGCGTCGCGGCGAGAGCCGTGCCCGAGAGCAGATAGCGTGGCTCGGGGTACGGCTCTAACCATGGGATCTCGGTCCGCAACGGACCCACGTCGGCACGCGGATCTGCCGGAGAAAACTGCTCGAGTGGAACGACGCGGCTGGGTCGCTTCTCGGCGAATCGCAGCGCCGCGTGCGTGGCGATCGCATACAGCCACGAGCGCAGCGAGCTGCGTCCTTCGAAGCCCCCCAGGCCTTGCCACGCACCGAGCAGCGCCTCTTGCAGCGCGTCCTCCGCATCGGACACCGACCCGAGCAGGCGGTAGCAGTGAGCGTGCAGCGCTGAACGGTGCTCGTCGACGAGTGCGTCGAACGCGCGACGGTCGCCTCGTTGCGCCGCCTCGATGGCCTCTGCTTCAGAGTCTGGATGCTGAGCCATACCCTCCTACTACCACTACTAACGTCGCACCTGCTCACGCGCGATCGTCAACGTCAGTCGCTTGCCGGCGCGTGCGATGTCGACGACCACGTGCGAGCCCACGGCCCCCGACAGGAGCGAGCGTGCTTCGAGCATGTCGGGGGCCGCCTCGCCGTCGACACTGACCAGCTGGTCGCCGGCCACGAGGCCACCTCGCTCCGCTTCGCTGCCCGCGGCGACGCCGATGACCACCACCGCGAGCTGACGGGGCGACCCCTGCTCGCCCAGAGTGATCGCGAGGTTTCCCTGCCCATGCGCAGACCCCTGCTCGGCGCGCTGGTCGAGCCGCAGCACGACGTCTCTGGTTTCGCGACCGCTCTCGACGCTGACGGTCAGATCACCGCGTCCGACGTCGGGCTGATAGGCGCCGAGTTCGACGGCACCCGGCGCCAGGCCTTCGAGCAAGAACTTCCCTTGCGCATCGCTGGTGACGACGCCCGGAGGCAGCGTGCCCACGGGCAAGTAAGCCGGGACGAACCCTGCCGCGACGCGAGCGCCAGCGACGGGAGCTCCGCGCGCGTCGACGACGATACCCGCCGCAGCGCCGGGAGCCTCGAGGTCGATGGCTTCGAGCTCCATGGGTCGGTCGGGTCGCCCGGTATCCGCGACTCGAATCGGCACGGATGCCCTGGCGTACTCCGGATGATCCACCGTCACGCGGGCGTCGCCGACCGGGACGTGCTGGAAGCTGAATTGGCCGTGCTCGTCGCTGAGTGTCAGGTGACGCTGGCCAGCGGCGACGAGCGTAACCTGAGCGGACACGACCGGAACGCGCCCGCGCACGCCAGTGACACGGCCGCTCACGAGCACGCCCGGCGCGAGCGTCAGCGTGACTTCGGCGGGCGCGGAGGGCAGCTGAAGCCGCACGGGCGCGAACGCCATGGCCTCGACGTTGAGCTCGAGGGGCAGCCCCCGGAGATCGGGCAGCGTGACCAAGCCGTGATCGTCGGTGAACACGGTTTCGCGCCGCGGCACGCTGGGGTCGAGGCACGCGACGGTGACCTGTGCCATGGGCACGGGCTCACCCTGCGCACCCGCGACCTGGATCGCCACGCTCTCGCGGGGCTCTGGCAGCGCCAACACCATCTCGGTGCGTTTGCCCTCGGTGACCTCGAGGTGCTCCCTCAGCAGCATGCGGCCAGGTTCTTCGGGGCGCGCCACCGAGACCACCACCTGCTTCGGCACCGCTGCGAACGCGAAGCTGCCATCGTGCGCCGTGACCGCCATGCGCTCGTAGGTACCCTTCACCGCGCGAAGTTCCACACTGGCTCCGGCGACAGGAAAGTCCCGATGATCCTTCACGACACCTTCGAGGGTGCCACCGCGGAACAGCTCGACGCGCACGTTGGCGCGCCCACCCGGAGCCAGCGTGACTTCGTTCGAGAGTGTCTCCACGAAGTCGGGGTGACGCACCAGCGCGCGCAGGCGCCCTGGCGTGACCGGGTAGGCAGTGAACTCGCCGTTCCCGCCAGTCACCCATGGGTCGACGCTCTCGGGAGCGGTACCGAGCGCGCCAGGAGCCTCGGGAAACGTGAACGAGGTCGCTCCTGGAATGGGCGGCACCGGGCCCGGCATCACGCCGAGCTCACCGGCAGGAACCAGCGATACGGGCCCTGTGAGTCCCCAAGCAAAATGCGCGCGGCTGAAGTTCATCAAGAGCGGTGACTCGGCCACGGGCAAGCCGAACATGTCGGAGCCGATCACCTCGATGCTGGCGCCGACGATGGGGTAGCCGTCGGCGTCGACGACGCTGCCGCTCAGCGTTCCCCCGCGGATGAGTCCGACGCGAACGCTGTCGGCTTGCGGGGGGATCTGAACGCCGGATCGCGCGACGAAGCCAGCAGCCCGCGCCGAAACCGCCGCCGGACCCGCGGGCAGCGGTCCGAGTGCCACCTCGCCTCGCGCATCGGTCCGGCCGCGGAACGGGAACGACCCCAGACCCCCTTCGACGAGAACCACGTCGGCGTCGGGCACGGGGGCGGCGTCCGATTCCTCGCCGTCGACGACGCTGACGCGAATGCTGCGACCCGGGCCGAGCATCAGCGTGACTTCGTCGTGCCGACCTTCGGCCAGCGCAAAGCCGAATAGCGTCTGCGACACCATGCTCGCACGCGTCGCGCTCAGATCGTACGCGCCGTCCAACAGGCCCGTGATGGTGGCGATGCCGGCAGCGTTCGTAGTCGTCTTGCGCGCGGGCCACAGCCGCGCTCCCGAAATAACCACCGTGGCCCCCGGCGCGGGAGCACCGTCGGGCTGAACCACGTGCACGCTGAGCACACCGAGACGGCGCAGGGTGAAGCTGGCGTCCTCGCGGAGCTCGCGCCGCTCGGTAGCGAAGCCTTGCGCCGACACGCGCACCTGCCACGGCGAAGGTCCCAGTCGATCGAAGCGAACCTCACCTTGGGCGTTCGTGAGCCCGCCGTGCGGGAGCGGATCGACGTCCTCGACCAGCACCGTCGCCTGGTCGAGGGGCGCGCCCGCCTCGTCCGCTACCCGCACCGTCAACAGCTCGCCCGGACCCAAACGGACGCGCGCCTCGCGGGGGGCATCCGACAGCGCGAGCTCGGTCGAAGTGCGCTGGTGACCCACTTTCTCGGCAATCACCCAGAACACGCCGCGCGGGAGCCCTTCGAAGTGCGCCGTCCCGTCGGCCGCGGTCTGCCGCTTCCCAACCCAGAAAAACTCGTCGCCGTGGCGCCAAAACAGAACGATCGCCGCCGCGGCGAGGGGGCGGCCCTCGGTGTTTTCTGCGACGACCGTGAGTTCGGCATCGCGGAGCGTTCCCGAGGGCAGCTCGACCGGCGGAGCCGTCGAGATCGGTTGGCGCGGAGTGTCGCTCAGACCCAGCGCGACGATCGCGCATGCCAGCGTCGCCATCACGGCGATCCAGGTGTCGAGCAGACCCGAACGCTTCACAGCGAGAACCATACCCCGTCATGGCCTTACGCCCGCGCTCAAAAGGCAGGGCCGGCTCGGCTCGTGGCTCGCGGCCGCGCGCGGGTGCTATGCTCCGAGATTGTGCGTGCCTTCGATCGAGCGCTGATCTGCTGCGGAGCCGTGACCCTCTCGGGGGCATGGGTGGGCTGCTCCGACGCGCGACCCCCGCGCCAAGGTCATACGGAGAGTTCGTCGACGGACGGAAGCGCAGGCGCGACGGGCGGCCTGAACATCGATCCGGAACCCTGCGCGGGGCCACCACCGCCCGAAGCAGCCGGCTTTTGCGGCAACGAAGTGTTCGAAGTGCTGACCCAGAAGCCCAGCGTGTACTTCGTGCTCGATGGGTCTGGCAGCATGCGTGACACCTTCGAGGGAACGGGTACGAGCAAACTCTTGAGCGCGAAGTACGCCCTCAGAGACTTGCTGGTCGCGATCGGGCACCGCATCCACTACGGCGCCGCCGTGTTCCCGGACGACGCCGCAGGCAGCGACTCGTGCGCGATTGGAACCCAGGTGTTTCCAGTCACCGAAGGCGACCTGCCCTTGTGCCCGGATGACGAGTACGGGCCGGTGCTGGGCCGCTTTCTCGACAGCATTGGCTTTCGCCAAGCGGAGGGTGGCACTTCGATTTCGTCGACGCTCGAGGCCTTGATTCCGACGTTTTTGGCCCTGCGGCCGCGGCCGGCGCTGGTTCTGATCACCGATGGGGCCCCCAACTGCAACCCCAGCGCCCGCTGTGCAGCCGATGCCTGCATCCCCAATCTGGAGGGGCAGTCCTACGCTGGAGGGGTGTGCGGCGAGGACGTCGACTGCTGCGACCCGGCAGTGTTCGGTCCGAACGCCCAAGCCAACTGTATCGACGACAGCCAGAGCGAGCAGGTCATCGAGCAACTCGCGGAGCTCGGGATGCGAACCTTCGTCGTGGGCATGCCCGGAAGCGAGACCTACGCGGGAGTCCTCGGTCGGTTGGCGGCCGCAGGTGGGACTGCGCGCGAGGACGCCGAAACCAGCTACTATTCGGTGCGCGACGCCGCCGACCTCGTCGGCAGCCTGGCCTCGATCGGCAGCGACGTGAGCCTCGATTGCAGCATCCGCCTCGAGCACACACCCCCGGATCCGGACCTGATGAACGTATATTTCGACAACGATCCTGTAGATTTCGACCCCGAAGATGGCTGGTCTTACGCCGGCGACGCGCTGATCGAGCTCAACGGAAACGCCTGCGATGTGCTACTCAGCGGCGTCGTGAATCAGCTGCAAGTGGTCGCAGGCTGTCCCACCATCATCAAGTAGCGTTCGACGAAGCTCATGCCGCCACCCGACTCTCATCGCCCCAGCAGCGCACTGCCCATCACGGATCCCGAGTTCCTCGCCCTGCGCAAGGAAATCGACGCGCTCGACGAACAGCTCCTCGAGCTCGTCGCCGCGCGGATCCGGATCGTGCTGAAGGTGGGGGACTACAAGCGTGCGCGCGGCATGCACGTCTACGATCCCGAACGGGAACGCCAGCTGCTCGACCGCCTAGCGCGGGCTGCTCAGCCGCCGCTCGACGGAGAGACCGCACGCCGCATTTTCGAGCGCCTGGTCGACGAGTCGCGACGGCTCGAGCAGCGGCACATGACGCGCAAAACGGAAGACCCCACCTGAAGCGGCGGGCCGAACAACAGCGACGTGGATTTCCGACTCTGGCACAGCTTGAGCCAGCGTCGCCGCACGTTGTCCGCATTTGCCCGCAGTTCGAGGGACGGCACACTCGTTGCTTCATGGCTGCGTCCGGTTCTCTGTGCCGCGCGCGAGTCGCTCATGCTGCATCGCTCCCTCTTGCTCCTGCTCCTCGCGCTGACGGTCGGCTGCGGAGGCGCAACAGCTCGCAGCGGTGACAGCGACGGCAGTGGCGGCAGCAGCGAGGGCAGTGGCGGAAACGGTGGCGGGGCAAGCACCAACGACAGCTCCTCGGGGGACAGCACGGTCAGCACGAGTGGGTCGACGACGAGCTCGACGAGCACCACGCTCCCGGACTGCGCTTGCCAAGCCGTCGAGTGTCCCGATGGACTCTTGGTAACACCGCCGGACGGGTGCTGCCCCAGCTGCACCTGCGAAGGCGTTGCTTGTGAGCCACCGGTTTGCCCCTCGGGCGAAACGGTGACGCCACCGGGCCACTGCTGTCCCCAGTGTGTGGACTTGTTGTGCGCCGGCGTGGTGTGCGAAGAACCCGAGGATTGCGGCGGCGAGCGCACGTACACGAGACCCGACGGCGCCTGCTGCGCGGGCTGCATGCCGGACGAGCCCGCGACCTGCCCCGACATCGAGTGCCCCCCGGACGTCACGTGCCCGCTCGGTTACGTGCAGGGAACTCTCCTCGATGGCTGCTGTTCCGAGTGTTTGCCCGATCCGCTGTACTGCCAGACCCGAGACGACTGTGTGCGTGTTGACCGCCCGCGCGCCTGCTGCGGCTGCCCGGAGGTCATCAGCGTGCGCGCGCTCGACGATGACCCGTGTTGGCGTCCGGTCGAAGCGTCACGCCCGTTCCCTGACGAGTGTTACCCAGACGCCTATTGCGACGTGCTCTGCGGCGAATGCCCCGAGTGGGGCACGCTGGAGTGCATCAGCAACCGATGCGTGGATTTGCAGCTGCAATGATCCGCCGGCTACACAGCATTTCCTTACTCGCCAGCGTCGCGCTGGCTGTCGGCTGCGGCGGGGCAACCGCGCGCGATGGTCACGAGATCGGTAGCGGGGGAACACCTTCCAGCACCACGAGTACAGAGACTACGACGAGCACGGTCACCACGGGGGGCCCCCCCGTCTGCGACCTTTCCCTGTGCGGCGGGTCCCCCTGTCCCGATGGGCAACTGGTGACCCCGGTGGGGCAGTGCTGCCCGGTGTGCAGTTGCGACCAGGTCGAGTGCGAGCCGCTCGATTGTCCTTCGGGCAACACCATGCTTGCACCCGGGGCCTGCTGCGAGCAGTGCGAAGAGCAGGCCTGCGAAAACGTGCTGTGCGCTGGGCCAACCGAATGCGGCGACGGGGAGACCTGGGAGCGGCCCCCCGGGGCCTGCTGCGCCGCGTGCATCCCCGAAGAGCCCGGCAACGTCACCTGCGTGGACATCGCTTGCCAGTCCACTGGCTGCGCGAACGGCTACGTACGGGGCGATCTGGTCGGGGGCTGTTGTTACGCCTGCCTGCCCGACCCGCTCTTCTGCGAAGACGCCAGCGACTGCGTGCGCGCAGACCGCCCCCGCGACTGCTGCGGTTGCCCACAGGTCATCAGTACGCGCGCACTCGACGACGACGCCTGCTGGTATGCGGTCGACGATCCGCGCCCGATCCCCGACGCTTGTTATCCGGAGGCCTACTGCGACGCGCTGTGTGGCGCGTGCCCAGATCCCGGTCAGGTCCTTTGCCTACAAAATCGCTGTATCGAGCTGCCGCTGACCGCCGACTGAGCGACTCAGTGCAACGTGTGCCAGCGACCGTCGTGCTCCACCTTGGGGACGTCAGCTTGGCCGCGCGCGGGACCGATTTCGGGAACCTCGGGCTCGGTCGGGCGTGTCAGCACGATGTGGACACGCGGGGGCGCTTCGTCGACTACCTCGCGCTCGCGCTGCGCATCTTCGCGAGCTTCTTCGCGCGCCCAACGCGCCAGGGTCTGTGCGCTCTGAGCCTTGCGGCGGCGCCAACCCCACACGAGTAGGCCGAGCACGCCCATCCAGATCACCGTGCTGCTGAAGAGCACCGGCCAGAACGTATAACGCCGCGCGACGTCTTCGAGCCACTCGTACTCGAGCGAACCGATCTCGCTGCCGTAGGCGTCGCCGAGCGCGGTGAGGAAGGGCTGTCCGTTCTTGACCCGCGCGACTGCCGCGCGAAAGCGGTGCTCTTCCTGGTTGCGGGTCACGAACCGCACGAAATCCGCCGCTTCGGCGTAGGCCACCGAGGCTTCGTTGGGGTCGGCGGGGAATGTCGCCTCGAGATGGCTCAGCGGGATCAGATTCTCGGAGAGCGTGGCGCTCCACAACGTCCAGATGCGCGTGGCTCGGTTCTCGCCGGAGAGCTGGACCGCGAAGCCCTCGTTGAACCAGCGCGGGATCGGGCGTCCCTCGACCGCGTCGTGCAGCGCCACGTGCACCAACTCGTGCCGGAAGACTTCGCTCAGGTTGTGCTCCGAGTTGGGGTGCAGCGGCTGGATCGTCAGCAGCACCAACCCCAGATCGGAGTACGCGAGGCCAGAGGCGTAGCTCGGCACCTCGGTGCCAGGAACCGCGAGCGAACGCATCTCGCGCGGAGTTCGTGCCACGCGCACGTCGACGCTCTTGAGGATGGGCTGGCCGAGACGTTGCTCGAGCTCGGCCTTGAAGGCGTCAGCCTCTTGAATCAACGGCTGAACCTTGTCGATCACCGACGGGTGATACGCGAACCTGACCCAACCTCCGTCGTGGGTGTTGTAACCTTCGGGTGGGGCCGGCACCGAACGGTGGACGTGGGGAACGAACGGGGCGTCGCCGGGTCTCGTGTGTTCGCCGGAGGCCGACTCGACCTGCGCAGCAGCAGCAGGCGCGGCGGTTTCGGCGGCCCGTGCGCTCTGCCACGCGAACCAGGCGAGCACGAACGCGAGCGCCCGCAAGAGCGCGGCGGCGCGTCGCTGCCAGGCGCTCAGCCGGCGCGTCGCCCCACGGAACGTCTCG
>Ga0315910_10004186_pt1 | contig 12116 bp, 9 predicted proteins | sample EdamamesoilMG_FD_204470 | JGI IMG/M metagenome (GOLD analysis project Ga0315910, IMG submission 204470) | Garden soil microbial communities collected in Santa Monica, California, United States - Edamame soil | ecosystem: Environmental > Terrestrial > Soil > Garden | place: USA: California... | reverse complement strand
ACCCACACTGGGTTCAGAACCGAAACGTCTCCCATGTCGACGCCCCCCACGAGAACCGCGAGTGCACGCCAAGAGTCCACCGGACACGTCGTTGCGCCGCGAGAAGCCGGCGAGTCCACCCACGTGCGCCGCCTCGCGCCAGAGCCTCGAGCGGACGCTTCGGCCGCCACGACTGGCAGGGGTAACCACCTGCGGGCGATCGACGGACGCGATGGCGGATTCAGCGCGCATGACGTCGAGCGTGACACCGAGGCGCACGATACCATTCCCTGCCGGCCACCCGTCGTCGAAGCAAGGCGCCCGAACGATCTGGAGCGCACCCTTCGATTCGCGCGACTGGTGCAAGACACGCTCGCCAAGGACCATCCGCTGGCGCGACTGCTCGAGCTCGCGCTCCTGCGGCGCGACGCAGCGCTGCTCGGCGCACTGCTGAAAGAACTGCACCGCCAGCAGACTGAGGCGGCGACTACTCAGTTGGACGACTCACCACGGCGCACGGATCGGATCACCCTGCTTCCCCCTCCCCCCAAATCTTGAACCAGCCCGATCACGATCACGATCGTGGGAGGCGCCGCTACTCGAGCTCGCCCGCCGCATCCAGCAGGGCGACGGCGATGACCTGATCGTCCTGATCGGTCTTGTAGCGCGCCCAGACGCGACCCAAGTGTGCCTCGACCCGGAGCACCTTTGCCTTCGTATAACGCCCTACCACGGGCACGAACACCACGGCGTCCTCTTCGAAGCGCGGCTTCAGCGGTAGGAATACACAGTCGGCCTCGGCGAAGGCCGCGATCTTTCCCGCAAAGCCGTAGCCGAGCAAGCGGCCACCTTGGCGCGCGGTCACGATGTAGCGCATGCGATGCCCCCCGTCCTTGCACGCTGCGGTGGTGCCGACTTCGCCGGGCGTGCTCAGCTTCTTGAACGTGTTGGGTGCGAGGGTGTCGGCACGCTTTCCCCAGCCGCTCGGGTTGTCCAAGCTCATGTCCAGGTAGCGCACACTCGGGCTTTCTTTGGTGCCCCCGTCCACCACCAACGCGCGCTGCATGCCCGTTCCCGACGCCCAGCTGGTCAGCACCACCTCACCCGGCACCGCCGCCTGACCCCGCGGGATCGCGATGATCAACGCGTTCGGAATCAGACTGACGTTCTTGGCGAGCGTTTCGACTTCCGACACCGCCGCCCCGGGTCGCTGCATCCAACCGCCGTAGTAGATGTAGGTTTGCTTGTCGGCGCCCTTCTCCAGACCGGCGTCGATCCAGGCGCGGGGCGGCGCCAGGACATAGTCTCCCTGTAGCGCCGGGGTGCGTACTTCGGGGAACTCGAACGGTATCTTCGCGTCGCCCGCGCCCATGACGAGCGTCGTGGGTTCGGGCGCTGCGCTCGCGATCGCCGGGGACTCCGAAGCTGCTGGCACAGTCGAAGGCGGCGCCGAGGGCGGACGCTCGAGCTCGGGAGGAGCGCGATCGCAGCCCGTCGCACACGCCATCAGCGCTGCACACAGGCAAGCGGTTCGGATCAAGGTCGACAACGCAGGGGACTCCGTTCGAGGCAAGGTTGGTTCCGGGTGTCGAGCAAAAGGCGGCGAGCGTCAACCCGTAGCCGACGGAGTCGCCAACTTACCCGCCCAGGTGCGTGAAAAGGGGCCCGCCGGAGCTCGGTGGCGCACGCGCACAGCGGGATCCGCCCGATCCCGCCGCCCCACACCTGCGCATGCGTTTGCTACAGAAAATCGTAGCCCACTCAAAAACGCACCCGTCTGACCGTTCAAATCCACGTGATGAGGACGAAGCTCAAACTTGGTTGGCCGCTGCTCTTGGGGACGACGCTCGCCGCAACCGCGGCCACCGCCGAGCCACGTAATCTGAACGCGCTGGTGCGCGCTCCCACCCCGCAAGAACTGATGCCCCCGGTGACAACCCCCGGCAAGTCCCAGACTCTGAGCGATGGGGTCGTCGTGGTGATTGGGGCGGACGCGGACGTGAAGCGGATGCCGGGCACCAACTTGGCCTTGGAGGGGAACAAGACGACCCAGGCCGCCGTCTACCAAGTGAGTCGGGGTCGGTTCGAGGTCACCATTCCCGACACCCTGAAGAACCAGACAGCGGTGCTCATCGTAGGACCGCGCGGCCAGTCCGCCGTCGTGAGCGGGGGACACGCAACCGCCTACGTCGACGCCGACTCCATCCGCTTCACGACCGAAGGCCACGGCATGCTGACCGGTAAGGGCAGCCACTGGAAGAAACAGGCGTCCGGCACGATGCGCAAGGTGAGCTTGCAGAGCGGCGCCGCCACGGACACCGCCATGTTGTCCGCGCCTGACGTCGACATCGCAAAGCCTCTCGCGTGGGCCCTGTCGGGCAAGGAGTCCACGACCAGCGTGAGCTTCAAGGCGCTGCCTCAGGCCGAGCGCTATCAGGTCGCGCTGCTCCGCAAGGAAGGCGCGAAGCTGTCGCTCGTCTCCAGCACGATCACCCCATCGGTGCACGCCAGCCTCGAAGGAGCCACCCCCGGCAACTACCTCGTCCTGGCGCGCGGTATCGACGACACCGGCGCGCCAGGTCCGGCGTCCGCGGCGGAGTCAGTACGCGTGATGGGCATCGAGCTCCCACCCGGAGCGGAAGCCACCGAGCAGGCAATCTTGCTGCCCCCCAGCCAGCGGCTACCGCTGGTCGCCGCCGACGGTCTGAAGATGACCTACGGCAACAGCAACTACTTCGTCGATGCTCCGGACACGGTAGGACTGGCGCGCGGCGCCACCACCAAAGTCCGCTTTCGCGAGCCCGCGTCCAACCAGGAGCTCGAGCTGACGCTGGCGCCCCACATGGTCAACGCCAGCGTGAACATCGGTCCGCAGACTGCGCATTGGCCGAAGGACCCGGTTTCGGTGAAGATCGCCCTCACGGACGCTACCGGCAAGCCCGTCGCCGCCGCCGAGAAGATGAGCGTACAGGTGTCCGTCAACCTCGAGCCCCAAACGGTCAAGTGGAAGCGAACCGGCACCGGGCTCGAAGCCAAGCTCGAGGCGCCGAAGCAGTCGGCAGGACCCTGGGTCGTTCGCGTCGAAGTGAAGGACGAGCTGGGTCGTGTAGCTGGCCGCGACTTCTTGGAAGTCGTGAGCGGCGAGTAACCGGATTCCAAGCTGGCCCCAGCGCGCGACTTTCGCTAGAAGGCTCGCGTGGGCGATTTCTCGGGTTTCACGCATGTCATCTTCGACCTGGACGGGGTCCTGCTGGACACCGAGCCGTTCTACACGCGGGCCACGCAAGCAGTCGTTGCTCCATTCGGCAAGACCTTCGATTGGTCCGTGAAGGCTCAGCTGATGGGTCGCGATGCGCTCACCAGCGCGCGAACGCTGGTGGCTGCGCTCGACCTGCCCATCAGCGCTGAAGAGTATCTCGCTCGCAAGGAGCCGCTGCTCTGTTCTATGTTTCCGGAAGCCGCCGAGATGCCTGGCGCGGCCCGGCTCGTGCAGAGCTTGCATGCGCGCGGCTTCAAGCTCGCCGTCGCTACCAGCTCGTCCACTCAGCATTTTCGCCTAAAGACGGGGCGTCACGCCTGGTTCGATGCGTTCGACGTGGTGGTCTGCGGGGATCATCCCGGCGTCAAGCAGCTGAAGCCGGCTCCCGACATCTTCCTGGTGGCGCGCGAAGCGCTCGGGGCCGCACCGGATACGTGTCTGGTAGTCGAGGATTCGCTCGCCGGGGTCGCCGCAGCGTTGGCAGCCGGAATGCAAGTGTTGGCGCTGGCCGCTCCCGAGCTCGCAGAATCCGCCTTCGACGGCGCTCGTCGCGTGGTTCGCAGCTACGCCGAGCTCGACCTCGCACCGTAGCGTCAACCTTCGGAGGCCGTTTTCCGCGAGGGCGGGGCGTTGGTCGGCGCGTGCCAAGCAAAGAATGTCGCTAGATGCTCGCGCTGCGCCGGCGGCATGTACTCGAAGTTCCGGCCGCGATCGATGATCTCCCAAAAATCTTTGCTGGTCACCTGCTCGAGCGAATGGCGAATCGCCAAGAGTCGGTCCTGCGGTTCCGCTTCCATGTCCTTGGCGATGGTGCGAGCTTTCGCCTCCTCGCCTTTGAGCAAGTAGTAGGTGGCCAGCTTGACCTGCGCCTTGCGAACCCCGAGCAGGGCGCTCTCCTGGCTCCGCACGCGCAGGGGCCGATCGAGCTCCAAAAAATTCTCGAGCATCGGCGCTTCCTGAGGCGCCTTGAGCTCGTGCGCGTATTCACACAGCGCCGAGATATCGTAAGCGACTGTTTCGGTGACGAACGTCAGGTTCATGTCGAAGCTGACGTGCCCGTAGTATTTCATGTGGCGCACTCCATCGAGCGCAGCCGAGCCGTTGCCCTGACGCAGCATCGCCTCGATCAACAAGCGATACTGGTTCAAGACGTTGTACGCCGTACGCACTTCGCGAGCATTCAGCGTTGCGCGCAAGTACGAGTTCATGAAGCGAAACACCAGCGTGATCAGCTCCGCGTCCTTGGCCGCACCCGCAGCTTCACCGAGATAACGCGTGTCGATCGCGATCAAGTAGTTGATGTCGCGCATCGAGCCCAGAGCCTCGCCGTAGATGCCGAAGTACTGGCGCATGACCTTCCATTCGACCCAGGTTCGGCGTTTCTCGAGATCGCGCAGACTCTCGGGATCCATCGCCACGAAGTCGGGGTTGGTGGCAATGTATTCCCCGATCTGAAACCAATCGTGGGAAGCCTTGCTCTTGTTCCTCGAGTACTCGAGCGCAAAGTCTTTCAGCGCATCGACCGCGCCGCTGGCGATGATCTTGTCCTTCCCCGAGATCGAGTTCGAGGTGATGTCGGTGAGCTCTTCCATGGCCCCCAGCGTGCGCGCCTGATAGTCAGACACCTCGCTGTGGCTCGAAGTCCCCGAGCCATAGGTAGCGGCCTGGACGGCGCCGTGGCGGATGCGGTCGATGATGTTCATGGGCTCGAGGAACCAGAACACGTAGCCGAAGTACGGGCCCATCAAGACCAAACCGCCCGTCGTAGCCACCAGCATCGTGAGCAGCGCAACCCGCGGTACGTAGTGGGCCTGCAAGGACACGCTCAACCACACCCCACATACGCAGGCAATGACGTAGAACGTCATCACACCCAAGTTGACTTTGTCGCGCAAAAACATGCGAGCCACGCCCGTATAGCGATCGGCAGACAGTTGCACGATGATGGAAACGACCGTGATCACGATACCGAAAACGGCTGCAATCATGCCGGCGAGTGAGCTCACCGCGTCCGTGATCTTCTCGGCGTCGAAATGCAGGTAGCGATCGAAGGGATTTCGCGGCGGCGCGGCAGTGGGCGGCTGCCCTAACCAGTGATCGAGGCTGTAGAGGCCCCAGAAGATCATCAGCGCCGAGCCTCCGAGGATCAACACCGGCAGCGCCCAGCGACGTCGGAAACTGTGAGGTTGAACCCGCATGGAAGAAGCGCGCCTCGAGACCCCGGTGTATCATAAACCGGTACGTCATGAGCCGATTTCGGGATTGAGTGTCGGGCCGAAACGCGCCGGTGGTGTGCTAGCGCTTACGCCGATGGCGCCGACGCCACGGCAGCACCCCTGCAGCCAGAAACACGGTCATTACGCTGAGCCTCGGTCGGGGGAATCCCCAGCGTCCCATCGCGCAATCCCCGCTGCCGCTGGCACAAGTAGCATCTGTGCCTTCACTGGCCCCCGAGCACGTCTCGCCCTCGACATCGGCGCTTCCGTCGCCCGAGCAGGTCTCCTCCGAACCTTCGGAGCTGTCACCGGCGCAGGTGTCTTCGCCCGCCTCGGTGTCGGTCGAGCTGTCGCCCGAGCAGCTCGTGTCGCTGCTGCTCGATGAGCTATCACCCGAGCAGTCAGAGTCGGACGAGCCCCCGCAATCGCACGAGTCAGCGTGCACCTCGACGCTGAGCTCGGGTTCCGGGTAGTACGGTGTCGTCGAGTAGGGATAACCTGGGCTACCGCCCGTCCAGCTAGCTCCCCCACCCCCGCCGCCTTCGCCGCCACTGCCGATCGTCGGGCTCGTAGTCGCCCAATAGCCGCCGCTGCCGCGCCCGGTGCTACTGGCCGTGTCCGCTTCGGAGCTCCCACCAGCGCCACCTGCAGCGTCAGCAGCGCTCGAACCACCGCTCGAGGTGCCACCCATGCCGAGGTCCTCGCAAGCGCTCTCGGTGACAGCGCGAGCGTACACTTTTACCGTGTGCGCTGGCGCGTGGGTGGCAGCCAGCACTTTCCCGGCAGTCGGAAGCCGCCCCACGTGCCGCGTCAGCACCGCTTGACTCAAGCGTGCACCCGACAAGGCGAGAGCCAGATCGAAGATGCCGTCGCAAGCGAGGTCGCTCGCCGTCTCCGAATCGCCAGGACATGCGGGCGGGTCCAGGCTGGCGAGCTCACCACCACCACAGCTTACGGGAGCGGAGACATCGCGAGCGCGCGCCTCGTCGAGCCACGCGGACCAATCCGGACAGGTGTAGCCGCGCAGGGCGAGCCGCTCGGAGAAACCACCGGTAACCGAAGGCACGCTCGCGGTCGCATCCGGGTAGTAGCGGTCGAAGAGCGGAGTCGAGCCCACCACCTCGGTCACCCAGGCTTCCGGGTGCTCATCCAGAAAGTGCGCGCGCGCCTCGAGATAGTCGCTGTCACCACGCTTTCCCCGCCAGTTCGTGGGCAGGTCGTCCGACAAGACCACCGCGTCAGCGTTCGGCATCACGGGCGTGGGCGCCAGAACCGTCAACGTCACCGGCAACGACGCGTGGCGCCCCAGCGGCTGAAGCCGTTCAAGCCAAGCGCCGGCCTCGATCGCGGCCTCGAGCCTCAGCTGCACGAGCGTGGGGGCTCCCACGGCCGCCGAGTAGTCGAGCGCCACTAGCGCGGGCGGATCGCCAAAGTCCGCGAAGGAAACCGGATCCGTGTCATCCATCCCCTCGGCGGCCAGGAACGCTGCGAGCTCCGCGCTGTCCGTAAGCGTGGTCACGACTCTGGGCCAGCCGCGCTCGCCGCGCGCAAGGCTCGTCGTGTCGTGCACCCCGCCCTCGGCCTCGCACGCTTCGAAGTCGACTTCTAGGGGAGGCAACACGCGCGGGGCGGTCGCCTGCTCGACAGCGGCGAACCATGCAGGATCCCCGAGGTCGAGCGTCGCCCCGGCGGGGAGCGGCACGAGAATCAAGAAGCGGTCGCCGGTGACGCGCAGCGCCCACTCGACCCACAACGTCGAACGCTCTGCGTGGTCGGCCACGATCAGGCGCACATCCCCTTCGTCGACGCTGCCTCCGCGCACCGGCAACGCTGCCAAGCCCAGCGCGGGGCCGGAGAGGCAGCACAGCCACGAGAGCAGCACTAGGGTGAACCACGGTCGAGTCATCGGCGGTCGGCGGCCGTTGCAACGGCCATGCCGCGCCGATTTCAGCCGGAATCAGCCGACTCAGCGGCTGTGCACGCGTGAACTCCCCTCGACACCCGTAGCGCAGCGTCGACACTTTCCGCCGACGCACACGACACGCCTGGCTACGGTTTCTTGAACCAGGTTTCCAGGTATTCGGTTGCGAACGTGTCGTAGGCGTCGTTGGCGAGCGACTGGTACAGCTCCTCGGGCGTCTTGGCTTCGTCGATCAGCTCCTGCTTGGGCGCACGCCAGAGCCGGATCCGAAACACGAAGTACTCGCCTTTGTCGCTCGGCAACAGGAACGTCGCGCGATAGGCGAGCGTCATGCCCATGTACATGCCTTGCTTCCGGAGCCCGACGAAGCCGCCCGAGAACGTCACGCTGTGTTCGATCCACAGCGTGGGAACCTTCACCACTGGCGGTTCAGCTTCCCCTTCCGCGATTTGCTTGCCCAACTCGAACTCTAGAATGTCCGTGGGGAAGGCTTGCTGCAGGCGTTCTTTCAGACGTTTGCCGACGCGCGCCTCACGCTCGAGCGGGTACTTGCCCTTGAAATATTGGCCCGGGAGCAAGGGCACGCCGGTGTAGTACGGGCTTTTTTGAACGATGTCTTCGATGTGTTCGTAGTTCTGAGTGTACTTCGGTTGGAAGCGGATCTCGATCTTTGGCCCGTGCAGCCGCGCGTAGTGCACGAGGCGCGCGACGAACGCCACCCCGTCTTGCCCGTCTTGTGGCTTACCGGCCTCTTGCTTGAAGCTCGCGAGCACGCGGTCGAAGATGGCTTGCTTGGCAGCCAAAATTTCGTTTTGAATCAGTGGATAGCCGGCGTGCTTCTTCTCGAGCTGGTTCAGCGCGGTCAGGCTGCCGACCTGCTTCGCTTTCTCGAGCTCGGCCAGCAGCGCCGTGCGGTGAGCCGCGGTGATTTCGGGGGCGATCCGCGTCTTCTGGTGCTGCTTGATGTAGGCCTCGATCGCCTCGACGCTGTGTTTGGCTTGCGCGTCCCTGAGCTCGGCTCGCGGCAGCAAGATGGCTTCGACTTCGGGTCGCTGACCACCACGCTCCAGGTACGCGCGGTAGGCACCGGTGCTGTCCGCGGCAACGGCGGCCGCATAGAGCGCCTTCGCGCTCCAGGTGTTGCGCATCCAGAACACCGCCCAGCCGAGCACTGCGCCGCCGACCACCACCGCAAGGATCGTCGCCCATGGCGCCAGCAGCATGGGCGGAGCCAGGGGCTCGCTAGGGGCCAGCGGGTTCGGCACACCGCTGTCTTGAAGTGGATCGAGCAAGAGGAGCTGGCGGATGTCGTTCGAGACCTTGGCCGCCTGGTACTTGGAACGCGCTTCCTGAACCGCGCCGGGCACTTCGGTGGCGCGCGCCGGATCTGCCGCGACGAACGCAAACGTGTGCCCAGGGAACACCACGTCGACGCTGGCCCCATTCACGCGCACGTCTTGCACGTCCTCGATGGGATACACCGTCAGCTTCGACGGCCGCGAGACGATGACCCCCGAAGGAAACAGGAACGTGCCCGTTGCGAACGGCGTGCGCTTGTTGGTCCACGCTTTGGACTGCGCCCTGAGCGCGCAGAACACGACGAACGCTGCGAAGCAGAGGTGCACCACCAAGACTGCGCTCGGTGTGATCGCCAGCGAGCTTTCGAGATCGCCGTAGCCGATCGATGCGAACGAGATCCAGAGCACCAGCGCGCCCGCGCTCGCTGCACCCCACAGCAAATGCGCGTGACTTCGGAAGAGTTTGACCAAAATCGGCGCTGGCGCGCCCACGCCCCGCGTCGACTCGACGAACCTATGTTGAACGGCGCGCGGGAGGGTATAGAACTGAGCTTGTCGCTTCATTTCCGTGTGATTTCGGCCGTGACGGAGGGTGCCGAGTGAAACACGCTCCCTTGTGGTGCAACAAGCCCCATTGTGCAGAAACCTGACGAGATCCGCCGAACGCCCATTTTTTTCCGGACGACGAAACTTCCACCAGCTTGCGAATCGTTCAGTCCGCGGGACCTCGTAGCGCACCGAGCGCGGGCGCGAGTCTCTGCTCTAGCTCTCGCAAGACGGCGACGCTGCTCTCTAGGCTCGTTGCGTGAACGCGCACGAACGGCGCGGTCGCGAGCGCCTGCCGCCATGGCAGCGATGGGTGACAGTGATCCCGCAGCGCGTGGATCAAGCGCAGCGACCTCAGCGCGTCGAACCAAATGCGGAGGCGGCGTGAAAGCTGGACGCTGCCCTTCGCTTGCACCAGAGCATCCCGCAACATTTCTGGCATTCCGAGGGCGTCGAGGTGGGCGAGCACCACCTGGCCCTCAGGCAACGCTGTCAAAGCGAGCCGCATGCGTTCGACATCACGCGTCTCGCCAAACTCCGAAAAACGCGCGAGCAATTCGCCGAGCACGGCGAAGCACCGGGGCGCGTACAGCATGAGCCCTTCTGGCCCTGATTCGCCAGCAAGCAAACGCTGCACCCCCGGCCCAGTCCCGAACGGCACGCGCGTCGAGAGGCGCGCAGCGATGCGCACGCTGGGCGTTTCGAGGCGCCGGACGGCAGCGAGCTTGGCCAGCTTGTCGAGCAAGTAGAAGTCCTCCCCCGCGAGCCGTTTCGGAAAACCGCGGACCTGGGCGTAAGCCTCGAAGTCGACGTACAGAGTGCTCCCGAGGCTGTGGTAGGCGTAGCTCGAGCCGGCGTGATCGAGCCCGAGCACGTAGTAACGCAGCGACAGCTCGTAGGCCGCGGTCGCACGAGCCAGCGACGCCTGTGCGCTCGCGCCGTGGGTGAACGGAAAGACGGCAGCACGCGCGTCGCGCAGCGCACGTTCCCCCGCGCTGAAGTAGTCTGCGGGCAAGCTTGCATCGGCATCGGTCGAGCCGAACCCCGTCGCGCGCAGCTGACCGCGCGCCTTGAGGCCAAGCGCTAGATCGGCCCCCACTTTCCTGGCAAGCCCGACGCCCTGCCGGGCCGGCAGTTGGTGCCCGGGGCTCGAGCGATCGACGACGACAGCGTCGAACCCCTCGAGATCGAGCCACACGATCGGCGGCTCGCCATGCAAGAGCTGGCGAGCCCGAGCGCACGCTGCGAGCTCTTCGAGGAGCTCGTGATTGCGAGCACACAGCGCTGGCGCAGTTTCGGGTGCGCTGTTGACGACGAGCACTAGGAGGTTCCGGCCCGAACCCAATGCGCGTCGAACACCCCCCAGGAAACTCGCAGGCTCACCCAGGGCGGGCACCACCAACACGTGCTCGTACTCGATCGGCAGCTGGAGCGGCAGACGCGCTTCGGGGACGGCGTATCGGGCCAGGTACTTTTCGACCGTCGCGCTCACCCTCACCGCATCGCCGTTTCAGTGAACTCTAGCTCGCAGCGGAAGCCGAGCCACGACCTCAGCCTCGAAATCGAGCAACTCGTCGGCGCGCGCTTGCACCTCTCGTTCGGGAGCAATGCGCCGTGCCAGACGGAAGAACAAGGCATGGTGACGAGCCTCGGCGCGCCCGAGGTCGTCGTAGAGCTCCACCAAGTCGGGCGCTAGCGGGGCAGCGGCGACCATGCGCAGGCGCTCGCAGCCCCGCGCTTCGACGACTCCTGCCACGAGCAGCCGATCGACGAGCATGGCATCGCCACCCGCCGCCGTGCGCACCTGCTTCAGGAGCTGGTTCACGTAGTCGTCCTTGTAGTCGGCTTGCAGGATCAGCCCCCGCGCCGCGATCACGCGGAAGACGCGGTGAAAATGCTCGAGCTCTTCGCGAGCGAACTCGATCAGCGGTTCGAGCAACACCTGGCGATCGGGGTACTTGACCACGAAGGACAGGCCCGTCGCCGACGCCTTGCGCTCGCACGCGGCGTGATCCAGCAAGAATGCATCGAAGTCGCCGAGAACGACGTCCAACCAGGCGGGCGGGGTGGCAACGCGCAGATCCAACATGTCGCGCGGACTTTACGCGCTTTGCGTGCTAGTGCAAATGAAGCCATGCCTGCGTCCGCCGGACCCGACCGACGTATTGCCATCACGATCATTCGTCGCAAAAATGGCGACTATTTCGTGCACCAACGTCTCGAAAGCAAACGCCAGTATCCAGGGTTATTCGGCGTCGGCGCCGGAGGCAGCTGCGAGCCCGACGAGCTTCCCGAGCTCGCTGCCGCGCGCGAACTCGCAGAAGAAACTGGTCTTTCCGGAACGCTGAAGCCCCTGTTCGTGCTCGAGTACCGCGAACCGGGCACGTTCCACGAACTCTTCGTGTTCGAGCTCACGACGGAGGGGTCGCCCGGGCACGATGCCTCGGAGTGGGAATGGTCAGGTTGGCTCGACCGCGCCGAGCTCGCCGAGCTCGCCGACAGCGGCAAACTGTGTCCAGACACCGAGGCGCTGCTGCGCCGCTATTGGGAACGGGACTAGTAAACCCAGACCACATCGAGCCCCGCGCCGCGGGGACCTGCGCTCGGAAGCACGGCGACGTCGCCGGACTCTGCGTGTTCGGCTTCGGCATCGACGTACAGGTACACGGCCACGCCGACTGCCGCCAGCCCCGCGCCGATACCCGCGGTGGCGAGCCAACCGTTGAACACGGCGCTCTCTTCGGCCTGGTACGCTGCTTTATTGGGACAGCTGTCTTCGTTGCAACCGAGATCGTTCGCCTCGTTGCGGTCGTGGAGTGCTTGCACACCGAAGTACGAGCCGACGCCGATCGCGGCGAGCCCCAAGCCCCCCACGACGTAGGCAGCCGCATGGTTGG
>Ga0315910_10004185_pt1 | contig 12117 bp, 7 predicted proteins | sample EdamamesoilMG_FD_204470 | JGI IMG/M metagenome (GOLD analysis project Ga0315910, IMG submission 204470) | Garden soil microbial communities collected in Santa Monica, California, United States - Edamame soil | ecosystem: Environmental > Terrestrial > Soil > Garden | place: USA: California... | reverse complement strand
CCGAGGCCGGCTGCCCTGGGGGGGCCGGCCTCGGTCGTTCCTCGCGCCGACGAACCTAGATGCGCTGGGCTCGCGCTCGACACGTGCGGGAGCCGGCCGCGCGCGCGCCCCGCTCACCTCCGGCCGTCCCCCGCGAGGACCCTGCGCGAATGCTCGATCACGCGCTGGCCGATGCTCGGTGCATCCAGGCCCAGCGACTGCTCGAGGTCGAGCCGCGAGAGATCTCCCGAGTAGTAGGCCGTCAGGAAATCGAACAGCTGCCGGCGGTGCGCGCCTTCGTCGGCCTCATACAGCCAGCGCGTGAGCGCGGCCGCCTGCGCGTAGAAGCGATTCATCGCCGTCGAGGTGCGCAGCGTGCCCATGTAAAGCGTGCTGGGCGTCTCGGCCACGGAGCCCACGTCGATCGACGACAGCCGCGCCTTGGACAGGCTGAGCAGCTGCTTCCAGGGGATCAGCAGCTTGGGATCGCTGCCGACGAGGATGTCGAGCAGCGGCGAGGATTCGCCGCCCGGGCTCCACGCCGCGTGCGCGACGTCGAAGCCGAATTCCTGGATCCAGCTGGGGAAGCCCTCGACGATCCAGCATCCCGGACGCTCGAGCAGGGCCGGCCCGGGGATCTCGACCGGCCATTTCGGACAGCGCGCGCTCAGCCAATGGTGCGTGAGCTCGTGGGAAGCGATCTCCAGGAACCCCGGCAGTTCCTGCTCGTCCACGGGCACATAGAAACGCGACACGTTCTCGACCAGGTCGTAGTGACCCGCCGTCCACTCCAGCCCATGCCCCTCCGGGCCGTTGCGGCGCTTGTCCGTGGCGAGGTAGTCCTCGCGGCTGGCGAAGAGTTCGATCACCATCGGCTCGCGGGCTTCGCGGGCGAGCCCCTGCGTGCCGAGCAGTTCCTCGAGCATCCTGCAGGTCAACTCGCCGACCGCGAGCGCGTTGGCCAGCGAACCGTAGCGCGCCGTGCGGCTGATGATCAGCAGGTTGTCGCTGCGAATGCCCTGGATGTCCTTCCCGAGCGTGGCGCGCCTGCGCTCGACCTGGCTCTGGTCGAAGCTGCTCTCCTGCCCGAGCTCCGGCCGCTTGACGAACTCGATGCGATGGCGCTGCGAGGCGTCGACGAAACGCAGCGCCTCGTGGACGTCGAAGGCGCCCGCGGGCCGCAGCGACTCGGGCAGCAGCAGCTTCACGCGTTCGAGCGCCGCGGGGTAGGCCACGTCCTGCTGCAGGACCGCGCGCAGCAGCGTCGTCTCCAGCGCTCCCTTCAGCGCCTCGGGCAGCCGCTCCAGCCGCTGCCATGCGACCTGGAACGGGATCGCGTCGGCCTGCTTGACCTTCTTGCGCAGAGACTCGACCAGTTCCGCCTTCGGCCGCGGGAGTTCGGGCCGCGCGCTCCACGACTCAACGAGCTTGCGCAGTTCCTCCAGGGCCTTGTCCTCGATCCCGTTGCGGCTGGCGGAAGCGATCAGGCTCGAGAGCAGCAGCGGGTCCGTGGCGGAGCGCGATTCGCGAGCCAGCGCGAGGTAGCGCTCGCCGCGCAGATGCTCGGCCAGATGCTCGAACGCGCGCGGGATCTCGGAAGCCATCACGATCCCACCGTCCGCGTCCTCGGCGAGCAGCAGCTCGGCGAAGGGCCGCGGCTTGGGCTGAGGCTTGGCCTCGCGCACCACGCTGCGCGCCGCGCCGTCCAGCGTGAACTGGCCCTCCTCGATCGTGCCGTCGCGCAACACCACGCGCCCACGGAAGGTGCTGCGGCTGGCGTCGAGCACGATCCGCGCCTCGGCCGAGGTGGACCTAGAGCGCACCGCGCAGAGTTGCTGGTCGTCGACGACGTAGAGCACGGTTCCGCCCGCGATCACCGGCCGCCGGCTGGGCTCGAGCGGCGCGCGCCAAAGGACGCGCCCGTTCGAGACCGAGAATGCGACCGGCCCGAAGTAGCAGACGCCCTCGGCGAGTGTCGGCGGAAGCGGCGGGGAGAACAGCTCCGGCGCGCGAGCTTTCGCGGCGAGCAGCATGATGCGCTCGTCGTCGGGATTCGAGACGCGCGCGAAGACCGGCTGCCCGTCCGCGTTGCACATCAGGCCGAGGTACCCGCCTTCCCACGGGCTCGGCATCTCGAGCAGGCATGCCGCGAGCGGGTGCATTTGTGGTCCGCTCGCACGCTCGAGTCGCACGCCGCTGAAGTGCACGGGCCACGGCACCTGGTAGCCGCCCAGCGGAACCGCGCTGCGCACGAAGGCCGCGGCCGGATGCACGGTCAACCAGAAGTCGCGCTCGCCTCCGGCCGCGGAGATGAGTCCGACCGTCTCCGACCAGCGCAGCTCGCCCGAGTCGGCGTCGTGCCGCGTCAAGCGGGACTCCCACGCCGTGGTCGAGGCCGCGAACAAGCTGTTGCCGATCGCGGCGACCTCCCCCTCGAAGCGCCCGCGCGCTCTCCAGGTTTCCTTGCGGCTGGCGATGTCGAAGTGGCACAGGCCGTCGGCCGTGGGGACGAACAGGTCCTGCTCGATGATCAGTGGATCGCCGAGCTGCGCTCCGAGCGTGCGCTCGAACACGGGCGTCAGGCTGCTGGCGCCCAGGCGCGCGACCACGACGCGGTCGTCGTTGCGGAATGCGATCAGCTTCCCCCACAACGAGGGATCCATCGGCCGCGTGCTGCGCACCACGTAGTCGTAGCGACGCGTCCCGGTTGCGATGTCGAGCACGCGCAGGAGCCGCAGGCCGTCGGGCCTCCTCAGGCACAGCACGATCCGATCGTCCCACACCAGCGGCTCGCCTTCGATCGTCGCCTCCGGCGTGTGGGTCCACGCGACCCGCACCGGTCCGTGGACCGCGCGCGTCATCGCAACTCCATCGCGCGCGGGATTCCCTCCGCGCGTGGGCCAGCGATCGATCAATTGCAGGGGAGCATCACCCCCACTCGGGACCAGCCACAGGCACGAGGCAAGCAGGTGCGCGAACACGGGAGCCATCCTAGGCATGGACCGGTTCCAGCGCGCGGGGTCGCTGCGAGCCGCCTCGGGTGGAGCGCGGCGCGGCGTCGCACGAGAACCCTGTTCCGCCGGCCCGACGACGCGTCCGCGGCGGGAAAGCGTCGCGCGGGGCCGGCTGCACCCTACGGCCGACAAGGCGGCGAAGCATCGCGGAGAAAGCAGGCGGTTCCCGGCCGAGCAGGCTGGCCGCGCCTGGGGCAGCGCGGCAGGCTGCCTACAATCGGCGCTCCTGATGTAGAGACCCCGCGATCAGCTCCGACTGGACTCCATGCAGAACAAGATTTCCACCTTCCTTTGGTTCGAGAAGGACGCCGAGGCTGCGGCCCGGCTCTACTGCTCGATCTTTCCGATCTCCAAGATCGGCGCCACGTCGCCGATGAGCACGAACTTCGAGATCGAAGGCCAGCGTTTCGTCGCCTTCAACGGCGGTCCGCACTATCAATTGACGCCCGCGATCTCGCTGTTCGTTTCCTGCAACACGCAGCAGGAGGTCGACTCGCTGTGGAGCCGATTCCTCGGCGCGGGCGGCAAGGAGAGCCGCTGCGGCTGGCTCGTCGACAAGTTCGGGCTGTCGTGGCAGATCATCCCCAGGCAGCTGCTCGAGCTGATGAACGATCCGGATCCGGTCAAGGCCAACCGCGTCGTGCAGGCGATGCTGAGCATGCAGAAGATCGACATCGCTGCGCTGCAGCGCGCCTACGCGGGCTGACGACGAGCGTCCGAGCCCGAGGCGCGAATTCGACCGCTGCGCGCCGCGACGCCTGCTCGGCAGGAGCGCGAAGCGGCCGCGAGCCACGCTTCCTCGCCCCCCGGAGCTTCGCGTAGGCGACGCGGCGCGCGATCTCCGCGCGATCTCCGCGCGATCTCCGCGAGATCGCCGCGAGATCGCCGCGCAAGCCGAGCCTGGCTTGCGGCGGCCGGAAGGCTGCTGCAAACTGGCAGCGTTCCTCGTCACGCGCCGCCTGCCTCCACGCGAAACCTGGCGCCGCTCCCAGCGCCTCCCGGGTTCCTTCGCGGAGCCCACGTGCCTGTATTCGCATCATCGTCCCATGCCGAACGCATTCCGCCTGCTGCTTCCCGCGCTCTCCCTGCTCGCCGTCGTGCCCTGCGCGCGGGCGCAGGAACCCTTCGGCCACTCGCGACACGGCGAAGCCTTCAACGAGGGTCCGCGGCAGGCGGCCTACGCGATGGCCGGCATGTCCGACCAGGTGCACATGCCGATCGCCGGATTGTCGCCGGCGGCGCAGAAGCTCTTCGACCAGGGCCTGACGCAGTTGCACGGCTTCTGGTACTTCGAAGCCGAGCGCAGCTTCCGCCAGGTCGCCAAGCTGCACGCCGATTGCGCGATGGCGTACTGGGGGATGACGCTCGCGAACCTGGAGAACGTCGGACGCGCGGCGGGTTTCATCGCGCGCGCCGTGCAGCAGCCGGGCGAGCTGCCGCGCAACGAGCAGCTGTGGATCGATGCCTGGGCCGCCTACTACCTGATCGACGACGGCGTGAAGGCAGAGCTGCGCTCGAAGGACGAGGAGCGCGTGAAGGCGGCGATCGCCGCACTGGTGGCCAAGAACGAGAAGCGCAGCGAAGCGGAGAAGGAAACGCGCGACAAGCAGCTTCTGAAGGACATCGGCACCGTGGTCTACGAGTTCCCGCAGGACACCGAGGCCAAGGCGCTGCTCGCGGTGCAAATCTGGCTGGCCTACAACTGGGGAGAAGGCATTCCGATCACCTCGCACTCCGCGGTGGACTCCCTGCTCGAGCAGGTGTTCGCGAAGGCCCCGATGCATCCGGCGCACCACTACCGCGTGCACCTGTGGGACTACGAGAAGGCCGAACGGGCCTTGCGCTCGGCGGCTTCGCTCGGCGACAGCGCGCCGGGCATCGCGCACCAGTGGCACATGGCCGGACACATCTACGCCAAGCTGCACCGCCACGCCGAGGCCGCGTGGCAGCAGGAAGCGAGCAGCCGCGTCGACCACGCGCACATGCAGCGCGACCGCGTGATGCCCTTCGAGATCCACAACTACGGACACAACCAGGAATGGCTGAGCCGCAGCCTCTCGCACCAGGGACGTGTCGACGAGGCCTTGGCCACGGCGAAGAACCTCGCCGAGCTGCCGCGGCACCCGAAGCTGAACCGCATCGCCGAGCCGGAGGAGATCGCCAACTATGCGCGCGGCGCGCTGGCTTCGCTGTGCGAGGACCACGAGCTGTGGGAGACGGTGCTGCAGCTGGAGGCTGACGGCTACCTCGAGCCCAACGAGGACGTCACCGCCGAGGTGACGCGGCTCTCGATCGTGGGGCGCGCGCTCTACCGGCTCGGACGAGTCAGCGAGGCCGGGCGCGTCGTCAGCGAGGTCGAGGGGCTGCTGCCGCGGGCGCGCGCCCAGCGTGCCAGGGAGATCGACGAGGCCGAGGACAAGGCGCTCGAGCAGAAGCTGGCCGCGAAGGAGACCGACAAGTCCCTCGACAAGGCGCAGCGCCAAGGCACCGACGTGGTTCGCGCGGTGCTCGAGCTGAAGCAGGAGCTGGCGGCCGAAAAGCTGCGGGCCGAGGGCGACGACGCCGGCGCCGCGGCAGCCTTCGCCGCGCTCGAGCATTTCCCCAAGACGCTGCTCGCGGACGCGCAGCTCGCGGCGGGCGACGCGAAATCGGCGATCGAGCTGCTGGAGAAGGTCGTCGAGGAGCATCCCAACCGCCTGCCGACGCTGGGCCGCCTCGTGCTCGCGTACCGCGCCGCGAACGATGCGGCCAACGCCGAGAAGCAGAAGCAACGCGAGACGGAGCTCGCCGCGATGGTCGCCGCCAGCGGCCCGCTCGCGCGCAAGCTGGGCCTGCCCGCGCCGCGCGCCGTCACGCCCGCCGACTTCGGCGCCGACTTCGGCACGCGGCCCGAACTCGCTTCGATCGGGCCGAAGGATTGGTCGCCGACGAAGGCGCCCAGCTTCGAGCTGCCGGTCGCCGGCGGCGGCCGCCGTGCGCTCGCGGCGCCCTACGGCAAACCGACGCTGGTGGTCTTCTACCTGGGCTTCGGCTGCCTGCACTGCATCGAGCAGTTGAACGCGCTCGCGCCCCAGGCGCAGGCCTTCGCCTCGGCCGGCATCGACATCGTCGCGATCGGCACCGACGAAGCCGAAGTGGCTGCGAAGTCGCTGGACGCCACCGAGCCGGACAAGCGCTTCCCCTTCCCGCTGCTCGCCGATCCCAAGCTGCGCGTGTTCAAGGAATGGCGCTGCTTCGACGACTTCGAGGAGATCCCGCTGCACGGCACCTTCCTGGTCGACGGCGCGGGCAACGTGCGCTGGCAAGACATCTCCTTCGAGCCTTTCACCGAACTCGAGTGGCTGCTCGCCGAAAGCCGCCGCCTGCTCGCGCTGCCCAAGCCGGTGAAGATCGCGACGCGCTGAGCCGCGCAGCGCGCGAGCCGCGCGCGCGAGGAGCGGGGCCCGACTTCACCAAGGCGGCCGGCAGCGGGCCGGGCCGGTGTTGGATCGGCGTGCTGACGCGCGGCATGCCGGCTCGGCTCGAGCAGGCGCCCTCGATCCGCGAGCAGCGGACGCGCAGGCCGACGCAGGGCCTGCGGGAAGGAGGGAGAAGCTCGCGGGCCGCGCTCTCGCCGCCGGTTAGCATTCGCGGGCCGGGAGTGGCTCTCGGCTCGAGGAAGGAGAACCATGCAGACGCGCATCGACGAAATCGCCGAGGACATCTTCCGGCTGTCGACCTACGTTCCCGAAGTCACGCCGGACGGCTTCACGTTCAACCAGTTCCTGATCCGTGCGCAGCAGCCGCTGTTGTTCCACACCGGCCCGCGCGCGATGTTCTCGATGGTCTCGCAGGCCGCATCGAGGATCGTTCCGCTCGCCGAGCTGCGCTGGATCGCTTTCGGGCACGTCGAATCCGACGAGTGCGGCTCGGTCAATCAGTGGCTCGCCGCCGCGCCGCAAGCGCTGGTCGCGCACGGTGAGGTCGGTGTGATGGTCTCGCTGAACGACCTGTGCGACCGCGCGCCGCGCGCCCTGGCGGACGGCGAGGTCCTCGATCTCGGCGGCAAGCGCGTGCGCCACATCGACACGCCGCACGTGCCGCACAACTGGGAGGCGCGCGTGCTGTTCGAGGAGAGCACGCGGACGCTGTTCAGCGGCGATCTCTTCACGCACACCGGCAACGGGCCCGCGCTCACGCAGCAGGACATCGTGCAGCCCGCGAAGTCGAGCGAGGAGCTGTTCCGCGCGAGCGCCTACACGCCGGCGACCGCCGCGACGATACGCCGGCTGGCCGAGCTGCGACCGACGACGATCGCGACGATGCACGGATCCTCGTTCCGCGGCGACGGGGAGGCGGCGCTGCGCGATCTCGCCGTCCTTTACGAAGGCTGGGCTCGCGGCTCCTGAACTCGAGCCGCGCTTGCGACGTCTGGGCCTCGGCGGGGCCCTGGCGATCCGCCGAAGCGCGAAGATCGAATTCGTCCCTGCGCTGGCGTGATCGGTTCCGTCCCTTTCGGGCAAGTCCCGCGAATGCGCCGCACGCTCGATTGGCATTCGCCCCCTTACGAGAGTGCGACGTCTTCTTGCATGCTTGGTTTCCAGGAGCACTGGCTGAATTCTGAAAGCCCATGATGCAATCAGCGATAAGCGCGATATCGTGGTGCCCCTAAGGCCCCCGCCACGCTTCCCGTCGGCGGTAGGAAACCACGAAAAGAAGCTCAACCCCATGTCGACCGACATCAACAGTCAGATCAATTCCCGCATCCAGGCCTTCGTGGCCGAACTCTCCGATCTCGTGCGCGTCGCATCGCTCGAGGCCGTGCTCGCCGCGCTCGGCGGTCAGCCCGCAAGGAAGGGCCGCGGTCCGGGCCGCCCGAAAGGCTCGGGTCGCAAGCCCGGCCGTCCGGCCAAGGCCGCCGCCATCGCAGCGCCGCCGAAGCGCGCAGGCCGCCGACTGCGCCGCTCCTCCGAGGACGTCGAAGCGACGGCGACGAAGTTCCTGGCCTACGTGAAGGCCAATGACGGCAAGCGGCTCGAGGAGATCTCGAAGGGCCTGGGCATCCATTCCGCCGATCTCAAGCTGCCGGTGCAGAAGCTGCTCATCGCGAAGTCGCTGAAGACCACAGGGCAAAAGCGCGGCACGAAGTACCACTTCGCGAGCGCGACCGCTCGCGGCGCGAAGAAGTCGGCGGCACCGAAGCTGGCGAAGAAGGTGCTCAAGCCCGCCAAGGCGAAGCCCTCGAAGAAAGCCGCCGGGCCGGCGAAGGCCAAGGCCGTCAAGGTGGTTGCCGCGCCCGAGCCGGCGATGGCCTGAGTTCGCGGATAGACGGGTTTTACGCGCCGCGGCTCCTGGCGGCGGCACGTTTGCGAAGCCATCGAGGCCGGCGCCCCGCGGGTGCCGGCCTCGACGTCTTGCAGCGCCGCGGCCGTCGACGCGGAGTCGACGGCTCCGCCCGGACTACGGCCCGACGAGGTACTCCAGCCCGTTGCTGAGCTGCGTGTTGTTCGGCGCGGCGAAACCCGGATCGCGGCCCCACCACTGGCAGTCGACCACCGTTCCAGGAACGAGCAGCGCCGGCAGCGGCACGCCGCCGAGCCCTCCGGCCGCGAACAAGTTCATGTCGATCGCCGGCACGCCCGAGCAGTCGTTCGGCGGAGGATTGCCGGCCGTATTGGTGGAGGGCGTGCGACGGATCTGCGGGGCGACGCACAGCGTGCCGCCCTGATAGGGCAGCGCGGCCTGGCCATTGACGCCGTAGAACAACAGGCAGTTCTTGTTGTTGATGAAGTCGGTGCCGTTGACGATGAAGCCGCTGCCCGCCGTCGCGCTCGGGGCGCCGCTGTGGCCGATCGAGGGCGCGCAGCCCTGCGAGCTGACCTTGGCCGTGCAGTAGGTCGTCGGCGCGCTCGCCAACCCCTCGCCGCGCACCATGAAATGGCCCATGAAGAACGTGGTCAGGTCGGTGACCGGGTTGGGATTCGCCGTCAGGTTGACCACGTTGATCGGATTGCCGCCCACGTAGAAGGACTCCAACGGAGCGAAAGTCAGGTTGTCCATCGGCGCCGGGAACATGCCGACGCCGGGCGTCGGCGGATTGGTCGAGGTCTGGATCGTCATCCAGCAGCCGACGAAGAATCGCCCGGTCACTTGCACGGGCGTCACGGGATAGGAGTTGAACGTGTTCGAATACACGTTGGCCGTGACCACGGCCGACTGCGTGAGCAACACCGCGTCGTTGGGATTGCCGTCGTCGTTGGGGTCCTCCCACACCGCGACGTTCGCCGGCATGCCGTTGGTCAAGGTCTGGGTCGCGGTGTTCGGATTGCCGAAGGTCGTCAGCACGTTGACGATCGTGTCGCTCCCGCCGATCGCGTCGTAGCCGTTGATCCAGCCGATCTGGTAGGTCTGGCTGGTCGTGCCGGTCTGGAATCCCAGTCCGTTCTCGCAGGTGCCGTCGTCCCAGAGGTAGTTGTTCACCGACCAGCTGCCGCCGGCGGGTGGCTGGATCGTCGGCGCGAGCACGGGTCCCTGCGGCTCGAGCTGGGGCAGGGCACTTTGAGCGTGAGCGGAAGCCGCGGCGGCGGCGAGGATCGCGACGATGCTTGTGATGCGCATGAGAATGCTCCTGGTGTGAAGCCCCGATCCACGCGGGGCGAGAGGGGACGTGGCGCGCCTGCTCGGACCCTTCCGATGATACGCCCGCGGGCCGGGGCGGCTAGCCCGGACCGCGGCGCGCTGCGGCGGGGCCGGGCAGGTTCACCGCCGAGGGCTAGCGTCCCAGCACGGGGTGGGTCTCGGCCAGCAGCGTCTCGAGCACCTCGCGCGCCTGCTGGTGGCCGAGCTGCTGCAGCATCGGCTCGAAGTCGTGAATCGCCTTGCGGGCCTCCGCGGTCGACGGCCCGTGCTCGATCAGGCGTCTGACGTGCATGGCGCGGAAGAACTCGTGCCCGCTCTCCAGCGCGAGCGCCGTCAGCGCCAGCTCGGGCGCGGCGATCGAGAGGCCCTGCAGCAGCGCGCGCAACAGCGGGCGCGAGTAGATGCGCAGCGCGGAAGGATGTGCATGCATCGCGCGCAGCTGGCGCCGGCCGCTCTCGAGCTGCGCGCGCACCGCCGGTGCCGCGGCCAGCTCGCGCACACGCGGCGGAATGCCGTGCGCCTCGAGGCGCAAGATCGGCGCGGCCGCGCGCGGCGCCTCCGGCGTGGACGAGCTGACGCGCAGGCAGGACTGCGCGGCGTCGACGACGATCGAGGCGGGCGTCGAGCGCAGGCTCGTGCCGAAGACGAACTCCGCGGCGCCGCCCTCGAAGCGCAGGCGGTGCAGCCCGACGGGAATCGCATTGTCCGTCCCGCGCCGGTTCACGACGACCAGCGCCACCAGCAGCACCTGCGTCGAGGTGCCGGGCGGTTCGCGCAGCAAGTCGACGATCGCCGTCTCGGCCTGCAGCACGGCGTGCACGATCGCGGCGCGCAACATTCTGTAGGGACTGGTGTCCGAGCGCAGCGCGCCCAGCCGCTCGGCGCCGAAGAAGGCGTTGAGCTGGTCGAACCAGGGGAAACGCACCGCCTCGGCCCCCGCCGGGACGTCCAGCAGCAGCTGCAGGGCCCCGCAGCACGGCGAAGTCGTTCCGAAACGGTCGAGCTCGCCCCAGGTCGCGCCCTGAGCCCCCTCACGCCGGCCGACGTGGCTGGCGATCTCGATCAGCAGCAGCTTCTCGCCGGCCTGCTGTGAAAGCGCCGTGAAGTGCAGGTTCGCCAACGCGATGGCGCCGGGCTCGATTCGCCCGCCGAGATTCGAAACGGAGAAGACACGCCGCTTCCCCGGGATGTTGGGCGCGGTCAACATGCAGGCCACGTCGCGCTCGAAGGCCGCGCGCACCTCGCCGTTGAACTCGTCCGAGCAGGCGGCGAGCAGCGCTCCCGATTCGACCACCGGTCGGATTGCATGCGCCGCGCGCAGCACCGCCCCGTGCACGACCGAAAGCGAGTCCTCGCGGCCGACCTGGGCCGCGAAGTCGCGCAGCGCGAGGGGCAGGGATTCGGTCTTCACGCGGATCTCGCGGGCTGCCGTCGCGTCGATCGCCGCGCTCGCTCCACGGACGGATCCTAGCACGGTGGGCGCACGTGCGCCGACTCGCGGCGGCAAGACTCGCGTGCGCGCGATTGCTACCCTGGCCGCGCAGTTCGGCGCTCGTGACTCCTTGCACCCGACACGGGTCGGCGCCGCGAGCATCGGTACGTCGGCATGGCCACCCGCAAGCGGCAGCGCGCCGCGATCCTGCAGGAACCTCCCAACCCATCAGGGAACCCATGAATCCCCAACATCCCTACCACCCGATCATCTATGTCCGCGGTTTCGCGGCGACGCAAGGCGAGATCGAGGAGACCGTCGCCGATCCGTACATGGGCTTCAACGTCGGCTCGACCAAGTCGCGCATGGCCTGGACGGGGGACGTCAAGCGCTTCTACTTCGAATCGCCGCTGGTGCGCCTGATGAGCGACCACGACTACGACGACGTGTTCGTGGACGGCGAGGACCTGGTGATCGCGGAGCGCTCCGACCGGCCGATCCCCTACCGCAGCCTGATCGTCTACCGCTACTACGACGAGGCCAGCAAGGACTTCGGCACGGGCGAGACGCCGCCGATCGAGCGTTTCGCGCGCGGCTTGAACGACCTGATCCTGCGCTTGCGCGAGCGGATCTGCGCCAACCCGAAGAACGACATGACGCCGGCGAACTTCCGCGTCCACCTGGTCGCGCACTCCATGGGCGGGCTGGTCTGCCGCGCCTTCCTGCAGAACCCCAAGCTGGGCGGCGCCGAGGCGCGCGCGTCGGTCGACAAGTGCTTCACCTACGCCACGCCGCACAACGGCATCGACATGCGCATCGTGCGCAACGTGCCCGGCTGGCTCTCGTTCGGCGACATCAACAACTTCAACCGCGATCGCATGGCCGACTACCTCGCGGTGCCCAAGGGCGACGACGTCTCGCTGGTGAAGAACTTCCCGCCCGAGCGCTTCTTCAACCTGGTCGGCACCAACCCGCGCGACTACAAGGTGGCCGGCGGATTCTCTTCGTGGGCGGCCGGCGACGCGAGCGACGGGCTCGTGCGCATCGAGAACGCGACCACGCACGGCCCGGGCC
>Ga0315910_10004184_pt1 | contig 12117 bp, 9 predicted proteins | sample EdamamesoilMG_FD_204470 | JGI IMG/M metagenome (GOLD analysis project Ga0315910, IMG submission 204470) | Garden soil microbial communities collected in Santa Monica, California, United States - Edamame soil | ecosystem: Environmental > Terrestrial > Soil > Garden | place: USA: California... | reverse complement strand
CCGTCGCCGGCCGAGGCAAGTCCAGGGCCACCGTCGACGCGGTGGTGGATGAGGCGCGCCGGCACTTCCAGGGGGTCGAGGTCCTTCCGACCGAGGCGCCGGGCGATGGCGTGCGTCGGGGGCGGGAGGCGGCGGAGCGGGGGTTCCAGCGGGTGCTGGTCGTGGGGGGGGACGGGACGGTCCACGAGGCGGCGAACGGGATCCTCACCGCGAAGGGGTCGCACCGCCCCCTCCTCACGGTCGTCCCGGAGGGGACCGGGAATGACTTCGCCAAGCTGGTCGGGACGGTGAAGCTGGGACCTCGCGACGCGGTCCGTGCCCTCGCCCGCGGGGCCCCGGGGCGCTTCGACGTCGGCGAGGCGTGGGGGGAGTACTTCGTGAACACCCTCGGCGTGGGGCTCGACGCCGAGGTGACGATGCACCTGAAGGGGGTGAAGCGACTCCGCGGCACCCTGGCCTACGGCAAGGCGCTCCTCGGCGCGCTCCGCACCTACGACGATGTCGAGATGGCGCTGGAGGTGGGGACCGAACGGTTCGAGGGGAGGTGGCTGATGATCGCCGTCGGGATCGGCGCGATCGAGGGGGGCGGGTTCCACCTGATGCCGGGGGCGCGCCCCGACGACGGGCTCCTGGATGTCTGCGCCATCCGCCCGACCCCTCTCCTTCGGCTCCTGTCGCTCATCCCCAAGGTGATGCTCGGCACCCATCCCTCCTGTTCCGAGGTCTGGCTCGGCCGCGCCACCCGGCTCACCCTCCGCGCCACCAAGCCGATCACCCTGCACGCCGATGGTGAACTCCGGTCGCCGGGGGAACGCGAGGTGACGGTCCAGCTGCACGCGGGCGTCCTTCCTGTGCTCAAGGCATCGGCGCGCTGATGGAGGGCCGGGTTGTCGATCGGGCTTCATAGGCTTTGACGTCTGCCGAGCGGCACCCTGTTGGTCAGGGCATCCTGTACCCGAGGATCCGGATGCGTGATCGAGGGCCGGGCCTCTGGCCCGGCCTTCGACGTGTGTATAGTTCCGTCCAAGGCCCGGCCGGAGGCCGGGCCCTCCATCAGGCTTTCCAGCGCACTTCGACGATCGAGTCAGAACTTCGTGGCCAGCTTCGCCTCCGACAACACCGCCCCCGCCCATCCTGAGGTCCTCGCCGCCGTGGCCCGGGCGAACGAGGGGCACGCGCCGGCCTACGGGAACGATCGATGGACCGCCGCGGCGACGGAGAAGCTCCAGGCGCTCCTCGGGAAGGATGTGCCGGTCTACTTCGCCTGGAATGGCACGGGGGCCAACGTCACCGGGCTCTCGACCCTCCTCCGTCCGCGCGACGCGATCATCTGCACCGAGGACTCCCACATCCACGCCGACGAGGGTGGAGCGCCGGAGCGGTTCATCGGCACCAAGCTGATCGACCTCCCCACACCGGACGGGAAGCTGACCCCGGCGCTCTGCGCCACCCAGCTCCCCTTCATCGGCGATCTGCACCACGTCCAACCCAAGGTCGTCTCCCTCACCCAGTCCACGGAGCGGGGGACGGTGTACCAGGTCGCGGAGTTGAAGGCGCTCGCCGACTGGGCCCACGCCCACGGACTCCTGGTGCATATGGACGGCGCCCGGATCGCGAACGCCACCGCGGCGCTGGGGGGCGACCTCCGCGCCACCACCCGCGCGGTCGGGATCGACGTGCTGAGCTTCGGGTTCACCAAGAACGGCGGGATGGGAGCGGAGGCGGTCGTCTTCCTCGATCCCACGCTCAGTGAGGGGTTCCAGTTCGTCCGCAAGCAGGGGATGCAGCTCGCCTCCAAGATGCGCTTCCTCGCCGCCCAGGCCGACGCCCTCCTCACCGACGGGCTCTGGCTCAAGCTCGCCGGCCACGCCAACCGGATGGCGCAGAGGCTCGCGGAAGGGGTCGCCACGATCCCCGGGATCACCCTCGCGCGCCCGCCGCAGGCGAACTCACTCTTCGTCACCCTCGCCGACCGTGCGATCACGGCGCTCCAGCAGCGTCACACCTTCTATGTCTGGAAGGCGGGGACCGACGGCCGGAGCGAGTGCCGCTGGATGTGCAGCTGGGACACGACGGAGCAGGACGTGGATCGGTTCCTGGCCGATATGCGGGAGCTCGTCACGTGAGAGGGAGTGGGGACTGGGGACTCGGGACTGCGGGACTCCTCGCGCTCGCGCTGGTGCTCGGGCCGCTCGGCGGCTCGCTTGACGCACAGGTCCCGGTGCGTCCCGACTCCCAGCCCCCAGTCCCCACTCCCCAGTCCGACCCAGTTCCCGGTTCCCAGCTCGACACGGTCGCCCCCAGGCGTCCCGCCTCTCCCACCGGCGCGATGCTCCGCTCCTTCCTCCTCCCCGGATGGGGCCAGGCGGTCTACGGCCGGAAGGTCACCGCCGGCTTCATGCTCGGTGTCGAAGGACTCACCCTGGGGATGATCCTCAAGACCTCCGGCGAGCTCGACCACGCCCGGGCCTCCGGTGGCGCCAGTGAAGGGGCCAAGCTGCAGGAGCGGGAGGACTGGATCACCATCCTCGTCTTCAACCACCTGATGTCGGGCCTCGAGGCCTACGTCTCGGCGCACCTCTACGACTTCCCCGGCGACCTGCAGCTCCAGGCCCTGCCGCAGGGGGGGATGCGGTTCGGTGTGACCCTTCCGCTCGGGGGACGATGACCACCGCCCCCATCGGGATCTTCGATTCCGGGATCGGCGGCCTCACCGTCACCGGGGCGATCCTCCACACCCTGCCGGCGGAGTCGACGCTCTACTTCGGCGATACGGCACGGGTGCCGTACGGCCCCAAATCCCCGGAAACGGTGCGGCGCTACTCGCTCGAGATCCTCCATTGGCTCGTGGGGCAGGGGGTGAAGCTCGTCACCGTGGCGTGCAACACCAGCACGGCGCACGCGCTCGCCGCACTGCAGGCAGAGTCTCCCGTCCCCGTGGTCGGTGTCATCGAACCGGGCGCGCGGGCGGCGGTGCGCGCCTCGATGAGCGGGCGGATCGGCGTGATCGGGACCGCCGGCACCATCGCGAGCGGCGCCTACACCCGCGCCATCCAGGCGATCCGTCCCGACGCGGTGGTCGAGGCGCGCGCCTGCCCCCTCTTCGTCCCCTTCGTCGAGGAGGGGTGGTTCGATCATCCCGCCACCGAGCTGGTGGCCCGCGAGTACCTGGCGCCGCTCCTGGCCGCCAGGGTCGACGCCGTGGTCCTGGGGTGCACCCACTACCCGCTCCTCAAGCCGCTGCTGCAGCGGGTCCTCGGCCCCGAGGTACGGCTCATCGACAGCGCCGAGGAGACCGCGGTGACGGTGGGGCAGCTGCTCAGGGACCGGGGGATCGCGGCGGGGGGAGGGGCGGTGACGCACCGGTTCGCGGTAAGCGACGACCCCACCCGCTTCACGGCGGTGGGGTCGCGTTTCCTCGGCGAGCGGCTCTCGGACGTCGAGGTGGTCTCGGTCGAGTCCGCCGGCTAGTTCACCACGAGGAAGATCGCGTCGTAGTTCGGGGCGGCCATCTGGACGATCCCCACCCCGTTGCCCACCCGCTTGATCTTGACCGGCACCGGGGTGTCGAAGTTCGCGGCGATGAAGGTGACGGTGGTCGGGGTGGCCGAGACGATCCCGGGGGTCTGCGACTGGATGGTCACGACCAGGGAGTCCGTCGGGGGGAGGAGGAAGGCGCTCAGGGAGACGTGGACGAAGGCGCTGTCCCCAGTCGGCAGCGCGATGGCCTCATCGTCGAGGATGACCTGCAGGTCGTCATCGTCGTTGATGCGCACGCCCGCCTGCGCGGTGTCGATCCCGGGCGCCGTGAATCGCACCTCGGTGATGGTGCTGTTCTGGTCCACATCCTGCCGGGCCAGGATCTTCACCGGGACCGGAGTGGCCCAGTTCCCCGGGGTGAAGGTGAGCTGCGCAGGTGTCGCGGCGACCGAGACGGTGTCGGCCGGGGTGACGCTGACGGTGACCGGGAGTCCAGGCTGGTGGGTCAGCGCGACCAGCACCGTGCTGCTGTCGCCCTCGTCGATGACGATCGGCCCGCCCGGGATCGTGACCGCGATCTCGACGACATCGTCGTCGGTGACCACCACCCGGACGTCGAGCCCGCCGACCGCGGTGGCGAGGAGGCGGATGTGCGTGGAATCGGTCCGGACGTCGGCGTCGTGGACGCCGACCACCTGGATGGTCACCGGCGTGTCGTAGTTCGCAGCGGTGAAGACCACCTGCGCCGGGGTGACCGACGCCAGCGGGGCGTTCAGGGACTGGACGAACACGGTGTCGTCCCCGACGGGGGCGTGACTGAGGGAGAGCTCGAAGGTGGTCGAATCCCCCTCGTCCATCTCCAGCCGGTCCGCGCTGACGACGAACGCCAGCGCATCGTCATCGCTGGTGCTGGCCTGGACCAGCCGGGTGTCGATCCCCGGGGCCGCGAAGCTCAAGGTGTCGACCTCGTCGAGGATGTCGGCGTCGTGCGTCGCCGTCACGGCGACGGGCTGAGGGATGTTGAAGTTCTCGGGGGTGAAGTGCAGGGTGGTGGGAGCGACCTCGAGGCCCTCCCCGGTCAGGCTGATCGCCACGGTCACCTCTTCCGCCGGCTCGGCGTCGAGGGAGACCATCACCGTCTCGGCGTCGGCGCCCTCCGAGAGGAGGAGTGCCGTGGTGGAGAGCTCCAGCGCCGGGGTCGTGGCGTTGCCACCGTGGGGGTCGTCACAAGCGAGCAGGGTGGCCAGGGCAAGTGCCACCGTAAGTCGACGGAGTGCGGGGGATCGCATTGGTATCCGGGAAGAGAGTCAGGGAGGACGCTGCGTACCTCGCTCACAGTGCGCGATCCAGGTCCGATCCCCGACAGAGGCAGGATGCAAAGTCCCCTGCCGCGGTCTGCGGCAGGGGACCCTTGCGGAGCATCCCGGCACTCCCCTTCAGCTGTAGGTGCGGAGCTCCACCTTCCCGGCCGCGACGATCCCGTAGCGGTACCCGTCGAGCCACGCCCCCGGATTGAGGTAGGTGCGCCCCGGCGCCACCTCGAAGGTGGCGGGGCGGTGGGTGTGCCCCATCAAGACCAGGCCGAGGGAGGGGTCGGCGTTGAGCCGGGCCCGGGCCCAGGCGCCCTGGCGCTCCGCGGCCGCGACCAGGACCGCCGGGTCGATCACCGTGTTGCCGAGGTGGTTCGTCATCTTGTCGACGATGCGGCAGGCCAGGTCGGGATGCAGCAGCCGGAACCCGGCCAGGAGCACCGGGTTCTTGGTGAGGTGATAGAGGACGCGGGCCGACCAGTGCCGCTCCGTGATCCCGTCGCCGTGGATGGCGAGGGTCTTCCGGTAGGCGACTTCGAGGTCCATCTCGACCGGGGCGAAGGGGATCCCCAGGGAGTCCCAGAAGGTCCCCCCCCAGCGGTCGTGGTTCCCCCCGGTCATCACGATGGGGATCCGCTCCCGGAGCTGCTGCAACGCCGCCGCGCACCGGAAGGCGTGCCGCGGGATCACCCGCTTCCAGGCGAAGAAGAAGTCGTACAGGTCGCCGTTGATGAGGAGGGAGTCCCCCAGGGTGGGGACGGTGTCGAGGAAGTCGAAGAACGCCTCCTCGGTCTCCTTGGGGCAGGCGCCCAGGTGGACATCCTGGACGACGACGAGTTGGTGGCCGAGCATGCCCTGAAGGTAACCGGGGCCGGGTGCTCGGTGCTCGGGGAGTGCGCTACTTTACGGAGTCCCCAGTCCCCAGTCCCCAGTCCCCAGTCCCGTGTCCTCCTCCCAGAGGCTGGCGTGCAAATAGAGACCACCCACCGCGTCAACTACTCTGAAGTGGACCAGATGGGCGTGGTCTATCACGCCAATTACCTCGTCTGGCTCGATGTCGCCCGCTGTGAGCTATTGCGCCAGGCGGGGATGAGCTACAAGGAACTGGAAGCGGAGCGGGGGTTCTTCCTGGCGGTGAGCGAGGTGCGGCTCCGCTACAAGCGGGCGGCCCGCTACGATGACCTCCTCCGGGTCCGGTGCTGGGTGCGCGAGGTCGGGAGCCGCAAGGTCGCCTTCGGCTACGCCGTGGAGCACGCCGAGCGGAACGAGCTCCTGGCGACCGCGGTGGTGGAGTTGATGTCCCTTTCCCGTGAGTTCACCCCGGCCCGCCTTCCCGCCGAAGTGAGCCAGATGCTGCCGGTGATCCCCGATCCTGTGCGAGTCGATTGATGCTGAATGTCGTGCGTCGTGCGTCGTGCTTCGTGCGTGGCGGCCTCCTTGCCGTCGCGCTCCTGGCCCACTGGCCCACCGGCCCCTTGGCCGCCCAGAGCGAAGCGACCGTCAACCGCCTCGCGCCGATCCTCGCCGCCGAGGACGCGCGCGACTTCGACGAAGCGCTCCTCCGCAGCGGGGTCACCGATCCCGACACCCTGGTCCGTCGCACCGCGATCCGCGCCATCGGTCACATCGGCGATCCTGCGGGGGCGCCGCTCCTGCTCGGGGTCCTCGCCACTCCGGATATCGCCGACCTCCACGCCGAGGCGGCGTTCGCGCTCGGGTTGATGCGCGACACTTCCCTCGCCGCCGGGCTCGTGGCCTGGCTGCAGGGGCCCCAGAAGCTGCGCGCCACGGCGGTGGAGGAGGGGATCACCGCGCTCGCGCGCATCGGGGGCCCTATCGCGGCGGGGTTCCTCGACCAGGCGGTGAAGGACCCGCGCTCGGTGCGCGCCGACAGCCTGGGGGTCGCCCAGCGGATCGCGGTGCGGGAGGCGTGGCGGCTCGGCCCCCTCGCCCCGGTCCCGGCGATCCTCATCGTGGCCAACGACACCGCACTCAACGCCCCGGCCACCTACACCCTCTCACGGCTGCGCGCGAAGGAGGCTGCGGCCTTCCTCTTCGGCCAGCTCCGGGCCCTGGAGCCGGCGGTGCGGCAGGACGCCGTGCGCGCCTTCACCCGTCAGTACACCCGCGACGCCGGCGTCGACGCCGGGAGTGCGCAGACCGCCCTCCGTTCCGCGCTCGACGACATCGACCCGGGGGTCCGGATCAATGCGCTCCGGGCCCTCTCGACCTGGGCCGATTCGGCCCTCGTCCCCGCCGTCCTCCCGCTCCTGAACGACGCGTCGACCAACGTCGCCGTCACCGCGGCCACCGCCCTCGGCCAGCTCGGGGGGAAGGGCAGCCTCCCATCCCTCACGCAGGTGGTCGCGTCCCGCCGCGCCTGGGTGCTCCGCCGGGAAGCCCTGCTCACCCTGGCGCGCCTCGACCACGCCGCCTTCCGCGCCGCCGTGACCCCCTGGGCCAACTCCGCCGACTGGCGCGACCGGGCGGCCGCGGCCGAGGGGAGCGTCCGCATCGGCCCCGCGGAGCTCCTCCCCTTCGTGGGCGACGCCGATCCGCGGGTGATCGCCGTGGCCCTGCAGGCGTGGGCCGGCGCGGTGCGCGGTCCCGACGCCGAGCTCCTCGCCGCCGCGCGGCCCCGGCTCATCCACCCCGACGCGATGGTGCGGGCCACCGCCGCGGAGATCACCGGGCGCGGGGCGGCCGCCAGCGACGCGCCGGCGCTCGCGGCCGCCTGGGAGCGGGGGCTCCGTGACTCCTTCCCCGATGCGGCGCAGAGCGCCCTCGCGGCCCTGAAGGCGATCTACGACGGGGCCGGCGTGGCCGCCGTGCAGCCCTTCTTCGGCTCCGCACCGGCCCCCGCCGACCCGCTGCTCAAGGAGTGGGCGGAGCTGAACTGGCCCGAGCTGGCCGAGCGGTGGGGCCCGTCGCGGCCCCTGATCACCGGGCGCGCGCTCGATGACTACCGCACCCTCGCGCGGAAGTACATCGTCGATCCGGCGGGGCGGTACCCGCGGGTCACCATCGAGGTCGCCGACCGCGGCGCCATCACCCTCGAGCTCTTCGGTCCCGAGGCCCCGCTCACGGTGGCGAACTTCCTCCGCCTGGTGGATCGCGGCTATTTCGACGGCCAGCGCTTCCACCGCGTGGTCCCCAACTTCGTGATCCAGGCCGGGGATCCCCGCGGCGACGGCGCCGGCGGGCCGGGGTGGGCGATCCGCGACGAGATCAACCGCAAGCGCTACGGCCCCTGGGTGCTCGGGATGGCGCTCTCCGGTCCCGACACCGGGGGGAGCCAGTGGTTCATCACCCTCTCGGCCCAGCCGCACCTGGACGGGAACTACACCGTCTTCGGCCGGCTCCGCGGCGGCGACGCCAACGCGGCGAAGGTGGTGCAGGGGGATCAGATCCGGAGCATCCGGCGGTGACGCGCAGGGACGCAGGGGCACAGGGACGCAGGTGGATCGCGCTGGCGGTGCTCCTGCTCTGCGTCGCTGCGCCGCTGCGCCTCTCCGCCCAGTTCACCCAGTTCGGCCAGAACAAGGTCCAGTACCGCGAGCTCGAGTGGAAGGTGGCCAAGGGGGAACACGTCGACCTCTACTTCTATCCCGAGGAAGCGGCGCTCGCCCCCACGGTGCTGCAGTGGGCCGAGGAGAGCTACGACTCCCTCGCGCTCAAGTTCGGCTGGGAGATCACCGCCCGCATCCCGCTGATCGTCTACGCCTCCCACAGCGATTTCGAGCAGACCAACGTCCTCCCCTTCGTCCCGCCGGAGGGGATCCTCGGCGTCACCGACTTCCTCAAGCACCGGGTCACCCTCCCGTTCCGCGGCAACTTCGCGGAGTTCCGCTCCACCCTGCGGCACGAGATGGTGCACGTCTTCCAGCTCGCGATGCAGGTGGAGAACTACGCCCGCACCCTCCGCGACCCCGCCCCCATCATCCCCCTCTGGTGGACCGAAGGGCTGGCGGAACTCTGGTCCGGCGGGCAGGACGCGCGGGACGAGATGGTGATGCGCGACCTGGTGCTCACCGGGAACCTCCCGCGGCTCCAGGACCTCGAGTTCATCCTGTCGCCGATCATCTACCCCATCGGTGGCCGGGTGCACGAGTGGCTGGCCGAAACGTACGGTGACTACCGCGTCGCCCTCTTCTACAAGGAGGCGTGGCGCTTCGAGACCTTCGACGCCGCGATGCGGGGGATCTACGGCAAGTCGGCCGCGGAGCTGAACGCCGAGTTCCAGGTGGCGATGCGGCGGGCGTACCTCCCGGCGAGCGAGCGCTTCGCCTCCTCCTCCTCGCTGGGCAAGGTCCTGGCCGGCAGCGCGGTGAAGCCGGCGCTCGCCATCGACAGTGCCGGGGAGGCGCGGGCGATGTACTTCACCGCCCCCGGCGGGTACGTGGAGGTGGTGTCGCGGCGCCTCGACGGGGGCGGGAAGAAGCTCCTCCTCCGTTCCGGGCGCACCGGGTCGATGGCGGGGTTCCACCCCTTCGACAGCCGGCTCGACGCGAGCCGTCCCGGGCTCGTCCTCGCGGGGACGCGCGTGGAGGACCGCGACGCCCTGATCGTCTGGGACCTCGCCCAGCACAAGGTGGTGGGGCGCTACCGCTTCGACGGCCTCATCTCGGTGGTCTCCCCGACCTGGCTCCCCGGGGATACGGCGGTCGTCTTCAGCGGGCTCAGCTTCGACGGGGTCTCCGATCTCTACAAGTTCACCTTCCGCGGCGAGCGGCTGGAGCGGCTCACCAACGACCACTTCCAGGACCTCGACGCGAGCGCGAGCCCCGACGGCCGGTCGATCGTCTTCTCCTCCGACCGCGGTCCCGACGGCCTCGCCGGGTCGATGAACCTCTTCCTCCTCGACCTGGAGGCGCACACCATCCGCCCCCTCACCGAGGGGCCGTGGAGCGACGAGTCGCCGCGCTGGGCCGCCAATGGACGGATCTACTTCGCCTCCTCGCGCGACACGGTGCTCAACATCTTCTCCACCGATGTCGCCGGCTCGGTGCGCCGCGAGACCTCCTCCTGGAGCGGCGTCTACGACCCGACCTACGTCCCCGAGCGGGATGCGATCCTCGCCGGGACCTTCGAGGGCGCGTCGTTCAACGTCTCCCTCTTCCGCCCCGACTCGCTCGCCCGCGCCGACTCGACCCTCTCGGTGGAACTGGGGCTGCAGCCCCCGGTCGAGGTGATCGACTCCACCCCCTGGCGGTGGCCCACCAGCGAGGCGGCGATCGCCGCCACGGCGAAGCCGGAACCGTACAAGAGCAAGCTCGCCGTCGACCTCGCGATCGGGACCGCGGCGTACACCCCGGGGCGCTACACCTCCCCCGGCCTCGCGGTCCTCCTCTCCGACCTCCTCGGCGACCACGTCGCCCTGATCACCGCCTCGACCTACATCGGCAGCGACTTCTCGGGGGTGATCGACAACCTCAACGTCACCGGGATCTACCTCGACCAGTCGGCCCGGCTCAACTGGGGGATCGGCGGGTTCCGCTCCAATGGCTACGTCTACGAGGTGAACCGCACGGTCGACTACCTCGAGAAGACCACCGGCGCGTTCGGCCTCCTCCGCTACCCGCTCAGCCGCTTCAAGCGGGCCGAGGCGATCTTCTCGCTCGAGTACTCGGACCGCTTCGACTTCACCCTCCCGGTGGACGAGCCGCGCCGCACCGGGCTCATCGCCACGCAGACCCTCTCCTATACCTTCGACAACACCGCCTGGACCTGGACCGGCCCCATCGACGGGTTCCGGCTCGGGGTGAGCGGATCGCTCTCCACCAACCTCACCGGTGGAAGGATCGATGGCTGGTTCCTGAGCGGAGATTGGCGCGGCTATCTGCGCACCTCGCGCCAGAGCGCCTATTCCGTCCGCACCCTCGGCTTCTACGGGGGCGGCGAGCGCCCCCGCCGCATCAACCTGGGAGGCTCCCTCGGCATCCGCGGCTTCCCGTGGTATGGTTACGTCGCCGGGAGCCGGGCCTTCATGGTGAACCAGGAATTCCGGTTCCAGCTCTTCGACCACCTGATCTTCGGTCTCCCGATCACCGACATCGCCTTCCCCGGGATCCAGACCGCGTTCTTCGGTGACCTCGGCGCGGCGACCACCCCCGGCACCCCGGAGGGCCCCCTCCTCTCCAGCTACGGCCTCAGCTGGCGGATGGCGATGGGTCCCCTCGCGGTCCTGCGGCTCGACTGGGGGCATCGTCGGGTCCACGGCGACCCCCGACGGTACGGCCTCGCTCCGTACTACCAGAAGGGCGGGTTCGTGACCTTCTTCTTTGGATATAACTACTGATGCCACAACGAGTTCGGCTTGACCGCCTCGGGGGGGCGCTCTATCTTGCCCTCGGACTCGCGGTGGGGTGTACCACGGGGCCCGGCGCGGTCGTCCCGGAGATGGTGGAGGCAGTGGCCCTCGACTCGGTACCGGTCTGGACCGGGGTGGCGACACCGACTGGGCGGGTGACCCACCGCTTCAAGTGGCTCTACCGCGACGACCGGTCGAGTGTGGGAGGGCGGGGGAGCGCCCGGATCGCGGCACCCGACTCGCTGCGATTCGATGTCGCCGGCCCCCTCGGGGCCAGCCCCGCCGCCGCGATGGTGGTCGGCGACTCGGCCCGCTGGGTCGACGCCCCCGACGCGATCAGGGAGATCGTCCCAAGCTATCCGCTGCTCTGGGCCGGGTTCGGGGTGGTGCGGCCCCCGGTGGGCGCGACGGCGGTCTGGGCGGGGCAGGCGGGGACGATCGGCGCGTGGAAGGTGGTGGCCGGCGCCGACACCGTGACCTTCGCCCTCGACCGCGCGACCCCGATGCGGCTCACGGCCGAGCTCCGGCGCGGCGGGGTGGTGGTGGCCCGGATGGACACGGAGCTCACCGCACCCGGCCGCCCCGCCAAGGCGACGCTGCTGGTCCCGGACCGCCCCGCGCGGCTCGACCTGACCTTCACGCTGAGTGATACCGCTGCCCGCTTCCCGACCGACGTCTGGCGTCCTCGCCGCCCTTAGCGCGCTCCTCCTCGCGGGGTGCGTGTACGGCTTCGCGGGGGGTGGGCTCCCGTCGGACATCAAGACCGTGGCGGTGCTCCCGTTCGAGAACTTCACATCCGAGCCGACCCTCACCCAGGACGTGAACCTCACCGTTCGCGATGCGGTGGAGGGGAGGCTCGGACTCCGTTCGGCCGGTGAGCGACAGGCCGACGCCGTGGTGCGCGGGACCATCACCCGCTACGACCCCGACCTCCCGGTCGCCTACACCGGCACTCCCGGCGCCAGCGGACAGCAGAACCAGGTCGAGGTCACCAAGCGGCTGGTGCAGCTCACCGTG
>Ga0315910_10004183_pt1 | contig 12122 bp, 11 predicted proteins | sample EdamamesoilMG_FD_204470 | JGI IMG/M metagenome (GOLD analysis project Ga0315910, IMG submission 204470) | Garden soil microbial communities collected in Santa Monica, California, United States - Edamame soil | ecosystem: Environmental > Terrestrial > Soil > Garden | place: USA: California... | reverse complement strand
CGTACACCTTGTCGGGGAACAGGTCGACCTTGACGCTCTCGAGGAAGTCCTCGGAGCTGCCGCCTTCCTGCATGTCGACCAGGTTCGCGAGCCATTCGCGCGCGCGCTCGTCCTGTCCGCCTTCGCTCTCGTTGACCTTGTATTTCCAGTGCGCCGCGATGCCGGCCTCGGCCACGCGATGCATGTCCTCGGTGCGGATCTGCACTTCGATGGGAATGCCGTTGGGCCCGAACAGCGTCGTGTGCAGCGACTGGTAGCCGTTGATGCGCGGGATCGCGATGTAGTCCTTGAAGCGGCCGGGCATGGGCTTGTACGCCGCGTGCACCACGCCGAGCGCGCGGTAGCAGGTGTCGGCCTTGTCCACGACCACGCGCAGTCCGAACACGTCGACGATCTCCGACAGCGGCGCGCCTTTGCGCAGCATCTTGCTGTAGATGCTGTAGAGATGTTTCTCGCGCGTCGAGACGTCAGCCTTGACGTCGGACTTCACCAGCGCGAGGCGCATGGTGTCGGCGATCTTGGTGAGGAACTGCTTCTGGTTGCCGCGGGCCTTCTTGAGCGCGCGCTCAAGAACGCGGTAGCGATGCGGGAACGCGGCCCTGAAGCCCAGGTCCTCGAGCTCGAGCTTGAGGTTGTAGAGGCCGAGCCGCCCGGCGATGGGCGCGTAGATGTCGAGCGTCTCGCGCGCGATGGCGCGGCGACGCGCCGGCGCCATGGCGTCGAGCGTGCGCATGTTGTGCGTGCGGTCGGCGAGCTTCACGAGGATCACGCGCAGGTCGCGCACCATCGCGAGCACCATCTTGCGGAACGACTCCGCCTGCGCTTCGGCGCGCGACTTGAACTGGATCTGGTCGAGCTTGGTGACGCCGTCGACGATCTCGGCCACCGCGGCGCCGAACTTCTGCGCCAGTTCGTCCTTGGAGATCGGCGTGTCTTCGATGACGTCGTGCAGGATCGCCGCGATGACGGTGTCGGGATCCATGTGCAGATCCGAGAGGATCTGCGCGGCGGCGAGCGGGTGCGCGATGTATGGCTCACCCGAGAGCCGCTTCTGCCCTTCGTGCGCCTCGGCGCCGAATTCAGCGGCCGCGCGTACCCGCGCGACCTGTTCGGCCGGCAGGTAGGTCTCGAGGCTGTTGATGAGCTCGCGCAGTCCCGGCAATCGCCGGGAACTGGGCAGGAGCTGAAGGAGCGGCGACGCTAAGTCCATGGCGCGCGAGCGCTCCTTTGGGGGAAGTCAGGCGGTGGCGTTATTCCTGTACGTCACGATCGCCTTGCAGGCCGAATTGCGGCGCACGGAACAGGGACTGGTTGTCGGCGTCCGGGAGCGTGGCTTCCGGCGGCGGCGGCTCGGGCTCGCGCAGCATTTCCGGCGTGATGTTTCCCTCGGCGATCTCGCGCAGCGCGACCACGGTGGGCTTGTCGTTTTCCCAGGGAACGGTGGGCTCGGCGCCATTGGCGAGCCGGCGCGCACGCTGCGCGGCCAGCAGCACCAGCTGGAAAATGTTTTCGACGTTGGGGAGACAGTCTTCGACGGTGATACGGGCCATGAATCTCTCGGAAAACCAAGCTTGCGGGGGACGAAGTCTACTGGAAAAAGATGTGGTTTTGCCGGGATTTGCGGGTACCAGGGCTCAATTCGGGCGCGCTGGCGGCCTGCGCGGCGCCGCTCAGGCCAACAGTTCGCGAATCAGCCCGTTCAGCTCGGGCCGGCGGGCTTCATAGCCGGGTCGTCCGGAGAGGATTTCGAGGAGCTGCCGGACGGCGGTCTCCCAGTCGTCGTTGACGATGACCCGGTCGAATTCCGAGTAGTGCGTCATGTCGGCGATCGAGTCGCGCAGGCGGCGTGCAATGACTTCGTCGCTGTCGGTCTTGCGGTTGCGCAGCCGCTGCTCCAGCTCCGCGCGCGAGGGAGGCAGGATGAAAATGGAAATGCAGTCAGGCTGCGCCTTGCGCACCTGCTGCGCGCCCTGCCAGTCGATTTCCAGGATCACGTCGTGGCCGGCGCTGCGCAGCGCTTCCACCTGCGCGCGTCCGGTGCCGTAGAAGTTGTCGAACACCTGTGCGTGCTCGAGAAATTCACCGGCGTCGCGCAGCTTCTTGAACTCGTCGATGCCGATGAAGTGGTAGTCGCGGCCGGCCACCTCGGTTTCGCGCCGCTTGCGTGTCGTGTGCGAAATCGACACACGCAGCGAGGGATCGCGCTCCAGCACCGCCTTGACCAGGCTGGTCTTGCCGGCGCCCGAAGGCGCAGCGATCACGAACAGCGAGCCGCGCCGCACGGACCCGCTGCTCACCCGACTTCCCGACCTGGCCGGCGTTGGCCGATTGAATTCAAACGATTTCCCTCGCCATTCGTTGCGGTCGACAGTCTATTCGAGCCGCGGGGTGGCCCAAAGGGCCGATACGCGGATTCGTGCGCGACCGCTACAAGTGGGGGACTCTCACAACCCGCGGGACATCCATGCGCCTGGTCAATCAGAACTGGTGGTTCACGACATTGCTGGTGTCACAACACAAGCACTGTCCGCCACTCACCCGGGACATCAAGTGCGACGTGGTCATCGTCGGTGGCGGGTTTGCCGGCGTTTGCGCGGCGGCCCAGTTCCTGCAGAAGGGCCTGAAGGTCGTGCTGCTCGACAAGAACATCATCGGCGGAAGCTCCTCGGGACGCAGCGCCGGTTTCCTGACCCCGGACAGCGAGCTCGAGCTGCACCAGCTCGTGCGGCGCTACGGCGCCAAGGCGGCGGGCGAGATCTGGGATGCGCCTTGCCGGGCCATCGAGGCTCTCGTCGCCAATATCAAGGCGCACGACATCGAATGTGGCCTGCTGAAGCAGGACTCCTTGTTCCTGGGGCTCGGCAAGGGCGGGTACGAGGCGGCCCAAGCGGAGAAAGAAAGCCGCGAGGAGGTCGGATTCACGGACCAGAAGCTTTACGACGGCGAGCAGCTCAAGAGCATCCTGGGATCCGTGAACTACACCGCCGGCATCCGCTACGGTGGCACCTACGGAATCAATCCGCTGCAGTGCCTGCAGGGATTCAAGGACGTGCTGATCGATGACGGCATGCAGGTGTTCGAGAGTACGGAGATGGAAAGGCTGGAGGACCACACGGTCTACACACATGCCGGCAGCATCACCGCCGATCACATCATCGTCGCGGTCGACAAGCTCGAGCCCCACATCAGTCCGCTGTCGGCCGAAGTTTTCCATGCCCAGACGTTTCTCAGCGTCACCGAGCCACTCACCGATCGTGAATTCGACATCCTGTTCCCCTCGGGCGAACAGATGCAGTGCTGGGACTCGAAGCTGGTCTACACGTATTTCCGCCTGACCAAGGACCGGCGACTGCTGCTCGGAGGGGGCTCGGCACTCACCACGTTCCTGAAGGATGCCTTCAACAATCCGGCGATCATCAGGCGGGTGATCGCTGACTTCTACAGCCATTTCCCCGAGCTCCAGAGCCTGTCGTTCATGCAGTTCTGGCCCGGCCAGATCGACACGACGCGCGACCTGCTGCCCACCATCGTGCGTCCCAAGGACCAGCCGCACATGCGTTTCATATTCGGATGCGTCGGGATACCGTGGGCTGCATTCACCGGGAATTTCGCGGCGCGCAACGTGCTCGGCGAGGCCGAAGACGATTACCAGAAGTACTTCAACTATTTCTCGAACGAGCGCGAGTTCTGGCTTCCGAGCAGCCTGGGCAAGGTGATCGGCAAACCGTTGTTGTTCTCGCTGTCCAACAGCTGGGCGAAGTTTCGCCAGGTGGACAAGCTGCGGGAGCGCGGGACGGAGAAGGAGTTCTAGCTACTGTCGGACATCTTTGTCGGCGCGGCCACGCACGCAGGCATGAGTCCGTCCGACCCGTCATTCGACGTTCTGGACCTGTTCGCGCATCTGCTCGATCAGAACCTTCATGTCGACGGTGAGGCGCGTGGTGTCGAGGTCCTGGGATTTCGAAGCCAGCGTATTGGCCTCGCGATTCAGCTCCTGCATGAGGAAATCGAGACGGCGTCCCGCGGCCTCGCTGCCGCCCATGATCCGGCGCGCTTCCTCGATGTGCCCGGTGAGCCGGTCAAGTTCTTCGGCGACATCGAGGCGCTGCAGCTGCATGACCAGCTCCTGCTCGATGCGATCGCGGTCCACTGCGGCGAGCAGTTCCGCCACGCGCTCATTGAGCCGTGCGCGCGCGCGGGTCTGGATCTCCGGCAGGCGGCCGCGTACCTGGGTGACGAGCACCGCGAGCCCGGCGCAGCGCTGTTCGAGGAGGTCGCCGAGGCGCTTGCCCTCGCGCAGGCGCATTGCGCCCAGCTCTTCGAGGGTCTGCTGAAACAGCGAACGGCCCGCGTCTAACAAGGCCTCGGTGTCCGGCGAGGCGGTCTCGACCACACCCGGCCAGCGCAGCACTTCGACTGCATCGACCGAGGCCTTCGGCAACTCGGCCAGCACCTGGCGGATCGCTTCCGCCACGCGCCCCAGCGCCGTGGCGTCGATCCGCAGCTCGCGATCGCCGGCCTGGCCTCCCCGCAGGTGCACGGTGCAGTCGATCTTGCCGCGCTTGAAGTGCTTCGCCAGCAGTTGACGTAAGTCCGACTCGAGCGGCCGCAGCTCCTCGGGCAGGCGAAACCCCGGTTCCAGGAAGCGGTGATTGACGCTGCGAAGCTCGCAGGTGAGGGTTCCCCAGCTGCCGGCAAGCTCGCGCCGTGCGAATCCCGTCATGCTTGCGATCATCGGGCGCTCTGAAGTTCTTCTGCCAAACGCGGGGTGCGGTAAAGTGCGCGGCAGTTTATCAGACCTCCCCACCCGGCCTTGCGCATCGAATACGCCGAAGTCAGCCTGCTAGGCAATCGCACCGACAATCAGGATCGCGTTTCCGTCGCGGTCTCGGAGCATTCGGCGTTGCTGGTCGTCATCGACGGCATGGGCGGCCATTCCGACGGCGCCAAGGCCGCCGAGACGGCGATCAAGACCCTGATGGAAGCGTTCTGGCACACGCCGCAACCGATCCTCGACCCGCTCGGATTCCTGCACCTGTCGCTGGGCCGCGCGCACGAGGAAGTCGCGAAGCTCGGCGCCAATCTGCCGCTCGAACTGCGGCCGCGCGCCACCTGCGCCGTCTGCCTGGTGCAGAACGGCAGCGCGTTCTGGGCCCACATCGGCGACAGCCGTGTCTATCTCCTGCGGCGCGGCAGGGTCTTCAAACGCACGCGCGATCACAGCCACGTGGAATTCCTGCTGCGCGAAGGCGTCATCACCGCCGACCAGGCGCTGACGCACCCGATGCGCAATTTCGTCGAGTGCTGCCTCGGCGGCGAGCCCTTCCTGCCCGAGATGACGCTGGGCCTGCGCGAACCGCTCGAGGCCAACGACGTCCTGCTGGTGTGCTCGGACGGGCTGTGGGGCGGGGTCGAAGACGCCGACATCGGCACGGCCTTCCCGCTGGCGCGCGCGCCGATTCGCGACGAATTGCAGCGCCTGGCCGAGCGCTCGGTCGCCGTGGTCGGAGCCGGCAGCGACAACACCTCCGCCGCCGTGGTGCGCTGGATAGGAAACGCCTGATGAATCCCCGGCCGAGCGGTCGCGCACCGGATGAGTTGCGCGCCGTACGCTTCACGCGCCAGTTCACGCGCCACGCCGAAGGTTCGGTGCTGGTGGAGTTCGGCAACACGCGCGTGTTGTGCACGGCCAGTGTCGAAGAAACCGTGCCCGGGTTCCTGCGCGGCAAGAACCAGGGCTGGGTGACGGCCGAGTACGGCATGTTGCCGCGCGCCACGCACACGCGTACGCCGCGCGAAGCCGCCAAGGGCAAGCAGAGCGGGCGCACGCAGGAAATCCAGCGTCTGATTGGCCGTTCGCTTCGTGCCATCACCGATCTCAACGCGCTCGGCGAACGCACCGTCACGCTCGATTGCGACGTGCTTCAGGCCGACGGTGGCACCCGCACTGCGGCTATTACCGGGGCCTATGTCGCGCTGGCCGACGCTTGCGATGCCCTGGTCGCGAAACGCCTGCTCGCGGTGCCGCCCCTGCATGGACAGGTGGCCGCGATCTCGGTGGGCATCTGCAATGGCATCCCGGTGCTGGACCTCGACTACGCCGAGGATTCAGGCGCGGAAACCGACATGAACGTCGTGATGAACAACGGCGGCGGTTTCATCGAAGTGCAGGGCACGGCCGAGGGACACGCCTTCCGGCGGCATGAGCTCGATGCGCTGCTGAATCTCGCCGCGTCGGGCATTGCGCGCCTGTTCCAGCTGCAGGCCGAAGTGCGCACGGCCGCCTGAGGCCGATGTCATGAAACCGCGGCGCGTGGTGCTCGCCTCCGGCAACGCGGGCAAGCTGCGGGAGTTCTCCGAGTTGCTCGCCACCGGCGGCTTCGCGCTGGTACGCCAGTCGGATTTCAACATCGTCCCGCCGCCGGAAACCGGCGTCACTTTCCTCGACAACGCGCTGATCAAGGCGCGCAACGCCGCGCGCCTCGCGGGCCTTCCCGCGATCGCGGACGACTCGGGCATCGAAGTCGACGCGCTCGGTGGCGCACCGGGCGTGCACTCGGCGCGCTTCGCGGGCGAAAACGCCAGCGACGAGGAGAATCTCGCGAAATTGCTGGCGGCGCTGCGGGGATTGCCGCCCGGGCGGCGCGGAGCGCGCTACCGCTGCGTGATCGTGTTCGTCGAAGACGCCGACGATCCGCAACCGTTGATCGGCGAGGGAACCTGGGAAGGTCACATCATCGATGTGCGCCGGGGTGACGGAGGTTTTGGCTACGACCCGTCGTTCGTGCCGGTGGGCGACACTCGCACGGTGGCGCAGATGCCGGCGGCGGAGAAACACCTGCACAGCCATCGCGGCCAGGCGCTGCGCGCGTTCCTCGCACACCTCGCGGAACGGGAGCGCGCGTGAAAGCTCCGCCGCTCGCGTTGTACGCACACTTTCCCTGGTGCGTGCAGAAATGCCCGTACTGCGATTTCAATTCGTACACGCTCAAGGAGCCGCTGCCCGAGCAGCGCTACATCGACGTGTTGCTGCGGGATTTCGAGGCGCAGCTGCCCTCGGTCGAGGGTCGCGCGCTGAGCAGCATCTTTCTGGGCGGCGGAACCCCCAGCCTGTTTTCGCCGAATGCCATCGCGGGGTTTCTCGAACGGGTGCGCGGGCAGCTCGCGTTTGTCGAGGGCCTCGAAGTCACGCTCGAAGCCAATCCCGGCACCATCGAGCGCGGGCGATTCAGCGAATACCGCGCTGCCGGCATCACGCGGGTTTCGCTCGGCGCGCAGAGTTTCGACGCGAAGCAACTCGCGCGACTGGGCCGCATCCACTCCGCCGACGAGACCCGTCGCGCGGCCGAAGAACTGCACGCTTCCGGGCTCGACAACTTCAACCTGGATCTCATGTACGCGTTGCCGGAGCAGACACCCGACGATGCGTTGGCGGATCTCACCGCGGCGCTGGCGCTGGCACCCGCGCATCTCTCGCAGTACCACCTGACGATCGAGCCGGGCACGGTATTCGCGGCGGCGCCGCCCGTGCAGCCTGCCGACGACGTGGTCGACGAAATGCTCGAGCGCTCATTGCAGATGCTCGAGGCATCCGGTTTCGAGCAATACGAAGTGTCGGGTTACGCGCGCGCCGGAAGGCGTTGTGTACACAACCTCAACTACTGGACGTTCGGCGACTATCTCGGCATCGGCGCTGGCGCGCACGGCAAGGTTTCCGATCCGGCGCGTGAACTCATCGTGCGCACGCAGCAGTGGCGCGAGCCGCGGCGCTACCTGGCCGCCGAGGCCGGTTCATTCACGCGCAAGCCGATCGAGGCGCGCGAACTGCCATTCGAATTCGCGATGAATGGTTTCCGGCTGGTGGAAGGCTTTTCGGACGAGCTGTTCGAATCGCGTACCGGGCTGCAAATCAGTGTTCTCGAGCGGGCGATGGCGAACCTCGAAGACCGAGGCCTGGTGCACCGCGGCCCTGGCTCATGGCGCGCCACGGAAAAAGGCTTCCGATTTCTCAATGACATACTGGTCGCGCTGCTGCCCGACAGCGATTCCCAGCAAGCCACTTGACCGGCCGCCCCGTCGTTGGGCGGTTTTATGCACAGATGCCCCTTGACGGACGCTCAAACAAAGGGATTACGGCGCATTTCAGTTCTGTTGCAACATGAATGACCTGTAACATCATGATTCAGAAGTCTTTAATCTCATGGTCATTATTTGACCAAGGTAACGGATTTGCCAATTTCTCCGCTTTTTTGGACTGCGCAAGGGCCGCTACCCACAGAGTTATCCACACATTCTGTGGATAAGGGCGGCTTGGTTTTAGCGCTTGAGAACCCAGAAATGGCCCGCTAGACTGCGCGCCCTTTTTCTAAACCCCGGCCGGCAAAATCCGCCCGGTAGAGAGAAACCCATGAAAGCCGACACGCACCCCGAGTACAAAGAAATCAGCGTTTCCTGCACCTGCGGAAACTCGTTCAAGACGAAGTCGACTTTGGGACACGATCTGCAGGTGGAAGTCTGCGCCAACTGCCACCCGTTCTATACGGGCAAGCAGAAGATCCTGGACACCGCTGGCCGCGTCGACAAGTTCCGCAAGAAGTACGCCGCCGCGGCGGGTCGCTAACGAACTTCTTCGGCTAACGACGCCACTCACCAGGGCGCCCTCTTCGGAAGAAGTGGGCGCCTTTTTGCTGCCTGTAATGTGCTGTCCGGAACTTGTTGTCGCAGCGCCGTATCGTAGTTAAATACGCGCTCGGCCCGCTCGCGGAGACCTCCTCAATGAAGCGCACCCAGTTCCTCGTGTTGACCCTCTCGACGGTGGCCAGTCTTCTGGTCGCTGCCTGCTCGTCGAATCCGGCGACCGGAGGCAAGAACGTCGTAATGGGTTCCTGGGAGGGCGAAAAGAAGACCACCCAGAAGCACCACCAGGAAATCGTCAAGGCACTCGGGCTTTACGACGACCAGGCGACCCAGGAATACGTGAACCTGGTCGGACAGCGGGTGGCGCGCGTAAGCGACCTGCCCAACGAGGAATTCAAGTTCTTCGTCATCGACGACGAAGCCATCAATGCATTCACCACCGGTTGCTGCAACGTCTACATCAACCGCGGCCTGCTGCTGAACGTGAACTCGGAAGCCGAGCTCGCCGGCGTGCTGGGCCATGAAATCGGCCACATCACCGCACGCCACCCCGCGCGCCGCCAGACGCGCGGCATGGCCGCGCAGCTGGGTGCCATGGCGGCTGCCATCCTCACCGGCTCCAATGCCGTGGGGCAGCTTGCGAACATCGGCGCGCAGGCGTGGATGCAGGGTTATGGCCGCGAAAACGAGATGGAAGCCGACCGTCTCGGCATGAAGTACATGGTCAAGGCGGGCTACAACCCTGAGTCCATCGGCCACGTGTTCAACATGTTCCAGGCCGGCGAGAAGTTCGAGCGCCAACGTGCCGCGGCCGAGGGTCGCGAGCCGCGCCTGTATCACGGCGTGTTCTCCAGTCATCCGAGCCCCGACGAGCGCGCGGTGCAGGCCGCAAAAGGCGCGGCCAACGTCAAGGAAGCACCTCCCGGCGGCTGGATCGAGCGTCGCGACGAGTACCTGACCACCATCAACGGCATCGCCTATGGATCGAGCAAGACCCAGGGCATCGTGCGCGACAACCGCTTCTATCACGCCGACATGGGCATCACGGTCGCGTTCCCGCGTGGCTGGACCATCGAGAACGCGCGCGACCGCCTCATCGCGTTCACCCCGAAGAAAGACGCGATGATGCAGATCATGATCGACAAGAAGCCTGCCAAGCAGGCGCCGCGCGAATTCATGCTGACCAAGCTGCAGGGCCAGTCGGTATTCAAGGGCGAACCGATCACCACCAGCGAGGGCAACGAGGGATACGCCATCGTGGCCCGCAGCGGATCGCCGATCGATGGCGGTGCAGGCCCGGTGCGCTGGATCGCCGTCTATCGCGGTGAGAGCGTGTTCGTCTTCGCGGGCGCGAGCCGCTCGGCGATGGAAGGTGTGCCCGAAGTCGACGGGCTGGTGATGTCGGTCGCCACCACGTTGCGTGGCCTCAAGCCCTCCGAGTTCCCGCTCGCCGAGCCGTATCGCATCAAGATCGTGAAGGCCACCAACAAGTCCAGGCTCGAGGACTATGCCTCGGACATGCCCGAGGTCAGATTCAAGAAAGAAACCCTCGAGCTGATCAATGCGATGTATCCGAACAAGGAACCCAAGCCCGGCGAACTCTTCAAGATCGTCGAGTAGTGGCCAGCGATGGCGTGCGCATTCGCGCCGCCGTTACCTTGATTCCGATACGCGGGCATGTAAGGCTCCCGCAGTTCCCCTTTGACCCACGCGCCGCGCAGATTGCAGGGCAGCTCTGATATGTCGGACAAGAAACTGGAAATCGTCGATCCGGCCTCTGGAAAGAAGGCATCGCTGGCCGTGCGCCCCGGGACCCTCGGTCCCTCGGTGGTCGATATCACCTCGCTGCCCAAGGAATTCAACGCCTTCACCTTCGATCCCGGTTATGGTGCAACCGCGGCGGTCGAGAGCAAGATCACCTACATCGATGGCGACAACGGCGTGTTGCTGCACCGGGGTTACCCGATCGAACAGCTCGCCGAGAAGAGCTCGTTCATCGAGGTCGCCTATCTACTGCTGAACGGCGAACTGCCGAACGCGGCCCAACTGGGCGAGTTCGAGCACAGCATCCGCAACCACACGATGATCAACGAGTCGCTGCTGCGCTTCTTCGGCGGCTTCCACCACAACGCGCACCCGATGGCGATGGTGTCCGCGGTGGTGGCGTCGATGTCGGCGTTCTACCACGACTCGATGGACATCCATAATCCGCGGCACCGCGAGATCTTCGCGCACCGCATCGTGGCCAAGCTCCCGACTATCGCTGCGGCCGCCTACAAGCACTCGCTGGGTCAGCCGTTCGTCTACCCGCGCAACGACCTGAACTACTGCGCGAACATGCTGCACATGTTCTTCGCGGTGCCGTGCGAGAAGTACATCGTCGACCCGGTGGCCGCCGAAGCGCTCGACCTGCTGTTCATCCTGCACGCCGACCACGAGCAGAACGCGAGCACCTCGACGGTTCGCCTGGCGGGCTCGACCGGCGCCAATCCGTACGCGGCGATCTCCGCCGGTGTATCGGCGCTCTGGGGCCCGGCGCATGGCGGCGCCAACGAGGCGGTGCTCGAGATGCTCGAGGAGATCGGCACGGCCGACCAGATCCCGAAGTACCTCGCCATGGCCAAGGACAAGGCCAGCCACTTCCGGCTCATGGGCTTCGGCCATCGCGTCTACAAGAATTTCGATCCGCGCGCCAAGATCATCCGCGACATGTGCCACAAGGTGCTCAAGAAGCTGGGCAAGCAGGACAACCCGCTGCTCGAACTCGCGCAGCGCCTCGAAGAAGTCGCGCTCAAGGACGAATACTTCATCGCGCGCAAGCTGTACCCGAACGTGGATTTCTACTCGGGCATCATCTACTCGGCGCTCGGCATTCCGCGCTCGATGTTCACGGTGATGTTCGCGATCGCGCGCACCGTGGGCTGGGTGGCGCACTGGCAGGAGATGATTTCCGATCCGGCCATGCGCATCGGCCGGCCGCGCCAGTTGTACACGGGCCCGACGCAGCGCAGCTATCAGCCCATAGATTCGCGCCGCTGACGCGTCGACTTCAGTCGATCGACAAGCGCTGACCGTCGGCGCCGCGCACTCACGACGCGGGCATTTCGGAATCCATCAACACTTCCAGCTCGGCGGCGTCGACGCGGCGCATCGGCTTGCCGTCGACCGGGCTGACCGGCGCCTGGCGGATGCCGTCGACGGGGAACACCGTCGCATCCACGGTGTGATCGTCGTAGTCGAAATGCACGCCCGGATAGGCCACCACGCGATCGGCGCCGTAGCGCACGCGGCGCTCGACCACTTCGTGATCGATGCCGAAATCCATGAGGCGGATGGTGATGGCCTCGGCACGCTCCGCGAACAGGTGCAGCTGGATGTCGCTGTGCTCGGTGGCGGTCCCGCTGAGCACCGAACCCACCAGCCGCGGCTCGAAGTCCGACAGCATCTGCATGGCCGACAGCGCGGCATTGCGCTGCGCCGCGAGT
>Ga0315910_10004182_pt1 | contig 12124 bp, 7 predicted proteins | sample EdamamesoilMG_FD_204470 | JGI IMG/M metagenome (GOLD analysis project Ga0315910, IMG submission 204470) | Garden soil microbial communities collected in Santa Monica, California, United States - Edamame soil | ecosystem: Environmental > Terrestrial > Soil > Garden | place: USA: California... | reverse complement strand
CCGCGCCGCCGCCGCCGTCCGCGCCGATCTCGGCGCCGCTGCGACCGATCCTGGTCGTCGAGGACAACCCCGTCAACCAGCAGGTCTTGACCGAGGCGCTACAGCAGCTCGGATACAGCTCGCACGTCGTCGAAAACGGCCAGCTCGCGCTGGATGCGCTGGCGCAAGGCGACTACCCGCTGGTGATGATGGACTGCCAGATGCCCGTGCTCGACGGCTACCAGGCCACGGCCGAGATCCGGCGGCGGCAGGCCGCCGGCACACATGTGCCCATCATCGCGGTCACCGCGCATGCGTTCGAGGGCGAGCGTGAGAAAGCTCTCGCGGCGGGCATGGACGACTACGTGACCAAGCCTTTGACGCATGCCGCGCTGCGTGAAGTGCTGCGGCGCTGGTGGCCTGGCGCCGAGCCGAGCGTGATGCAGGCTTCGACGACGGCGGATGTTGCGACGCCTGCTGCCGAGTCGGCGAAGGAATCTGCAACGGCCTCGGGCACGCGCGCGATCGAGCAGGAGGCCGTCGTCGAGCGGGCGCCGAGCAGTACGGTGGCGCAGGTGTTCCTGCGCGTCGTTCCCGAACAGCTCGCGCTGCTGAGCGCGGCGGTCGAGCGTGGCGATGTGGCGGAGGTCCGGCGCGCGGCGCACAAGCTGAAAGGAGCGAGCCTCGCCGTTCGCGAGCCCAGCATGGCACAACTGTGCGCGCGCCTCGAGGAGCACCCCCACGATGGGGCGGCCTCGTGTCTCGAGCTGCGTCGCGAGCTCGAGCGCGTCGCCGAGCGTTTGCAGCGTCTGGTCGACGCGAGCGCGGTGGCAGGGCCGGGACGTGCGCAGGGCTGATGTGTCCCACTCCGGGAGAGAACGCCGCCGGGGTGATGCCGACCTGGGCCGGATGATCGATGGCCGCTAATGGTATTCCGCGTGGAGCCGCTGATCTGTCTGGCATGCGGGGGGAGGGCGAGCATGGTGGGGACAGAGTGGTCGCGGCATCGGCTCTCCAACCCGGAGCAGCGTATCCCGTCGAGCGAGCGACGCACCGTGACGGCTGAGACACGTGTAGCCAAGGTGCTCGTGATCGACGACTGCGACGTGGCGCGGACCGAGATGCTCGAGTGCTTGCGGCGCGCGCGCTTCAGCGCCTCGGGGCTAGAGTCGCCGATCGGCGCGACCCGCGTGCTCGTCGATCAAGCCATCGATGTCGTCGTCATCGACATCCAGATGCCGAGCATTCGAGGCGATCGCCTGGCGGCGTTGTTTCGGGACAACCCGCGCTTCGCCGACCTGGGCGTGATCCTGGTCAGCGGCGGCAGCAGCGCCGAGCTGGAGCAGATGGGGCGCGTCGCTCGTGCCGACGCGGTGCTGCCGAAGAGCAAGCTCGACCAGCTGGTGCCGGCGATCAACGATTGCCTGCGGCGTCATCGCCACGGTGCGGCCACGTCGCCCCGCGGCGCAGGCTGAGCCAGCGCTCGAGGCCTCGCTCTCGAGCCGAGCTCAGAAGCGGCCGTGTAACGCGGCGCCGTTCGCCCTCACGCGCGGCTCGATCTCGACCTGAGCGATCTTCAGCGTCGGTTGCGAGGAGGTGTATTCGCGATGCGCGAGCCACAGCACTCCGCCCGTGACGAGCCCGATCAGCCCGACGGTGTAGCTGAGCGCAGCGCCGCTCGCCTGGCTCTGCCAGCCTTCGGTGGCTGGCGTGCCGTTGCAGCTGCTGCCGCTGAAGCACGGCACGGGCGCTGGGTCCGAGCGCTCGCGCGCCTGGAGGGCCGAGATGGCGAGCCCCGTGCCGATCAACGTGCCGAGGCCGCCGATGCCGAGCGACACAAACGCCGCGGTCTTCAGCCCGCTGCGCTGGTCTCGATCGAGCCGATCCTCGGGAGCGTGCCAGGTCAACGTGCGAGAGCTCTGCGCGGCAGGGGCCCCCGACGCCGCAGAGCCGCTTGAAGAAGCAGAGCCGCCCGAAGCAGAGCCGCCCGAAGCAGAGCCGCCCGAAGCAGAGTGAGCAGCGGGCGGGCGCTTCGCGTGAGCTGGGCCACTGGGGGCGACACCGCTGACGGCGACACCGCTGGCGTCCGCAGCGCCGGCGGGCGTGAGCGGCACGACCCGGTCTTGCCCCTCCTCGAAGTGCACGCGGCGTGCCGCGAGGATGCCGCCGTTCGACTCGACCAGGAAGGTGTGCCAGCCGGGATTGACCGGGTAGGGCGAGCGCAAACGCGAGGGCTCGAGCCACTGCTGATCGACGAAGACCAGCGTACCCGCGGGCAGCGCCGAGCCGAGCGTGACCTCTGCCCACGGGATGCGCCCGGCGATGGCCGCCGACTCGTTCGACGCTTGCTCTGCGATCTCCTTCATCCCTGGCGCGCGCGGCGCTTCGCTGGCGATCTCACGCAGCCGCTCGTAAGCCGCGAACGCCTCGACGAGCTGACCGCGTTTGTCGCGCGCTCGTGCCAGGTGCAGCCAGTGCCACGCCGTGCGCGAGCCGTCGGGGATGGTCTCGAGCAGCTCGATCGCCGCCGACCAGTGCCCGCGCGTGTAAGCGGCGAGCCAGGCAGATGGCTGAGCCGTGGTTAACGCCGCGTCGGCCCCGTGCGCGACGCTGGGCTTCGCGCTGTCAGGCTCCGCGCTCGCATCGCCAGGCGCGAACACCGCCGCGGCGTGCAGCAGGACGGAGATGACGGCCGCGGGAAACCCCGCTCTCGGCGAGATGGTGACAGGCAGCACGGCGACTCGGCAAACGCGAGACGAGCTTGGCGAGCGCTGAGCGACTGACGGCATCCTACGCCGATCCTCTCCCCACGTTCAGTGGCGCTGGGTAGTAGCGTTCAGAGTAACCTAGTTGCATCAGATGGGCAAACGAAGCCGCGCGCAGAGATGCACGCTCGGGAACGCGATGGCAGCGATCGCGGCTGCGGCTCGTCGAGCGCGTGGCCTCCCCGACTTTGCATGAGGGCCCGATTTTTCCGCGGCGATCTTCGGAGGCAATACGTTTAGCGGCCATATGTGGCGGGCGCACATTTCGCGGCCGTCGTTCATTTGTGCGTGCGCGTTCTCGAAAGGTGGCAGGCATGTTCACCCAGCGCCTGCTTTCGAATGCGTCCCTCGCTCGTTGAAAGAGCTCAGGCATTCCGGCGTGAAGCCGCCGCTCGCGAAGCTCGGCGCTCTCGAGCGGCGCTGGTGTCGTCGACGGCGACGATCGCGGGAGAAATTCCTGCCCTGGTGCTCTGATTCGTGCTCAGCGGATTTGTGAGCCCGATCTGGTCTCACCGGGCCGCCGTGGCAGTCGCCGGGGGGCTGCGGCTCGCGCCCGCGGAGCCGCCGCCAACCGCGGTGACAGCCCGCCGACGCCGTGCCGATCTGGCGCCGGTGGGGTGCTGGAGTACACCAGAACGGCGCGCTCGCCCGAGCCGCTGGCTTCGGCTATCAAGGCCGAGAACATGCGCAAATTCCTGGATGTGACGTGGGCTGGGCTGCCCGCCATGCTCGGTGTGCTCGGGTGCAGTGGGGCCGCGGGCTCGCCCGGGGCGCTGCCGCCGAGCGCGCCGCTCGCTGGCTCGGCCCCGAGTGCCTCTGCCAGCGGAGCTTCCGCCGCCGAGGCTCCCGTCGCCGAGGCAAGCCCGAACGCGGCCCCGTCCACAGCGAGCGACCCGGCACCCCGGGCGGCCAAGACCGTCAACGAGATGGCGGAGGCTCCCGCGACCGTGCCCGCACCCGCGCAGCTGCTGCGCATTCGCCGCGTGAGCCAGGCCACGCGCGCCGAGCGCGAGACCTACCTGTACTTGCCGAAAGGCTACGATGGTGCGTCCAGCCAGCGCTGGCCCGTGCTCTTGTTTCTGCACGGCAACGGCGAGCGCGGGAACGCCAAAACCGACCTGGACTATCTGCTGAAGAACGGTCCCCTCTACGAAGCGTGGATCCAGAAGCGCGACCTGCCGTTCATCATCGTCGCGCCGCAGCTCCCCATGTACGGCATGGACGAGAAGGCGGACTACCTGAAGAAGCGCACCCGCGCCGAGATCCCGAAGCGGCTGGAGAACGGCGTGCCGGAGCGTCCCCCGGAGCACTCGACCCGCGATCCGATGGCGGGCGCTCTCGCCGAGCCGCTGCCGGCGGGCTCGACGCCGTATGGACCGCCCAAGGGCTGGCCCGAGCTCGAAGCGGACCTGATCGCCCTGCTGGACGAGGTGCTCGCCAACTACCACGGCGATCCGAGTCGGCAGTACCTCTCGGGCGTCAGCTACGGCGGCTTCGGCACCTGGTATCTGGCTGGCCGCCACGCGCAGCGCTTTGCGGCCATCGCGCCCGTCGTCGGCTACGGGCACCCGGACTCGATGCCCGCCATCGCGGAAGCCAAGCTACCGGTCTGGTGCTTCGCGGGCGGCCGCGACGCCGCGGTCCGCGCCAAGTATTTCTACGCCGGGCTCAATCGCCTGGAGCAGCTCGGGCATGAGTTTCGCTTCACCATCGAGGCGGACATGGGGCACGACGTGTGGACCCGGGTCTACGCCGGCAACGACGTCTACGACTGGCTGCTCGCGCACCGCAAGGTGGCGGGCAGCGCGCGCGCCGTCACACCCTGAGGCGCCGCCTGGCGCTCACAGGCTCGCGGCGAGCCGCGAACGCCCGTGATCGGCGCCTTGCCACTCACCACCGTTCCAGCGCGGCGGGGGCAAGCTCCCCCGGCTGAACCAAGCCTGAGTTTGCCACTCGAGCTCGCCGCGGGCGCGCGCGAACTCTGCCTTGCGGCGCCCGTTGGCCGCCGAGGGGTGGGGGAACCCGCGCAGCCAGCGCTCGCGCCGCAAGAGCCCCAGCTCGCTCAGGTGCTCGAGCCCTTCCTCCGCCGCCTTGCCGAGCGGGACGATCAGGGCGTTGGGCACGCGCGCCAGCTCCGGCGCGCAGAGCCGCTCCAGCATGGCGCGCAGAAAGGCGTGGCCGCTCGCGCGCGGGTTCTGGCCGGAGTAGCCCTTGCCCGCCTTGAACACGGGGTAGCGCAGCACGTTGGTGGCGTGCAGCGCGCCCGCGTGGGTATCGAACAGCGCCTCGGTCGAGTCGATGCCCAGGTGGCGGTGGATCGAGAGCGCATCGAGCATCTCGACCAGGTTCGAACGCATGCTCCCACTGAAGACCGAGCGCCGCTTGATCTCGAAGCCGGACTCGTCCTCACCCCGGTCGATCAGCTCCGCGTGCGCCGTGTAGGAGGCCTGCGCCTGGCGCCAGCTCGGGGTGAGACCTGCCAGCACGATGCGGGCTCCCGTATTCACATGGTCCAGGGGGGCGTAGACGACCGAAAAGAGCGCGTCGTCGAACAGGAAGAGCCCCTTGGGGAGCTGGGCCAAACAACCCGGCGGCGCGAGGGGTAGTAGAGATTTGAGCCGGGAAGCCTTGTCCAGTCGCGAGTCGTACACTGTTTTCTGCAACGGGAGCAGGGCGGACAACCTTTAGCAATTGTCGCGGGCCCGTCGCCTCTCTTGCCCAGTCGCTCGGTCCTACGTGTGCCGCGATGCAACATCCGTCAGGGTCGTGACGCCGCGGCTTGCCCCGCGCGCTCGGCGCCGGCGCTCCCGAGCGGGACGCTCGGGGCCGTCCTCACCTCCAGCGAGCCCGCCGGCGAGAGCCGCTCCGTGAGCCACTCGCACGTGCGCACGACGAACGCTTCCTTGTTCTCCAACCGCTCGAGCTCGTGCCCTTCCTCGCGAAACAGCAGGTACTCGACGGGCACGTTGCGGGCGCGCGCCCCCGCTACGACCTGCTCGGCTTCCTGCACGGGCACATTGGAGTCTGTTTCGCCATGCACGACGAGCAGCGGCGCCCGCAGCGCGTCAAAGCGGTGGATGGGCGACAGCGCCCGGAGCAGGTCGGCGTCCCGCTCGGGGTGCCCGTATTTGGAATAGGCAGCGACCGCGATCCACGGCTCCGTGTGGGCATAAAAGGTGAGGAAGTCGGCCATGCCGCACACGTCCACCCCCGCGGCGAACAGCTCGGGGTGGAAAACCAGCGCCGCGAGCGTCAGGTAACCACCGTAGGAACGCCCCGCGCACGCCAGGCGCTCGCGAGCCGCGATGCCACGTTCGAACAGGTACTCGGCGCAGGCGGCCACGTCGGCGATGGCCGAGAAGCGCTGCTCCAGGTTGTCGGCGTTGACGAACGAGTACCCGAACCCGGACGAGCCGCGCACGTTGGGGGCGAACACGCTGATGTGCCGAGCGGCGAGGGTCTGGAACAGGGGGTTGTAGGCGGGCCGTTCCTGCGCCTCGGGGCCGCCGTGCAGGTGGATGACCGCGGGCCCCGGCTCGATCGCGCCGGGCGCACGATACAGCCAGCCCGTGAGCTCCAGGCCATCGGCGGCGCGCAGACGCTCCAGCGTGGGCGCGATCGTGGGCGCCCGGAACTCGGGCGACTGGAACGTGACACGCTGCCAGGACGCGGCGTCACGATCGAAGAGCCACACCGCGCGCGGGTGCGTTGGCCCCTCCAGCGTCATCGCGATGAAGCGCCCGTCGCGCGAGAAGCTGCAGTCGTCTGCGACCGGCTCGGGCAGGGCCAGCGCGGCGCGCATGCCGGTCCGGAGCTCGTACAGCTCGCACTCGCTGCGCCCCGCCGCGTTCCAGACCAGGAGCGCCGTGCGGCCGTCTGCCGTGAGCGCGATCTGCTCCAGGTCGGCGTCGTTGCGCTCGGCCAGCACCGTCGCGGGCGAGCCGGCGGCGAGCGGCACCTCGATCAAAGCATGCATCTCGCGGCCCGCGTTGCTGCGCAGGTAAGCGACGCGCACGTCGGGACAGAGCCGGCCGAGATCGCTCGAGCCGAGCCCGGCGTTCGAGAGCAGCTCGCGCTCGTAGCCGCTCCCGAGGTCGATGGCCCACACGCTGCGCGCGCCACGCGGACCCCGACGCACCAGCGCCACGCGCAGCTGCCGGTCCAGGTCGAGCACCAGCGGCTGGCCGCCGCTCGCCACCGGGCGCGTGTGGCGCGTCTCGGCGTGCTCCAGCCGCGCCACGATGGCGCCGTCCGGCTGCGTCTCCGCCAGCGCCAGCACTCCGGGCTCGTGCGTCCAGGGCCCGAGCCACGTCGCGCCCTCGGGGCTGCCGCCGACCTCGCGCAGCTCGCTGCCGTCGCTGCGCACCACCCAGACCTGGGTGCGCGGAGCCCCGTGCGGCGCGACGAGCAGGGCCAGCCAGCGTCCGTCCACCGACCACGTCACGCGCTGCACCGATGAGGGCGCGCCCGCCAGCGCCGTGTGCGTGCCGGCAGCGCGATCGAATAACCAGACCTGGGGCGCTCCCGCGCGATCGGTGCAGTAGGCGATCGTCGCCCCGTCGGGAGAGAGCGCGGGAGACCAGGCCGCGCTGGCGCGCGCCCAGCTCGTCATCCGCCGACTCCGTGGCGCGCCAGCCACATCTCGAGCAGCCCCAGCTGCCACGTCTGGTTGGTGCCGAGCGTGGACCGGACCTCGTTCGGTCGCTCCAGCAGCTTGTGCACGTAGCTCGGGCGGAACAACTCCCGCTCGCGCGCCGCGCGCGACAGCAGCGCCTCGCGCACCTTCGACAGCAGCGGCCCCGCCAGATGACGGATGCCCGGCACCGGGAAGTAACCTTTCGGCCGATCGATGACGCTGGCTGGCAGCAGGCGGCGCGCGGCATCCTTGAGCACGCCCTTGCCGCCAGACGCGAGCTTCAGCTCGGACGGGCAGGCTGCGGCGAGCTCGACCAGCTCGTGATCGAGGAACGGGACGCGCCCCTCGAGGCCCCAGGCCATGGTCATGTTGTCCACGCGCTTGACCGGATCGTCCACGAGCATGATCGTGCTGTCGATGCGGAGCGCGGCGTCGAGGGCCGTGTCGGCGCCGGGGCGCGCGAAATGCTGGCGCACGAAATCGTGGCTCACGTCCTCTCGGGGCAAGCGATCGGGGCTCAGGACCTCGGCCATCGCCGCGTGCGTTCGATCGAAGAACACCCGCGCGTAGGTCTCGAGCGCGGCGTCGCGGGGCACACCCGCGAGCGGCGGATACCAGTCGTAGCCGGCGAAGATCTCGTCGGCGCCTTGCCCGCTCTGCACCACCTTGACGTGCTTGCTCACCTGCTCGGACAGCAGATAAAACGCCACCGCGTCGTGGCTGATCATCGGCTCGCTCATGTTGTCGAGCGCGCCGTCGATCGCTGACAGGAGCCCGTCGCTCTGGATGCGGATCTGCTGGTGGTCGGTCCCGAACTGCCGGGCCACGATGTCCGAGTAGTGGAACTCGTCACCGCTCTCGCCGCCGGCCGCTTCGAACCCGATGCTGAACGTCTTCAGCCCGTGCTGGCCCGATTCGGCCAGCAGCGCCACCACCAAGCTCGAGTCGATCCCACCCGAGAGCAGCACGCCGACGGGGACATCCGCCACCATGCGGCGCTGCACCGCGCGCCGCAGCCCCTCGAGCACCGCGTCGCGCCAGTCCTCGGGCGAACGCGGCTCGCTCGGGCGCGAGAAGCTCGGTTGCCAGTAGACGTGATCCGTCTCGGTGCCGTCGGGCTCGATCACGCGCAGCGTCGCTGGCGGCAGCTTGCGCACGCCCTGCAAGATCGTGCGCGGCGCGGGCACCACGGAGTGAAACGTCATGTACTGATGCAGCGCCACCTCGTCGATGCGCGTATCCACCCCGCCGCCCGCCAGGAGCGCTGGCAGCGTCGAGGCGAAGCGCAGCCGACCAGGGCTCTTCGACAGATACAGCGGCTTGATGCCGAGGCGGTCGCGTCCGAGCACGAGCCGCCCGCTGTCGCGCTCGGCGATCGCGAACGCGAACATGCCCAGGAAGCGCTCCACGCAGCGCGTGCCCCAGCAGGCATAGGCCTTGAGGATCACCTCGCTGTCGGAGCGCGAGAAGAAGCGGTACCCTTGCTGCTCCAGCTCGCTGCGGAGCTCCCGGTAGTTGTAGATGCAACCGTTGAAGACCAGAGACAGCCCCAGCTCCGAGTCGATCATCGGCTGCTCGCCGGAGCGGCTCAGGTCGATGATCGTCAAGCGCCGGTGGGCGAGGCCGATGGGCCCCCGCTGCCACAAGCCCGCGCTGTCCGGGCCACGCGCCTGCATCCGTTCGTTCATGCGCTTCAGCGCGTCCACGTCCACGGCGCGCCCGTCGAAGCGCACCTCACCTGCAAAGCCGCACACGTCGGTCTCCTTTCCTGGCCTCGGATCGAGGCCTGTTGCTTCTCAATGCAGCAGCCACGTGTCTTTTCCGCCGCCACCGCGCGAGGAATTGACGATGAGGCTGCCCGCGGGCGCCACGCGCGTCAGCGCGGCGGGCGCGACCACGGGTTCAGCCCCTTGATACACGAACACCCGCAGGTCGACGTGCCGCGGCTCGAAGCGGCTGCCCGCCAGCGACGGATGTGTCGAGAGCGTGATCGTGTCCTGGGCGATCCAGCGCTCGGGTTGCTCCTCGATCAATGCGCGCGCCTCGGCGAGCTGGCGCTCGCTCGCGCGCGGACCGACCACCACCCCGAGGCCGCCGTAACCATCGACGGGCTTGACCACCAGCTGCGCGAGGTGCGACAGCACGTGCGCGCGTTCGTCGGGGTCGGCGCACTGGAAAGTGGGCACCTGCTCGAGCAGCGGCAGCTCGCCGAGGTAATACTGGATGAGCTTCGGCACGTAGGCGTAGATGGCCTTGTCGTCCGCGACGCCGTTGCCGAGCGCGTTGGCGAGCGTCAAGGTGTGCGCGCGGACCGCGGACACCAGCGCCGGGCCGAGCACCTTGCCGTCCGCGCCGCGCCGGTGCGCGAGCTGATCGTCCATGCGCAGGTAGATGACGTCCACGCGCGAGCGCACGCCCGACGGCTCGACGTGCCAGGCCTTGCCGTCGCTGACCAGCAGATCGCCGGGCCCGAGGAGCGGCACCCCCATCGCCTTGGCCAGCATCTCGTGCTCGAAGTAAGCCGAGTCGCTCGGCCCGGCGCTGAGCACCACCAACTGCGGCGTATCGGACGACGAGCGCGGCGGCGCGGACTGTAGTAGCGCCTCACGCAGCAGCTCCGGCAAGAGCTCGGGATCCGCCAGGTCGACCTCCTCGAACAGCTCGGGCAGCACCTTTCGCATCAGCCGCCGGCTGGAGATGGCGTAGCCGACACCGGACGGCACGCGCACGTTGTCTTCGAGCACCAACCAGCGCCCGTCGTGATCGCGGATGATGTCGAAGCCGGCGACCTGCACGCGGCGCTGGCTCGGCGCCGCCGCGGCCCCCGCGCTCTTGTAGCCCGGCGAGTCGTGCACGAGCCACTCGGGGATGATACCGTCGCGTATGATGGCGGCGTCGGAGTAGACGTCGCGCAGGAAAGCGTCGAGCGCCCGGGCCCGCTGCGTCACGCCCCCTTGCAGCCGGCTCCACTCCTCCGCGCTGAGCACGCGCGGGCACAGGTCGATGGGGAAAATACGGGGCTGCTGCTCGCCGGTCGGCTTGAACACCACACCCGCCGCGAGCTGCTCGCGCGCGAGCCGCTCGGCGCGAGCGTGCAGCTCGGCGGCGCCGAGCGCCGTGAGCCGTTCCAGCACGCGCGCGTGCGTGCTGCGCGGGCGCGCTGCGGGCGTCACGCCTTCGTCGTGCCCGGGTGAGCGATACCCGAGCAGCAAGGCCGAGGCCCCGAAGGCGCTCGGCGGAGCTGTGACATCGCCGCGCGTCTCCGCCAAGATGCGATCGACCACGTCGGTGATGTGCCCGTGGCGGCGCAGCGCTTCGCGCTGCCGTGCCGCCGAGCTGCCGCGGGCGAGCGCCGCCTCGGCGAGCTCGGCGATCGCGGCGAAGTCGCCGTGTCTCTCCAGCTCCGGCCTGAGCTCGGTCACCAGCCCGCGGACGAGCACCCCGGCCGGGACCCCGCGCGGACCCGAGAGATCGACGAGCTCACCCTCCAGCCCCGAGCGCGCGGCGCGCCACATGGCCGCGCGCTCGATCGCCGCGGGGTGCGCCGTGGAGGGCTCGCCGGCCTCGAGCCGCCCCAGCTCGCGCGCCACGACGGCCCGGAACAACCCCGCGATCAACACCACGCTGTCGACCGACGTGCAGGCGTCGCAGACCCGCAGCTCGATGGTCGGGACGTGCGCCGAGGGCCGCACGTCGAAATAGAGCATGCCGGCGTCGCTGATCACGCCCGAGGCGATCGACCGCTGCACCAGCGAGTCATACTCGGCGGCAGACGAGAAGGCGCCGGCGCGCCCAGTGGTGGGCCAGCGCGACCAGATCAGCGTGCGGGTGCTGGCGTAGCCGGTGTCGTCACCCGTGTGCGAGAATGGCGAGCTGGCAGACAACGCCAGGAGCGGCGGCAGCCACGGCGCCACGCGATCGAGCAGGCGTACGGCGACGTCTCGGCTGCCGATGCCGACGTGCACCTGCATGCCGCAGATCAGCTGCTCGCGCACGAGCAGCTGGTAGTCCGTCAGCATGCGCCGAAAGCGCGGCGTCTCCGTCATCACCAGCGGCGCCGACAGCGGCATCGTCCCCGCCGCGGCCACGCCCACGCCGATGGACTCGGCCGTGCTGGCCAGCTCCTCGCGCAGCGAGAGCAAATGCCGGCGCAGCTCGTCGAGCGACGACGTGACGGCCGTGTTCGTCTCCACCACGGACTGCTGCAGCTCCGCCGCGAACGCTCCGCACGGCCGTGTCTGCTTCGGGTCGAGCCGCGTGAGCACGTCGAGCGCGCGCGGCGTGAGCCGTCGCGAGGCGAGATCGACCAGATGGAACTCCTCCTCTACGCCCAGCGTCAGCTGGTTCGGGGTCCACGAGCTCTCGTCGCGTGTCGTACGATCCGGCATGGTTCGCCCCACGAGCAAAAGCTGTGCCGCTACGAGACAGGGGAAAAGGCGATCGATTGCTCCAAACGCCACACTCTCGAGTCCCTGCGAGTGGCAGAATTGCCGCCGTCGGCCGGCGTGCAGCGGCCGATTTCGGCCAGCGCGGCGGCGTGGCATGATCGTCAGCGCATGTCGCGCGCACGTTCACAGGCGGCGTCCGGCCGCGCCGATCGCTGGGGCTTCGCTCGAGAGGGGCGCGACCTGCTGGTCGCGATCACGGGCGGTGCGATCGTCGGCATGCCGCTGCTGTACACGATGGAGATGTGGTCGTCCGGGTTGCGCCTCGGCCCTTCCGCCCAGCTCGCGCTGCTCGTGGG
>Ga0315910_10004181_pt1 | contig 12124 bp, 11 predicted proteins | sample EdamamesoilMG_FD_204470 | JGI IMG/M metagenome (GOLD analysis project Ga0315910, IMG submission 204470) | Garden soil microbial communities collected in Santa Monica, California, United States - Edamame soil | ecosystem: Environmental > Terrestrial > Soil > Garden | place: USA: California... | reverse complement strand
CCCGCACGCCGATCTTCGCGATCTTGAGGATGTTCTCACGGCCGGCCTCGGCGGTGAGCATCATCACGGGGATCTGCTTGAGTTCGGGGTCGGCCTTGAGCCGCGTGAGCATCTCCACGCCGTCCATCACGGGCATCGTGACGTCGAGCAGGATCAGGTCGGGCTTCTCGGCGCGGGCGACGGCGAGACCTTCCTCGCCGTTCTGCGCTTCGCACACGATCATGTCGTACGGCTTCATCGCCTTGCGGACGATGAGGCGCACGGTCTTCGAGTCATCAACGGACAGGATCTTCTTCGGCATCGGGAGTCTGTTTAGAGGGTGGAGTGAGAAGGATCGATGAGCACGTCGGCGAGGAAGCGCTGATCGGTCGTCTCGAATTCGAATACGCTGCGGAGGGCATTGGCGACGGGCTGCACCTTGAAGTGCGAGCCGCGCAGGATGGACGGGATCGTGAGGTGGCAGTCGAGGCCGCGGTCGCAGAGCTGGTTCTTGAACGTGCCCACGATCATGTTGGTCAGTTCGCCGATGGCGTCGTTGACCGTCTCGGCATCCCCATCGCCCAGATCGGTCGGCTCGAGACCGAGCATATCACAGGCGAGCCGGGTCGCGAGCTTCTCGGGCAGATAAAGGTAGACCACGCCGTTGATCTTGCCGATGAAGCCGACCGTGCCGACGACGACGGAGATGTCGGTCCCCTCGAGGTCCGGGGCGTGTGCGTGATCACGCGTGGATACGAATTGGCGGATGAGATTCGCCTTCCGTCGGACCATGGTTCCAAAGACCTTCTCGACGGCGTCGATCATCATCTCCGCGATCAGGGCCTCGGGAGCGGCCGGTAGCGCTGTATCGGACATAGTATCCGCATGTATCGTCACCTAGGCAGAATTATTCAGTGCGGATTTTGCCCTCGATTCAGGAGTGGGATTGCATCCCCGCGGCACCCATTCAGGCTGAAATCGTCCCCGTCCCGGCCGATCAATTATTTACAGAACCATGGCCACTGCCGACGAATCCCTGCCGAGGATCCTCCTGCTGGATGACGACGAGATCATCCTGCTCGCGATCAAGGAGACCCTCAGTCGCGAGCACTACCAGATGTCGGTCTTCTCGAGCGCAAAGGCCGCCCTCGCCGCCGTCGAGAAGGAGCCGTTTGCCGTCATCATCTCCGACCAGCGCATGCCCGAGATGAGCGGCCTGGACTTCCTCGCTGCGTGCAAGCAGCACCAGCCAAACGCCTCGCGCATCCTCATCACGGGCGTGCTCACGCTCAACACCGTGATCGAGGCGGTCAACCGCGGGGAGATCTTCCGCTTCCTCGCCAAGCCCTGGATCCGCGAGGAGCTGCTCGCGACCGTGCGCAATGGCGTGCACCGCTTCCAGCTGCTCGAGCAGAACGAGCGCCTGCGCCGCGATACGCTCGAGCTGAACGAAAAACTCGTCGCCGCCAATCACCTGCTCGAGGAGCGCCTGCAAGCCCTCGCCACGGGCAAGGCCGCGCTCGATCGCGCCCACGAGGCGCTGCGCCTCAACTTCGAGCACTCGCTCGAACTGTGCTACCGCCTGATCGAGACGTTTCATCCCGTGCTCGGCCGCCAGACCCGCGCCGTGACGACGATCTGCCACCAGATGGCCGACATCGGCCCGTTCTCCGCCGAGGAGAAACACGTCCTGACCGCCAGCGCCTGGCTCAACAACATCGGCATGATCGGCCTGCCGCGCGGCCTGGTCACACGCTCGCTCAACGACCCGGCGGGACTCTCCGCGTCCGAGCAGGAGCTGCTGCGCCACCACCCGATCTACGGCCAGACGCTCGCTTCCTTCGTCGACGAACTGCGCGACGTGGGCGAGACGATCCGCGCGCACCACGAACGTTTCGATGGTCGCGGGTATCCCGATGGTGTGGCGGGCGAGGACATCCCGCGGCCCGCGCGCTACCTCGCCGTGGCCGTGGCGTTTGTCGAGAGCAGCCATCCGCGCGATCAGGCCCTCGACCTGATCCTGCAGGAGTCCGGCCGCGCTTTCGATCCGGAGGCGGTGCGACTCTTCCTCAAGGTCTCAAACTCGATGAATCTCCCGCGCAAGGTGCGCGAGGTGACACTTCTCGAGCTGAGCCCCGGACAGGTGCTCGCCTCGGGCATCTACAGCCCCTCCGGCCTGCTCCTGATCCCGGAAGATCGCGTGCTGGACGAGGCGCTGATCCGCAAGATCAAGGAGCACAACGCCGTCACGCCGATCACGCAGCGGCTGCTCGTGTATCTGCGCGACGCGTAGTCGACCTCCGCGCAGTCGGATCCCTCCGGGAACCCATGCGCGCGCCCTCGGGTGATCCCCCATTGTGGCGAACTTCGCGACACGGCGGGTTGCGAGCGCGCCGATGCGTCGTTCTTTGACGCGTAACAAATTCGCTCAAAATCACCCTGCGGGCGAAAGTTGATCCTCTCGAGTCCGATGGAGAAACCCGGCAAGGACCGCCCGAGAACACACCTGGGGCGGTGGCGCCAGCAGACCCTTCCCAGCTCATGAAAATTCTCGTAGTCGACGACGATCCCGCCATCCGGTTCCTCCTGCTCACCGTGTTCGGTGACAAGCACGAGGTCTCGCTGCTGTGCGACGGACACAACGCCATCAGCGTGCTCTCCGATCCCAACCACGGTTTCGACTTCGTCATCATCGACTGGAAGATGCCGCGTCTCTCGGGCGAGAAGGTTTTGGAATTCCTCGCGGACTGGTCGAACATCAAGACCAAGTTCATCCTCATCTCCGGCTACCAGTTCGAGAAGGACTCGATGCGTTTCCCGAATCTCGTCGCCTGCCTCTCGAAGCCTTTCAGCGTGAAGGATCTCGTCGCGCTGGTGGAGAAGGGCGTGCCGGCCAAGCCGCAGCCCGCGGTCGCGAGCTGAGCCTCACGCGCCGTCCGGTCCGCGCGACGGACACTTTTCGCGGCGATCGCCCCCGGGTGATCGCCGTTTTGCTTTTTCCACGAAGGCGCATGGTGAGCCGACGACCGCACCCGGACCGCCGGCGTATCGCCCGCGGCCAGACACACGACCGATGTGCCCGGCCGGGAGAAATTCCTCCGGACCGGGTGGACGCCCGCCGGCTTTGACGATTCCTTTAAACTCATCGACGCACCGGCCGATTTGCGATTACACGAATCGCCGTATCGCCGGCCCGCCCATGAAATCGTCCACCGCGACTTCCCGATCCGCCAAGCGGCCGGCGCCCCCCACCCCGGTCCCGAGCATGCTCGACGCGATTCCCTTCCCCGCCCTCCTCGCCCGCTCCGATGGCACGATCGTCGCCGCCAACGGCGCGCTCGCCTCGCTCTGTGGCTGGTCGGCGGATACGGCCGCGGACCGCCCGCTCGCCGGACTCGTGCCGGCCGAAGTCGCGCAGGCCCTGCTCGCGCCCGCCGGCTGTGCGGGCGTCGCCGGTGTGATCGCCGCAGCCGATGGACGCGCCGTGGCCGTGGAGTGGCTCTCGCGACCGGTCGCGGGCGAAGGCCGCTTCCTCATCTGCGCGCGCGACCGCACGCGCGAGCGGGTGCTCGAGGACTACATCGCCTCGAACCAGTGCTACGAGGTCTCGGCCGCGATGTCGGGCGGACTCGCCCACGACTTCAACAATGTCCTCGCCGCCATCCTCGGCCTGGCCGAGCTGATCAGCCTGCGCCTGCCCGAGGATAGCCCGCTGCAGGGATTCGCCTCGCGCATCGGCACGAGCATCGAGCGGGCCAAGATCCTGGTGCGGCGTTTCTCGAGCTTCAGCCGCAAGGGCACGGGCGTGGTCGAGCCACAGCCGATCGCGATGATCATGCAGGAGCTCGAGTCGCTGCTCGACGCCTTCCTGCCGGGCAACCTGCCCGTCGAATACGAACTCGCCGAGGACACGCCCTGGGCGCAGGCCGACCGCCACGTCCTCGAGCAGATCGTGCTCAACGTCGCCAACTTCATGCGCACGCACCTGCGGGCCGACGGCGGCAAGCTGCGCCTGCGCACCCGCGCCGCGAGCGCCGGCGGCGGGCCGCTCATCGAGTTTTCCGGCACAGGGGAGGGATTCATCGGCGCGCAGCTGGATGATCTGTTCGTTCTGGATACACGCCGGACCCAGACCGCCTACGAATCCGGCGCGGGCCTGTTTGTCGCCCGCAAGCTCGCCGTCGACTCCGGCGGCACGCTCGAGGTGCGCCGCGACGACTCGCGCACCGTCACCTTCGCGCTCACGCTGCCCCGCGCCGCGGAGAGCGAGTAGAGGCTCGAAGGCGAAAGTCAGAGGTCAGAGGACAGAGGTCGGAGGTCAGACATCGAAAAAGGAGACCAAGCGACTCGTGGAATCTGCCCTCTGACCTCTGTCCTCCGACCTCTGACTTCTGATCTCACGCCTTCCGCTCGTTCTGCGGCGCGTACTTGCCGTAGGCCCTGGCGATGCGGCCGGGGATGACCGGCGCGTAGGCGGACTTGATCTGCGGCGGCAGCGACGCGCGCAGGAGGAGCCGCTCGTTCTCGCGGTCGAGCATGAGCAGCTGCATCAGCTTCTTGCGACCCTCCTGCACGAGCGCCTGCTCGTCCGCGGTGAAGCGCGGGCTCTGCTCGTTGATGCGGCGCAGCTGCTCGAGCGAGGCGTCCAGGCGCGGGAGAAACTCGCGCTTGCGGGCGAGCAGGTCCTCCGAAGGCGCGGCGCCGGTGGTGCGCAGCACGCGACTCTCCTCGAGGAAGAGGGCGTGCAGCTCGCTGCAAATCGCGACGTGGGCGCGGAGGATGTCGGCGGGGGTCTGGTCGTGCGTCATGAACCGGCGGATTATTCCGCCGCCAATGACTGCAACTGTTTGCCCTTGTCCTCAATCCAAACCAGATGCGATCGCCGCCACTTCGCCATGTCCTGGAGCGAGACGAGCGACTCCGGGAGCTTGGTGCCCGGGGCCGGCGCGGTCTCCGGCGTGAGGATCGCGTCATAGGCCTCGGCCGCGCGCTGCGGCATGTCCATGCGCTCGAAGCACAGGCCGATCTGGTAGATCGCGGGCCAGCGCCAGGTCGGGTCGATGCTGGCGCGCGCGAGCGCCTGGTAGACGGCGAGCGCGCCGAGGAAGTCCCCCTGCTCGTAGAAGTTGTTGGCCAGTTCGTTCGCGCATCGACGTTTCCAATACGCCGTGTTGCGCGCCGACTCGGGGTCGCCCGAGAGCGGCAGCTGGAGCAGCGCGACCACCTCGTCGACGGCCTCCTGCTTGCGACCGAGCTCCTCGAGCGACTTGGCGCGCATGTAGCGCACTTCGGCGAGGTGCGGGCTCTCCGGGCTGCCGGCGGCGAAGGCGGCGAGCGCCTTTTCAGCGGCCAGCCACTGCTTGAGGGTGAACTGCATCTGCGCGGCGCGCAGGAGCACGCGCTCGCGGTCGGCCGGCTCGAGATCGAGCAGCCGCAGGCGGGAGAAATATTTCTCGGCCTCGGTGAGGTTGCCCTGCACGGCGTAGGTCTCGGCGATCTCGAGGCGCGCCTTCATGGCGAGCTGGCGATACTCCGGGATGTCCTCGTCGCTCACGCGCAGCGTGCTGTTGAGCACCTGGAAGAAGCGCGCCGTGGCCATGGAATACACGCCGAGTTCGCGGTAGATCGTCCCGAGCCGGAGCAGGACCTGCGGCACCTCGCGGTCGTCCGGGTAGGTCTTGATGAACTTCTCGAGCACGGCCGCGGCCTTGGTCAACTGGCCGGCGCCGCGATAGAGCCCCGCCATCTCGAGCACGAGGCTGCGCTTGCGCTCGACCCGTACGTTGGCGGTGAGCGCGCGGGTGAAGGCCTTTTCGGCGGCGGCGTGGTCGCCGGCCTGCCAGAAGCGACGGGCCGATTCGGCGGCGGCATCGACCGCGTCCGGGGCGGCGTAGTCTCCGACGGCGCTGAGCGCGTTCGCCGCGCGCGCCGGTTTCGTCGCCACGGCCTCGGGCCCGTGCGGGGTCGCGCTGGCATGTGAGTCGGCAGGCGTCGCCTCGACGACCGCGGGATGAGTCTGCTCGGGCGCATGAGCGACGGCGGCCTCCGGCGGCGGCTCGGGCGCGTGCGTCACCTGCGAGTCGGACGGGGCGGCTTGCGCCTCCGGCAGGTGGGCGGCTTCGGCGACCGTCGCCGTCGGCGCAGGCTGATCGTGGCTTTCGGAGGCGGCCTCCGGCTCAGCCGCGTGAGTTGACTCGGTCGAAGCGACCGTAGGCGGCGCGACCGGCACAGCCCAGGCCGGCGCCGCGGGCTCGGGCACGTGGATGATCGAAACGTTGCCGCGGCCTTCGTGCGCCTCCGCCGCGGGGACCTCGGCCGGCTGCGTCGCAGCCGGCTCCTCGCCGCGCGTCATCGCGGTGGTGAGCACAAGGGCGAGCAGCATCACGCAGGCGGCGCGGGCGAGCAGGCGCACGCGCGGCGTATCGAACGCACGCGGCACCGCGGAGTAGAAGAGATGAAGCAGGATCATGGCGCGGTCGCCACGGGCACGGAGTCGGTCGATCGATTCTTCGGCACGGCCGGACGGAACTGCCCCGGCACCGAGCCCTTGTCGGAGGAGATGTTGTCAAGCGAACGCAGGACGAGGTCGGTCGTCAGGATCGCCTCACCCATGCCGTAGAGGAACGGCCGGTGGATGATCTGCGGCTCGCGGTATTCGTCGGCATCCGACGACGCGGCCGTCGTGGTGACGGCGGGCGCCTCGGGCGCGAGCACCGTCGGCGTCACCGGGATGCCGGCCTCGTGCTGCGCGAGGAGTTCGTCGCGACGGATCGCGAGGTCGGGATCGGGCGCGAGCGCGATCGAGAGTGCGGATTCGTCGGCGGGTGACAGGCGCTCGGGCCATCCGCGCGACGAGGCGAAGCGCAACGGGATCGAGCCGCCTACCGCGAGGTAGGACGAGCCCCGGGCATTGGGCTCGGGCGCGGCGGGCGGTTTGCTCCGGGCCACGGCCGACTGGACCGACTGGCGCGCGGCCGATTCCTTGCGCCAGGGCAGGAAGTTCAGGTTGAAATGCAGCGGGCCCGAATCGGTTGACTCGGTCGCTTCGACCGCCTGGGCCGAGGCCTCGGCGCTGGCGGAAGGCATCGGCGGCGTGCGGTGCTTCGGCGCGGCGTGGGAAAACGTTGGGGATGTCACGACAAGGAGAGTGAGGATGCACGCAGGCAGTCCGGCGCGGCGTGTGTATTGCCCCGGATCCTTCCGTGCTCGGCGACGGACCACCTTTTCCCTCCTTGGAAAAGTCATCACATCCCCTCCTTCGACACGTCCGCACCCGGGTAAAACACCCGGGCCGCCTTCCGCGTAAAAGAATCGTCAAATCCCCGAGCCGTTTCCGCCGACCACCGGCCCCACGCGCGCCCGACGGACAGCGTCGGCGAGCTCGTCGGGCGTCACGGGCTTGGACAGCACTTCGCGCACGCCGAGTTCGTGCGCGAGTTGGCGGTCGGCCTCGGTCAACCGGCCCGACATCAGGATCACCGGCAGGTCGCGCCGCTCGGCCAGGACCGCGCGCGCAAACTCGAGCCCGGACATGCCCGGCATCGACAGGTCGGTGAGCACCACGTCGAACGCGCCCGGCGCCCGGCGGAATTCCACGAGGGCCTGCTCCGGCGCACCGCACGCCGTGACGCGAAACCCGGTGCGCTCCAGGCTGCGCGCGACCACGCGCACGATCGCCGCCTCGTCGTCGACGAAGAGCAGGCGCACCCCGTCGCCCGCGGGTCGCGCCGCCGGGCCGAGCGCGTCGTCCTCCGCCGCGCCGGACGGCGCGATGGGGAAAAACAACCGGAAGGTCGTACCCCGCCCCGGCTCGCTCTCGAGCGTCACGGCGCCGCGGTGCGCTTTCATGATGCCGTGCACCATCGCGAGGCCGAGCCCGGTGCCCGTGCCCGCGCCCTTGGTCGTGAAAAACGGCTCGAAGATCCGCTCGAGCAGCGCGGGGTCGATGCCCTTGCCCGTATCCACGACGTCGAGTCGGACATAGCGCCCCGGCTCAAGGCCGCGCGGACGCAGCTCGCCGGAGACGAGCGCCTCCCGGTTCAGCGCAAGGGTGATGCGTCCGGGGCCGCCCTCCATCGCCTGCCACGCGTTGGTGGCGAGGTTCATCACGGCCTGGTGGACCTGGCTCGCGTCGGCGAGGATGGCCGGAAGATCCCCCGGCGCCTGCACGCGGAGCTCAACATTGGCCGGGAGCGTGGCGCGGAGCAGCCGCGCGACCTCCTCGACGACGGCGCGGGGATCGACGCGCCGCAGCGACTGGTCCTGCGGCCGGCTGAAGGTGAGGATACGCCGCACCAGGTCGCGGGCGCGCCGCGCCGCGGCGTGCACCTCATCGAGGCTCTCGTGCACCGGCGTGCCCCGCGGGGCCTCCATGCGCGCGATCTCGACGTTGCCGAGGATGGCCGTGAGGATGTTGTTGAAGTCGTGCGCGATGCCGCCGGCGAGCGTGCCGAGGGCCTCGAGTTTCTGCGCCTGGCGCAGCTGGCCCTCGAGCTGACGGCGTTCGGTCATGTCCACGACGATGCCACAGACCAATCGCCGCGCCCCGGAGGTGAGCGCGACGAGCGAGATGTCGCAGTGGATGTTCCGCCCCGACGCATCGCGGTGGACCCACTCGAACCGCGGGCGCCCGCCGGCGAGCGCCTGACCGATGTAGCCGAGGCCCGACTCCACGGTCGAGCGACCGTCGGGCTGCATGGGCGGGCTCATTTCGAGCGGTCCCACCTCGAGCAGCCGCGCCCGGTCCAGCCCGAAGAGGCGGCACGAGGCGTCGTTCACGAGGACGAACCGACCCAGCTCCGGATCGAGCAGCACGATCGCCGCCGGCATGCTCTCGATCAGCGCGCGCATGTGCTCCTCGCTCTCGCGCACCGCCCGCGCCTGGTCCTCGAGCGCGGCGAGCATGCCGTTGATGCCGCCGGCGAGCGTCCCGATCTCGTCTTCCGAGGCGACCGGCGCACGCAGGCTGTGGTCCCGGCTCTGCTCGATGCGCCGCATCGCCGCCGCCACGCCCACCAGCGGCCGGACGAGGCTGCGGGTCAACATCGCCGCCGCACCCAGCGCGACCGCCAGCATCACCGCGGCGATCACGGCGACGGTCTGGATCGAGCGCTCGCGCTCGCGGTTCAGCCGGGCCAGCGAGGAATGCAGCGCCACGCGGCCGATGGGCTGTTCGCGCGCATCGCGCAGCGGCGCGACGAGCCAGAGCCCCTGGCCGGATTCGTACACGCCCGGGGCCGCCGCGATGATCGCGGACGGCGGCGCCGTGCCCGCCGGTGTGCTGGCAAACAGCGTCAACTCCGGCCCGGCGAACAGGTGCGCCTCGTCGACCTCGGTGCGGACGCGCAACGCCTCGAGTTCGCGGGCGGCATCCACCGGCGACGGATGCGCACCGACCATCGCGTCGCCCACGGCCAGCGCGATGACGTCGGCCAGGGTGTCGAGCTCCTCGCGCGCGCTGCGCTCAAACGACCCGTGCTGGGCCGCGAGCATGACGGCCGCCGCCAGCAGGATCGTGACGCCGGGGATCAGCACCGCGACGAGCGCCACCTTGCGCCCGATCGGCAGGTCCGCGAAGTTCATACGCCGTCCTCCTCGCTCCGGCCGCACGCGGCCGACCGCACCGCAGGCTGCGCCCACGCACACGCCGCGACGCCCGGTGCGCCGTCCAACGCGCGGCGCGGACCCGGCGCGTGTGTATCACGACGGCACCGACACCGCCGGCCTCGCCGCGACGCGCACGCCGGGCTCATGGCCCCGATCTCCGCTTCCCGTGTGTTGTGCACGACACCAAGACGTGAGTCCGATCTCCGGGCGGGTTTGCTGCAGCGGCGACGGCCGGAGTGTGCCCGGAAGCCGCGCTCCACCGCCGCGACGTGATTCGGTGCGACCACCCTGGACAACTTTCGCCATCCCGTCAGCCACGAAGCGCCGGGCCTCGGGTCGCCCGCTCACGACGCAGGGCCCGGGCCCGAAAACGACAAATCCCGCCGTCGCACACGCGCGGTGTGCCACGGCGGGATGCCCTGCCCTCGCAAGGCCGGGCTCAGCCGTCGACCGGCCGGTTCTCAGCAGCGCGTGCCTGCCGGTCGGCGAGCATGCCGCCGGAACCGCCCCGGATCTCGCCCGCAGCGAGGAAGGCGACGCGTGCGTCGCGCGGTCCGAGGACGATCTCGACAGGCTCCTCCGTGGTGCGACCGACCCAGTCCATCGCCGCCGCGACCATCAGCCGCGTGTAGCTCCCGAGGTCGGCCTCCTCGTCGGCATTGTCCACCGTGACGCGCCAGAGGGGTTGCGCCGACGCGCCGGCGGAAGTGCGACGCGCCGTGAGTTGCAGGCGCTTCGGATACATCGTGACCACCCGCGTCACCTCGCGTTCACCGATCTTCGTCGGTGACGAACTCGCGCCGCCGGCGCTGCGGTGGGCCGCTTCTCCCGACGCGGTGGGTGCGCCGCCGGCATAGACCGGGGCGGAGAAGGTCAACTCCGCCGGGTAGGGCTGGCCGGCGGAGAGCTCGACCTCGATCTCCAGCTCGGCGGCCACCCCGGCGGGCGCCTCGAACATCCCGCGCGCGGAGAGCGCCGTGCGCACGTCGTCCATCACCCGGACGCGCGACACGCCCGGCGCGGTCGCCGACTCCAGCGAGGGTGCGGCGCGCAGACGGTAGGCGACGGCAGCGGCCTCGCCCGGCGCCTGCTGGCGGGCCTCCACGGAAAAGCGCGCGCTCGAGGCGCATCCACTGAAAAGACCGGTGGCGACAAGCGCGGCAGCACAGGCGGCCACGCGAAGACGGGAGAGAGGGCGGGTGTTCATGGTCGGATCCTGGAGAAAGGGGGACGAAGTTCCGCCAATCCGGTGCTGCGTGCGGCCCCGCGGGTCGCGCAAGCCGAATGAACCCGATCCGCGCGACCGCACACAGCCCGGCGCCCGCCCCTGCCGAGGGAGGGTCGCCGGTTCCGGCGTTGGCGCAGGAAGGTTAGCATTGATCCGGAGCTGAGAGAATTTAAAGGTATGCGCCATGTCGTTGAAATCCGCTCAACCCTCTGCGGCCGACACCGACCGCTATTCCGCCCTCGAACTGCGCCACCTCCGCCTCATCCGGGCCGTCGCCGAGGAGCACGGCCTCACCGGCGCAAGCGAGCGGCTCCACCTCACGCCCTCGGCCCTCAGCCACCAGTTGCGCCAGGTCGAGGGCATCGCCGGACTTCCCCTCTTCCGCCGCGAGCGCAAGGCCATGCGCCTGACCGCCGCCGGCGAGATCCTCTTCGAGCTGGCCGTGCGCGCGCTCACCGCGATCGACGACGTGGAGGACCGCCTCGCCCGCCTGCGCGCCGGCTCCGGCGGCACGATCCGACTCTGCGCGCATTGCTACACTGGATACCACTGGCTGCCCGGCGTCATGCAGACCTTCCGCGCCAGCCACCCCGAGGCCGAGGTGCGCGTCGTCGCCGAGGCCACCTACCGCTCCATCGACGCACTCATGGAGCGCGAGGTCGACCTGGTCATCACCGCCTCGGACATCTCGGACACGCGCCTGCGCCGCCGCCCCGTGCTGCACGATGAAATCTTCCTCGTCGTCGCGCCGACACATCCGCTGGCGCGGCGCCGCTCCGTCGAGCCCAGCCATCTCGCCGACGAGCACATCCTGCTCTACGCCCCGACGCCCGAGGAGTCGGGCATCTGCGTGCAGTTTCTCAAGCCCGCCGGCATCTGGCCGCGCCGCTACACCAGCGTGCGCCTGACCGAAGGCATCATCGAGATGGTCAAGGCCGGGCTCGGCATCTCCTTCCTCGCCGAGTGGGCCGCGCGCCCGGAGCTCGACCGCGGTTCGCTCGTGGCCGTGCGCCTCGGCCGCAAGGGATTCAAGCGCACGTGGAACGCCATCACCCTGCGCGACGCCGATGCCAGCCCGCTGCTCGACAGCTTCGTCGACCACCTCGCCGCCGCCCTCCAGGCCGGCCAATCCGCCCCGCGCCCGAAGCTCGAACTGGCGTCGTAGGAGGAAATCTGGTACGCCGCAGCGTTCAGCGTTCAGCGTTCAGCGTTCAGCGTTCAGCGTTCAGCGTTCAGCGTTCAGCGTTCAGCGTTCAGCGTTCAGCGTTCAGCGTTCAGCGTTCAGCGTTCAGCGTTCAGCGTTCAGCGTTC
>Ga0315910_10004179_pt1 | contig 12125 bp, 10 predicted proteins | sample EdamamesoilMG_FD_204470 | JGI IMG/M metagenome (GOLD analysis project Ga0315910, IMG submission 204470) | Garden soil microbial communities collected in Santa Monica, California, United States - Edamame soil | ecosystem: Environmental > Terrestrial > Soil > Garden | place: USA: California... | reverse complement strand
CAAGACCGACGTACTGCGCTATCTTCTGCATGTGGACCGACTTCCTTGCGGCTCTGCGCCGCGCTGGGGTTACACCTCGCAGCGTAATCCGCGACGTCAGGAAGCTCGGTCCACCCATCCTGTTTGACCGCGGTTGCGCGCCGAATCGCCATCGACAGTGCGAGCCCCGGCTTCTTGCTCGCGCACCAGACGGCGTGGTGGCAGGTGCGCGGGTGGCCGAAGTTGGGCAGCAGGATCGCGTCGCCGGGGCCGAGGCGCCAAGCGTGGCCGGCGTCGATCAGGAGGCCCAGGTACTCCGGCGAGTAGTTGACGAGGCGCGCGAAAGCTCCGCAGCCCGGCGAGACGAGTTCACGCTCGAGCCAATCGGCGTTGCGCGCGCGGCGGGCCAGGCGTGCGAAGGCGTGCGGGCCTTCGAACCAGTCTTCGATGACCCACGGCGCTGCACCGGCTTGCAGAGCAGCCAGGAATTCGCGCGTGCGCGCCACGAGGTCGCGCGTCGACAGCGCCAGCCAGATCGTCGCGCCGCTCAGTTGCACGTAGCACACGCCGCGCTGGAGCCGGTTCTCGTGGAAGGCGTCGTGGTGCAGCAGTGCGCCGCCCTCGGGCGCGTTCCAGTACACGATGTGCTGCGTGAGCAGCGCAGCGCCGCCGATGAAATGCTCCAGCACGCGCATGTGCGAACGCGAGCGCGCCAGCGCGTCGGCGAAGGGCAAGCAGCGCCGCGCGATGGCCGCGACGCGCGCGTGACCGTCCTCGTCGGGGCTCGCGTCGTCGCCGCCCTCTTCGCCGAAGGAGAAGCGGATGCGGCCCGACTGGTTGGTCGATGGGGAGGTCAGCGTCGCGCTCTTGATCCACAGCGGGCTGCCGCGCGCGGTCTTGCCGACCGCGAACTTCTCCAGATCGCGTTCGGGATCCGCGGCGGCCGCGAGCGGCTCCAGTTCGACATCGCCGAGGCTGCGCCGGAAGTGCGCGCGCAGCGATCCGGGCCGGCGCAGCCTTGCGCAGAGGCGCGAGAGCGAGCGCGTGGAGTCCATCTGTGCCTCGACCAGATCGCTCGCCCAGCCCGGCAGCACGATCGGCCGCGCCGCGCGCCAGCGACGCTCGAGCAGTGCGCGAGCGCTCCGGGTCTTGGGCTTCGCGCTCGCCGGCAGCTCGGCCACCGAAAGCAACTCGCGGCCGAAGCGTCGCAGCGGCGTGAGGCTCAGCGCTTGCTTGCGCAGCTGGGCGAGATGCTTCGCGTCGTCGCCCTCGCGCATGGCGACCAACTCGCTCGCGCCGGGGCAGTGTTCGCGGTCGGGAGCGTCGAGGATTGCGCGCAGCAGGTCGGACTTCGCGCGCGCTCTCACTTGTCGTCGAACTTCGGTGCCTGGTACACGGCGCTCGGGTCGACCGGCGCGGCGTAGCTCGAGTTCCAGGTGGAGGCGAAGTAGCTCTCCAACTGCTTGCCGATCGACGCACCGTCGACGATCAGGCCCAGGTTGCGGCTGGCGGCAAAGTAGTCGCGCTCCCAGTTGCTCGTGCCGATCCACGCGCGCCGGCCGTCGACCACCATGTACTTGGCGTGCGAGACGCGCGCGAACGGGATGTAGCCGCCCGACCACTGCGGGATCGTGGTCAGCTTGACTTCGACGTTCTCCAGCGGCTCCAGGCTCTGCAACCCTTCGATCGTGCCCTTGCGCTTGGACCAGTCGGCGCACAGGAGCTGGACCTTGACGCCGCGCGCCGCGGCGCGCCTCAGCGCGGCTTCGAGCGTGTCGAAGTAGCCTTTGTCGCGGCCGATGGGCTTGTAGGTCATGACCTGCACGCGCACGCTCTCGCGCGAGCTGTCGATCATCTCGACGAGTTTCATCAGCTCCCAGAGCTTGGGATCCGGCATCAGGATCTTGGGGCTGAAGACGGGCGTGACCTTGATCTCGTCTTGGCCCTTGCCGATGCGCGCCGGGAATACGTAGCCCTGCGGCGCCAGCGACAGCGGATCGCGCTTCTCGCCGCCGGCGATGCCCCAGTCGAGCGTGAAGACGTCGTTCACCGCCAGCGCGATGTCGGCCTGCGCGACGCGCACGCCCAGCTCCTGGATGTGCTCCAGCGAACGCCAGTCGAAGTTCGCGCTGCCAAGGAACACCTCCTGGCCGTCGACGACGAAGTACTTGGCGTGCAGCACGCCGCGCGTGCTGGTTTCCAGGTCGAGCACGCGCACCTCGAGGCCCGCGATCTTCATCAGCCGGCCGATGGTCTCGGCGTAGGTCGCGCTGAACGTGTGGTCGACCAGGAAGCGCACCTTGACGCCGCGTTTCGCGGCGGCCTCGATCGCCGCGATCACGCCCTCCAGCCGGCTGCCGGGCTGGGAGGAGGCGTAGAACTCGCCGAAGTCCAGCGTGTGCGTCGCGCTCTGGATCATCTCGATCCAGACCACGTCGGTGTTGCGGATCTCGGGGTGGTCGAGCGTGGTCTCCAGCGGGGCGCTCTCGACCAGCTCGAAGACCGGGGCGCGGCGCGCGGGGGCGGGCGGGGCGTCCTGCGGCGGGAGTACGAGCAGGGCGGGCAGGGTCCAGGCGGCGAGGACGGGGATCACGGCGGGCCTTCTTCGGCGGGTGGGCAGCTCAAAAGCCGGCGCATCCTAGCAGCAGGGCCGTTCCGGCCGCCGCGTAGCCGGGCGAGGAGGCGTGCCGAGCGGATAGAACCACGCCTATCCGGCACCCCGGTGAATAAAAATCCACCCTTGCGCTATTCGCGCGACTAACTATTCTTCATGTCTCACATGGCCGATATCACCGAACGCCGCAGCGCCGTGCGCGAGCTGATCGAGCACGGGCAGTTCCAGAGCCAGTCGGATCTGCACGACGCGCTGGTCAAGCGCGGCATCCGTGCCTCGCAGCCGGCGCTCTCGCGCGATCTGCGCGCGCTCAAGGCGGCCAAGCAGGACGGCGTCTACACCATGCTCGCCGCCGAGCGCATCACGCCGCTCGACGCCCTGGCGGCCCTGGTGCGCGGACATGCCAGCGCCTCGCACTTCGCCCTGGTGCGCACCGAGCCCGGCGCCGCCTCGGCGGTCGCGCGCGCGATCGAGGCCGACGAGCTGCCGGGCGTCAGCGGCACGATCGCCGGCGACGACACCGTGCTGGTGGCGACCTCCTCCCAGGCTGCCGCGCGCCGCGTGCGCGCGCGCATCGCCGCGTTGATTTCCTGACCGGCGACCTTCGCCCTTCGACACGAGGCACTCCGATGCGCGTATTGCTTGCCTATTCCGGTGGACTCGACACCTCCTACCTCGTCGCCTGGCTGATCGAGCAGCAGGGCGCGACGGTCAGCGCTCTGACCGTCGACTGCGGCGGCTTCAGCGCGCAGGAGAAGGAGTCGCTGCGCGAGCGCGCTCTGGCGCTGGGCGCGGTCGAGCACCGCTTCGTCGACGCGCGCGCAGAGATGTTCGAGCGCGTGCTGCGCTGGCTGATCGCCGCCAACGTGCGCCGCGGCGGCGTCTACCCGCTGTCGGTCGGCGCCGAGCGCGGCCTGCAGGCCGAGGTGCTCGCGCGCGAGGCGCTGGCGGGTGGATTCGACGCGGTGGCGCACGGCTGCACCGCCGCAGGCAACGACCAGGTGCGCTTCGAGGCCGCGCTGTCGACGATCGCGCCGGGACTCAAGGTGCTCGCGCCGGTGCGCGACCTCGCGCCCAGCCGCGACGAACAACGCGCCTGGCTGGCGGCGCGCAAGCTCCCGATCCCGCCCTCCGGCGGTCGCTATTCGGTCAACTCCGGCCTGTGGGGGCTGACCATCGGCGGCGTCGAGATGGGCGACAGCTCCAAGCCCTTGCCCGACGAGGCCTGGCAGTGGACGCGCGGCGGCAGCGGCGAGGCGCGCATCGAGATCGGCTTCGAAGCCGGCGTGCCGGTCGCGATCGACGGCGTGCGGCTCTCGCCGGTCGACTTGATCGAGCGCCTGAACCACGACGGCGGGTGCCTGGGCGTCGGCCGCGGATACCACCTCGGCGACACCGTGCTCGGCATCAAGGGGCGCATCGCCTTCGAGGCGCCGGCGGCGGAAATCCTGCTCGACGCGCACCGCGAGCTGGAGAAGCTCGTGCTCACCGAGGAGCAGCGTTTCTGGAAGGACCACCTCGGCGACATCTACGGCCGCCGCCTGCACCAGGGCCTGTTCCACGATCCCTTCCAGCGCGACCTCGAGGCCTTCTTCGCCTCGAGCCAGGCGCGCGTCAGCGGCAGCGCCAGCGTGCGTCTGCGCAACGGCGCTTCGATCGTCGAGGGCGTGAGCTCGCGCTTCAGTCTCCTGGCCGCCAGCGACGCGCGTTACGGCGAGCGTCCGGCGACGGGTTCCGACGCCGCAGGCGCCGTGGGATTGGCGCGCGTGCTCGCCGAGCCCGCGCGTCTGCACCGCCGCGCCGGTGAATCGGCGCAGCGCGCGGGAGAATCGGCGCAGCGCGCCGGGGAATCCGCGCAGCAGGAGGTCGTGCGATGAAGCGCGTCCAACTGGACAAGATCGCGTCGGTGACGATGCGACTGGAACTGGAGCGCAACGCCGTGCTCGGCGACGAGATTCCCGCCGAGGCGGGCACCGTGATCGCGGCGCGCGTGCTCAACGCCAAGACCGTGTACAACACGCTCGAGGACGTGCACGGGCGCATGGTCACGCTGCATCCCGGCGACGTGATCGCGGGCGCGCTCGGCCATCGCGACGCGCTCTACGGCTACTCCGGCCGCGTGCCTGAACAGGTCGCGGTCGGGGATCAGTTGCAGCTGCTCAACATCGGCGGCGTGATCGGCGTCGGCGCCGAAGCCGTGCCCGGATTGGGCGAGCCCTTCCGTATCGAAGTGCTCGGCTCGATCCTGGAATTTCCCTACGTGGGCACGCGCGTCGGCCATCCGGCGAACATCGCGCGCGCGGCGCTGACCCAGGCGCCGCTGCCGGCGGAATTGCCGCCGATCATCGCGCTGGTTGGCACCTGCATGGACGCGGGCAAGACCACCGCGGCCGCCGTGATCATCGGCGAGCTCTCGCGCAAGGGCCTGCGCATCGCCGCCGGCAAGCTGACCGGCGTCTCGCTGCGTCGCGACGTGCTGGCGATGGCCGACTGCGGCGCGGAGCCGACGGCGATCTTCACCGACTTCGGCGTGGTGACCACCAGCGAAGCGACCGCGGTGCGCGCGGCGCATTCGCTGGTCAGTCACCTCGCCGACGCCGAGCCCGACGTGATCGTGCTGGAGATGGGCGACGGACTGCTCGGCACCTACGGCGTGCACGCGCTGCTTTCCGACGCGCCGCTGCGCAAGGCGATCACCGCGACCGTCTTGTGCGCGCAGGATCCGGTCGGCGCCTGGGGTGGCCAGCAGCTGCTCGCGGATCGCTACGGCATCACGGTCGCGGCCGTGTCGGGCCGCGTCACCGATTCTCCGGTGGGCGTGCGTTTCTGCACCGAGAAGCTCGGGCTCGCGGCGTGGAACGCGCTGCGCGACGGGCACAAGCTGGCGCAGACCTTGCTGCCCTACGTGGAGCGGGCGAGGGTCACGGCATGAGCAGGCCCGATCTGGCACAGCTGCGCAGCAGCAGCGGCCTGTCGGGCACGCAGCGTTCCACGGGACTGTTCCTGTGGGGCGCCGGCGGCATGCTGGCCGGCGAATTCCTGCGCCTGTGCGAACTGCACCCGGCCTTGGACCTGCGCTCCGCGGTTGCGCGTCGCGGCACGCCGCTCTCGCAGTCGCAGCCGCATCTGGCCAGCGATGTCGCGACCTGTTCCTCCGAGGAGGCCGAAGCGAAGCTGTCGGAATGCCTGGATTCCGGCGAACGCGCCGCGGTGGTGCTCGCGTTGCCGCACGGCGAATCGCCGGCGCTGTGGCGGCGCCTGCGCGAATCGCTGGGCGAGAAGGCCGAGCGCGCGATCGTCGTCGACCTCGCGGCCGACTATCGATTGACCGACGCGAACCTGTACACCTCGGCCTACGGCGAACCGCACGCCGACTTTGCGCAGGTGAGCGAATTCGCCTACGGCCTGCCCGAGTTCCGCCGCGCGCAGATCCGCGCCGCGACGCGCTGCGCCGCGCCCGGCTGCTTCGCGACGGCGATCCAGCTCGCCAGCCTGCCCGCGGCTTTCGCCGGCCTGCTCGACCCGCGCCGCGCCTGGATCCTGCACGGCATCACCGGCTCGAGCGGCAGCGGCAACGCGCCCAAGCCGGGCACGCACCATCCGCACCGCCACGGGAACTTGTGGGCCTACGCGCTCGAAGGCCACCGCCACGAAGCCGAGCTGGCGCAGGCGCTGGCCTGGCGCGGCCTGGAGGCGCGGCCGCATCTGGTCGCGCACTCGGGTCCCTTTGCGCGCGGCATCCACCTCACCGCCGCCCTGCCCTTGCGCCGTGCGGCGACGAGCGACGAAGTGCTGGCGATCTACCGCGAGAGCTTCGCGGGCGAGGCCTTCGTCGAGGTGCTCGAGGAAGGCGCGCCCGACATCCGCCGTGTGGCGGGCTCCAACCGCGCCTCGCTCGCGATTTCCGTGCGCGACGAAGTCCTGACCGTCGTGCTGACCCTCGACAATCTCGTCAAGGGCGGAGCCGGACAGGGCCTGCAGTGTCTCAACCTGATGCTCGACTACCCGGAAGCGTGGGGACTCTCGCGATCCGGACTGGGGGTTTGCTGATGGCTCTTCGTGAATGGCCGGCGTACAAGCGCATCCCGATCGACGTGCTCTCCGCCAGCGGCAGCGAACTGCTGCTGAGCGACGGGCGACGCGTGCTCGACCTGTACGGCGGCCACTGCGTCAACACGCTGGGCGCGGGCGATCCCTCACTCGGCGAAGTGCTCGCGCAGCAGTGGAAGCAGTGGTCCTTCGCGACCAACCTGCTCGACCATGCTCCGCGCCGCGACTTCCTCGCGGCCTTCGAGGCCTTGATGCCCGCGGGCGAGTGGAGCGTGTTCGTGACCAACTCCGGAGCCGAGGCCAACGAGAACGCGCTCAAGGCCGCGCTGGCGATCACGGGACGCTCCAAGGTGCTGTGCTTCGGCGGCGCCTTCCACGGCCGCACCGCGGGCGCGGCGCGCGTGAGCGACACCAAACGCGCCGCCTATCCCGCCTCGCCCTTCGAAGCCGTGCGCGTGGCCTGGAACGACATCGCGGGCGCGCAGGCGGCGATCGACGCGAGCGTCGGCGCCGTGATCCTCGAGCCGATCCAGTCGCTGGCCGGCGTGCAGGAGCCTGCGCCCGGATTCCTGGCCGCCTTGCGCGCGAGCTGCGAGCGCGCGGGCGCGCTGCTGATCTTCGACGAAGTGCAGACCGGCAACGGGCGCTTGGGCACGTTCTGGGCTTCGCAACACTTCGGCGTGATGCCCGACCTGTTCACGACCGCCAAGGGCGCGGCCGGCGGCTATCCGATCGGCCTGACGGTTGCGCGCAGCGCGATCGCGGCGGCGACGCCGGAGGGCTTGATGGGCACGACCTTCGGCGGCGGCCCGCTGGCGCTCGCCGCCGCGGCGCACGTCGCGCGGCGCATCGCGGCGCCGGGTTTCCTCGAGCGCGTGCGCGCCGCGGGCGCGGAGTTCAAGCGCAGCTGCGTTCGCGGGCCGATCGCATCGGTACGCGGCGAAGGTCTGCTGCTGGGCCTGGTGCTGCAGACGGGGCTCAAGGCGGCGGCGGTTCGCGACGCGCTGCTCGCGCAGAACGTGCTGGTCGGAACCTGCGACGATCCCGCGGTGCTGCGCTTGTCACCCGCGCTCGAACTGCCCGCCGACGCCCCCGCGCGACTGGCGCGGGCCTTGGACGCCATCACGGAGGCCGCCGCGCCTTCCATCCGTTCGACGCTCGCACCCAGCGCTGCACGCCCGTGAACGGCCTCTACGATCTCGGCGAACTCGAGACCGGGCAGGTCGAGCAGCTCGTCGCGCGCGCGCTCGCCCTGCGCGAGGGCGCGAAGGCCCTGCGTTTCGAAGGCCGCGCGCTCGGACTCTTGTTCTTCTCGCCCTCGCTGCGCACGCAGGCCTCGTTCCAGCGCGGCGCGGCGAAGCTCGGCCTGGACCTGGTCCAGCTGCAGGGCGGGGCCGGCGGCGTGTGGGGCATCGAGACACGCAGCGGCGCGGTCATGGACGGAGCGAACGCGGAGCACGTGCGCGAAGCCGCGGCGGTGCTCGGCCGTTTCGTCGACGTGCTCGCCGTGCGCGCCTTCGCCGCGGGCGCCGATCTCGCGCACGATCGCCTCGATCCGATGCTCGACGGTTTCCGCCGCTTCAGCGGCGTGCCCGTGATCAACATGGAGAGCGCGAATTGGCATCCGTGCCAGGCGCTCGCGGACTGGACCACGCTCGACATGCTGCGCGTGCCGCGCCGGGCCAAGCTCGTGCTCACCTGGGCCTGGCACCCCAAGCCGCTGCCGCAAGCGGTGCCGAACTCGACGCTGACCATGGCCGCGATGCGCGGGATGGAAGTGATCGTGCATCGCCCGCGCGGTTATGCGCTCGCGCCGGAGGTCATGGCGCAGGCGCAGGCGCTGGCGAAGAGTTCGGGCGGCAGCGTGCGCGAGAGCGAGAGCCTGGACGAGCTCCAGGGCGCGCACGTGATCTATGCCAAGTCCTGGGGCAGCCTGGAGCGCTACGGCGACGCCGCCGGAGAAGCCGCCTTGCGCGCGCCGCTGCGCTCCTGGTGCGTCGACGAATCCTGGATGCGCCGCGCCGGCCCGCAGGCGCGTTTCATGCACTGCCTGCCGGTGCGCCGCAACGTGGTCGTCGCCGACGAGGTGCTCGACGGGCCGCGCTCGGTGGTCATCGACCAGGCCGAGAACCGCTTGCACGCGCAGACGGCGCTGCTCGAAACCGTCTTCGCCGCACTGCCCGCGCGAACGTCGCCGCGCACCTGGAGCGACACGCCTACCTCTGAGATGGAGTTGCAACGATGATCGATCTGTTCAAGGCCGCACCCCACATCCGACTGCACCGCGGCGCCACGATGGTGATCAAGGTCGGCGGCGGCGCGCTCGCGCGCCCGGCCAACGTGCGCTTGTTCGCGCGCCAGATCTCGATCCTGCAGGCGCTGGGCGCGCGCGTGGTGATCGTGCACGGCGGCGGTCCGCAGACCGACGCGCTGCAACGCCTGCTGGGCGAGGAACCGCGCATGGTGGACGGCAGGCGCATCACCAGCACGATCGGATTGCGCGCGCTGCGCCTGGCGACCGTGGGCGAGCTCAATTCCGAGCTGGCCGCGGCGCTCACGGCCGAAGGCGCACCCGCGGTCGGCCTGTGCGGCGCGAGCGGCCACGTGCTCGAGGCTGCGCGCCGCAAGCCGATCGTCACCAGCGAGGGCGTCGTCGATTTCGGAGAGGTCGGCGACCTCGAGGCCAGCGATCCCACGCTGCTCAACGCGCTGCTCGACAAGGGCTTTGTGCCCGTGGTCGCGCCGCCCGCGGGCGACGGCCATGGCGGATTCCTCAACGTGAACGCCGATCTCGCGGCCGCCTCGATCGCCGTGGCGATGAAGGCGCGCAAGCTGGTGCTCGCCACCGGCGCGCCGGGCATCCTGCGCGACGCCGCGGACCCGCATTCGCTGGTTTCGGCGCTGACGCTTGCCGACTTGATCGGCATGGAAGCCTCGGGCGCGCTGCAGGCGGGCATGAAGGTCAAGGCCAAGGCGATCCGCTCCGCGCTCGAAGGCGGCGTCGGACGTGTGCACGTGGTCAGCGGTTCCGATCCCGAGGCGTTGCTGGTCGAGCTGTACACCACGCAAGGGGCGGGCACCCTGGTCACGCTGGAGCCCGAGCGCGCGCCCGAGCCCGCGTCCTCGCTCAACGGGGCGGGCGCGTGAAGGCGCTCGCGGAATTGCTGCGCGAGCTCGTCGCGATCCAGAGCGTCTCCGGCGCCGAGGACGAGATTTCGGGCTTCGTCCTCGAGCTGTTGCGCGCCGAGGGGCTCGACTGCGAGCGCGCGGGCAACACCGTGATCGCGCGCATCGGTCGCGGCCGCGGGCCGAGGCTGCTGCTCAATTCGCACCTGGACACGGTTCCAGTCGGCAACGGCTGGACGCGCGCGCCCTTCGGCGACTCCTGGAGCGATGGCCGCTTGTACGGCCGCGGCTCGAATGACGCGAAAGCCAGCGCGGCGTCGATGCTCAGCACGCTGGTCACGCTCGCCAGACACGAGCGTGAATTGGCGGGCGAGGTGCAGCTCGCGCTGACCGCCTGCGAGGAAACCACCAACGCCGGCATGGCCGCGGCCTTGGAGCGACTGGGCATGCCCGACGGCGCGGTCACCGGCGAGCCGACCGGCCTCTCGGTGGTGCGCGCCCAATCGGGGCTGTTCGTGCTGACCGCGGAATGGCGCGGCCGCGCCTGCCACGCGGCGCACGTCGCGCGCGTCGAGCACGAGAACGCGCTCTTGACCGCCGCCGGCGAGCTGGGTGCCTGCGCGCCTTTCGTCGAGATCGGCGCGGAGCATCCCCTGCTCGGCAAGAGCACCTTGGTCGCCACGGTCTTCGAGTCCGGCACGCGCCACAACGTGGTGCCCGATCGCGCGAGCGCGGTCTTCGACGGCCGCCTGGCGCCGCCCTATGCGGCCGACGACGCGCTCGGCGCCTTGCGCGCGCGCATGCCGCGCGCCGAAGTCGGCCTGCGTTCGGCGCGCCTGCGGCCGATCGAGACCGGAGCGGACCATCCGCTGGTGCGCGCCGCGCTGCGCGCCGCCGGACGCCGCGAGGCCGTGGGCTCCTCGACCCTGTCCGACATGGCGCTGCTGCAGGGCGTGCCCTGCGTGAAGTGCGGCCCCGGCGAAACCGCGCGCTCGCACACGTCCGACGAGTACGTGCTGCTCGCCGAGCTCGAAGCCGGCGCGGAGTTCTACGCGAAATTCGTTCCGCTGGCGCTCGAAGCGCTGGCGACGAAGGGTGTGGGCGCATGAGCCAGCAGGAGTTCCAGGCGCCGATCTGGGATCGCGGCGATCCGATCGATCCGCAGATGCTGGCCTTCACGATCGGCGACGATCCGCTGCTCGATCGTCGCCTGATCGAGCACGACCTGCGCGGTTCGATCGCGCACGCGCGCGGGCTCGCGCGCATCGGTTTGATCACGGAAGCGGACCTCGCCGCGATCGTCGGTGGACTGGAGCAGCTGTTGGCCGCGCACCGCGCGGGTCAGTGGGACGTCGAAGCCGGCGACGAGGACGTGCACTCGGCGGTCGAGCGTCGCCTGATCGACGCGATCGGCGATCCGGGCAAGAAACTGCACACGGCGCGTTCGCGCAACGAGCAGGTCGCGCTCGACGTGCGTTTGTGGCTGCGCGAGGCGGCGGCGCGCATGGGCGCGGAAGCGGCAGCTCTGGTCACGGCCTTGCGCGAACTGAGCCGCGCCCAGGGCAAGACCGCGCTGCCCGGCTACACGCATTTGCGTCCGGCGATGCCTTCGAGCGTCGGCGACTGGGCGCTTGCCCACGCGCGCGCCTTCGAGGACGACGCCGCCGAGTTCTCGAGCGTGCGCGCGCGCATCGCGGAGTGCCCGCTGGGTTCCGGCGCCGGCTACGGCCTGCCGGTCGAGCTGGCGCGCGAATTCGTCGCGCGCGAACTGGGCTTCGAGCGCCCCGCCGAGCCGGTCACGCTGGTGCAGCAATCGCGCGGTCGCGCGGAGCTCGCCTACGTGAGCGTGCTCGAGAGCCTGGCGCTCGACCTGGGCAAGCTCGCCGCCGATCTGTGGCTGTACTCCTCGAAGGAATTCGGCTTCGTCAAGCTGCCGGTCGAGCTGACCACCGGTTCCTCGCTGATGCCGCAAAAGCGCAACCCCGACCTGATCGAGCTCGTGCGCGCGCACTCGCGCCAGGTGGTCTGCGATCGCGCGGCGCTCTTGGATCTCGTGCGCGACCTGCCCTCGGGCTACCACCGCGACTTCCAGTTGATCAAGCAGCCGCTGTTCCGCGCGCACGATCGCGTTCTCGCGATGCTGCCCTTGTGCGCGAAGCTGGTGGCGCGCCTGGAATTCGACTCCGCCGCGATCGCGCGCGTGCTCGCCGACCCGGGCCTGGGCGCGACCGCGCGCACGCTCGAGAAAGTGCGCGCCGGCATGCCCTTCCGCGATGCCTATCGCGAGGAAAGCCGGACCGGTGAAAATTCGGTGCCAGGCATCTAACCACCCCCGCCGTCCGTGCGCGCCCGGCGC
>Ga0315910_10004178_pt1 | contig 12125 bp, 4 predicted proteins | sample EdamamesoilMG_FD_204470 | JGI IMG/M metagenome (GOLD analysis project Ga0315910, IMG submission 204470) | Garden soil microbial communities collected in Santa Monica, California, United States - Edamame soil | ecosystem: Environmental > Terrestrial > Soil > Garden | place: USA: California... | reverse complement strand
CTCATGTTCGAGGAGCGCCGTCTCGTCTTCGTCGGCGAGCCGCCGCCGCGCTTCGAGCTCTGGTTCTTCCCGCTCGATGCGACGGTGGTCGGCCGCGTGCTCGACGAGCGCGGCGCGCCGATGGCCGACGCGCAGGTCGTCGCGCTCCACGGCGGGACTCCTTGCGCGTGCGACGAGCGCGGCGAGTACCGGATCGGCGCCTGCTCGTCGTTCGAGCGCTGGATGGTCGGCGCGTCGGCGCCCGGCTTCGCCGAGGCGATCGGCGCGGCGGAACTCCGCGGCCCCGGCTCGACCGTCACGCTCGATCTCCGGCTCCACGCCGGCTGCGCCGTCGCCGGCCGAGTGACCGACGAGCAGGGCGCGCCGATCGCTGGCGCGAAGGTGATGGCGCTGAACAGCCGTCTCGCGCGCGTCGCGAGCGACGCTGACGGTCGCTACCGGCTCGACGGGCTCGACCCGCGGAGTCCGACGCTCGGTCTGCTCGCGCGTTGCGCCGGCTACGCGCCAGCGACGGCCACCGTCGAGCCGGTCGACGGTGTCGCGAACTGCGACTTCGTGCTGCGGCGGGGCGCGCGCGTCGAGGGAATCGCGCTCGGCCCCGACGGCGCGCCGGTGCGCGGCGCGACCATCCGGTTCGGAGAGAACCTCTTCGCCGCAGGGACGCTGCAGACGCGGTCGCGCGACGACGGCAGCTTCCTCTTTCCGCACGTCGAACCCGGCGAGAAGGAGCTCCGCGGCGATGCCGTGGGGCTGCCGCCGGCGATCGCGCGCGTCGTCGCGCCGGACGGGCCCGGAGCGACGGCGAACATCACGCTGTGCTTCCCCCGCGGCCGCTTCGTCGCCGGCATCGTGACCGGCCGCGACGGCGCGCCGATCGAGGGGGCGAGCGTCGCCGCGAGCCGCGACGGCTCCGCGTTCGATCGGCAGACCGTGACGGACGCCGCCGGGCGCTTCCATCTCGCCGCGCTCCTCGACGCGTCGCTCGAGCTCATGGTGTCGGCGCCCGGTTTCGTCTCCCGCCGCCAGCGCGACGTCGCGCTCGACCGCGACGACCTCCGCTTCGAACTGGCGCGCGCCGGCCGCCTGGCGGGCCGCGTCGTCGATGCGCAGGACGGGCAGCCGCTGCCGAGCTTCCGCATCCGCTTCGTGCGGCCCGAGCTGCGGGAGAGCGAGCAGGCGGGCAGCGGCTACGAGGGGACCTGGCACGAGCCGGGCCGCACCTTCACCTCCGGAGACGGCGTCTGGCGCTGCGACGGCGAGGCGATCGAGCCCGGCTCGCTCTTCGCGATCGAGGCGACGGCGGAGGGCTACGCGCCGTCCGTCGCGCCGCGCGTCGTCTGCTCGCTCGATCCCGATCCCGGCGAGCTGGTGATCCGCCTCGCGCGCGGCGCACGCATCACCGGCCGCGTCGTCGGCGACGGCGGCCGCGCGGTCGCATCCGCGGTCGTGACGCTCGCGACGCCGACGATCCCCGTGCTCCCCTACCAGGAGGTCGCGCGCGATCCGCGTTGGATCACGCGCAGCGACGAGACGGGCACCTTCGTCATCGACGGCGCGCCGCCGGGCACCTGCACGCTGGTGGTCGAGCACGACGACTGGATCGGCGCAATCGACGGCCCGTTCGAGGTGCCGGCCAGCGGCGCCGCGCCGCCGCGGACGATCGCGCTGGCGGGCGGCGGCGCGATCGAGGGCGTGCTGCTCGACGCCGACGGGCGGCCCGACGCGGGCCATCTGGTCACGCTCTTCCCGCCGACGAACGAAGGGCCGCTCGCCCGCATGCAGCAGGCGACGACGGATGGCCAAGGTCGCTTCGAGTTCAGGCGTCTCGCGAGCGCGACCTGGCAGGTGAGCTCGCAGCAGAAGCGCGAGTCGACGACGGCGAACGAGCTCTCGGCGCGCGTCGCCGTCGTCGCGCCGAAGACGGCGACCGTCCGCCTCGAGGCGACCGGCAGCGCGCGCGTCGTCGGCCGCGTCGAGAGCGACGGCGCGCTGCCCGCATCGATCGAGCTCTACTTGCGTTGGCTCGGCCCGGAAGTCGAGGAGGGCGTGCTCCGGGATCGCGGCGGCTACGCGCTCGGCGACCGCTTCGACTTCCGGAGCGTCGAACCCGGCCGCTACGAGCTCACCGCCTCGTGCTACGTTGCCGCGACCCAGCAGTGGATCAGCGCGAGCGAGACGCTCGCCGTGGCGGAAGGCGCGACTGCCGAGGTGGTGCTGCGGCTGGCGGGGCGCTGAGAGGAGGAGTCGCGCCGCGCCGGGGCCCGGCTCCTCGCGCCACCGCTATCCTCCCGCGCCTCCTTCGAGCGAGAGGACGCGCGCCCGCCATGCACCCGCTGATCCCGAAGCAGTTCCAGCCGAAGCTGCCGCACGACGCGCTGATCGTGAAGGGGCCGGCGGGCGAGAACGCGGTGCCGATGGACGTCGTCTTCGTCGGCGCGGGGCCGGGCGGGCTGTCGGGCGCGATCGAGCTGAAGCGGCTCGTGAAGGAGGCGCAGGCGCGCGGCGAGTCGGTGGCCGACGTCGAGGTCGGCGTGCTCGAGAAGGCGGAGGCGCTCGGCGAGCACAACTTGTCGGGCGCGGTGGTGAACCCGTCGGCGTTCCGCGAGCTCTTCCCCGGCATGCCCGACTCGGAGTTCCCGCTGAAGAGCGCGGTGAGCGGCGAGTCGGTCTACCTGCTGACCGAGCACGGGCAGTGGAAGCTGCCGACGCCGCCGACGATGAGGAACCACGGCAACTTCGTCGCGTCGATCAGCGAGATCGTGCGGTGGCTCGGCGCGAAGGCGGAGGCGGCGGGGGTCAACCTCTTCACCGGCTTCCCGGCCGCGGGGCTGCGCGTCGACGGGCCGAAGGTCGTCGGCGTGCGCACGACGCCGAGCGGGCTCGAGCGCGACGGCAGCGCGGGCGCGAACGCGAGCCCGGCGACCGACATCGACGCGCGCGTCACGGTGCTGTCGGAAGGGACGCGCGGGCTGCTCACGCAGGCGTGGATCGAGTGGCAGCAGGTGCAGAGCAAGAACCCGCAGCTCTACGCGCTGGGCGTGAAGGAGCTGTGGGAGACGAAGCAGCCGCTCGACGAGGTGATCCACACGATGGGGTGGCCGCTGCCGAAGGACGCCTTCGGCGGCAGCTTCTGCTACCCGCTCGAGCGGAACGTCGTCGCGCTGGGCCTCGTCGTCGGCATGGACTGGCGGCAGACGGGCCTCGACGTGCACCTCCTCCTGCAGCGGATGAAGCAGCACCCGCTCTTCGCGCGCCTGCTGGACGGCGGCGAGATGGTCGAGTGGGGCGCGAAGACGATCCCGGAGGGCGGCTACTGGTCGCTGCCGGAGCGGCGCTGCGGCGACGGCGTCGTCGTGCTCGGCGACGCGGCCGGCTTCGTCGACGTGCCGACGCTGAAGGGGATCCACTACGCGATGTGGAGCGGCATCTACGCCGCGCGCGCGATCTTCGCGGCGCTCCGCAAGGACGACACGAGCTACGACGCGCTGCGCGAGTACGACCGCCTCGTCAACGACTCGGTGATCGTCAAGGACCTCTGGCGCACGCGCAACATGCGCCTCGCGTTCAAGAGCGGCTTCTACGTCGGCGGCGCGAAGGCGGCCGTGATGAGCGCGACCGGCGGCGCCCTCTTCGGCGGCCACCCGCGCGTCGAGGAGGACGCGGCCGAGGAGAAGGAGATCACGCCGACCGGCTCGTTGGTGCCCGACGGCAAGCGGACGTTCAGCAAGGTCGACGCCGTCTTCAAGTCGGGCAACCAGACGCGCGACTCGATCCCGTCGCACCTCCACGCGATGCCGAACGTCCCGTCCGAGGTCGCGAAGCTCTACGCCGCGATGTGCCCCGCCGGCGTCTACGAGGTGGTCGACGGCCAGCTCCGCGTGAACGCGCCCAACTGCATCGACTGCAAGGCGACCGACGTGCTGGGTCCGCGGTGGACGCCGCGCGAAGGCGGGAGCGGGCCGAAGTACCGGAGGATGTGAGTCGCCGTCAACGGGCGGCATTCCGCTCTCGACGGGGGCTCTGGAGGTGGCGGAGTCCTGGGAGTCCCCCTTGGAGGGCCCTCCAGCCAGTCCCGGACTTTTTTCGACATGGTCGTAAGAAAGTCCGGACCGTTTTACGATGCAGCCGTGAATCAGACCTACCCGGCGATTCCACCTCCCACCGGTCGCCCGCGCCTCTACGAGGCGCTCCTCCGCGACCATTTCGCCCGCCATCGGCAGATGGCGTTCGTCGTCGGCCCGCGACAGGTCGGCAAGACGACGACGTGCAAGGCCGCGTCGACAGGGGGCGCCTACCTGAGCTTCGACGATCCCGCGAGCGCACGTCTCATCGCTGCCGGCGCCGACGTGGTCGCACGCGAGGTCGGTCTCGAACGACTTCGCGCGGCGCCGCTGCCCCTGCTCCTCGACGAACTCCACAAGCACCGTCGCTTCAAGGCGTTCCTCAAGGGCCTCTTCGACGGCTGGGGCGATCGGGCGCGCATCCTCGTGACGGGCAGCTCGCGTCTCGACGCCTACCGTCGTGGCGGCGACAGCTTGATGGGCCGCTACTTGCTCTTCCGCATGCACCCCTTCTCCGTAGGCGAGTTGATCGCGCCGGAGCTGCCGAGCGCGCTGCTCAAGCCGCCGCGCGCGCTGGCCGACGACGAGTGGCGCGCGCTCTGGGAGCACGGCGGCTACCCGGAGCCGTTCCTCCAGCGGTCGACGCGCTTCTCCAACCGCTGGCGCGAGCTGCGGTTGCAGCAACTGGTGCGTGAGGAGGTGCGCGACGTCGCGGCGATCCACGACCTCGCCGTGCTGGATCATTTCGCGCGGCTGCTGGTCGAGCGCTCGGCCGAGACGATGGTCTATTCGAGCTTTGCCAAGGACTTGCGTGTCACCGTCGACACGGTGCGCCGATGGATCGCGCTCCTCTCCTCGCTCCATCTCGGGTTCCTGGTGAGACCGTGGTCGAAGAACGTCGCCAAGTCGCTGCGCAAGGAACCGAAGTGGTATCTGGGCGACTGGGCGGCGGTCGAGGAGCCGGGGCGGCGCGCCGAGACCTTCGTCGCGTGCCACCTGCTGAAAGCCGTCGAGGGTTGGACCGACGCCGGCCTCGGCGCCTTCGAGCTGCGCTACCTCCGCGACAAGGAGAAGCGCGAGGTCGACTTCCTCGTCGTGAAGGACCGGAAGCCGTGGTTCCTGGTCGAGGCGAAACTGGCCGACACTGAGCTGTCGCGGCACCTCGGCCACTTCCAGCGGCAGGTCAAGGCGGAGCACGCCTACCAGGCCGTCGTCGAGCTCGATTCCGTCGAAGCCGACTGCTTCTCGCGCCGTGACCCTTGCGTCGTGCCCGCGCGGACGCTGTTCTCGCAGCTCCTCTGAGTCGCGCGTCCCCCCGCGCCGCGCTCCGGTTGCGGAGATCGCCGATGAGTCGCACGCGTTTCTCGTCCCTCGTCCTGCTTCCGACGCTCGCGCTGATCGCCGTTGCGTCGTTCGCTCCCGCGCAAGAGATCTGGAAGACGCCTCCGCCCGCCATCGCGCGCGTCGTCGAGGCGCCGCTGTCGCCGACGGTGGTCGTCGATCCGACGCGGACGTGGCTCCTGCTGGTCGACGCGATCAGCCTGCCGCCGCTGGCCGACCTGGCGCGGCCGATGGAGCGGCTCGCCGGATCGCGCATCGATCCGGCCAGCAACGGGCCGCACCGGCCGCGGCGGTTCGTCGGGCTGCAGGTGGTGAAGATCGCCGACGGGACGACGCGGCGCGTGGCGCTGCCGGCCGACGCCGACCTCTCGACGCCCGACTGGTCGCACGACGGGAAGCGGTTCGCCTTCACGCGCACGAAGCGCGACGGGATCGAGCTCTGGCTCGGCGACGCGGAGGCGGCGACGGCGCGCGCGCTGACGCCGGCGCGCGTGAACGGGCTGGGCGGCTCGTTCCACTGGATGCCGGACGGCAAGCGACTGCTGGTCGAGATGGTCCCCGAGTCGCGCGGGCCGGCGCCGCAGCGGCCGCTCGTTCCGGCCGGTCCGTCGATCCAGCAGACGAGCGGCAAGAGCGGCGTGGTGCGCACCTTCCAGGACCTGCTGAACGACGCGCACGACGAGGCGCTCTACGACCACTACTTCACCAGCGAGCTGGTGCTGGTCGACCCGGCCGGCCCGACCTTCCAGAAGCTCGGCGCGCCGGCGATCTTCGGCGACGTCGATCCGTCGCCGGACGGCCAGTTCCTGCTGATCACGCGCACGGTGCGTCCCTACTCCTACGCCTTCCCGGCCGGCTTCTTCCCCGCCGTGACCGAGGTGTGGGATCTCGCTGGCAGGGTGCTGCGCGAGGTCGAGCGTCACGGCTTGCGCGACAACCTCCCGAACGAGGGCGTGCCGACCGGCCCGCGCGCGATCGGCTGGCGGCCCGATCAACCCGGGACGCTCACGTGGGTCGAGGCGCTGGACGGCGGCGATCCCCGCAAGGAGATCCATCCGCGCGACGCGCTCTTCTCGCTCGACCTCGTCGACCTCGCCGCCAGCGGGACGCGCGAGCTCTGGCGCACCGAGCACCGCTTCCAGGGCATGCAGTGGCTCGACTCCGGCGGGCAGGCGCTGGTGCGCGAGTACGACCGCGACCGCCGCTGGTCGCGCACGTGGCTGCTCGCGGTCGACGCGCGCACTGCGGCTCCCGCTGCGCCGCCGCGCCTCGTCTGGGACCTCTCGACGCAGGATCGCTACCACGCGCCCGGCTTCCCGACGACGCGCCGCAACGAGCGGGGGCGCAGCGTCGTCGCGACGCACGGCGGCGCGCTGCTCCTCTCCGGGCAGGGCGCGACGCCGCAGGGCGATCGCCCCTTCCTCGATCGCATGGCGCTTTCCGACTTCAAGACCACGCGCCTCTGGCAGTGCCGCGACCACCGGCTCGAGAGCGTCGTCGCGCCGCTGACGCCCGACGGCTCGACGCTCCTCACGCGCTGCGAGATGGCGAGCGAGCCGGCCAACTGGTTCGTCCGCGTCGTCAGCCCCGACGCCGACGCGCCCGGCGTCCATGCCGACGCGGTCCCGCCGCGCGCGGTCACGAACATCGTCGACCCCGCGCCCGAGCTGCGCCGCATCGAGAAGCGTCTCGTGAAGTACGCGCGCGCCGACGGCGTCGAGCTCTCGGCGACGCTCTACCTGCCGCCCGACGCAGCGGAACGCACGAAGGGCGGCGCGAAGCTGCCGCTGCTGGTCTGGGCCTATCCGCGCGAGTTCAACGACCCGTCGACCGCCGGCCAGGTCAGCGGCTCGCCCCACTCGTTCACGATGTTCCGCGGCATCTCGCATCTCTTCCTGCTGCTGCACGGCTACGCGGTGCTGGACAACGCGACGATGCCGGTCGTCGGTCCGCCCGAGACGGCGAACGACACCTTCGTCCCGCAGATCGTCTCGAGCGCGCAAGCGGCGCTCGACTTCGCCGAGTCGACCGGCGTCATCGACTCGAAGCGCGCGATCGTCGGCGGCCACAGCTACGGCGCCTTCATGACCGCGCACCTGCTGGCCCACTGCGACCTCTTCCGCGCCGGCATCGCGCGCAGCGGCGCCTACAACCGGACGCTCACGCCCTTCGGCTTCCAGAGCGAGCGGCGCACGTTCTGGGAGGCGCCCGAGATCTATCTGCAGCTCTCGCCCTTCACCCACGCGCCGAAGATCAACGAGCCGCTGCTGCTGATCCACGGCGAGCTCGACGACAACCAGGGCACCTTCCCGATCCAGTCGGAGCGCCTCTTCCAGGCGATCCAGGGCGCGGGCGGCACGTCGCGCCTCGTCCTGCTGCCGTTCGAGGCGCACGGCTACTCGGCGCGCGAGTCGACGCTCCACGTGCTGGCCGAGATGGTCGAGTGGGCCGACCGCTGGACGGCGCCGAAGGCCGCGCCGCCCACGATCGGGGCCAGCGGAAGCTGAGCCGCGGCGGCCGCGGCCGCGCGCCGTCGTCAGCGCGAGACGATGAGGCGGTCGCCGCTGGCGAGGTCGACCTGCACGATCGCGTGCAACGTCGAGTCGTGGAGCCAGAGGCGGCCGTTCGCGGCGTCGCCGGCCGGCTGGTCGAAGCGGAGCGCGGCGGGCCCGCGGCCGACGACCTGGTCGAAGACGACCGACCGCTCGCCGGTGGAGAGGTCGAGGCGCATCAGGAAGGGCGGGTCGGCGGTGCCGATGCCGGGGATGTAGAGCGCGTGGTCGGCGTGGTCGAGGAAGAAGAAGAAGCGCGGCAACGGCGGGACGCCGGGACCGCCGAAGTCGACGAAGAGGGAGCGGGCGCCCGTCGCCGGGTCGATGACGATGAGGCCGGCGACCGAGTTGTCGACGGCGAGCACCCGGTCGAGCACCGGGTCGTAGTCGACGTCGAAGAGCGTGGAGATCGCGACGCCGTTGCCGTCGCCCGGCGCGGCGAGCGTCGAGCGATCGCCGCTCGAGAGGTCGACGGTCGTGATGCAGCGCGGGAAGCCCTCGACGACGAAAGCGCGGTCGTGGGCGACGTCGACCGAGAATCCCAGCACCGCGACCATCGGCTCGCCCGAGCCGCGGTCGGCCGAGCTGATCGTCCGCGCCGAGAAGTCGCCCCGGTCGAGCTCGACGAGCGACTCGTCGTCGCGGTCGATCGCGAAGAGGCGGCCCGAGGCGTCGTCGAGCCAGAGGTTCTCGGCGCCCGCGGGGCCATCGTCGTCGCTCGAGTCGAGCACGATGCGCCGGTCGCCGCTCCTCAGGTCGACCTCCACGATGGAGCCGTCGAAGGTCGCGTGGAGCAGGCGGTGGCGCCGCCGGTCGTGCGCCGGCCGGGCGACGTCATGCACGTTCTTCGCCAGCTCGGCGCCCGATCCGACGCGCACGCGCGCCAGCTCCTCGCGAGTCCCGGCCGCGACATCGAGCACCAGCAGCGCGTCGCCGCGCGCGCCGACGAGCCGGTCGCCGCCGAGCGACGCCAGCGAATTCAGCTCCTGGAGCGAGAGTCCGCTGCCGTCGTCGGCCGCGAGCGCGACGGTGCGCTTGCCCGTGGTCAGGTCGATCTCGATCAGCTCGTCCGTCTCGTTCGCCCGCGTCCATGCCCGTTGCCGGCTGGCGTCGAGCGCGAGGAACTGCGGCTCGGTGGTCACCGGGCCGGCGGCCGAGTCGGCGAAGTCGGAGAGCACCTTGCGCTTCCCCGAATCGGGATCGACGGCCAAGAGGCCGGGAAGGTTGCGGTCGAGCACGACGTAGCGGTCGCCCCGCTCGTCGTACTCGAGCCCGATCGGGACGAGCATCCCCGGGCCCAGATCGTCCTCGCCGTCGCTGATGAGCGTGTCGACGCCGGACGCGGGATCGACGCCGCGCAGTTCGTGCTGGAAGAGCTCGAGGTAGGCGATCCAGCCGCGGACCGGATCGTCGGCGGCGTCGGTCAGGTCGGTGCCGACGATCGTGACGAACTCGCGGTCGCCGGTCTTGACGTCGACGAGGACGAAGCCGCCGAACGAGCCGAGCACGGCGATCTGCTTGCCGTCGGCGCGCGCCACGATCTGGGTGGGGAAGGCGAAGCTGCCGCCGCTCCCGCGGCCGGGTCCCGAGACGAGCGTGCGAGCGCCGGTCGCCGGATCGACGAGGAAGAGCTCGCCCGTCGCCCCGTTCGCCGTCGCCACCGAGAAGCTGCCCTTCGGGATCGGCGCGATCGCCGCGCCGGCGGCGTGGCCGAGGAGCGGCGTCTCGCGGCGCAGCGGCGGGACGGCGTGGCGGCGCGAGCGGCCCCGGTCGTCGACCGACTCGATCTCGAGCGCGTTCTCTCCCGGTTGCAGCGGGACGTCGATCGCGAAAGTGGCGAAGCCGTCGGCCGAGCTTGCCGCGATGCCGCCGGCGGCCAGCGCGACGACGCCGGCGCGCGGGTCGGTCGCGCCGTGGAGCGTCGTCGCATCGGCGTCGGTCAGCGCCGGCCCCTCGAGCGCGAGCGTCACGGCCTGCTGCACGACGCGCGCCGCGCTGCCGCCGCCGCCGCAGCCGGCGGCGAGGGCGAGGAGCGCGGACGATCCCGTGGCGACGAACGCAATGCGTGCCATGACGGGGCTCCCGACTTCGCTCAGCGCGAGATCACCACGCGGTCGCCGCTCTCGAGGTCGACCTGCTCCAGCGCGGCGTAGGCGGAGTCGACCACCCAGAGCCGGCCGTTCGCGAGATCGCCGGCGATCGAGCGCGGCGAGAGGAAGAGCGGCCCTTCGCCGACGCCGCCGCCCGTCGCGACGCTGCGCGTCCCGTCGTCGAGGTCGACGCGGATCAGCCGCTCGGGGCCGGAGACGTTCTCGACCAGGAAGAGGCCGCGCGTCTCCGCGTCGAGGAACGAGGAGAAGGCGCCGTCGGGCACGTCGGGCATGCCGAGGATCGGCGTGTCGGCGAAGAGCGACCGCGCGCCGGTGGCGGCGTCGATCAGGACGAGGCCGTCCTGCGCCAGGTCCTTCACGATCAGCTGGTCCTGCACCGGGTCGTAGTCGAGCGTGTTCATGAAGGCGAGGTCGATCGGGTCGGCATCGCCCGCCTCGGCCAGCACGCTCCGGTTCCCGCTCGAGCGGTCGATCACCAGCAGCCGGCTCCCGATCTCGTCGACGACGAAGAGGCGGTCGCCGCCCGGCTCGACCGCGAGCTGGAAGCAGTCGTCGAGCGCCGGCCCCGTGCCGTGCGTCGCGTCGCTGACGATCGTCGGCGCGAAGGTGACGGGATCGAATCGCACCACCTTCGACTGCGACGAGAGATCGGTCGCGAAGATCTCGCCCGTCTCGCGGTCGATGACGACCTTGAACGGGTCGAACTGGAAGGCCTGGCTCGTCGCGTAGCGGAGCTCGCGCGACGCGTCGGAGAGCGCCAGCGTCGCCAGGCCGAAGCCGCGCGCGCCGACCAGCAGCCGGTCGTGCGCCAGGTCGGCGACGAGGAAGTCGGTGAAGTCGGGCGTAGGGCCCGAGCCGACTTTCGTGCGGGCGCGCAGGATGCGCTGGCCGGTGGCGAGGTTGATCACCATCAGGCCGCCGTCGAAGACCGACGTCACCTCCCCGCGCGCGAAGTCGAAGGTGAGGTCCTGGCGGACCGTCTGGTCGGGCACGTCGGGCAGGTCGACGTAGTCGAAGGCGAGCGAGCGGTTGCCGTTGTCGAGGTTGATCTCGATCAGGTCGCCGTTCGAGTGGTTGGTGAGGAAGGCGCGGCGGCGCGGCGGGTCGAGGACGATCGCGCCGGGAGCGGAGACGGTCGGCCCCTTCGTGGAGCTCTGCAGGTCGGAGAGGAGCGTGCGCGTGCCGAGGTCGGCGTCGACGAGGAGCACGGTGTCCTCGATCGCGTCGACGACGACGAAGCTGTCGCGGTTCGGGTCGAAGCCGATCGAGGTCGGGAATTCGAGCGCCGGGTTCTTGCCGTCGGCGCCGTCGCTCAGCACCGTGTCGACGCCGGTCGCGATCGCCATGACGTGGACGCGCGCGTTGGCGCCGAAGTTCTCGATCCAGGCGAGGCGGGCGCGCGCGGAGTCGTGGACGAGATCGACCGGCGCGGTGGGCGTCGGGACGGCGAGGAAGCGGCGGTTGCCGGTCACGGCGTCGACCTCGGTGATGCCGGTCGGGCTGAACTGCGCGGCGTAGATCTTCTTGCCGTCGGTCGAGAAGACGACCGACTGCGGGAGGCCCAGCGCGGGGCCGCCGCCCGCCGTCGGGCCGGTGAGGAGCGTGCGCGCCTCGCTGTCGAGGTCGACCAGCACCAGCTCGTGCGCGTCGACGCAGCTGACGACGACGCGATCGCCGCCGATCGGGTCGAGGTCGCTGCCGAAGCCGAAGGAGAGGAGGCGCGACTCGCGCCGCACGTTCCGCTCGACGACGGCCGAGGCGCGCGCCTGCCCGTCGACCGCCAGCACGCCGATGGCGTTGTCGCCGTCGAACAGCGGCACCTGCGCCGTGAAGCTCCGGAAGGAGTCGATCGACGCCGCGTGGATGCCGTTGGCGAGGACGTCGACGATCGGCCCGCGGCTCTTCGTGCGGCCGGCGAGGGTCGTCGTCGCCGAGTCGGTCAACGCCGGGCCGGAGAGCGCCAGCGTGACGGTCGGCGCCGCCGCGCGGATCGCCTGCGAGCCGCCGCCGCCGCCGCAGGAGACGACGAGCGCAGCGCACGGGAGGATCGCTGCGGACTT
>Ga0315910_10004177_pt1 | contig 12129 bp, 11 predicted proteins | sample EdamamesoilMG_FD_204470 | JGI IMG/M metagenome (GOLD analysis project Ga0315910, IMG submission 204470) | Garden soil microbial communities collected in Santa Monica, California, United States - Edamame soil | ecosystem: Environmental > Terrestrial > Soil > Garden | place: USA: California... | reverse complement strand
GCGAGGATGCGCGTGAGCGCGCCGATCTTGCCGATCGTCGCCTTTTTCTCCGGGTCGCGGATGTCGGGGATCTGCTCGGCGTAGATCTCCACGCGGTCGCAGTTCACGGTCAGGTTGGTGCCGGTGTGTCGGACGTTGCCGATGAACACGAGGTGCGATTCCACCCCGGTGTTTTTCATCTCGAGACGGTCGGCCGTCACGATCGTGTTCTGCGCATTGATCGCGGGCGCGGCGGCCGGCGCGGGTGTCTGGGCCGCGAGGCGGGCGGCGCCGAGCACGAGCGATGCGGCCAGGGCCGTCAGGTGAAGCGGGCGAAAGGTCATCGCAGGATGTTTCCGATGTCTTGGGCGAATGTTACGACCACGTCTCTCCGGATAACCATGCTTTTCGTCTTCTCGGGACGCGCGGGCGTGGGCGTCGTCTCCTCGAAGGTCCAGTCCTCGCCGCGCACCTCGAACTCGCGGCCGCTCTCCAGGCCGACCATCCGGATGAGTCCCGGGCCCGAGGCCGTGCGCGAACCCTCGGCGATCTGGACGATGGCGAGCGGGCTTTCCAGCGTGTTTTCCACGGCCTCGCGCTCGTCGCCGGAAAACACCCGCAGGCGCAGGCCGGTGATCTCGGCGCGCTGGGCCTTGAGGTCGTAGATCGCCTCGCTGCCGCGCAGCTCCCAGATGCGAAAGCCCTGCTCGTTGAACACGGGCAGGCGAAAGTCGACGATTGGCGCGGTCGGCATGACCGGCGTCTGCGCGTGCGCGAGGAGCAGGCCGAGCGCGACGGCGACCAGGGTGAGGGCGGCGTGGCGGCGCTTCATGGGCGTGGCGGCTGCGGCGGCGTGGTGTGCGGCGGGATCACGCCGCGCGCCTGGAGGATGAGGTTGCAGATCTCGCGCACGGCGCCCCGACCCGCCGGCAGGGTCGTGACATAGTCGGCGGCGGCGAGCGCGGCGGGCATGCCGGCCGGCACGGAGATGCCGATCCCCGCGAGCAGCATCGCGCCCACGTCGATGTCGTCGTCGCCCATGTAACAGAACTCATCGCGTTCGACGCCCAGCGTGTCGACGAGTTCCTTCAAGGCATGGGCCTTGTCGTGGCGGCCCTGGATGAGGTGCGGGATGCGCAGCTCCTCGGCGCGCCGCGTCGTCGCGCCGCTTTGCCGGCCGGAGATCCACGCGAGGAGCACGCCGTGGTCGCGCAACCGCGCGAGGCCCAGGCCGTCGAGCACGGAAAACGCCTTGGACTCCGAGCCGTCCGAGGAGACGAGCACGGTGCCGTCGGTGAGCACGCCATCGACATCCATGGCGAAGAGCCGGATGCGCGCCCAGCGGGCGGCGGCGATCGGCGGCTTGGCGGGGATCGGGGTCATTGCGGAGTGGAGAACGCGGAGTGCGGTTTGGTGCTGAAGTGGAGGGCCGGGCTCCTGCCCGGCCGCGGTGGCGGCACGGCGTGCGCCGGCGGCCGGAAGTCCGGTCCCCCAGCGGCGTCAAAGATCGGTGCGGCTACTCCAGCCATCGGATGAGCTGGTCGATGATGCTGTCGCGCGACGGGCGGTAGACGGCCTCGAGCTCGGGGGCGAAGGGCACTGGTGTATCCAGCGAGGCGATGCGCAGGGGCGGCGCCTCGAGGTCGAAGAACTGCTCGGAGGCGATCCGCGCGACCAGCTCCGCGCCGAAGCCGGCGTTGCGCCGGCCCTCGTGGATCACGGCGAGGCGGTGCGTCGTGGCGACCGAGGCCTTGATCGGGTCGAGCTGGAGCGGCGCGAGCGCGCGCAGGTCCCACACCTCGAGCTCGTGGCCGTACTCGCTCGCGAGGTACTCCGCGGCCTCGGTCGCGAGCAGCACCATCTCGCCCCAGGCCACGACCGTGGCCTTCGTGCCGGCGCGCACGCGGCGCGGCGACCAGACGGAACGGTAGTCGGGATCGAAGGCGACCGCGCCCTTGGTGCCGCGGTAGAGGCGCTTGTGCTCGAAGAGGAGCACGGGATTGTCGTCCTCGTAGGCGGCGAGCAGGGCGTTGTAGGCGTCCTGGGGCGTGCTCGGGTAGAGGAGCTTCAGGCCGGGCGTGTGCAGGTACATCGCCTCCAGGTCCTGCGAATGGAACGAACCGAAGGTGAGTCCGCCGCCGCAGGGCAGGCGCAGCACGAGCGGCACCTTCGCGCCGGAGCGGAAGTGGTAGGTGCCGGCGTTGAGCAGGATCTGCGTCGTGGCCTCGGTGGCGAAGTCGGCGAACTGGTACTCCACGATCGGCCGGTGGCCGCCGAGCGCGAGGCCGATGGCGTATCCAGTCGTCGCGGACTCGGCCAGAGGGGTGTTGAGCACGCGGCCGCGTCCGAACTCGGCGAAGAGGTGCTCGGTGACCTTGAACGGGCCGCCGTAGGTCGCGATGTCCTGGCCCATCACGATCGATTCCGGGCGCTCGCTCAGGATCTTGTGGTGCGCACGCTGCAGCGCCTGCGCCAGGGTCAGCGTCTCCGGCGCGCCGCCCGGCTTCCACGGCCGCTCGTCCCGGCTGTTGGCGTAGACATCCTCGACCATGCCCTCGGTGGAGGGCGGGGGAAATTTCATCGCCGCCTGCAGCGCCGCCTCGATGAACGCCGCGTTGGCCTTCTCGATGGCGTCGAGCCGCGCCGGGGGGACGATGCCGGCGAGACGCTCGCGCAACCGCGCGTACGCGTCCTCCTTCTGCCAGGCCTCGGTCTGCCCGGGCGGCAGGTAGTCGCAGGTGTCGTAGGCGGCGTGGCCGCGCAGGCGCAGGGTCCGGGCCTCGATGAGCACGGGCCGGCTCGTCCGTCGGACCTTGTCGAAGATACCGTGGAGCGCGCGCAGGGTGTCGGCAGTGTCGCGCGTCTCGAGCACGATGCCCTCCATGCCGTAGCCCGCGGCGCGCGTCGCGAGCGACGTGACGGCGTACTGCTCGCTCACCGGGGTGGAGTAGGCGTACTGGTTGTTCTCGATGACGAATACGACTGGCAGGCCGAGCAGGCTCGCGATGTTGAGCGACTCGTGCACGTCGCCGGTGCTGCTGCCGCCGTCACCGAAGAAGGCGACGCCGATGGCGGGCACGCCGCGGCGACGCTGCGAGTCGGTGGTGCCGAGGACATTGGAGAGCATCGCGCCGAGATGGCTGATCATCGGCAGGCTGCGGTGGGCCGGGTCGCCGTGGTGGATGTTGCCCTCTCTCGCGCGCGTCGGACTGCCGGCATTGGCGAAGTACTGGCAGGCGATCTCGCCGAAATGCCGGCTCCACAGCAGGTGACCGCCGAGGTCGCGGTGAGTCCATGAGACCACGTCGATGGCCCGGTCGAGGAGGAGCGCGATCGGCACACACAGGCCTTCATTGCCCTGGCCGCCGGTCACGGTGCCCTTGATCAGTCCCTGCCGGAAGAGCTCGAGGAAGCGGTTGTCCGCCGTGCGGGCGAGATGCATCCAGCCGTAGCAGGCGAGCAGGTCGGCATCGGTCGGGGCGGAGGCGGCGTCACGCAGATCGCGGCGCTGCAGGTGCTCGGGATACTCGGGAAACGGCATGGCGCGGTATGCCGCCGAGAAAACGGGCGCGCCATGGCACGCACGAGGAAAAACGGCGGGCCCGCGGTCCTCGGGTGTTTCCCGCACGCGCACGATTCAACTCGCGCGTGCTCGGTGCACGGCCGCAGACGCGGAGCCCGAGCGCGACCGGCTCAGGCCACCGAGAGCTGTGGCGACGCGGCGCGCGTGGTCTTCTTCAGGTGGATCGTGAGTATGCCGTCGCGCAATGCGGCCCAGATGGTGCGTCGGTCGACCTGGTCGCCGAGCTGCACGCGCAGCTGGTAGTGCGGCTGCACGGCCTCGAAGTTGGCCGACGAGAAATTAGGACGCACGGGCATCGCCTTGCGTGCGGTCACGACGAGCTCGTCATCGGCAGTGACGGCGAGCTCGACGGCCTCGGCCTCGACACCGGGGACAAACACCTCGAGGTCGACCGTGCGTGCTTTCTCCCGGCAGGCGAAGCGGGGCTTCTGGTAGCCGTGGAGGGTGGCGGTGATGGAATGGAAAACGGGAACGATCTTCTTGATGAGTCGGCGCATGAGAGAGCCTCCCTGAGGGGAGCCCGTCTGCGTCGTCCGGTCGTGGAAACAACCGCGGTGGACGTCAGTGGGCTCGAGCGTGCTGGGTGTGCTGGGTGAGGGCATCCGCGCACGTCCGGCCGGCCTGCTGTCGCAGGACCTGGAAGCGGACGACGGTGGCGCGGAGGCGGGACATGATGACGGAATGAATCGGAAGATTCCGCGGCAGTTTAAGCCGCTTCTGTGCCAATCGCGAGACGGGCGCGTGAAAGGCGTGTCAACGCGGTGGAGACGCCGACGTCTGTCGCGAGGTTTCGCCGATCGCGCCGCTGCTCAACGCGCGGCCGGTGGTGGCGTCGGCCGTGGCGTCCTCACCCAGACGCCGCGCGTCGCCGCGAGTTCGAGGCGACGCGCGATCTCGAGGATCGCGGTGCGCAGCCGCCAGTACTCGGACGGGCGGTTGCGTGCGTGCCACACGGCGGAAAACTCCGCCTCGAAGCGCCGCAGCTCCTGCGTGAGCGCGAGCGCGGGCGCGAGCCCGCGCGGCGGCGTGCGGCCGCGCGCGAGGCTGGCGAGGTGCGCGCCGAGGCGGTTGAAGAGCGCCGCGCCGCGACAGCCGAGGAGCAGCTCGCGGCGGGCGAGCGGCTCCGGAGTCGCCGCCGCGGGGATCAGGCGTGCCAGCTGCGTCGCGATCTTGTCGATACGCGCGGCGGCGGAGGCGGCGCGGCGCGGATCGATGGCGAGGAGATCGGCGGGCAGGCCGGTGCGCTCGTCCCACCAGGCTGCGGGCCGGTGCGGCGTCGGGTCGAGCCAGAGGGTGAAGAGCCGCCAGGAGACCACGCCGAGCCGCCCGGCCTCGCGCAGGAGCGCGGTGACGCGGCCCGTGGCGTCGCCGTGCTCGAGGCGCGCGAAGGCCGCGTCGAAGCCCGCGGCATCGGTGCCGCGGGTGTTCCAGGCCGCGGCCGCGCCGAGCAGCATGCCGTGCGCGCTGTTGCCCAGGCCGTTGATGTGGCCGCGGTCGCCCCAGTCGGTGTTGAGCAGGCCGATCGCGCCGTCGCGGCGGCCGCGGCGGGCGAAGGCGAGGATGTTTTCCGTCGCTGTATCCAGATCGTTGAGCCAGCGGTCCCAGCCGGTCACACCCGGGCAGACGTAGAATGGCACGCGCGCCTTCCTGAAGAGTCGCGACTTCGTGTCGCGCAGGTCGGCCGAGTAGTCCCAGTCGAGCGCCACGACGTCGCGCGGGAGCTCGCGCACGAGTTCCGGGTGATTGCCCACGATGTCGCCCCAGAACATCGGCGTGGCGCCGGCCTCGCGCACGACGGCGATGAGTTTCTTCAGGAAGTCGAGATAGAGGCGGCCGGTCCCGCGGCGCGCCGCCTCGCCGGCGTTTCTTCCCTTGCCGAGGTCGAAGGTCTCGTCGCAGCAGAGGTTGAACTTGTCCGAGCGAAAGAGCGGGCGCAGCTCGAGGATCATCTCGCGCACGAGCGTGAGCGACGCGTCGTTGCGCGCGTCGAGCGTGTAGTGGCCCATGCGATCCCACCACGAGAACGGCAGCTGCGAGGCGTCGATCGGCAGCTCGTTGAGGTGGTGCTTTCGCGGACTGACCAGCGCCGTGTAGAAGTGCCCGAACGTGCTCAGCGACGGCACCAGCTCGACGTGATGGCGCGCGGCGAACTCGTCGACCGCGCGGATGTCGTCGGCCGTGAGCGGATCGGCGCCGGCCCAGATGTCGGGATGGTTTGCGAAGGCGAAGGTGTGCTCGATGTAGAGCTGGAGCTGGTTGATCTTGTAGTGGGCGAGTCGATGCACGAGCTCGAGCAGCGTCTCGCGCGTCGGCACCTTGCCGCGCGAGATGTCGTGGTAGACGCCGCGCACGGGATAGTCGGGCCCGTCGTCGATGCGCAGCGCCGGGATCGCGCCGTCCTTCGCCTGCGCCGCGAGCTGGGCCAGGGTTTGCGCGCCGTAGTAGAGACCGGGTACACCGCCGCCCGTGATGACCACGCGTCCCGGCGCGACTTCGAGCCGGTAGTGCTCGGGACTGTCGAGCCGGGCCGTCATGAGAAAAACCGCGCCGTCCGCGGGCGCGGTGCCGCGACCGATGACCGGCAACGCCCCGCGGGCGCCGGCCAGGCTTGCCGCGATCCCGCGCGCCGTGTCGTGCGCGGGTTCGGGCAGCGATGCGTCGACCACGATCAGGTCGAGACACCGGAGATCCAGCGAGCCGGACTGCGTGCGAAGGCGTTTTGGGACGGGGATCAGGTGGGGAGGGGACTGACGCACGCCGGGCAGTCTGCGTCGCCAGCGAGCCGGGCCAAGTGGATAGGTACGCGGCTCGTGGAAGGGCCGCCGGTGTTATTGTCTTTGACTCGGGTGGGCAAAAAGAGGACAGGTGTCCGAATTCTGTGTCCCGCCGCTGTCCTGCTGGGCGGTTGGCTTTCTGTAAACCACTCCCCTTTAGTAAGATGGACCGAAAATCCTTCTCCTTCCTGGCGCTCGGCATCCTCGTCGGTGCGCTCCTCGCGGTCGCCTTGTTGGTGCCGTCGATCCGCGCCTCCCGCACCGGCTCCGGCGGGGCCGAGCGCACGGTGCTCAAGCTCGCCCATGTTCTCGATCAGTCCCACCCCGTGCACGGGGGCATGCTCCGCATGGCCGAGCGTCTCAAGGAACTCTCCGGCGGCACGGTCGAGTTGCTCGTCATCCCGAACAGCCCGCTTGGCTCGGAGACGGAGTCGCTCTCGCAACTGCGCAGCGGCGCGCTCGCCATGACCAAGGTCTCGGCCGCCTCGCTCGAAACGTTCGTGCCCGAGATGGCGGTGTTCAGCCTGCCGTACCTTTTCCGCGATGCGGACCACCTCTGGAAAACGCTGGAGGGTCCGATCGGCGCCGAGCTCCTCCGCGCGGGCGACCGCGTCGGCGTGCACGGACTGGCCTACTACGATTCGGGCAGTCGCAGTTTCTACACCGTCGGCAAACCCGTGCTCACGCCGCAGGACGTGCAGGGCATGAAGATCCGCGTCATGCAAAGCCCGATGGCGATGGACCTGATCCGCACCTTCGGAGGCGCGCCCACGCCGGTTGCCTGGGGCGAACTCTACACCGCGCTCCAGCAGGGCATGGTCGACGGCGCCGAGAACAATCCGCCCAGCGTCACGACCAGCCGCCACTACGAGGTCGCGAAACACTACTCGCTCGATGAGCACACCAGCATCCCGGACGTGCTCGTCGTGAGCAAAATCGTCTGGGACCGGCTCACGCCCCAGGTGCAGGCCTGGGTGCAGCAGGCGGCGACCGAATCGGTGCCCCACCAGCGCCACCTCTGGGACGAGCAGGTCGAGCGCTCGATGGCGGAACTCGAGAAGGCCGGCGTAAAGATCCATCATCCCGACAAGGCGCCCTTTGTCGCGGCCTCAGCGCCGCTGTATGAGGCGTTCCGGGGCAAACCCCTCGGCCGCCTCGCCGAGCGCATCCGGGAGGTCGAATGAGCGCCGCGCCCTCTCCGCTGGCGCGTGCGTGGCTGGGCCTGGTGCGCGCGCTCGAGATCCTCGCCGCCTCGCTCATGGGGGTGCTCACCTTCGTGGTGCTCTGGGGCGTGTTCTCGCGCTACGCGCTCGGCGCGCAGAGCACGTGGACCGACGAACTCGCACGCTACCTCCTCGTCTGGGTCTCGCTCATCGGCGGCGCCCTCATGTATCGGGAACATGGACACCTCGGGGTCGACTACCTCGTGGGCAAGTTCGACCCGGCCGCGCAGCGCCTCACGGCGGTCGTGGTCGAGGTGATCGTGATCGCCTTCGCGCTGCTCGCGCTCGGCTACGGCGGCTCGAAGCTGATGATGGAGGCCCTCGCGGCCGACGAGATGACCACGGCCCTCGGCATCCGCGTCGGCTGGCTGCATCTCGCCACGCCGCTGAGCGGCTTCTTCATGGCGGCCTTCGCCATCGAGCACATCGTCACCGGCCGCCTCAGCTATCCGGCCGCATCCGAGGGGAAGGAGGCCAGCCCGTGAACGCCGAGATCCTTGTCCTCATCGTCGTCTTCGCGGGCATGCTCATGCTCAATGCCCCGGTGGCCGTGGCCATCGGCGTGTCCGCGCTGGCGATGATCGCCACGCTCGGGACGGTGCCGACCGGCTTCCTCGTGGCCGAGCGGATGACCAATGGCATCAACAGCTTTCCGCTGCTCGCCATCCCCTTCTTCATCCTCTCGGGCATCCTCATGGGCGACGGCGGGATGGCGCGCCGGCTCATGGACTTCGCCGCGGTGCTCGTCGGCCGCCTGCCCGGCGGTCTCGCCTACATGAATACGCTTTCGTGCATGCTCTTCGGCGCCGTCTCCGGCTCGGCGGCCGCGGCGGTGTCGTCGATCGGCGGCTTCATGATCCCGCAGATGGAGAAGAAGGGCTACTCGCGCGAGTTCGCCGTGGCGCTCACCGCGACCTCCGCCACGACCGGCCTGCTCATCCCGCCGAGCAACATCATGATCGTCTACGCGGTCGTGGCCAGTGGCGTGTCGGTGGCCGGGTTGTTCATGGCCGGCGTGCTGCCCGGGCTCATCGTCGGTTTACTGCTCATGGTGGCCAGCGCGTTTCTGGTGCGACGCCCGGGCAACCGCGCGGCGCTGACCCAGGGCGTGAGCGGCCTACCGCCGTTTCTGCCCGCGCTCTTCGGGGCGCTGCCCAGTCTCGCGCTCATCGTCCTCGTGCTCGGCGGCATCCTCGGCGGGATTTTCTCCCCGACCGAGGCGTCGTCGATCGCCGTGGCCTATGCGTGGTTTTTCGGCGCGGTGATCTACCGGGAGGTGAAGGTCGCGCACCTGCCCTCGCTGCTCCTGCGCTCGGCCAAGACGACATCCGTGGTCATGCTGCTGGTCGGTGCGAGTCAGGCCATGAGCTGGGTGCTCACCTACGAGGACATCCCGCAGATGGTCAGCAGCGCGCTGCTCGGCGTGTCGGAAAACCCGATCATGGTGCTGCTCCTCATCAACGTGCTCCTGCTCGTGGTCGGCACGTTCATGGACATGACACCGGCGGTCCTCATCTTCACGCCGATCTTCCTGCCCGCCGCGATCAAGCTCGGGGTCGATCCGATGCACTTCGGCATCATCATGATCGCCAACCTGTGCATCGGCCTGTGCACGCCGCCGGTCGGCACCTGCCTGTTTCTGGGGTGCAGCGTCGGCCGTACGACGATCGCGCGTGTCGTGCCTTCGGCGATACCGTTCTTCATCGCGATGGCGATCGCGCTGATGCTGATCACCTACGTGCCGGCCTTCTCGCTCTGGCTGCCGCGGATCCTCGGGCTGTAGGCTCGCCTGCCGCCTCGAGGCGGCGAGGTGACGTTCGCCTCAACCGGACTCATGCCGTCCGAGGTGGTCGGCCGTGTCCCACGGCCGTTCTGTGTCCCGCGTCGTCCGCGTCTGCATCGCGGTGCGGACGCCCGCACCACGCGCCTGGGGACAGGCGCGTCCACCTTTCGGTGCCGATTGTCTTACTCAGGATTCAGGCCGCGAGGCCGGCTCAATGAGTCTGACTCAGCGTCCGAGGTACCACGCCCGGCAGTCCGGCGGCACGGCGAGGTGTTCCAGCATCGCGTCGAAGGATTCCTGGCGCGTCTTGAGCAACCCCGCCAGCGGAGCGCAATCCAGCGCGAGATCCGGCTGACGCGGCGGCGCGCCCGGCCGCGCGTCGTCGGCCTGCGCGGCTTCCTCGACGAGCTCGTCCGCCGGCAAATTGAAGTGACGCGCCACGCGCCGGCCCATCTCGACCCGCGAGAGCGCCTCCGTCCCCGCCCAGTGAAACAGCCCGCATGTCGCGGCATCCCTGCGCTCGCAGAGTTCCACGATCATGGCGGCGACGTTTTCCGCCGAGCAGGGTTGTCGGATCTCGTCGCGATAGAGGCGCGCGCGGTGGCCCGCCGCCCACAGCATGAAGAGGCGCTCGTGCAGGCTGCGGCGACCGGCGAGGCTGTTGCCGCCGAGCAGCGGTAGGCGCACGGTCGCACCGGTCTCGGGCGCGAAGCGCGCGACGAGTTGCTCCGACTCGACTTTCTGGCGCGCGTAGAGATTTGGCGGCGCGACCGGGTCGTCGCGCCGATAGGGCGGACGCGTGCCGTCGAAGACCTGCTCGCTCGAGAGATGGATCAAACGCGCGCCGAGATGGTGCGCGACCTGCGCGAGCGTGGCCGGGAGTGCGACGTTGACCGCATGCGAGCGTGCAGGATCGGCGTCGCATTGCGCCGGCTCCGAGATCGCCGCGGCATTGACGATCGCGTCGGGAAACACCTCGAGCGCGAAGGCCTGCACGGCGGCGGAATCGGCGAGGTCGAGCCGCTCGAGGCGCGTCGCGCCCGGGATGTCGCCGGCGAAGCGCCCGACCACCCCGACCACGGAGAAACCGCGCCGCGCCGCGCTGGACACGACGTTCGAGCCAACGAGACCGGAGGCGCCGGTGAGAAGGAGCGTCGGGGATGTGGACATCGGCCAGGCGGCTTACCTGTCAGTCCCTCCACGCCTCCGCGATCTCCGCGAGGTCGACCGCGATCGCGAGCATGTCGGGGAAGCGGTCGCAGAGTTTCGCGTTCGCGAACGTGCCCTGCTCGACGTACTTCACCTCGCCCGCCTCGGCCGTGAACGCTCCGAGGCTGCGATGTTTCGCGCGCGCCTCGATCAGCCGGGCCCGCACCTCGGGGATGAGCGCGGCGCGGACGTAGTTGGCCTGCTTCGACTTCACGTAGAACTTCTCGTCGAAGGCCGGATCGCCGGTCGCGACGTCGTCGATGCCGAAGATGCGTCCCGCCTTGGTGAAGATGTTTTCACCCGAGACTTTCAGGGAAAAGCCCGGCTGGAGTCGCGCCGTCAGCGAGATCGCGCACCACGTGGTCCGGCTCTTGCCCGAGCCGGTCGAATACGTGTGGATCCGCACCGCCCGGCCGCGGAACTCGCCCTCGAGACCGGCTCGTCCCAGCGCGAACAGGCCGGTGCCGCCCGGGGCGTGCACGCGCAGGCCGAGGCGATCGGCCAGCGTCTGAAGGTTGAGGCGCGTCTTGCGGGCCGACGTGACCGCCGCCCAGATGATGATCCCGAGGAAGACGACGAAGATCGCCACCATGACGAACGGCATGAACGACTCCGGCTGGAAGGATGATTCGACGTCCACGCGGCGATCCTGCGCCGGCGCCTCCGGTCTGACAAGCCGGTTGCCCGGTTTGACTCGCCGGCCTGTCCGGCTCTGGTAGCCACACAGGCATCCGATGTGCGGCCGCTACACGCTCAAGACCCATCGCCGGAAGATCCAGGAGCGTTTCGGCGTCGATGAACTGCCCGAACTGACGCCGCGCTTCAATCTCGGGCCGACGCAGGACGGACTCGTCGTGCGTCCCGGCGACGCGCCGGCGACACGCACGGCCGCGCTGCTGCGGTGGGGGTTGATCCCGGGATGGACGAAGGACCGCACCTCGCTGCCATTGCTCATCAACGCCCGCGCCGAGACCGTCGCGTCGAAGGGCGCCTTTCGCGACTCGTTCAAGCGCCGCCGCTGCCTCGTCGTGGCGGATGGATTCTACGAATGGTCGCGGCGCGGCACGCTCAAGCAGCCGTACTACTTCACCGTCGACCACGGTGAACCCTTCGCCATGGCCGGCTTGTGGGACAGCTGGCGTCCGCCGGGTGCGCCGCCGGGCGAAACGCTCGAGACGTTCGCGATCATGACGACCACAGCCAACGAGATCCTCGCGCCGCACCACGATCGCATGCCGGTGATCCTCGCGCCCGACCTCTACGACGACTGGCTCAATCCGCTGCTCACCGATGCCGGTGTGCTCGAGCGCGTGCTCGTGCCGTTTCCCGCCATGCGCATGTTGTCCCGCGCGGTGAGTGCACGGGTGAACAGCATCAAGCACGACGATCCCGCCTGCCTCGAGCCCCCGGAGAGCGCCGAGGCCGCGCGCGCGAAGCCGCCGAAGCCGGCACACAGCGGCGACCAGCTGGACCTGGGCCTGGGGTGAGCCGGTTGTAGGAGCCTGCTTGCAGGCGATCTGCCGAGGGACGTTCGACGATCGGATCGCCTGCAAGCTGGCTCCTACACTTGGAGATGTG